>Ga0182232_1000047_pt1 | contig 41614 bp, 54 predicted proteins | sample G6R1MG_30_FD_155484 | JGI IMG/M metagenome (GOLD analysis project Ga0182232, IMG submission 155484) | Phyllosphere microbial comminities from miscanthus, Michigan, USA - G6R3_NF_07NOV2016_LD2 MG | ecosystem: Host-associated > Plants > Phyllosphere > Phylloplane/Leaf | place: USA: Michigan... | reverse complement strand
CTGGTTGCCAGACGTCAACTCGCAGCATCGATCCGGGCGGCCGCGCATATCGTGGATCGTGAGACGATTGCTAGCTTCATTTTGGACGAAGCGACGGAGGCGAGCCTCAATCCATTTCCGCAGACTACGGCAGGGGCCCAGGGCCATATTTGGGCTGGGCATAGCTTCGATTTTCGAGCGTCACAGATCGAAGCCCTCGGCCTTGCATGCCTACTGAAGGCGCTTGAGTCCCTGGTCGGCGACGAACCTCTTACACAAGAGATATTCCGCTCCGGTCCCTATAAGGCCTACGTCTATCACCCTGGTGATGGGTGTCAGATTGTCGGGGCGGTCGTGTATGGCCGTGCGGGTATGGCCTTTCCTGTGGCTAAGGCGATGCCTCGGCGCCGTCCTCTACGGCGCTCACGTCGAGTTCATCCGCAACAGCTCGATCTCTTCGCGCACCAGCAATATGCTTAGCTGCGCGTACCGGACGGTTCAGGAAGCCGACGTGGCCTCAAAAACCCGGCAAGCTAGCGGCACCAGGGGGCGACGCCACACCATCTGACCGGTTTCGGCTCAATGGAATTGGTCGTTTCAGGATCTCGCCCAAGGGAGGCGAGGGCTTTGTGATTGCCGGCCTGCGTCGCTCTCATGAAGGTAAATGCTACGAGGCAGCAGAGGGCGAGCGAGGCGACCCACAAGACAGCTCTGGCGTTCTTGATGGTACGTTTGGACATGCCTCCATGCTGAGGAGGGACGGTTACTAAGAACCTAATATCCTCAAGCGAGTACGCCACCCTCAGCCCGCAAGAGCGCGCATCTCAGAGGCCTCCTCACGTAGGACGTAACCGCGTCCCCAAATGGTTTCGATGTAATTCTGACCGCCCGACGCGTTGGCAAGCTTCTTACGCAGCTTGCAAATGAACACGTCGATGATCTTCAGGTCCGGCTCGTCCATGCCGCCGTAGAGATGGTTGAGGAACATCTCCTTCGTCAGCGTCGTGCCTTTGCGCAGGGCGAGGAGTTCCAGCATCTGGTACTCCTTACTCGTGAGGTGGACACGGTTGCCAGAAACCTCGGCGGTCTTCTGATCGAGGTTCACGATGAGATCGCCGGTGGTGATCACCGACTGGGCGTGGCCCTGCGAGCGGCGCACGATGGCTTGGATGCGGGCGACGAGTTCATCCTTGTGGAACGGCTTCGTCAGGTAGTCGTCGGCGCCGAAGCCGAGACCCTTCACCTTGTCCTCGATGCCGGCCATGCCGGAGAGGATGAGGATGGGCGTCTTGATCTTCGAGGCTCGCAAGGACCGCACCACCTCATAGCCGGAGATGTCGGGCAGCGTCAGATCCAGCAGAATGATGTCGTAGTCATAGAGCTTGCCGAGATCGATCCCTTCCTCACCGAGATCGGTGGTGTAGGTGTTGAAGCTCTCGGACTTGAGCATCAACTCGATGCTCGCAGCGATGGACGCATCGTCCTCGATCAGCAGAACGCGCATCGGCCAGGATCCTCAAAAGATGGAGGCATCCTGAAGGATCATTGGCAACAAACAGTTAAGCTTGAACCGAGCTAGAAGTAGCAACGGCCACAGACGCGGAGACGCGGTGCGCGTACATCCGGCGTCACCCCATCTCGGCATCGTGGCCGCATCCGATCAAGCGGTTGTGCCATGGTCGGTATGCTCTCTAAGTGGGGGTAACGTGGTTAATTTTCAATGAAGCTCTGTCGGATCTTCGGTAGCTTGAGCCTCAGCCTCGTTGGCGCCGAGGGCGCTAACCTCAAAATGAACCGTGGGCTATGATGTAGCGAGCGCCCGCTGCACCGCCTCGGGCTCCCGGCTGATGACAAGGAGGTACGCGCGAGTCGAGGCGTCTGGCCGCGCCCGGCCTTGCTCCAGATCCCGCAGGGTGCCGATGGGGAAGCCATAGGAGGCCGCGAACTCGGCCTGGGTGAGCCCAAGGCCGGCGCGGATGGCCTTCACGTCGATGTCGGCTGGGACGTGCACCCGGTAGGTCGCTGGGTCGGCCTCGCCCCGCGCAATCGCGGCGGCCTGACGTGCGGCCTCGACGAGGCCCTGTCCGAAACTGCTCATCGTCGGCCCTCCTTGGCCTGTGCTCATTGCTGGGCGAGGGTCTGCACCTTGCGGCGCGTGCTCTCCCGGTAGTCCTCGGCGAGCGTGGCGAGGGCCGCGCGCACGTCGTTGCGCTCGGCCTGGCTGATGTCCGCACGCTGCCCCTTCGAGACGAGACGCAGCAGGAACACCGGCACATCCTCGGCGGCATAGAACGTGATGACGCGATACCCGCCCGACTTGCCCTTCCCCTTGCCGCCGATCCGCACCTTGCGGGCGCCGCCCGTTCCGGGGATCACGTCACCCGCCTCAGGCTCGGCCGCGATGATCTCGACGATTGCCCGTCGCTCGTCGTCGGTGACGCCTGCGGCCTTCGCATCGGCCAGAAAGAACGGGGTCTCGATGACCGTCTGCATGTTCAGGTATATACGGGTAGCCCGTAGTTACGTCAATCAGCCCTATGCTCCGGCGGGGCTCGCGAGCAATCTGATGGCATGATCAAATCCGACCTGATCCGCCGCGTAGCGGCCGAGAACCCGCGCCTTCGCGAGGTCGACGTCGCGTGCGTCGTGGCTGCAATCCTGGGTCGGATCTCGGATGCACTCGTGGCCGGCGACCGGGTGGAGCTGCGCGGCTTTGGGGTCTTCACGGTGACGGAGCGGGACGCTCGCGCTGGCCGGAACCCTGCGACGGGCGCGGCGGTGGCCGTCGAAGCCAAGAGGTTCCCTGTGTTCCGCGTTGGGAAGGCCATGCAGCGCCGCCTGAACCCCTCGGATGCCGTTACGCGCGAGGAGTTGGACGCCGAGGTGGAACAGCTGTCGCAGGCTTCCTGAAGCGGTCTCGGCCCATCCGGCGAGGGTTTCCAGAGGCCTGGTTTCAAGCGCCTACGCGCGTGCCATCAGACCCGAAGTGATGCCATTCTTTGAAAAACGTTTGATTTTTCTCAGGCAGTCATCGCGGGTGTGCACGAGGCGCCCATCAGGCGGCGGCGCTCCTCGGCAGCGGCTCGGGGATGAAGCTGGCGCAGATCCGCGCCGGGGTTGGCGGCCAGTGCCGGCCCCATGCCCCGAACTCGCACTCGTGCCCGCTTCGATGCCCGAAAAATCAAACTGCTCAACCAGATTGCAAGAGACGAGGGACATGCTGCAGCCGGCGACAACCGCGATCGCGCTTCAGCCCTAGCCCTCGGCGCGTGGGGGTTCTAAGGAAAACCTATGCCTGATGGGAGAGACACCTACGAGCTGAGGTATGTTGGCAACCGCTTCAACGGGGGCCACCTTCCGCTCGACGTGCTTCCAGACCTATTCGCATTCCGTGATCTGATCATCGCCCGAGCCAAGGAGCAGTGGCTGAAGGAAAACCCGGGTCGCCTGCGGCTTCCTCGTGGCTTCAACCATAGCCTGCTATTCGACCTCGTAGGCCTCAAGGATGAAAGTGCTGGCCCGCAGATCAAGTGGGACCGGGACGCCGCTGCCCGCGGCTCGCCCGAGTTGGCCGGCGAGATAGGCGCCTTGCTTGAGCAGGCATACACCGAGACGGCAGTCCTGTTCAGGGATGCTGCGCAGGGCAAGTTCCCAAAAGTCCTGCCGCGGGATCAGCTTCACGCGCTTAACCGATTTGGCTCTGCGCTTCGCCCAGGCGAAAAAATTGAGCTGAAGGGGCAGACCGACGACCATGGGCAAGTAATCTACGTTGATTTTGATCGACGCAAAAATCTACTGACAAAAGTTGGAGAAACTTATACCAAAAGGTATGCCGGCTCTGGGTCCTTAGTAACCGCATCGTCGGATGGATACATAATATTAGATACGCCAAAACTTGGTAGAATTACCCTTCAAGTACCAAGTGAAATTGTTTTGCAGCATTATGACGGCAATCTGGGATCAGATGTTCAATTTGATTTGATGATTGTCCTCGATGTGTCTGATAAGTTTCTGGCTGTTCAAGAATGTTTAGACGTAACGATTGTTGATGCCAGCGACGATCAAGAATTCAGAGACGCAATGGCCCGCATTGCCGAACTACGAAAACTTGAAAAGGGATGGCTTGATGGCGAGGGGGATGCCATCTCCCAAGGAGCTATCAAGACCGCACGGGCCGTGTTGCATCAACGCCCAGACATCGCGAAGCTTCGGCTGGGCATTTTCCCAACCGAAGAGGGTGGTTTGACCTTTGAGTTTCACAAGGATGGATGGAACCACGCACTTGAGATGATGCCGGCAAATGCCGTCGAGTGGTTCGCTACAGAGCGTGGCGGGCCTGGCTCCATTGAACCTACACCTTTCCAGATTGGCGATCAGGCTTTCTGGGCTCAGTTGGACGGCAGAATAGGGCGGTTTTCTAAAGATGGGTGAGAAGCTTACGGGAGATGAACTCCTTTACCGCCAAGTCCACCCTGAGTTTTATCAGAACGGCATCCTTGGAAGTCGGGCTTTTAAGCCTAATTCCAGTGACGATGGTAAAATGTCGACTGATAGAGCTAAATTAACATCGGCTCAGGCCGCATTTGAACATTATACTCAGCATGTAAAGAAAAAGTCTGCGTGCGTTTACGGTCTTAATGTCAATGATTTTGCGGCTCATGCCATTGAATGCGAAGCTGATGCCTTGAAGGAGGATGGGGACATACCGGCGAACCCCGCCCATAGCTTGGCTAATTATAACAACAATGCCGAGAAGTCTTGGAAGACCATAGCCCAGCGCTTGCGTGATGTCGCAGACGCGGGAGGCTGCCGATACGCTCCCCTACCTCCGCCCTAAGCCAAACGGACTCCGCAGAATTGGCGATGCGCGTCCTCGGGTGGGGCTGCAGGGTCTGACGCGGGCCACACCTCCGGCCGAGCCATGAACCCGCGTGGGAGCATGACGTCGATCTCCTCGCCCGTCATGGTGCCCTTGCTGGCGAGGGAGGCAGCCACGCGCTCGATATCCGTCCGGTGCCGGCGGGCCAGGGCGCGCGCCGCGCGGCGCAGGCGGGACTCCAGGGCGTCGTGCTTTTCCTCGGGCCAGATCTCATGAAGCATGAGGCCAATTTCGTAGCGGTCTTGAGCATCCCCGCCTTCGCATTCACCAAGGATTTCCTCCTCGGCTTCTCCGCCAGCCATCAGCGTTAGGATGCGGCCGATGAAGACGGACGGCATTCCCATGTCGCCGCCCCGCCACTTCCCGCGCCGGTCCCACGCGTCGAGGATCGCGTAGGGATCGGCCGTGATGCTATGACCGGCGCTGTCGTCGTCAGCGACCACGCTCGCGCCGGCGCAGACCATCGTCAGGACGCGCCCGATGACGGCGTGCCAGCCTCGTGAACGGCCGTGTGTCTGGCGTCATTCACCGGCCGGGGCCTTTCGGTCTCGGAACCGGATGCCAGCCCCTCCCCCGTTCTCGGGGATGAACTCCAGGCCGGCGGCCTCGAAGGCCTCGACCACGGCTCGGTTGTTCATCGTCGTAAGGCTGGCACTCTCGTCACGGCGCTCGAAGGCACCGATGGTGGACTTGGATACGCCGGAGGCCTCGTGCAGGTCGCCCTGCTCCCAAGCCAAGAAGGATCTGCCAGCTCGGCAGAGCCGGGGGGTCAAGCGAATGGCCACGAACGCTCCCTATTCAGCAAAAATATTGTAGCTCAGGCACAACCCTGTTGACAAGGCACAGATAGCGAGCCATCTTGTGTTTCAGACACAACCTTGATGCTGGGGACACAAGAAAATGACCGCTTTCGCATTCGTCCTCACCAACATCCTCACAGCCGCCTTCCCCCAGGCCGGTCGCCAGCAGATCAGCATCCGCACCGCCGAGGTCCGTGCCCGCCGCGCCGCCGCCCTCGCTGCCATGCCGACCCCGACCGTCGAGGCCTTCCGCCCCCGCGCCACCGTCACCACGAACGGCAAGGCTGTTTCCTGGCGCGGCCGTCCCGGCGCCGACACCGTCGCCCGCAGCTACCTGTTCACCGTCGTCACCGCCGCCGACCGCCGCCGCCTGAACGCCGGCCCTGTCGTCCTCATCGCCATGCGCACCGGCACCGGCGAGATCGCCGGCATCGAGGCGTTCGAAGTCGAGGACACCGCCCGTCTCAACGCCTGGATCGATCGCGCCGCAGTTGCCCCCGGTATCCAACTCCAGGCCCTCACCACCGCCGGCACTCGCGCCGCTCGCGCCGCCATCGTCGCCGACCTGTCCGTCACTGCCCCGCGCGCCCGCCGTGCCCTCATTGTCGCCGGCCAGTTCGACCGCGCCGCCATCATGATCACCGCCGCCGCTGCGGCCCGCGCCCATCAGAGCCGCAAGGGCGGCACCTGGGCCGAGGCCATGTCGATCGCCCTGCGCACCGTGTGGCAGGCAGCCAAGGCCGACCGCCTCGCCATGGCCCACTGATCCTGCATTCCGCCCTGCCGCCATCCCGTATTCACGGAAAGCCTGCATCCATGGTTTCAGCCTCCGCCAGCACCGCGCTCGACGCCCTCCCCGCCACCGACCCCGTGCTGGTGGCCATCGAGACGCACTGGGCCGCCTGGGCCGAGTTCGCGACCGTTGCGAAGGCCACGGCCAAGGCCCGCTTCCTGTCCAAGGGAGAGGCACGGCGGCACGCGGCGGCGGACGTGTACGACACTGCGACGGACGCCCTGGTCCGGGTGCCGATCACCACCATGGCGGGTCTCGGGGCGTTCGCAGGGTACGTGGCCAGCCTGCAGGCCTACGGCGCCCGGCAGTTCCCCGAGCCCTACCAAGTGCAGGTCTGGCACCTATCGGACGCGATGGAGGCCATTGCCGAGGCGCTGGCCCGGCTGGCGCCGCCCGAGTCCCTGCCCTCCCCGACCGCGCATTGAGGCCGGGCCGATGATCCTCGCCCCCCTCTCCCGGCGCACGCTGATCAGCGCCGCCGCCCTTCTCGGCCCGGTCCTGCGCGTCCGCGCCGCCGAGCCGGTCGATCCGATCTTCGCGGCGATCAGCGCCGCACGCCGCACCGGCATGGCCCTCACCGCCGCCCTGTCCGATCTGGACGAGGACGACGAGGCGCAGAACAGCCGGGCGAACGCCGCCGCCGACGTGGACAGCGACGCCCGCAACGCCCTGGGCAAGGTGCAGCCGACCACGGAGGCCGGGTTCCGGGCCTTGGTCCGCTTCCACGCCGAGGACATCGCGTTCCTCGAGCCCGACACCTTCGGCGCTCTAGCCCTGAAGGATATCGCGGCAGCCCTGGAGGCTCGCGGACCTTCGTAGGCGCCGGCCCGTGCCGTCGCCCGTTCGATCCCCCTGGAGCCTTGGAATATGTCCCCGAATTCAGCAATCACGGTAGCCGACATGGGCCGCCGCGCCGTCCAGTCCGCCATGCCGGTGCTGCTGGCCGCCCCCGTTGAGGCGGCGGGACGGACCCCGGATCCCATCCACGAGGCCATCGACCGCGCTCAAGAGGCCCGCGAGGCCTACGCCGCCGCCCTCGACGCCTTGGGGGTGGAGCGAAACAAGGCCGCCGTCCTCGTCGCCAGCACTGCGGCCGACCGGGACACGAGGGCTCGCGAAGCCCTGGCGGCACTCCGACCCACGACGCGGGACGGGCTCCACGCGCTCATCCGGTTCTATGCCGAGGATGCCCAGGCGATTGATCCGAACAGCCCTGGATCAGAGGCGCTGCAGATCCTCGCCAGGGGACTGCCCGAGCCGGCGCCCACCCGGCGGCGGACGCCATCCCTCGCGTCGCGCCTCTTCACGATCATTAGCGAGTGCGTCGCGCTCGCGATGATGACGGGCGGCAGCGCCGCTGTCTCGCGCCTGCACCACCTGTTCTGACCCTCGCCCCGCCACGGGGCGCTCAACCATCCCACCGCCGACCTGCCGCCACGAGCCCTTTGGAGCCCGACAGATGACGCACGCCCCTTTCCCCGACTTCAGCACCACCCTGCCCGCCGCCCCGACCATCAAACACACCCCGGCCTTCGCCGACCCCATCCTGGCGGCCGTCGAACGCCACGAGGAGGCCTGGGCGGTGTTTCAAGTTGCCCCCGAAGGTCCGAAGGCCGAAGAGGCCGAGACCGCCATGGGCGACGCCCTGGACGCCCTGCTGGCCGCATCTTGCGCGACCCGCTTCGGTGGTCTCGCCCTCCTCCGGCACCTGCGCTGGTGGCTCGCCGAGGAGGCGTCCCACGCGGAGCAGCACCAGCCGGCCTACGGCCAAGCGCTGGCTCGCGCCGACGATCTCACCCTGTTCTTTGGGTCCGATATCTCGTCGCTCGAGGCCCTTGGGCAGCGCGCGGTCCGCCTGGCCGTGCCGGTCTCTCGGGTGACGCGCAGGCTGGCCGACGGCCGAAGCCTCTACGCCGGTCCCTCCTTCGATTTCGAGGCGCCCGAAACGCCGCCCGGCTCTATCGAGCCCTGGCAGGCCGTCACCCCGATCCGGCCGGACACGGCGCACGTGCGGTCCCTGCGCCTCCTCGACGGTATGGGCGAGGCGTTCGCCGCCCTCACGCTGGTCTGCGGCGGCGTGATCCCCGTCGGCCTCGCCACGCTGGCCTAACCGGGCCCCCTTCAATCCGCCGTCCCTTCATCCCTGCATTGAGGAATGCCGCTGATGCGCAACCCCTTCAAGCGAGCCGCCAAGCCTGAAACCGCCCGCCCCACCCTGCGCGAGCGCCTGAACGCCACCAAGGCTAGGGCCAAACAGGTTATCGCCGCGAATGCCGTCATCCTGAAGGGGCCTCCCGCGCTCGCGCCGGCCGTGGACCGCACGGCGCTCATCAACTACGCGACTTGGCTGCACTTCGAGCGATACCGGGTGTGCGGTGAGCTCTATCCGCACCTCGGAACGAAAGCCGTCGGCTTTGTGCTGACGGCGAACGCCGCCGAACGGTTCTTCTTCCCGGACGGGGTCGGCAACGGGCTGAGCAAGGCGTGGCGCAACGTTCCGCCGGCCTCGTCGCGTGCCGTGAAGGTGCTGGATCTCGTAGGCGTGGACTGGCGGACCGACGTCGCTAGGGGCGGCCTAGGGCACGTCGACACCGCCGCCCTGCAGGACAACGGCGAGCGGCCATCGCTCCCGTATGGCTGGCCTGCCCCGGACGCCGCGCTGACAACGGCGCTCATCGACATGATCCGCGTCCACGCGGCCATCGACACCCTGCCGTCGACGCTGGATCGGGAGCACAATGAGCTACCGGAGTTCGGGGGGCTGGAAGAGGCGGTCAATGAGGCGATCGGGACGCTCATTCACACCCCGGCGATAAGTCTGTCCGGCCTCCAGGCCAAAGCAAAGGCCATTCTCTCAGCCCCGCTTGAGCACCGAGACCTTGAGGCTGATGAGGTTGCCCGATCCCTTGCTTCCGACCTGCTCGGGGCCACCAACCGCACCATCACACCGCAGCCCGATCCGATCCTGGCGGCCATCGCCGAGGCGCGACGCCTGTGCACTGCGTGGACCACCGCCCTGAACCTGCCGCAGCCAGCAAAGTCCATTGACCCGCATCCCGAGGTAGAGGCGGCCGCAAAGGCCTTCCATACCCACGTGGACGACGTGCTGCTGAAGACGGTCCCGGCCACGGCGGGCGGCTGCGCGGCGCTGGCCCGCTACGCCGTCGAGACATCGAAGGCCATGGGATTCGTCCTCGATGACAACGGGACGAGCGACCAGAACGCACGCATCCTGGACCTGATCGCGCGCTCGCCGCTTCTCTGAACGACCGCGCCCACCTCGCGGCATCCATGCAAGGCTGAATGCCTGCATACCTGCACTTCTGCAAGCCGCGCTCCCTCATACCCGCTTCGCAGGCTCCCCTCATGTCCGCACTCAAGCTGTTCCGCCGCGGCGCCCCGCGCCCCTCCCTGAAAGAGCGCGCTGCCAAGCTCAAGGCGACGGCCAGCCGCGTCATCCGCCGGCCGGAGCATGTCGCACCAGAGCCGAAAACGGATTGGGACAATCCGCCCGAAGGCTTCATGGCATACCCGGCCGGCGAGCCGAGCTCCTTCATCAACATCGCTTTGGGAATTCGGGTCGAGGCCGAGCGGCTTCACGTCATCGCCGTGCGCGAGGTGGCGCGCCGGGCGTCGGCTGGCGACTGCCCGGGGTACGATCGAGCGGGCCGGCTGGACCAGCTACGCCGCAAATTCCGGATCGCCGAACTGGATCGGGTCGCCAACCCCGAGCGAGCAATCCCAACCGAAACCGTCGCCTCGAACGGTACGGTCTATTACGAGGATGCGGCCGGCAAGGCTCACCGCACGTCTGTTGCGGACTGGATCGCCTTCATGGCGCAGCGCATGAACTCCGTGGCGCGCCAGGAGGTCGCCCGGCAGCTCGACCTGGGGTCCGTGCAGGACCAGGAGGCGAACGAAGCGCTGCACGACGGCCTGCGCCGCATTCACCGTCTCGACGCTCTCCACGACCTAGTTCACCGTGCCGACGGTGTGTTCGAGGCCGCGAAGGAGTGGGCCGTTGGGAGGGGTCCTCTCCCATCTCGAGACATCGGAATTCCGGCGCCCGATCCGGTCCTGGCCCTGATCGAACGGCATCGCCAAGCCTACGCCGAGTGGCTTCCCTTCATGGAGGTGACGACCAAGCTCGTCGACGGCACTCCGGAGTACGCTCGGGCCGATGCCGACGAGCGCGGCCCTGCGGACCGCGAGCGGGCCGCCTATACCATGGTTCTGACGGCTCGCCCCACCACCCTTACCGGCCTCATCGCCTGGGCTAGCTATCTCCCTCAGGCCTTGGCCTCGAACAGCGTTGACCCCGACGAAGACGGTTCGCGCGCGCTCGCCTCTCTCTGCGATGCGGTCCTGTCCCTTGTTCCGGTCTCAGCACCTCAGCCGGCGCCGGCGTCGGGCGAGATGGCAGCGCTCGCTATTGCCGCCCCTGTCTCAGACATCGCCGCCGCTTGCATCGATCAAATCGGCCGCCTGCAGCTATGGGACGAGAACCCGGACGCCGTCTCAGAGAAGCAAGGCAACGAGGAGATGGATCGCTGGGGGGCCGTGTTTCGACGCGCCATTGACGAGCCTTCCATCAGTTCTCGCGACCTCGCCGGCAAGGCATACCTGATGCTCGCCGACCTCGACCGGTTCAAGCCGGAAGAGGATTGCGGGGGAGACGACTACCGGCTGATGCGGGTCATCCTGCGCGAAGCCATCGTCATGGGGGGACTCGCCTGCCCTGCAAGGGTCACTTCCATCAAGACGGAGGCCTGAACGATGGACAACGTTCACGCCTTCCCGCCCCGCCGTGCCGCCGCGACCACGCCCCACCTTCGGATGAACGACGACGAGGTGCGCCGCCGGATCGAAGAGGCGGCACAGTCCGCCATCGACACCGCAGACCACTTGATTGCCCTCCTCGACCAGATGGACGGTGACGTGGACCGCGAGGACGGCGCCGACGCCGAGCCGTCCCTTGGAGCCCCGGAAGGCCACGACAGTCAGGTGATCTGGCTTCGGGGCTCCTCCTCAGACCGCGAACAGGGAACCGCCCGATGAAGACCGCCGCCACCATGCGCGCCGCCCTGGCGCTCGGCCTCCCCTCGTCGGTTGCCCGCGGCGTCGGGCGGATGCGCCGCCTGCACCGGGTCCTGTTGGCCCGCGCCGGCCACGAGGCGGGGCGCGGCAACGTCATCACCGCCGCCGTTCTCGTCGCCGTCTATCTGGCCTCGTGATGCGCAGCGTGTCCGCAATCCGCGAGCGCCGCGCTGCGCCCACCCTCGGGGATCTCGTGTCCTTGCTCGGCGCCGGCTATGGCGCGTGGCGCCTACGCCGGATCACCTCCGGCCTGCAGCGGGCAACCACCCGAGGCGATCACTCGGCCGTCGCACGGTGGGCCTCACGTGGCGACCGCGCCCTGGCCGACCTTGAGGCTTTCCGCTGTACCTGCAAAGCGGCTTCCCGTGTTCCATGCAAAGCGGCAAGCCTGGACCGCGTAACCACTGAACCACCGCACGCCGTCAATCCTGAACACCTGTGAGGTGGGCCATGCTCGTTGCTGAAACCGATGCCGCCAAGATGTGGTGCCCTTGGGCGCGGATGCGCTGGGCGAAGCCGCGCGACGAGGCCGACGTCACCGAGGGGTGGCAGCCCCCCCATGGCGACGGCTCGTTCAACCGGACGATCCAGGGCCATCCGAACGGGCCGGAGCACCTCGTCGCGAAGTGCGTGGCCTCGGCATGCATGGCCTGGCGGGTTCAGGCCATCGCTATCGTCGGAACGGAGCGTGTCCTCAACGGCCTCGCCGGATACAAGACGGTGACGATCCGCGAGGAGGTCGGGTTCTGCGGCATGGCCGGCGCGCCGCCGGGCTGAAATGGGCAGGCGGATCTGCGATCAGGGCGGGGCACCCTGTCATTTCCGCTCATTTGCCCATCCTGAGCGCCGGCCTCGCCCACGCCCGGTCGGGCGGGCGTCGGGCCGGGACCTTCCAGCGCTGCGGCCAGCCGGTCGGATTGAGCATGATCCACCCTCATTCTGAGTGCGATCCGACGGGGTTTGAGCGGAAATGAGCGCGCCCTGAGAGGGTGAGCAGCCGCCAAGCCGCAAGCCGGCGGCGCCAACTTGATCTTTCTTGATGGAATCACCCTCCTGCAGAGCGAAAACGGCGCTGGCCATCAAGAAAACTCAGCCTACGCGGACCGCCGATACCGCTCCGGCTGCAGGTCCCGCAACACGTCCCGCCTCACTTCTTCACCGGCTGGCGCCGCTCGACCACGGGCGGCTTGCGATGCTTCAGCAGCACGTCGTTGAACGCCTCGACCATGAGGGTTTCGAGCGGCATGTCGCGGTCCTGGGCGAGGCGGGACATCTCAAGCCAGCCGGCACGGTTCACGCGGACCTGCATCGTCTTGAGGTCGGACGGCCCTGCCGCCACCGGCTCGGCCGGAGTGCGCTCCGGTTCGGCTTCGGACTGCGCTCGGGTCTCGGCGGGTTCGGCCGGCCGGGCTTTCGCCTCGACCAAGTTCATGAGGTTCGGGCGCTTCGGCGGGGCCATGGTTCGCGGCTCTCAGGGTTGGCGGCATCGCGGGATGCAGGGAATGCGGATTGGCTGAGATTTTTGGGAGGGTCTAGTCCCTTCGCCGCGATGTCTGGCTCTATCCGCTCCCAACCCAACCTTGCCATCGGCATTCAGCGCCATGCCGTTCGAAAGCGGACGCTCAGTCCGACACAAGAGCTCGCTTGATAGCTGGGTGCGACATTTTATCATCCACCTAGCTTGGCCGCCTATCAGATTAGAACGAATTCAGATTTGAAGACCTCTAAGTGTGTGTTTTACAACACGTTTTCACCTTGTCATGCGATCTGCGAACAACGATGGACCTGAAGCTGCGCCGCTCGAGGCGCTGATCGGCGTACGTCATGTCCAACCGCTCCTTCTCACTTATCCTCCTCCTCGCGAGCACCGCTCTCACGGGGGCTGCGACTGCACAGCAAAGCGTGCAGCTCGATCAGCTCTCTGTGGAGGGGACGGGACCTGGGTCGGCGACCGGCGTCAGCGGCGTCAATCTCAGCGCCGGCGATGGTGGAACAGCGGCGACTAGCGGCGGCGGTGGCGGCCCCTCCGGCATCACTGGTTACACAGCCCGGGTCGCCACGGCCGCGACCAAGACCAACACCCCCCTGATCGAAGCCCCACAATCGGTTTCGGTGGTGACCCGCGAACAGCTCAACGACCGCAACGTCAACACTTTCGCTGAGGCGGTGGCTTACGTCCCCGGTGCAATCTCCGCCCGGTCCGGCTTCGACCCGCGCTTCGACCAGATCTTCATTCGTGGGTTCGACGTACTCACCAACCAGGGGCTCTACCGGGACGGGCTGCGCATCATCGGCAGCGGCTTCGCCTACCCGAAAACCGAGCCCTATGGCTTGGAGGCGGTGACGATCCTGCGTGGACCAGCTTCCGGCCTCTACGGCCTGGGCTCGCCTGGTGGCATTCTCGACGCCACATCGAAGCGTCCCGTCTTCGTCCCCTTTGGGGAGGTGCAATTCCAGGCCGGCAGCTTTAACCGGTTTCAGGGCAACTTCGATGTCGGCGGTCCGCTCGAGGGCTCGGATGGCACCATGGCGTACCGCCTCACTGGCGTACGACGCGAGGCCGGCACATTCATCGGACGCGGCACCAACGATGATATGCTTAATATCGCCCCGGCCTTCACCTGGAAGCCCTCAGCGGACACGACGTTCACCTTTCTGAGCGAGTTCCAAGTCCGGAACGTCCCGGCGACGACATTCTTCTACAACGACCCTGGCTTCCGGGCGACGAACTTCTACATGGGCGATCCGCGCTTCGCCGGCCTTGATCAGACCCAGTACCGAGTCGGGTACGCCTTCGAGCACAGGTTCACCCCGGATCTGATCTTCCGTCAGAACTTCCGCAACTACGGCCTGTTCCTCACGGGTAAGTACGTCGATATCACTTCCATCAATGCGGAGCGGACGATCGGCACCCGGGACAACGGCTACATCCGCTCCGGCATCGTACAGCAGACGCTGGATAACCAGCTCGAGGGGCATTTCGTGACCGGCCCAGTCGCCCATACCGTGGTCGGTGGTGTTGATTACGCCCGCTACAGCCTGAGCAGCCGCTTCGGAAGCTATTTCGGAGACAGTGTCGCGGTTCCGGACTTGAATCTTATCACGCGTAACTATGGCCAGCAGTTCATCGCGACGCCAACCCTCGGAGCCACATCACGCCAAACTCAGGACCAAGTTGGCGTCTATCTGCAGGATCAGGCTAAGTTCGGCAACTTCATCCTGACAGTGAACGGGCGGTTCGATCAGGTCTTTCAGGACAACCGTGCCACATCCGACGCCGTGGTCTCGCGCCAGGACAACAGTGCCTTCACCGGCCGCGTCGGGCTGGGCTACGTCCTTGCACCGGGGCTCGTGCCCTATGCCAGCTACGCCACCACCTTCACCCCGCAGGTCGGACTCGACCGGAATGGCCAGGCGTTTAAACCGGCGACCGGTGACCAGATCGAGGCTGGGGTGAAGTACCTGATTCCGGGAACCAACATTCAGGCGGCGTTCGCCGGCTTCGACATCGTCCAATCGAGCATCCTGCGTACCGACCCGAACGCCATCGCGTTCTCGTCGGCTACCGGGGCCGTGCGCTCCACCGGCTTTGAGGCTGAGGCGACCGCCAACATCGCGCCGGGCACCAACCTGACGATTGCCTACACACACGTTGACATCCGTTTCCTGCGTCAGACCGCGTTCGACGCGAACTTCAATGCCGTCTCTGCCGACGGCAACCGCGTCTCGGGCATCCCCGGGGATACCTACGCGTCCTTCGTCACTTACGCCTTCCCGCCCTCCTCGGCCCTGCGCGGTCTCCAGTTCGGCGGCGGCGTCCGATACATCGGCACAAGCTTCGCGGACGATCTGAATACGGTGCGCAACCCGACGGTGACGCTCTATGATGCCCTCGTTGCCTACGATTTCGCCGCCTTTGACCCACGCTACAAGGGTTTCCGCGCGCAGGTGAATGCCTACAACGTCTTCGACCGGCGGTACCAGACGTGCTCGTTCGGCTTCTGCAACCGAAACGAGCCGGCCACGGTCATCGGCAGCCTGATCTACCGGTGGTGAGCGCGGATCGCTCCGTGGCGATCGCTGGACGCACCCGAGCGGCGATCGAGGTTTCCTTGGGCGGTGTCCGATGAGGGCGGGCATCTCGCGGCGCGCCTTCGTGCGTCTTTTGCCGGTAACCGGTTTGATGCTGGTTGGGCGCTCCATCGCAGCCGGAACCAGTACGGACGAACCCGCACGGCTCGCCGGAGCGGTCAGCTTCGATCTTGGTGGCAATGGAGAATGGGCACCGTGGCGAATCACGCTTTACGTCCCGCCCGGCGAGGCGCCATCCGGCGGCTGGCCCGTCCTGTACCTGCTCGATGGCAATGCAGTGACAGCCACCGCGATCGATATCGAACGCGTACAGGCGCCATATCCGGAAGCGACAGGGATCGTGTCACGCTTCGCGATCGTCGGGATCGGATACCCCGGAGATGAAGCTTATAATGGCCTTCGCCGGTCCTGGGATTACACGCCGCCACCGGGCCGGTCCTATCCCCCGTACAAGCCCGGCGGGCCCACCCTCCGGACGGGGGGCGCCAGGGATTTCCTCAGTTTCGTCGTGACCGAGCTTCGACCCGCGATCGAGCGGCGCATCCGGATCGACCCCACCCGACAAGCCCTCTTCGGCCATTCGTTCGGCGGGCTCTTTGCCCTTTTTGCCCTCGCTAACGCACCAACAGCTTTCTCGCATTGGATCGCAGCGAGTCCGTCCGTCTACTGGGAGGATCTCGTGCTTCTTCAAAGCATTGTGCTTCTTGAAAGCAGGCCGCCCGTTCCCGCCCACGTGCTTATTTTGGCGGGGGCCTACGAGGAGGATCTGGCGCCGTTTCAACGCGATGCTCCGGATCGCGAGGCTCGCTTGAGCCGCTTGAAATCGGCGCGAACGGTGGAGCTATCGCAGGAGATGGCGGATCGGCTCGCTCGAATTCCCGGATTGATAAGCCAATTCCGGTTAATCCCCGAGCGAACGCATATGAGCATTCTGCCTGAAGCCGTAAATGATGCAGTGGCCTTCTTTTTAGGGCAGAAGATATAGTTGCGGACTAAAAAATATTGGCTTCGACAGATACAGGTATTTGCTAAGCTGGCGCGGCCGCCAAGATATTGAGCACCGTAGACAAAGTGAATGCCTACCTGCACGGTTTCACTATTCGTAAGCGGCCTGACGCAAGCCCACCCTTCTCAGATGTTCAGGGTGGGTGCTGAGCGTCAGATTTCAGTGATCAGGGTGAGCGAGGAAAGGCGCGGGCGAGGTCCGACACGGCCGACCACATGGCGCCAATCTCGGCGGCAGCACGACTATCGGGGTCGTACTCGTTGACGCTCTGCCCGCTGATGAGGGCGTGCGATAGGCTGGCGCGTTGGGACACCTGCCCCGGCAGGACCGGCGCACCCATGCCGAGGAGAACAGCGCGCGCCTCGGCGACGATGGAGGTCTCGGACTCGCGGGTGATCGGCGGGGCCGCATTGATAATGCAGGCGATGGGGGCCTTGAGGCTTTGCGCCATCGCCAAGGTGGCGGCCACCGCGTCGAGGTCGAAGGGGCCGGGCCGGACCGGAACGACGGTCACGGTTGCGCGGGACATCATCGAGGCCGTCAGCGCGGCATTGTGCGGCGGGCTGTCGATGACGGCCCAGACGATACCTTCGGCGCGCGCTGCGTCCAAGGTCTCGCCGATGGTGTTGCCGTCAGCCTTGGCGAGCAAGGGCGTCTCGGCCTCCCGGCGCTTGTACCAGAACGACAGCGAGCCCTGCGGATCCGCGTCGATGAGAAGGGTAGGGCCATCCCGCTCGGCCAAAGCGCCGAAGTGTGCGGCGAGTGTGCTCTTGCCGCTCCCGCCTTTCTGCGTCGCTATCAGGATCACGTGCATTGCGGGGTCCTGGCGGTTCGAAGGGTGCTCCACCGTGGCGCACCCGATTCACGACGTGATGTCAGCCCGGCATTAGGGGATTGCGGACGGCCGGGAAAGCGGGACGGCGCCAAGCCGGTGAGCCTCTAAGCCGTGTTGCAGGGATGCAGGTATCGCGTCATTCCGCTTGCGCCTGTGCCCTCTTCCGCGTAACTTTCGATAAGTGCCGTTCTCGAAAGTTACGACGATAGGCGCAATCTATGGGTTTGGTGTGGCCCGATAGGGGATTTCTGAGAGAATTCAAACGAATTTTCCAAGGCAGTCCTAGGGGTGCGCGCGATGCCGAGGCTGAACGAGAAGTTGAACGAGATCGCCGAGCTGCTAGCGCGCGATCTGGGGTTCGGTCCGCTGTATACTTTGGACGCGACGACGCGCGAGGAAATCCGCGCCGAGGCGGTGGACGCGACCGAAGCCTGGAGCGAAGCCGAGGTGGAGAGCGTCGAACCCATGGAGGCGAAGACGGACCTGCAGCGCCTCCTCGTCCAGTATCGCGACATCGAGGAGGCCATCCTTGACGCCCGGGATACCGACCTTGCCGACGACGGGTCCTGACGGCGATGGCCGTTATGCCGGTTCAGGATTTTTCAGGTCGCCGGCGCGGGGAGGGCGACTCGATGCCGGCCCCGTCCGATCCCATCGCTGTCCCTGAGGTCGCCGGGGCCGTCGATGCTCTTCCGGCCGAGCTCGTTTCCATCGTTCAGGCCTACCAGCGGGCGAGCAAGGCCGTCTCCACCGTGAAGGCGTATCGAAGCGATGCGCGGGTGTTCGAGGCATGGTGCGCCGGGTACGGCTTTCGATCCCTGCCGGCGTCGCCCGTGGCCGTGGCCGGGTTCCTGACCCACGAGGCCGAGGCGGGCCGAGCGGCGTCCACCATCGGCCGGCGGTGTGCCGCGATCAGCTACGCACATAAGCTCAAGGGTCTGCCCGATCCGACCGACAACGAGGACGTGCGCGCGACCATGCGCGGCGTGCGGCGGACGGTCGGCGTCGCGCCGACACAAAAGGCAGCGGCCACCGTCGACGTGCTCACGGCCATGTTGATGCACGTCCCGAACACCCTCACGGGTAAGCGGGATAGGGCGCTGCTCGCCCTCGGGTTCGCGGGTGCCTTCCGGCGCTCCGAGTTGGTGGCGCTCGACGTGGCGGACCTGCGCGAGGACCGCGACGGACTGCGGGTCATGGTACGCCGGTCCAAGACCGATCAGGAAGGGCAGGGCTTCGAGAAAGCGATTCCGCATGGCCGCTTCATTCGGCCGGTCGCCCTGGTGCGGGATTGGCTCGATGCCGCCGGGATCGCGGAAGGGCCGGTGTTCCGGCCAGTGTCTCGGTCGGGGCGGGTGCGGGGACTGAGCAAATCTGCGTCGTCCGATGGCATCCTCCGAGAATCAGAGAATAGGCCGGACGCGGTGGCCGGGGAGTTTTACAGGCAAGTCGTAAAACCCCCTCGCCTCACCACGCAGGCCGTCGCGGACATCATCAAGCGGTACGCGGCGGCCGCCGGCCTCGAGGCGTCGACCTTCGGGGCGCATTCCCTACGCGCGGGCTACATCACGACGGCGGCCGAGCGCGGCGCCGATCTCGCGCGCATCATGGATCAGAGCGGCCACCGCGATCCGAGGACCGTCATGGGGTACATTCGACGGGCGAACGCCTTCAAGGATCACTCAGGGAGTGGGTTCCTATAAGCCTCTAAAGATAATTAGGGGCTAATAAAACCTGCTTCCAGATTTTAAAAAGATCCCGTGGCGACGACGTCTTTATCGACCTGCGCCGTAAGGGTTTCTGAGACTGAATTAGCGGAAGATACCGGCTGCGGCGTCGTGCGAAGATCAGTAAAGCTACGTACGTTCTGCGTGTCCCGAGCCTGCTCACGAAAAAGCGGAGGAGTCAGGTACGTAACCTCGCCGGCCACAACGGCGTTGGAAGCGAAAGGAACAAAGGAAAGGGTGGCAAGCGCCAGCTTGTGAATTGCACGCATGTTCAATCTCCATCTTTGGCGTACTAGATCCGCCCAATGAAGACATTAAACCACACATATTGTGCGGTGCGACATGCATAATTTGCACTGCACCATAATTCGTTCAATGCTTATCAAAGTCCTTATATTTCATTTCCCCTGCCGAGTAAGCCTCCCTATCAACTGTTAGAGGTATGCTGTGGATGCAAGCGGCCAGAAAACTACAAATCTACTTTCAAAGATAATTTGTGCGACGCGATAACGGAATTTTCACCCATGCCTTCTGCACTTCGGACTGCGAGTCGGGATAGTTTTGAAGGCGCTTGAGTGCTCGAACTCGCAAGACGTCTACAGTTCACCGGCACAAGCGCGATTTCCTCGCCGAGGGGACCGCCAAGCACCATGAAGGTGCCATTCACCCGCGCGCGCTCACCCTTCAGAGAACGGATCTTCGGATTGATTTGCTTGATGCGTCCTGGCGTTGCGTCCGCTGATAGCCCTGAGTTTGCCGGCATGCCGTAGCGGCTGTATGTCTGCGCGACGACGTATCTGTGCCCGTCGCCCTCGATGAGGATTTTGACATAGCCGTCCGGCTTGAAGTCATTCACCTCCGGGCCGTGCATGCGCCAGAAGCGGCTCTCGACCTTCAGGACACGGAAGCGACGTCCTCCAACGCTCCCCGGCGCGTCGGTTGTCAGTTCTAGGCCGTCCAGCCTGCATCCAAGGACCGGATCGGCGCCCGCCATACCTACGGTCAAATTCGTCCCGAGGAAGCCGATCAGGGCGGCTCGCATCTCAGCTATCTCCCCCTATGAAGGACGCCAGTGAAAGAGCAGGTTGAACCGTGCTCGGACGCGCAGCCTTCCCCTTCGATCACGCGGGCCGTTCGGCCGTTGAAGCGGATCGTCAGCGGGCAAGAGGCGGCGGTTTTCAGGGTGTTGCCACGCAGCGTTCCCGTGCCCTCGGTCTGAGAGGCGCACGTCGCGTTGGTCGAGGTGAGTTGAACCTTGTAGGATCGTCCCTCTACGGGGGTAATCTTGGCATAAAGCCGCCACTTGTAGCCGCTGGGGTCGGAGCCCGAGCCCTGGTAGCTGCCCTCGACAGCAGATGCCCCGTTGACTGCCAGCATCGACCCGACTGAGAAACCCCAAACGGCGCGCATGTCGTTGCTCCGCTAAGGAGAGGGTTAACGGCCTGTAAACGAATTGGTAGGCATTTCGAAATTCGAGGGTCCTGGTGCGTCAGGGCCACACCTCGAAAGGGCCTGAGATATGATCACGGTGACCTTCATCGGCATGATGACCGCCGCTATGGCCGCTGCGGTGGTCGGCGCGATCAGTGACCCGAGCGCCCGATAAGCCGCCAACCATCGAGTGATCGGCCGGGCACGGCCGCGCGTCCACCATCCTATGTGACTGCCACGCTACGGCGGACAATTCTCGTTCGTTGAAGGGTCCGAAGATATCGCATCGAAGGGGTTGGTGGATCAAAAGGGGGAGCGCATCCGCTCCCGGTCCTGTCCCATGTTGCTCACTCGCGCCATCCTGAACCAGAACCGCGAAGTTGCTGCCGTATTGGCGACTTACGGGGTCTTCCTAAGCGGCATTCTCGTGCTCGCCTGGTCGATGGCCTGAGCCGACGCGGCAAGTTTTCTGAGGCGTCCCGAAGGCTGCATCTTAGCCATCGCCACGCGCCATGCGGGGGCTTTAAGAAACCCTTCATCCTGTCGCTATCGACTCGGCTCGCGAAACAGGAGCCGCAAGCCGATGTCTGAGCCAACCAAGGTGCCGCCGATCATCGAGCCGTGGCGGGTTCTCGTGATGATCGTCGCTGTGGTCGCCGTGATGGTATTCGCGCGTTCGATCACGCCCACGCAGGCGGGCGCGATGGGTGGTCAGGCAATCGCACAGACCTCGCGAATACCATAACGATCCGCCTGGGCCTGCCGACCTCGGCGCGGATATGGCCGCACGTCTCTGGGTCGCACGAGCAATCTACCGCCCCCGGGCACTCGCACAAGGGGTTGGCGTCCAATGTTGACACGGGTCCGACACCTCGACGGATGGACGCTTTGGCCCATCAACGGGGCTGGGGGCCTATAAGTCTAGTTATCGGCCCCCAGGAGGGCGGGCGCGTCAGACGAACGTGAAATAGTATAGCCAATGCTATTCTCGGCTTGGGGCCTGGGCGAGCATGGCCTTGAACACCTCTGCCCCCCCGGGGCATACGGCCTGCCCGTAGTTTCAGGAGCAATACGCGCCCGCGCGCGCGAGGCCCCCTGTTGTGGATTGTTATGGTTCGGAGGCGAGTTTCGGACCCACCCCGCGCGTACGCGCGGGCGAGGGACCTGTTGGTCATTGTTGGTCCTCGGGGGGAGTTTCGCCAGCAATACGCGCGCGAGAGCGAGCCGGGGGAGTTTCGGAGCAGTACGCCCGCGCACGCGCGCGAGACCAGTTTCAGGCCCGGTTTCAGGTTCCTAAGCGCGAGCTAATAGGGCCGGCGCGGATCCGACCCTTTGAAACCAATCAAAGGATTTCACCAGGCAGTCATCGCGCACGCGCGCGAGGGGCTGGTGAAGGATGTTGAGGCCCGGCCGGGCTCGGTGACATCGTTTCAGCCTGGAACGATGTGGCGAATGTTCCAGGCGGGAACGTTCGACCGCGCGAGCGGCCGGGCCGGGAGTCAGGCGCGAACGGCCTGCGCGCTTGAGGAAGGCGCGGGAAACGCGCAGGCGGGCCTCGGCGCGAGGCGTGTGCCAGCAGGCCGCCGCCGCGCTCCACGAGCTCGCCGAGGGTGCCACGGCGCTCCTCATGCCGGTGTTTCAGGACCAGTACGCGCCCGCGCGCGAGAAGCGTCGTGCGAGCCGGGGACAGCTCATGATCTCGAACTCGGCTTAGGGCCGCTCGTCGGCCTATCATGCCGGTGGGGCGGGAGAGCTTGGGAGAAGATGGATGACGCCAGGCGTCGAGCGCGACGAGGCAAACGCCAAGATCGCCCATGAGGAGCGCCACAAGGCATCGCTGGGCGCCAGCACACCCGTCATCACCTTCGCGGTAGAGGCGCTGAAGAGCGCCATCCTCATCAACGGCGGCACGGCCGGCGCGCTTCTCGCGTTCGTGGGGCAAAAGGGGATCCAGGCCCAGCCCGGCCTTGGCGTGGCGTTCTACTGGTTTGCCGGCGGGCTGCTGCTGGGGGCCTTCGCGACGGCGTTCTCGTACTTCGCGCAGTTCTGCTACGCGGGCGCCGTCCGCAGCTACGAGTGCACATGGGAGTGGCCCTATGTGCAGAACACCCCGGCGCATGATCGATGGAGCCGCGGGGGCACGGCCTTCCACGTTCTCGGCGTCCTCGCCGTAGCCGGATCGTTCGTCGCAGCCGTCTCTGGCTTCTGGGTGGCAGGCAAGGCCATGCCGTTCTAGCGCTGCAGGCCGCCCGTGGCCGCCTCACCGTGGGGAGCCTTGCCCTCGCCGCCGGTGCGGGCAGGCAACAGGGACCGGGCGCCCTCGGCGAGGCCCTGAAGGGCCGCCGCTGCGGCGCGCTGGCGAACGCCGTCGGCATCGGGGCGGGTCTCGATGGTGACGGCGGCCACCAGCGCCATCTGCCGCATGGTCTCGATCCCGGCATGATAGGCGGCGGTTTCGCGTGGGGTCATGCCCTGTCGCCCCGGAGCTGTGCGAAGAACGGGGCCAACTCCCCGTCCTCGTCTTCCCATGCATCCCCGTCGGGCAGGGCGAACGCCTCAAGCGCCCCATCCTCGCGGCGAATGACGCACCAAGCGGCCTGCCCCTCGCCGGGTGGAACCTGCCACTGTTCGACCTCGGCCGCCGTCTGGCGGCGAAGGCGGAACTGCCGCTCCGGGTTGTTGTGAAACCAAAGGCTGTCGATCTCGGTGGCGTGCATGGGGTTCGGCTGCTCGATAGGCTCAGCACAGAAGGCCGAGATTGGGGACGCGTCGGCACCCTGATAGGGATTCCGGCCGCTGACCTGACCTGTCCTGACAACACCGACGCGCTGCAACGGCATACGAAGCCCGGCCGTCAGGAAGAAAGGGGCGGTGGGTTCAGCCGCTCGCGCGCGTAGCGCCCTGAAACCACCGCTGAAACCAAGCCAGGACGGCGGCGGGACCGGCCTCACGACAGGGACCGCCGGATGTTGCCGACTGTCTGAGGTGAAACCCCGGCGCGGCGGGCGATCTCGCGATCCGAGAGGGCGGAAACCTGGGAATTTCCCAGGTTCAGCAGGGCCAGCACGTCGCGGCGCTTGTCGGCGTTGGTGCGGCGGGGATGGATCGGGTCCAGGCCGCCCACGCCGGACAGGGCCGGTTCGGCCGGCTCTGTCGGGGCATGCCCCCTCTGTGAAAGGGGCTGTTCGGCAGGGGTACGCGTCTCGTGCGTACCCTTCATGTCCGTCTGTCCACCTTGGACACCCTCAGGGCCGCCGCCGGTTTGATGCCCCGCGATGGGGGGACCATCTGCGCTCCCCAGATCCGGGGAGCTCAAACCCTGATCGTCCGGGAGGGATCCGCCCGCCGCCGCGGCCCCCACTCCCCCATTCCGGGGAGCGGCCTCGTCTCGGATGCGGGCGCCCATGCGCTCGATGTCGGCGCGCAGGGTGGCGAAAAGGGCATCGTCACGGGTTCTTTGCCCCAAGATGTCGATGCTCCTCAGGTAGTCGATCCACGAGAGCCGAGCCCGAAGATCGTTCATCGACTGGGCTGGCGCCTCGTTCAGAAGCTCCTCGACAACGTGTCGCCGGGCCTGCACCCAGACCGGGAAATCGTAGTCGCGAAAGAACGCCTCACGGTTCCGGTAGAGCCGATCCCAGCCCTGCCACTCCTCCCACGCCTCGCGAGGCCTCGCCGGCAGGTCGTAGGCTGTGGCGACTGCCTCCCGAACTTCCGGCCGGAAATCGCCCCCGCCGACGAAGTCCCAGCCCAACAAGGTGTCCATGTCGCCGCCGATGATGGGCTTGCGCACGATCAGGGGCCGGCACGCTGCCTCAAGGGCGCGCTCGTGCTCGGTTTCCGCGAACACCGCGTCCTCGCTGCCGTACTCGGCCAGGGCCGCGGCGCGGCGCTCTGCATCTCGACGCTGGCGCTCGGCCTGCTGTGCGCGGAACTCTGGGGTGTTGAACAGCGCCTCGAAGGGGTTGCGGGGCGTGGCCGCCGGCCCTTCCGGCTCGCGTACCTCGGACGCCTTCCGGCGCTTCGCCGCGGCAACCATCTCGGCCGCTTTCTCGATGTCGCTCTCGGTCGCCCCCTTGTCGGGGCGCACTCCGGCCTTGCCCCGATCCCGCCAGGACTGCCGTGCCGCCTCGCACTGCGCGAGAACGGTCTTGATCCAGTCGGCGGTTGCGTTCGTGACGGGGCCATAGTGGCGCGCAACGATCTTGAGACGCTCGCGCTCGGCCTTCGTCAGGAACCTGCCGCCGTGCGCCTTCGGGATGATCCAGTCGAGCTGCAGGCAGTGCTCTGCAACGGCTCGCCATGGCTCGACCTTGTTCGGATCGTAGATGGGCAAGCCCTGGAGCCGGGAGGAAGCCTCCGGCGCGTCGGCGGCCCTCGCTGTCGCGTCAGACCTCCAGAATGCATCCGCGAAGGTTGACCAGTCCACGCCCGAGGCCGAGTGCGCGGCCATCCGATCCAATTTGGACACCGCGTCAGCCACCGTCATCCCGGCGGTGCGGGCCAGCGCCTCCATCCGGCTCGCCGCCGCGGCTTTCTCGCCCGGGTTGTCGGTGCGGTCATGCAGCGCGCGGACCTTGGCGAATGTCTCGAGGCCGGCGACCATCAACCTGCCCTCCGCAGGGGTGTGACCCGGCCCGGATCGTCACCGAGGACGATCCCGAACTCGGCGAGGACGTGCGCCGGCACCTTCGTCCTCGGATCGTCGGGCGGCTCCGTGTGCTGCTGCCAGGGCCAGTGCCCGCCGCGGGCCTTCCAGAGGCGGACCCGCTCCCGCCAGCTATCATCCGTGATGCCGGCGAGCCGCGAGGCCAGATCGGGCGGGGCGCCACCACCGGGGTGATCGCCGGCCCCGCCGGTGAAGCGCTCAAAGCGCCCCTGATTGAGCCACGTCGTCGCCAGGGGGACGAACTCGGTCCCAACCTTGCCCTTGGCCTGCAGGTCGGCGGCATGGGCGCGAACGGCCTTGAGGATCGCGGCCGGGTCGGCCCCGTCGCGGATCACCTTGGCGTAGGCTCTGACGGCAGGCTTTCGGGGGTTGTCGCCATCGCGCTTCGGGTAGGCCTTCCAGAACTCGGCGAAGCCCTCCGGGTCCGTCCCCTTGGGGACTACAGGGGAGTCTTCTCTTCTCTTCTCTTTTAGGCTTACATCGTCTTTAAGCGACGCTTGCCCTGGATCGTTGTTTTCCAATGACTTAGCTAGCTGATCGCCTGGGTTTTCCTGAGTTTTTTCGAGGTTGGCCGAGGTTTTATCAGGGGTTTCTGAGATTTTTTCGACTTTCCTCGAAATCTTGCCCCCCTTCGCAGCGTTCAGGCGGTTGGCCCGGATCGCCTCCAGCTCGGTCGCTGCCCGCCCATTATCGAGCTTACCATCCACGACCCGGAGCTTACGCGCTGCGATCAGTTCGGCGAGGTTCCGTGAAAACGTCTTGAGCGTCTGATTGCACCGGCCAGCTATGCCACGCTCGTTCCGTGCGATGGGACCCTCGTTGAGCATGATCAGTTGCACGATGACGTGGTAGGCTCGATAGGCGCCGTCGCTCAGCCCCTCGGTGCCGTCCATCCAGGCTGCGATACTGTGCTTGTAGAAGCCCACCATCAGCGTTCCCCTGCTGGCGTGACAGGGGGCAGCGTCGATAAGGCTGCCGGCACAGTCTCTGGGTGGTTGGTGTTCGCTGGAACCGGGGTGGAGCGCGGCTCGGTACCCCTCTTAGGGGCCAGTGGCTTGCGGCGCTTCCGAGGCTGCGGCCATTCAAGACAACGGTGCGTCCAGATACCTCCGGCTGAGTACCAGAGGCCCATCACGACCGGCTTCAGCTTCGCCCACCTCTTCAGCGTGATGCCGAGCATGGCTGCGAGCCTGCTATCATCGTCTGGGACGCCGAGCCTCGGCGACTGACACGCCAAGATCACGAGGCGGAAGTGCGCCCCCGCCTCCTCGTTCGTCATATGGCAGGTGTCGGCGATGCAGCCCCTGATGTTGAGGGGCAGATCCGGAAGACCATTCATTGAGCCAGCCCTGCCAGCACGTTGCAGGCGACGTCGCAGAAGCACGTGACCCGAATCGTGGGGCCGGACCGCTGCTTCAGGATCTCGATTTCAAGCTCGTTCGCGCAGCCGAGGAGGCGCAGATCCTCCTCCTCGGTCCGGCCGACCTTGTGCTCGAGGTAGTAGGCCTCCCGGAACAGCCCGAGGACGACGTCCGCATCCTGTTCGATGGAGCCGCTGTCCCGCAGGTCGGAGAGGAGCGGGCGCTTGTCCGGCCGCTTCTCCACCTCGCGATTGAGCTGACACAAGCCCACCACGGGGATCCCGAGTTCCTTCGCCAGCCCCTTCAGCCCGGTGCTGATCTCGGTCACCTCTTGCACCCGATTGCCGGAGTAGCGCTTGGACGGCCGGATGAGCCCGATGTGGTCGATGATGAGCGCGGCGAAGGGGATGCCCTGGCGCTCGGCTTTCAGCTTCATCTGCCGGGTGCGGGCCGCGATCTGCGAGAGCGTGAGGCCGGGCTGCTGCTCAATCCAGAGGGGCACGTCGGCGCACGCGTACTTCGCCTCATGCAGGCGGGTCGTCGCCTCGTCGGACAGCCCACGGGCTTCGGCGATGGCACGATAGGTGATCGGCTCGGGATCGCGGGAGGAATAGGCCGTGGCCGCCAGGACTCGCTCGGAAAGCTCCTCTGCGCCCATCTCCAGGGAGATCAGTCCAACGGCGCCGCTGCGCCGCGCGGCCGACAGGGCGATGTGGATGGCGACCGTCGTCTTGCCCATAGCAGGTCGGCCGGCGAGGACGATGAACTGCCCGGGCCGCATGCCGAGAGTGGCGGTGTCCAATTTGGGCACCCCGTACGGGACGCCCGCCGTGGTCTTGCCTTGGCGGGCCTGATCCACCCGGGTCATCACGCTCGCCACGCCCTGGCCCAGCGTGACGCGCTTGGCGCTCTCACTCAGGCCGGCACTGGCCACCTCGTCCAGGGCCTCGATCATCCAGCCTGCGAATTCGACGGGGCTGTGAACGGACCCGGACGTCATGGCGGCCACCGCCGCCTGCGCCGTCTCCAGCACCTTCCGCATCCGGGCGGCCTGGGCGATCAGCCGGGCGTAGCTCGGCGCGCCGCTTACAGTGATGGCGTCGTGGCACAGGCGGGCGATGTAGCCGCCCACGGTCTGGCCGCCGAGATCGGCGTTACCCAGCACGGCCTTCATCAGCGTGGGATCGATGGCCTCGCCGGCATCGCGGCGGACGCACATGGCTTCGAAAATCGCGCGGTGCACGTCCTCGGCGAAGTCCTCGGCCTGCACGTGGTCACGGGCACGGTCCAGGGCGTCGTTGTTGACGAGGATGGCGCCCAGGAGCGCCTGTTCCGTCTCGATGGCGTGCGGGGGCGCTACGGGCGCTTGGGGATGCATCGTCACTCCGAAACCTCCCGCTCGGCGGCCTGCAGGGCCTCGATCAGCTCGGGGAGCTTCGCCTTGGCGACGCAGATCCCGGCCTTGGTCGGATGGGGCTCGCCGCGGCTGTCTCGGGCCGTGGCGAACACGCGGGTGTCAATGAGGGTGCAGCCCGCCTGGACGGAGACCCCGACTCGGATCTCCTGAGTATTGCTCTTCCGGACGGTGGCGACGGTGCGGAACTCGCTCATACGCGACCTCGCCAATGCTCGGTGGACGGGAATGCAAGCTCTGCAATCACCGCTGCATGAAGGGGCGAAAGCCCGTACCGGCTGGCGATGTGCGAGGCTTGTCGGGGCGCGCTCGGTGCGGCATATCTTTCGGTGCTGACTTCCCGGAAAGCATTCGAAAGACCCGCCGTCGCCCCGCGCGATGCGCGGGTTTTGTCGTTCATGGGGCCATCTCCTAGTGCCACTATTAATTAATGGCAGGCCGGTATATGAAAGTTGCACGCGCAGGAGAATTGTGCAATAGTCATGTGATGGCGCTCCATCAATTTATTGGCGCAAGGAGTTGCATGCGTGTCTGAGACTGAGAAGCCGAAGCGCGGGCCTGGCCGGCCGCGGGTGAATCCTGAAGAAGGATCCCGACGGAACGTCACGTTTCAGGTGAGCGTCGACCTTCACGAGAAGCTCAAGCACTCGTCGGAGAAGTCAGGGCTATCAGTCAGTCGGGAAATTGAGCAGTGTATCCAGGATCGATATTCTGGAAACACAGCTCTTGCTGGCGTCAATCAAGCGATGAACGCCGCAATAACCGCAGCGGTAGAGGCCGCCCTTGCTCGCGAGGACAGACAGACAAGGGAATTCTTCGGCGGATCAGACGGGTTTCTTGTCGCAAAATCCTCGGCAGACCTATTCAAATCGGCTCTGAGCGAGGCATTCCAAGAATTCTCTGTAAGCGCTCCGTCTGATGTCACGCCCGCTGTGATTGCATCCCTCTTGGAGCGCATGAAGAGCGGTCAGGAAGATATCGTCAAGACTTGGCACAACGGCTTCGTTCTCGCTCATGTTCTCCAATCAATGTCTGCATCAGACATTGGTGCGGCTTTGGATAAGGCGCCCGAATTGAAATCTAAGCTGGAGGCAAAGTTCGAGCGTATCTTTCCCAAGGCTAAGCCGAGGGGCGACGACGAGTAATGTCCCTTATTGGCGATCTTCTCGCGCCTTACGCGCTGATCTCGTCGCCCATGCGAGCGATTGCGACCATCGTCCCCAACGTGGTGATCGACGAGATCCACACCGACGACCTCGCCATCACCGATCACCCGGTGGAGGACGGCGCGGCGATCTCGGATCACGCGTTCAAGATCCCGTCGCGCGTCCAGATGCGGTGTGGCTGGTCCAACTCGACGGCCGGCACCGAAGGGTATGTCCAGAGCGTCTACCAGTCGCTCTTGGCCCTCCAAGCGACCCGCCAGCCCTTCGACGTGTTCACCGGCAAGCGGGCGTATCGCAACATGCTCCTCGAGCGTGTGGCCGTGGAGACCAGCGAAACATCCGAGAACACCCTGATGGTGGTCGCCGCGATGCGCGAGGTGATCCTGACACGGACGCAGACCGCCGGCGCCTCAAGGGATACGCAGGCGATGCCCCAAAAGACCGCCGAGTCGACGGACAACGGAACGACCCAACTGGTTCCGCTGGACAATCCCTCGGGCTTCTCGACGGCGGGCAACACCTCGTTTCTCGGGGGCGGATCGAGCCTTGTCACCGGCCCCACGGCCGACATTGGCGAGATGATCTCGTTCGACCCGGCCAACCCGTCCACGACCTACGTCACGCCCGGCAGCGGCGAATCGTTCTCCGGTCCGCTGTTCGCCCCCGGCGACACCAGCAACACGGCCCTGTTCGGCCGCTACCCCTCGGCGTTCGACGCCAAGGGCAACAGTCTGTTTTGAGGACGACGCATGGCCTTCCCGTCGCCCTACAATCCGACCGCCGACAACGCTGCGATCACCTCCGATACGGCCCGCTACACGGCGGATGGCGGCATTTTCGTGCCGTGGGCCTTCAATCCGGCGAGCCTGCGCAATGCGGGCACGGCACTCTTCGAGATCCCTGTCGCGAACGCGCACTGCACGGTCAGCGTCGACCTGCCCGGCGGCACCTTCGGCTTCCGCCTCGCCTATGCCGATGCAGCGGAGGGCGGGTGGATCCTCGATATCTCGGACGCCAACGGCAACCGGCTGGTCTGCGGCATCCCCTTGGTGACCGGCGCGGACCTGCTGAAGCCGTTCGCCTACCTCGGGTTCGGCGGACGCCTGTTCGTGGTCGATGTGGCCGACCCCGCTTCGCCGCCGGGCTTCAATGACCTGGGCACGAACGCTCGCCTGTATTTCGAGGCCGCCCGATGACCGATGAAACCGTTCCGGCCCTGGACGTCCTCGCGGTGTTCGCGCCGCTCGCCGACGATCTCGCCCCGCCCATCGCACGCATCCGCTCCAAGCTCGCCGAGATCCAGCCTCTCTCCGACGTCGATGGGCATGACCTCGACGACTGCATGGTGCTGCGCGCGGAGGGCCAGGAAATCGCCGCCACGGCCGGCATCGAGGGGCTGAGCTTCGTGATCGCCACCATCGGCGACACCGCAGGCGAGCGGGCCGGATGGGCCGTGGCCCTGCTTCAACGCTCTTGGTCCGACCTTCCGGGATGGGGAACGCGATGACACCCAACGCAGCGGCCGACAAGGCCATCAATTCCGCCTTGATGCAGCAGCAGCTCAAGACGGCGCACAGCTTCGAGATCGGCGGCCACGCCTACCAGTGCAAAGCCTTGCTGCCCCTGGAACAAGTCCACCTCGCGAGGCGGCTCGCGCCGCTGGTCCTCGGGGCGCTCAAACCCGAGAGCGGCCGGGCCGTGATCATGCAGCGCCTGGGCAAGATCGCTGGCATGGCGAGCGAAGGCGACGCCGCTCCGATCTCCCAAGAGGAGATGGCCGAAGCCGCGATGGATCTCGCCGTTGGCATTCTCGAGGCCGCGGCTTCCATCGACGAGGAATCGGTGAACGTCATCATCCGGACGGTGATGGGCAAGATCTGGCGCGCCGACGAGGCCGGCATCTCGCGGCAGGTGTGGTGGACCAAGCCGGGTTTGGATCAGCCGACCTATCCCGACATTGACGGGTTCACGATGCTCGGCATCGTCGGCCGATATCTCACGGCCGAGTTCAAGGACCGGATCGTCGAGCACATCGCCTCCCTTGGCCTGCGCGCTGGCCCCGCCTTCACGGCGGCCATGGGGCAAGAGGCGCCCGTTGTCCCGGCGGGACCTCCGGTTGATGCGCCGTTGGTCTGGGAGGGCGGACGGCAGGTGCCGGCCTCGCCTGAAATGATGGCGGCGGCGGGTAGGGCCTAGCCATGGCGGGGGGCTACCAAGGCGATCCCGGCTCGGCCGAAGCCGCAGCGGCAGCGCTCGGCAACGGCCAGACCATGGAGGACGTAGCCCGCGCCGTGGTCGAGGCCGAACGCGCGCAGATCCACACCAGCGTGCCCGCGAAGGTCGTCGTGGACAGCGACGGCAAGACGGTGCGCCTGCAGCCAACCGTGAAGGTGCCGCGCCGGAAGGACGACGGCTCGATGGAGTATGTCCAGCTCCCCGAGATCGAAGCCATCGTGCATCAGGCCGGCGGCGGCGACACGGCGCTCACCCTGCCGATCAAGACCGGCAACGAAGGGTTCGTCTCCTTCGGCATGGCGGCCTTCGACGCTTGGCAGGCGAACGGAGGTGTGCAGCAGGCCGTTTCCACCCGCACCCACCAGCTCAGCGACGGCATGTTCGTGCCCGGTATCCGGTCGAAACCCCGGGATCTACCCGACATCAGCACCGAGGCGGCCGAGACCCGATCCGACGATGGAAAGCACCGGACCATCACCCACCCGAAGAACGGGGTGAAGGTCACGGTCAACGGCGGGAAACAGGTGTTCGACGTGAACGCCAAGACCGGGCAGGTCGAGGTGGTCTCGAAGACCGTCACCCTGGCCGCAGGCGACGCGAAGGCCGGGCGCGGCCCCAACACCGAGAACACTGCGGATCGGCAGCTCAACGAGGCGCTGAAGGGCCTCCGCGCCGAGATGAGCCAGGTCAAGGACTCGCACCACGCGCTGTTCGACGCCGTGTCCAAGCTGCGCATGAACGTCGAGAGCGTCGTGCCAGCCCTCGTTCCGGTCAATGCGGCGTCGCAGATCACGGGCGCCCTGAGCGGCGCGCCCGACGGCCTGGACGCCATGAAGGCCCTCGCCGAGGGAAAGCTGCAAGGCTACTTCCAGAACGCCCTGAAGGACGCCCTGCAGAGCTTCCTCGACCCCAGCCGGCTACTCGGTGCGGGGAGCGTCCTCGACGGCGGCATCGAGGCGCTGATCGCGGGCATCGAGGCGCAGATCGCCAAGCTGATCGAACTCAACCCGATCCTCGCCCGAGTCGATGACCTACAGCGGCAGGCCGAAGCGATCTTGACCCGCGGCGCGACGCCGGAGGTCGAGGCTGCCCAGCTCAAGCCCGTGCAGGACGCCCTCGCGGCCATCGCGAAGGACAACCCGGCCGTGGCGGTCCTGCAGGGGCTACAGAGCCGCCTCAAGGGGCTCGTGGGGCAGGCCGGGCCGGGTCTGAGCTTCTTGGAGCCTCAAAAGCAGATCGCACAGGGCGTCATCAAGTCCATGCGCCTTTCGGAAGGGACCTAGATGCTGGCCGACGCTCATCTCACCCGCTTCACCATCGGCGAGGACGAGTTCCGCCATGGGCAGTTGAACGCGAAAGACGAGTTTCACTGCGTCCGCCGCGTCGCCCCCGTGATCAAGAGCACGGGCCTCCTCTTCACGGCGCTCGCCACCGGCACAGCCGAGGACGGGCGCGATCTGGACTCGGTCGCCTCTCTCATTGAGGGCACCGCTCCCTTGATGAAGGCCTTGTCCACGCTCTCGGACGACGATGCCGACCTCATCATGGCGAAGTGCCTCGGCGCCACCGATGTGCGTGTGGGCGACGCCTGGGTGCCGACCTGGGATCGCGGCGCCCGGACGGTGGCCCTGCCGCAGATGCGGATCAACCACATCCTCCGCATCTGCTACCAAGTCCTTCGCGAGGCCATCACCGTTTTTTTTTCACAAGCGCAATCGAGTTTAGTCGAACTCGGGGTCCTGGCTCCAACTACTTCCCGGTGAGGCTGCCGGACGACGAAGACTGGCTGATGCGCCCCGTGCTCGCCGACCCGCCGCTCTGCACCTACGAATCCCTGGTCAACGGAACGCTTCGGCTCGCGGACGTCGCCAAGCTCAACGACGCCCTCTCGGCCCGCGAGGAGAACAGAGCGCGGGCACAGAAAGCGGCGGAAGCCGCCCGTGGAAAGGCTTGATGCCGTGGCGCAGCAGTACATTCGCGTTTGCAGGCTGACCTCTGGCGGCAAGACGTGGAACCTCGACAGTGCGGCAGTCGAATTTCTGGTGCGTCAGAAGACTGTCCAGATGCCGAACATCGCCGAAATCCGGATCTACAACCTGACGCCCGACAGCGCGAACAGGCTTTGCCAGCAGAACCAAGAGTTGGTCTTGGAGGCGGGCTACCAAGGGCGGTACAGCGCGATCTTCAAAGGCACCATCAAAAAGGGCAATCGCGGCAAGGTCCGCGGCACCGACACCTTCGTGGACCTGTTCTGCGGTGATGGGGATCAGGCCTACATCCGGGCCGCAGTGTCCAAGACGCTCCCGGCCGGCTCGACGCGTCAGCAGGTCGTGGACGAGTGCCTGAAGGCCTTCGCGCCCTACGGGATCGCGAAGGGGTTCATGTCGCCGAAACTCGCAGGCTTCACCTTCCCGCGCCCCGTGACCCTGTTCGGTCTGGCGCGGGACCAAATGCGGAGCATCGCCCGCGACATCGGGGCGGATTGGTCGTTCCAGTCGGGCAAGCTCGACGTGCTGCACAAGACCGAGGCCAAGCCGGGCAACGAGTATGTGCTGAATTCGCGCACCGGGTTGATCGGGCGCGCGACGCAGACGTTTGAGGGGATCATCGTCCGGACGCTCCTCAACGACATCCAATGCGGCTCTGTCATCCGCCTTGATGAAAAGTCGATCGATCTGGCCGCTCCCGATCCATCCTTTGGCTATGAAACCCCGAAGAACGCGAAGCTCCCAAGCATCGCCACGGACGGTCGATATAAGGTGTATGGTGTTGACCGTGTTGGGGTTATGCGTGGTCAAGACTGGTATTGCATTCTATACTGCGCCAACGCCAGCGCAGACAAAAGCTGGCTCCCGCGCGCCCTGCTGAACTATCAGCAATAGGAACGCTGCCATGAGCATTATTTCCGAGTTCCTTATCTCCGTTGGGTTCGCCGCAGACGAGCGCTCGGCTAACCAGACGGAGGCGCGCATCAAGCGCGTCGAGGGCGTTGCGCGGAAGTCCGACGAGACCCGGACCCGATCCGCCTCAGAGCAGGCCATGGAGCGCGCGCGACAGGCGCTGAAGGCGGCCGGCGTCGAGAACGCGTCGATGCACCAGATCATGGCGAAGCGAAAGGAGATGGAGGCCCTGGAAGCGGCCGGCGCAAAGAAGCGCGAGGAGCACGAGCGCCGACAGGCCCATAGCCGAACACAGGCGGCCGCCGGGCTGCGCACGATCTCGACGCTGGCTATCGGGGCGGCGGTGGCCGTCCAAGGAGCCACGATGGCCTTTTCCGGGTTCGCGACGCAGGTGGCAGCGAAGCTCGAGTCCATGGCCTACGCATCGGAGCGAACTGGCTCGTCGGTCAAAGACCTCAAGGTGTTCTCGCGGGCGGTGTCACAGCTCGGGGGTACGGCCGGAGGGGCGCTGAACGATCTGGAGAACTTCGCGGCCCGCCTGCGCTCCAATCCCCAGGGATACACCGCTTTTTTGAAAAGCGTCGGCGTTGAGGCGCGGGACGCCAAGGGCAACATCAAAGGCGCAGCCGAGCTGTACAAGGAGTTCCGCCGCAACGTCGGCGCGTCCAAGGTCTACGAACAACAGTTGTTGCATGCCGAGGAGATGGGTATCTCCGAGGAGACTTGGCGGGCCAGCGATCCAGAAAAGCTCGCGGCCGAGGAAGCCGCCCTGCGCGCCAAATACTCCCGCATGGGCTTTGATCCCGACGCGGCGAAGGAGGACGCCAAGGGCCTGCAGCACGCCTTTCGCGATATGTGGGACAGCATCTCCATCGTCGGGGAGAAAGCGGCGTCCAAGATTTTCTCGGACGTGGGCGACAACCTCAAATCGTTCACGACCTTCGTGGAGCAACACGGCGACCAGATCGCCGAGATCCTGTCCAAGGTCGCGCAGATCGTGCTGGCCGTGTCTCGGGCCTTCCTTGAACTCGCGACCAGCGACCGGGTAAAGGGGTTCCTCGACGGCCTCCTCAACACCTTCGGAAAGGTGGATGAGGTCACGGGGAAGTGGACCGCCGACACCGAAAAAATCAAGGACGTGCTGGAGGCCCTGGCGGTGTTCGTCGCCACGGTGTTCGTCGCCAAGATCACGAACGCGTTCAAGGACGTCCTCAAAGAGGCCAAGCCCCTCTTGGCCCTCCTCGCGCCGTTTCTGAAGGTGCTGGGCATCGGCGGCTCGCTCGGCGTCGGGGTATCTATCACCTCAGCCGTCGGCGCGGACGCTGCGGTGCCTAATGCGCAGAAGCCGGGCGTCACGAACCATTGGGACGACGAGGCCTCAGGCGCGGCCGGCGGCTCCGGTATCGGCGGGGCAATCAAGCGGGCGTGGCAGTGGGGGAAGAACGCAATCGGAATGGGAGGGAAGAGCGCACCTACAGCCGATCTCGGCCCAGTCCCAGCGGGCCTCCTCGACAACATCGCGCGCGCCGAAGGGACGGCCGAGCGCGGCGACTACAACGCCTCACTCGGCTACGGGAAGTTCCTTCCCGGCGGCAAGGAACAGATCCTCACCGACAAGACGCTTAACGAGATCCTGGATCTGGGCAAGCACATGCGCGCGCAGCCGGGCAACCCCAACTCGTCGGCGCTCGGCCGCTACCAGATCGTCGGCGACACCCTCCGGGATGCTATCGACAAGCTCGGCCTCGACCCGAAGACCACGAAGTTCGACGAGGCAACTCAGGACAAAGTTGCGCACTGGATTGCTCGCAAGCAGGGCCTTGGCGCATGGGAGGGCTTCAAGGGGCATCCTGGCGAGCGCGCGGCAGCGGCAGCGGCGCTCCAGCGCAACGACACAGCGGGGGGTAGTCAAACGCCGCCTGTAGCGGCCGGCGCGAAGGAAGTCGCCGGTGGCGTCCATCCTCTCGATGGCAGGGGCCGCCAGACCTCGGAATACGGGATGCGCGTTCACCCAAAGACAGGGCAGCCCCGTATGCACAACGGTATCGACCTCGCGGCACCGGCCGGCACGGACGTGAAGGCGATGCAGGCCGGTCTCGTGAAGCTGGGAAGCCACGGTGACGTCACGGTGACCAACCCGGACGGCTCGTCGCAGACTTATCGGCACGTCGTGCCCAGCGTCGAGGACGGCGCCCGCGTCGCAGCCGGCGCGATCATCGCCCAACTCAAGGCCAACGATCCCCGCTCGACCGGTCCGCACCTCCACCTCGAGGCGAGGGACCGGGACGGCAACTTGACGGACCCGAAGGGGCTCTTGGCGCCGCGCGCGCAATCGGAGGCGGCGCAGGCAGCGCCCGCCGCGTCGAAACCGACCGGCCCCAGCCTCGCCGAACAGGCCAGGGGTGCAGTCGACCGCATGAACGACGTCATGGGACGGCTCGACACCACGAAGCTGCGCGCCTTCGGTGAGGCTACGCAGGGGTTCGATCCGGGCAAATTCTTCGTCGTTCCGCCGGCGGGAACCGAGAACACAACGAACAACTCGTCGGTGCGGAATCAGACCTTCAACGGGGGGACGACGAACATCACGCAGAACGTCATGGGCGGGGCCGACGAAGGCGCGGCGGTGTTCAAGCGGCACAAGGATCGGCAGGTCGCCGATGATGTCCGGTACGCGGCGAGCGTTTTCGCCTGACGCGACCGTGCGTACACATCGCGCTTTAAGGCCGCATGCTGCTCGCCCTGCAGGCGATTTCCTTGCCGCCCGGCACACCGGAATTGCCGTCATCCATGGAGAGGGAAGGATTGATCCTCCCTCTCCACCTCTCGACCTGCCAAAGAGATTCCTTGGACACCACGCCAAATTGAACGCCTGGAGCGGTGCCTGGAGACCGTACTAGGGGGAAATTGTCCATTACATCGTAGCCGAACACCGCAACGATGTTGAGACCGTCGATATTCAACGGGCGGCGAAGGACGAAGACGTTCACGCTATCGAATACGGCAGTCGGTTTCAGGCGGATCAGCCCTGCGGCGTACAGCTCCGCGAGTCGAACTGCGGCCCTCGGCTCTTTCGTGCAGCGCATCTCCGTCAAAATCGCCGACTCTGGCGAGGCTGATGCTTCGGAGGCTACCGCCTGCAGGGCCACCACGATGGCGAGGGCGAAGGGAGAGCGCATCCCGCCAAGATAGCTGCGCCCGAGCTCATGTCGAGGTATCGGGCTCTTGTCCCTCGATAAGGGACCTCCCTAGGCCCATGCGGCCTTCCTGACTCAGCGAGAACGACAGCCACCCATAGCCGGGGTGTCTGAGCATGATCTCGACCCCCTCCTCCCCCTGATCCCGAAGCGCAATGGAGGGACGGAGCGTGGTCTCGACGCGGGCATTCGGGTCAAGCTCTGCGGTCACCGCTTCGGGCAGGCCCGCCCGACAGCGGCCGAGGAGCTTGATCAGATCGTCCAATTCAGCGGCGTCGAACGCCTTCTGCCACACGACAACGCCGCCCTCCTCGACAGCCAAGCCGATGCGCTCTCCAGGTGCTTCCATCGGAGCTTGAACGGTTCGCCGTCGGCCGTCGCGATCCCTCCCGTCTATGCTTTGCGCCCGTCCGGCCGAACGCATGCGCCACAGTTCACCCGCCGATCATTGCTCCAAAGTCAGATCGCGGCCCCGTCGGATAGGCGGCGCCTCGGGAACGAGAAACCGGCTCGACGCCCATCCCTCAACGTTGCGATACCGCACGAACAGCCATGCCCCCATGCGTTCACCGGTGTGCTGGACGCCGCGGCCATCGGGAGGAATGACGCCAACGATCTTGGCTTCCGTGGTGGGGTACTCCCGAACGTTCAGGACGTCGTTCGGGGCGGTGTCGATGACGCGAAGCGCTTCCGCGCGCGCTCCGACGGCCGTAGCGAGAAGGAGAAGGGCAGTGATGGCGTAGCGCATTAGGCAATGCCCCGCTGCGGCTTATAGCCGTATTCCGGTCCGGGGTTCACTTCGTGGAATGCCTCGTTGGCGATGCGCTCCTCGTCGGCGATGGCGATGAGGACAGCTTCGATAGCCGCCTGAGTGACCCTGATGGCCTCCCCCAGAGAATGCCCTTTCGACGCGCGATCTTCGTCCTCGTGAACGTTGGCCCATTCATCGTTCGTATGGGCGGCCTGGGCAGCGATCTGACGACGACGCGCGATCAGAGCTCGGTGCAGGGTTTTCAGATCGGCAACAGGATCAGTTCCGGCCACGACTATCTCCACAAAACAAACGCCCTCGAAGGTAGCCCGGCAGTAGCGCTTGTCGAGATCAGCGCGACGGGTCTCGGTCCGGCACAACCGTCACGAGGTGTGCTACGTCATCGTGCCCAACGAGCCAAACCGTCCTGATCCAGGGAAGGCGTCCGGAGGGTGTCCAAACCTGCCCGACACAGGATACGATGGATCGCCCATATGCCGTTGGCTCCTCGGTGAACGATTGGGATGCCATGGCCTGGGCGAACAGGGCATCGGCGAAGTCGTGGATCATATCCACGGTGAAGCCGAAGCCGAGGAAGAATTGCGCCTTTGAGCCACCCTTGGGGTGCCTCGGGTTGAGCAGGTATTGCTCGACTTTCTGACTGGCGATGGTGAGGCTGTCTGGCAGCGGCGGCCGGGCCGTCAACGCGGCGCCGGCGTTGCCAGGGTCAGCATATCGGCCTCGACTGTCGCAAGCGCGCCCTCGGGCTCGGGAAACTCCACGAGATAGGCTTTCCCGGGAGCCAGGATGCTGACGACGGTCCCTTCGGTTCCGACCGGTATAAACGTGCCCTCCATCGTGCGCGCAGGAGCAAGCAGCACCACGTCGTCCAGATCCCGAAGGCCAGACTGTTCCTTGCGGAGCAGGAAGAGGGTCTCGATTGACATGCCAACAGGATAATCTGCGGTTGGGCTTTGGCAAGGTGCCGTGTACGCCCCACAGGGATATGGGGCTTCGGCTATGAGCGACGGATCAAACGACAGCGTAATCCTGCGTGCGGAGCGTACCGGGGAAGGCGCCCTACCCTGGAGGTGGGCGGTCTATCGCGGCTCCATGGTTGACCCGGTGAGACGGTCGACGGCGCGGTTTGCGACGCATGCAGAGGCCATGACTGCAGGCGCACATGCTCTTGAAACAGTTCAACGGGAGACTCGGCGCTCCGGTCCGGCCTCCGGAGGCTGGACTTAGTTGTTCTCTCGCGCCTTGGCTTGGTCGGCAACATCGTACCCACGACTCGTTAGCTCGAAAACCTCGCCCTTATGACCCACGTCTTGCACCAAGCCGTAATTTATCAGATCGCTTAGCGCCTGATCCCACTTCGCCATTTCTCGCCTACTGCCGTCTTCTCCAAAGGATCGTCCACCGGCTTGAATTCTTAAGCCGCTAAGATGCCCAATGCGATATATTTGGCCGTCTTCATCGCTTGCCGCAGCCAATAGCAAATCTACAGCCTCACCAGAGAATGTTACCGTCCTTTCGCTCTGAGATTGCTGCGAATCTTCGCTATTGGCGAGAAAATTTAGATAATCATTGTTATTGATTGTAATGGCTAGTTGGGCGCCGAAGAGCGATCGAAAATGATCGGCGTCATTGAATACCTGAATAAGCCCCTTTTTCTCACACCACTTGCGGAAATCTTTTAAGGCAGAGTATTGATCCTGATCTAGATTGTCCGGAACAATCGGCTGAGATGAGAAGTACACAAGCGCAGGCTTTCCGGCCTCAATGTGCCGCTCGATCTCTTCTGCCGTACCGCTAGCGGCTTTTCCCGTCGGCGTCCCCAGCCGAGTCCAAAACACACCCACGAGCAGATCGCAGTGTTCAAGAATGCGGGTGTTGATCAATTCCTGCGCGGTCGAGCTGCCAATCTCCGGCGCTGAATGCGTCTCCCAGCCGGTTGGCATCAACACCGTCTGGCGGCTCCGCGAATTCACGTAGTTCCACTCGTTGATGACCTCGCGCGCGATTGCCCGCTCGCGCGGCACGTCGCTCGGCGAAGCAATCATCACGGGAATGACCGTAGCTTGATAAGCCATTGATGCCTCAGGAATTACGTCGGCCGCTTGGCATTCGCCTGTTCGCTAGATCGCCCAGCCGTATGCCTTCATCGCATAGCCTCGCACATCCTGCCATTCTCGGATCCAAGATCGCACCCCTTCCCGGCCCTCGGATGGGGTGCGGGATCACCACCCCATCCGATCGTGCAGTCCGACGGCGAGCCTTCCCCGCCTGTTGGTAAATGTTGGTGCTGGCGAGCCTCTCAGCTTCGCACCGTGGTGCGCCTGCAGCCCGGTTTGCGAGCCCTCTATTTCCGCTCGGCGGGAGCTACACCTTGATGTCGATGAACTGGCCCTGCCCGACAGGTGCAGGCGGGGAGGCCGTTTCCGCGACCAGGGAGGCGACCGCCTTTTGCGCGTCGATCTGCTGACGAGCGACCGCCGTACCAATCGACTGAGCGAGGGCGCCGGACTGCATCTGGACGGCTTGGAGGGCGATGTTGCTCATGCGGCAACGTTAGGGGCGCTGGGTGAATGCCGGGTTACAGTGGGGGGCTGGCCTGCCTTCCTGAATAGGGCGGCCTGGAAGAGCCCCACCCCCTTCAGAAGGCGATCCCGCCAAACTACGGAACCGCACTTCATTTTCGGCCCCCGTTATTACTACGAACTCCTAACAATAGTGGTCGGAAAACTAACGCTAGTGAGCAATCGGGAGGATTGCTCCCTTACGTTAGGAGGCCGTACCCTTGCGTTAGTACCCTTTTCACGCATCCGTTAGGAGTTGCCCCACAGGCGTTAGGAGTTGCGTTACTTCCGTTAGGATTCCGCTTTTAGCCTGTTAGTTTCTGAACTCGCCATGACCCCATGGTGACGTTATCGGAACTCGCCAAGATTTGAGATTTTGCGGCACCGTCCAACGATTTAGGCCCCTCGCAGGGGTGCCGCGCGTCGAGTGGCTGTGGGAGAGGTCCTTCCCTTCTCCACGAGGGACGTGAGAAACAGCAAAACCCCGAGGATTGCTCCTCGGGGTATCGCCTCGATTCGAGCGGCCAGGTGATCGGGGCTGGGGACGCTCAGGCCGAACCCGGAAGTCCCATAGGACCCGGCAAGTTCCGAAGGTCCTAGTAGGAGCCGAACTTGTAGTTCAGGCCGGCGCGGACGACGGCGAACTCGGTGTTGCGGATCTGGTTGCCGCCGCTGGCCAGGACGACGCCCGGGCTGGAGG
>Ga0182232_1000046_pt1 | contig 41980 bp, 40 predicted proteins | sample G6R1MG_30_FD_155484 | JGI IMG/M metagenome (GOLD analysis project Ga0182232, IMG submission 155484) | Phyllosphere microbial comminities from miscanthus, Michigan, USA - G6R3_NF_07NOV2016_LD2 MG | ecosystem: Host-associated > Plants > Phyllosphere > Phylloplane/Leaf | place: USA: Michigan... | reverse complement strand
AACCCCGCCGCGAGGTCCCGGCGCCGGCCCGGCGCCCAGATCGCGTCCAGCGCCGCGTACACCCCGCCCGGCGCGCCGTCCGATGGGGCCACGGCCGCGCCGGCCCAGCGGCGCATCCGGTCCGTGCACCGGCGCACGACGGCCCGGGCCGCGCCGCTGCGCTGGACCGCGAAGAACGCCGCGACGAGCACCGCCGTCACCGCCAGCGCCCCCGCCGTCCACGTCGCCAGGGCCTCGGCCGTGCCGCCGCCGACCCGCGTGAGAAGCCCCACCCCCAGGAGCGCGAACAGACCCTGGGTCGCCACCTGCAGCAGCATGTCGACGAGGATCGAGGCCGCGGCGAGCGACCCCGCCACGCCCCAGAACGTCAACAGGCGCCCCCCCACCACGTCGCCGCCCACGGACGCCACGGGCAGCAGGACGTTGATGCCCTCCCGCACGAAGCGCAGGATGAGGAACGCCCCCGCTTCCACCCCGGCGAGCCCCCGCAGGAGCCGTCCCCAGGCGACCCCGCACAGGGCGACGACGACGCCCCGGACGAGGACGATGCCGATGAGGCCGAGGGCGCCGATCCGCCCGAACGCATCGGCCACCGCGTGGAGATCGTGCGTCACCACGAGCCAGATACCGAGGGCAAGGCCGAGAACGGTGCCGAGAAGCGGCAGCCGCCGCAGGATCGCCCGGCCGATCCGCCGTCCTCCGGTGCCGGGCGCGGTCATTCGGGGCGGTTCCGCTGGATGGTGACGCTGGAAACGAGCTTCATCGCGGGCCCCGCCAGCCTTCGGTCTTAGGGGATGCGCGGTCCGGAGCCATTGTCCTCCGGCGCGCCGGGCGGCGTTAGCGCGGCTTTGGGGCCGAAATCGGGGAGGAGGGCGTCGAGGATCGCCTGACGGTCCCCGGCCGGATCGACGAGGGCGATGCGGCCCCGCGCCAAGCTCGCCGTCGTCGCCACCGCGATGGCGCGCTTCGGGCACGGGCCGAGGCACCCGACCTCGACGAGGCGGGGCTTCGCCATGCGCTCCTTCGACGATCCGGCGCGCTCCTTCATGGCGCGCTTGAGAACGCTGCGGAGGGTCCCCTTCGGCAGCCCCTGGCGCTTGGCGCATTTGGTACAGACGAGCACGACAGCGTCGAACTTCGCTCGGGCGTAGCGGATCTTCTCGGGCCCGGGCGGCGCCGTCTCACGAACCTTGATCTTCTTTCCCCTGGCACTCTCTCCGCGCGCCTGGGTATCGGCGCGCGCCACGTCTGTCCGGTCTCGTTTCATCGGGTTCCCTGAGGGGTGGCGCCTCTTACCGCGTCCAACCGGCCCACGCCTTAAAAAGGGCCGAAAAAAGCGGGACTCGGCAGGTCAACGGCATGGCGTCGAAACGGCTCCGCGTCGCGCCGGGCGCGCGCTGCGGGGTCGCGCTCGCGCGCCGAGCCTCCAGGAACCCGATGTGATGAATGTCGACGAGGTCAAGCAGTCGGAGCGCCTGCGCGGGGTGATCGACCTCGCCCTGCGGGCGGTGCCCGATCTGCGGCGCAACGCCGAGACCGTGGAACCGATCCCGGCCGGCCGGGCACCGGCCTTCCTGCGCAAGGCGGGCGAACGCCTCGACTGGCGACGACTGCCGGGCCTGCGCCCGGCCTCCTCGAAGCCGCCCAACCTCATCGGCGACCTGATCCGCAACTTCAGCGTGTTCGTACTGCTGCCGACCCTGCTGCTGGCGGTCTATTTCTACGGCTTCGCCTCGAACCAGTACATCGCCGAAGCGCAGTTCACCGTGCGCGGCAATGTCGAGCCCATGGAAGACGCGTCGGTGGGCCAGTTTGCCGACTTGGTGCAGAAGCACAACAGCCAAGACAGCTTCATCGTCAAGAACTACATCCAAAGCCAGACCCTCGTGACCAAGATCGAGGAAACGCTGAAGATCTCGGCGATGTTCTCCCGCGACGAGGCCGACTTCTGGAGTCGATTCCGGCCGCCGCAGCCCATCGAGGAACTGACGCAGTACTGGCGCAAGCACGTGATCGCGCGCATCGACGTGATCTCGGGCATCATCACCCTGACGGTCCGTGCCTTCACGCCGGAAGACGCCCTCGCCATCTCGAAGGAGGTGATCGCCCGCACGGAAGTGCTAATCAATCAGATCTCCCGGGCGGCTCAGGCCGACCTCGTGGCGCACGCGGAGTCCGATGCCGTTCGCGCCCAGACCCGCCTGCGCGAGGCCCACCTCGCCCTGCAGACCTTCCGCAATCGCTGGGGCATCATCGATCCGATCAAGGCGGCGGAAGCGACGCTGACGACCCTCGGCAGCCTGCGCAAGGACCAACTCAAGGCCGAAACGGATCTGCAGGTTCTGCGTGGCTCGAATCTCGACGAGAAGGCCCGCAGCATCCAGACCCTGGTGGCCAACCTCGCGGCGATCCAGCAGCAGACCAAGCGGCTTCAGGAGCAACTGACCACGGAGGGGCTCACGGGCACCGATCCGTCGAACAACATGACCCGGGCGCTCCTGGAATACGAAGGCCTGCAGGTCGAGAAGACCATCGCGGGCAAGCTGAACGAATCGGCCAATCTCATGGTCGATCGCGCCCGTGTCGCGGCCACCAAGCAGCAGATCTTCCTGGCGACCTTCGTGCCCCCGGATCTGCCCCACGATTCGCTTTATCCGCGCCGGGGCTACAGCGTCCTCGTGGGCTTCTTCTGCTTCCTGGTGCTGTGGAGTTCCCTCGCGCTCATCGTGGCGGGCCTGAAGGACCAGCGTCTGTAGAAGCGTCTCGCGGAGGTTCCAGGCTCCCCTCGCGTCAAATCCGGAAACCCATGTCCGAATTCGCCGATCTCGTCGCCCGTGCCGTCAACCCGTCCATGACCCGGGAGGCCCGGCAAGCCGTCTACGTCGTCGTCAAGGAGGCCGTGCAGCGTCTCCAGGCCCGTGACGGAATGACGGCGGACGATCCACGCATCGCCCTGCAGCAGCACCTCGTCGAGGAGACGATTCGCGATGTCGAGGCCGACATCGCCCGGTTCATCTCCCTCGAGAAGCTCGAGCGGGCCCACGCCGCGCAGGTGGCCGACGAAGCGGCGCGGAACCGCTGACGCGTTGATCACGCCCCGTCACGGGGCCCGCGCTTCCACCGCTCAAGCGGACGGAGGCGACGGTCCGGATGAACCAAGCTTTCGCGATCGCGCGAGCGCCGGCATCGCGAGACCGCCGTGATCACGTATGCTGCCGCCGCGCGGGCACCTCGGTGCCCCACACGATCTCGGAGCAAGATCCGACGGTGAGCGAAGTCCCGCGCGGATCCCTCAGCCGTAAGTCGCCGAGGGGCGCACGCTGCCGGGCTCGACCACGCTCATGCCGGCATCGACGTACTCGTTGAGCTTGTTGCGCAGGGTCCGGATCGAGATGCCGAGGATCTTGGCGGCATGCGTGCGGTTGCCGAGGCAGTGGTCGAGGGTCTCGAGAATGAGTTCACACTCCACCTGCGCCACCGTCTGCCCGACGAGGCCGCGAGTGGCCGCCTCCGCGACGCGCGCGGCGCGCTCGGCCGGGCCGGCCACGGGCTCGCCGATGCTCTCCCCTTCCGGCGTCAGGATCGCCTCGGGACCGATCTCCGGACCGGACGCGAGCAGCACCGCGCGGTGCAGGGTGTTCTCGAGTTCGCGCACGTTGCCGCGCCACGGATTGGCGGACACGAGGGCCTGCGCCTCGCGGCTCAGGGGCCGCGCAGGCAGGCCGTTCACCTCGGCGTATTTGCGGGCGAAGTGGCCGGCGAGTTCGAGGATGTCGCTGGGGCGCTCGCGCAGTGGCGGCAGCTTCAGGTGCACGACGTTGAGGCGGTAATACAGATCCTCGCGGAACGTGCCCTTGCGGACCTCGTCCAGGAGGTTTCGGTTCGAGGTCGCCAGGACCCGGATATCGACCTTGACCGGGGCGGAGCCGCCGACCCGGTCGATCACCCGCTCCTGGAGGGCGCGCAGCAGTTTCGACTGCAGCCGCACGTCCATCTCCGAGATTTCGTCGAGGAGGAGCGTACCGCCGCTGGCTTCCTCGAACCGGCCGATACGGCGCGCGACGGCCCCGGTGAAGGCGCCCTTCTCGTGACCGAACAGTTCGGATTCGAGGAGCGCCTCGGGGATGGCCGCACAATTGACGCTGACGAACGGCTTGGCCGTGCGGTTCGACTTGCTGTGAACGTGGCGGGCCAGCACCTCCTTGCCGGTACCGCTCTCGCCGGTGATGAGCACGGAAGCCTCGGAGCGGGCGATCTGCTCGGCCATCCGCACCACCCGCTCCATGGACGCGTCGCGCCAGACGAAGGCACGACCGTCCTCGGAGACCGCCTGCAGCACCGCCGCGATGAGGTCCGGATCCGGCGGCAGGGGGATGTATTCGCGGGCGCCCGCCTGGATCGCCGCCACGGCCGCCCGCGCATCCGTGGTGATGCCGCAGGCGATGACCGGGGTCCGAATGCGTTCGTCGACGAGGGCCGTCACGAGTTCACGGATCGGCAGGCCCACATCGATCATGATGAGATCGGCGCCCTTGGCGCGCAGCACTGCCAGCCCCTGCGGCAGGTTCTCAGCATTCGTAACGGCCGCACCCCGGTTCATGGCGATCCGGGACGCGGTGACGAGTTCGCTGTTGAGACGACCGATGATGAGAAGCCGCATGACTCAAGATCTCCGTATCGGGGCCTCGCGCGGGCGCGCGGCGGGCCGGGAAAGGTCAGTGGTCGTTCTTGATGATCTCGGTCATCGTCACGCCGAGGCGCTCCTCGACGAGAACGACCTCGCCACGGGCGACGAGACGATTGTTGACGAAGATGTCGATGGCCTCGCCGACCTTGCGGTCGAGCTCGAGCACGGCGCCGGGCTGGAGCCGCAGCAGGTCGCCGATGGGCATCCGCGACGAGCCGAGGACCGCCGAGATCACCACGGGCACATCGAAGACCTGCTCGAGATCGGCGGCACTCTTCGGGGTGGTCGGCGCCTCACGGATGGATTCGGTGCCGAGCCCGTCGAAGGAGGCATCGGTTCCGTTGAGCTGCGGCAGGGTGAAATCGTCGGACATGGCGAGGCTTTCTGAAAGATCAGGCGGAAAGGCCGAGGGCTTTGAGCACGGCGGCTTCGATACGGGCGCGGTCGCGCACCACGCCGCCGTCGGCCCATTCGATACGGGCATCGCCCGGGACGAGGTCAGGTTCGCCCAGCACCACGAGGCGGCCCTCGAAACCGCGCTCGCGGGCCAGGCGCTTCACCAGGGCTTCGGCGTCGTCGACGAGGCTCTCGTGGACCCGCACCACGAGGTGCGGCACGCCGCGCAGATGCTGGAGCGCGGAGCGGGCCGCGTCGCCGATAGCGGTCAACGGAAGGGCATCGAGGGCTTCCCCCGCGATGCGGCGGCCGAGGGTCACGGCGAAGGTCATGGCCTGCTCCTCCCGCTCGGTATCGCGGGCATCGAGCTGGCCGAGCAGCCCGGCGGCGGCGAGACCGAGGCGTGTGAGCGCATCGGCCATGCGGGCCTGCGTCTGCATCTCGGCCTGGGCGCGGCCCTCCTGCACACCCTGGGCGTGAGCCTCGGCCAGCGCCTGGGCGTGAGCCAGCGCCTGGGCCTCGGCTTCGGCCTGAGCCGCCTCGTCCTTGGGGGGAGGGGGGCTGGCCGGACGGGGCCGGAATTCCGTGTCGAACAGGAAGGGGCGGGCGCTCAATAGACCAACTCCTCTTCGCCGCTCGACTTGGCGATCATGATCTCACCCTTCTCGGCCAGTTCCTTGGCGAGTTCGGTCATCTTGGACTGGGACTCGTCCACGTCCTTGAGCCGGATCGGCCCGAGCCCGCTCATCTCGTCAGTGATGTTCTTGGCCGCACGGGTGGACATGTTGGAGAGGAAGAAGCTGCGCACCCGCTCGTTGGCGCCCTTCAGGGCCCGGCAGAGAGTCTCGTTGTCGGTCTTGCGCAGCAGGGTCTGCACGCTGCCCGGATCGAGCTTGAGCAGATCCTCGAAGGTGAACATGAGCTGGCGAATCTTCTTCGCCGAACCGCGATTGGCCTGGTCGAGGGCTGCGAGGAAGCGGCCTTCGGTCTGCCGGTCGAAGGCGTTGAAGACGTCGGCCATGAGTTCGTGGGCATCGCGGCGCGTCGTCTGGGCAATGGTGGAGACGAACTCGGTGCGCAGGGTCTCCTCGATGTGCCGCAGGGCCTCCTTCTGCACCGTCTCCATGCAGAGCATCCGGTTCAGGACGTCGATGGAAAAGTCCTCGGGCAGAATGGTCAGAACCTTGGCGGCGTAGTCGGAGCGGACCTTCGAGAGCACCACCGCCACGGTCTGGGGGTACTCGTTGCGTAGGAACGAGGCGAGGATCTCGGGATCGATCTGGGTCAGACTCGCCCAGACGCGCTTCCCCGACGCGCCCTTGATCTCGGCCATGATCGTCGAGACCTGGCTCTCCGGGAAGATCTTGAGCAGCAGCGACTCGGTCCGCTCGAAGTTCGATGAGATGCCGCCCCCCGAGGAGAGACGCGCCACGAAATCGATCATGAGCTTTTCGACGGTATCGGCCTCGAGGGAGCCGAGTTGCACCATGGCCTGCGAGACCTTCTTGACCTCGTCCTCCTCGAGCATCTGCCAGATCGGCGCGCCCTCGGTTTCGCCGAGCAGAAGCAGCAGGGCGGCGGCGCGCTGGATGCCGCCCATCGAAGTGTACGTCAGCGCGCCACCCGTGGCCGCGACTTCCGTGCTGAGGTTCATACCTGAGGACATGGCCTCAACTCCCTAGGGCAACGTCTGTGGAAAGAGGGCGGATCGGCGGATCTCAGGGCTCGTTGATCCAGTTGCGCAGGACCTCGACGGTCTCGTTCGGACTGGCGCGGACCATATCGACCACGCGCTGGACCGCCTCGGTCTGGATCTGACCATTGACCTGGGCGAAGTCGACGAGGCGGGCGGTGGTGTTCTCACGCGGCGTCAGCGCCAGGGCCGGATCGGAGGCCGGGCCGGTCACCAGGGCGACGGGGCCGGGCTCGGTGTCGAGCATCTTGCGCAGGAGCGGGCGCACCACGGACAGCAACACGATGAGGGTGAGCATGGCCAGCACCGTCAGTTCGACGATGCGCATCACGTCCTCCCGCGACTGGGGCATCAGCGACTGGAGCAGGCTCGGCTCGGCGACCTCGGGCAACGCCGGGGTCTCGGCGAACCGCAGATTGACCACCTCGACCTGGTCGCCGCGCGCCTTGTCGAAGCCGATGGCCGTCCGCACCAGGGTTGCGATGCGCTCGACCTCGGCCGCCGGACGCGGCTGGTAGGTCGGCCGTCCGTCCGTTCCCGGCACGTAGGCGCCGTCCACGAGGACCGCAACGGAGAGCCGCTTGACCCGGCCACCCTCGGCCACTTCGGTCCGGGTCACCCGCGAGATCTCGTAGTTGGTGGTCTCCTCGTTCTTGTTGCTCGAGTCCTTCTGGGCCGGGGGGGCCGGAGTCTGGTTGGCGCCCGGCAGCTCGTTGCCGACGGTCACGGCCCCTTCGTTTCCGGCCGTCAGGGAGTTCTCGTTGCGGGTCTGCGTGGAGCGCACGACGCGGCTCTCGGGGTCGAAGCTCTCCGAGCGGCTCTCGATGCGGTTGACGTCGAGTTCGGCGTTGACCTGCACCCGAGCGCGGCCGGTCCCGACGACGCCGGCGACGATCTCCTCGATCTGCGCCCGCAGGCGCCGCTCGATGCCGACCTGTTTCTCCTCCATGCCGAGGCTCTTGTCGGCTTCCGCATCGCGGGCGCCGTCGGCGAGCAGGCGCCCGCGCTCGTCGACGATGGACACGCGGTCTGGCTTGAGCCCTTCCACCGCCGAGGCGGTGAGGTGGCGGATGGCACGGACCTGACCCTGGTCGAGGTCGCCCATGAGCTTGAGGACGATGGCGGCGCTCGGCGTCTCGCGATCGCGCTCGAACAGGCGCCGCTCGGGGATGACGAGGTGGACCCGCGCGGCCTGAACCCGGCCGATGGCCCGGATGGAGCGGGACAGTTCGCCCTCGAGCGCCCGCAGATGGTTCACGTTCTGGACGAAGTTGGTCGACGAGAAGGCATCGCCCTTGTCGAAGATCTCGTAGCCGACGCCGGCCTGGCTCGGCAGTCCCTTGCCGGCGAGATCCATGCGCAGGCGGGGTAAATCGGCACGCGGCGCCATGATGGTCTGACCGGCATCGCCCTTGGCCTCGTAGCGGATACCGCGGGTGTCGAGTTCGCGGATCACCGCCGAGGAATCCTGAATGGACAGGTCTGCGAACAGCACGCCCATGTCGGGTTTCGAGACCCGCAGGATTACGAAGGCGAAAAAGCCAATGAGGGTCATGGTGACAGCGGCCATGGCGGTCAGCCGTGCCGGACCCATCTTCGTCACCAGTTCAAGAACCGACTTCACGGCGCGACGCCTCCACCCGAGCAAACGTGACGGATCGCCCGTCCCCACCCGGCAAGTTTTGCCCATATCGTGGTTAGCGACCGGTTAACGTCCGTTAGGATCGGCCCCAAAACGGGACAGGGATCCGGAACGCGAAAAGACCGCGCCCTGGGGAGGGCGCGGTCTTTCGAAGGGAGTGCCGTGTAACTTTGTCTCTCGTACCGCCCGCCTCGTCCCCGTCGGGGCAGAGGATCCGGTGGCTGCTTCGAGCGGGCAGGCGCCCGTCTCGGAGTGCCTCACAAATCTCCCGACCATCGCCGGTCCTCGCTCTGGGCCCGACGGCGCAGCGGGAGTTGTGTGAGAGACACTCAGTGGCGGTAGTGCTGGATCCGAGTCGTGCGCAGCCCCGCAAGGCCGTGCTGATCGATGGAGAACTGCCAGCTCAGAAACTCCTCCGTGGTGAGGGTATAGCGCTGGCAGGCTTCCTCCAGGCTCAGCAATCCCCCCCTCACGGCGGCGACGACCTCAGCCTTTCGGCGAATAACCCAACGCCGAGTGGTTGTCGGCGGCAGATCGGCAATGGTTAACGGACTACCATCAGGCCCGATGACATACTTAACTCTCGGGCGGCTCGGTTCGGTCATGATACGCTCTACAACTCGACTGACCTGTCGAATTTGGAAGCTACTCGTGCCCACTTAAAATATCTTGAAGCCAAAGGATCACATCTGAATCGTGCCCACGCTCATGTGGACAACCCCGATCCGATGTTCCGGACACTGCTGATCGGAACCCGTGCGGAGCCGATGAGGAGCACCGGCGAGGTGCCGCTGAGGTCGACGCCGTCGACCTTTCCGGTGACCTGCGTGGCGACCGTCACCGCCGACCCCGTGGCGTCGCGGGCATCGACCTGGATCGTGTACGTGCCGACCGGCGCGTTCATGCCCGTGGTGGAGAGACGTCCGTCCCAGACGTAGGACTGGGCACCGGCGGTCAGGGACTTGCTCTGGCTCGCCACGACGTTGCCGTTGGCATCCTTGATCGTGATGGTCGCCTGGGTGGCGGCCTTGGACGGGTTCAGGGTCCAGGTCGCCGACCCGTCGGCCAAATCCGCCGTCTTACCGTCGGACGTCACCGTCTGGCCGATGAAACCCGTGGCCGAGGCCGTGCTGGAGGACTTGGCGTTGTTCAGGATCGCATCGAGGCGGTCGTTGGACTTCAGCTGCTGCTCGACGCCAGCGTACTGGACCAGCTGCTGGGTGAACTGGTTGGTGTCCATGGGGTCGAGGGGGTTCTGGTTCTTCAGCTGCGTGGTCAGCAGGGTGAGGAACTGCGTGAAGTTGCCCGCGATCTCCTGAGACGAGGTCTTGGTGGCGGAACTTGCCGTGGTGGTGGCGCCCGTGACGCTGCTGATGCCGGTTGACATGATGGAGTCTCCCTCAGATTCGGATGTCGAGGCCAGTGAGGCCGCTCAAGGTGCGCAGGGGAATGGCCTCGAGGGCGGCGCGGCCCTCGGGCTGATTGAGACGGCCGGAGCCGGACCCGCCGTCGGGACGGCGTCCGTCGGAGCCTTGATCCTCGGCGCCGCGGCCGCCGGATTGGGTGTCGCTGCGTAGAGACAGGTTGATGTTGGCCTCGGAGGCGTCGAGGCCGGCCTGCGACAGGGCCTGTTGCAGACTGCCGGCATCCCGCTGGAGCAGGGCGAGGGTCTCGATGCGATCGACGACGAGGTGCGCCATGACGGTGCCGCGCTCCTTATCGATGTCGAGACGGACATCGATGCGCCCGAGATCGCCCGGATCGAGGCGGATCTCGAAATGGTTCGAGCCCTGAAGCGAGCGCAGACCGATGGTCATCGGCACGGCTCCCAGCGGGATCGGCGGCGACGCCGGCACCGGGGTTTGCGTGGCCTGGGCGGCTGGCGCCGCTGTGCCGGATGTCGCCGCCGTGGCGGCTCCGGCGGCAACGCCCGCAAGATGCGCGTCGAAGGTCTCCGGCGCGGCGTGATGCGGCGCATCGGGCATGGGCATCACCGCCGGGCCGCCCGCGGCGTCCTTGTTCCCAGCCACCTCCTGCACGGCGACGGCCGGATCGGACTTGCCGGAGGACGCGGCCTCGGACTTGCCGACCGTCGCGCTCGCAGAGGCGGCGGTAGCCTCGCCGGCAGCTGCGTTCGGCACGCCCTTCGGCGCCTGGGCGGCGCCCGCCACGCCTTGGACCGACACCGTCGAAGCCCCCGGCTTTCCCGCCGGTTTCGGATCGGATTTGGCGCCGCTCGACGCGGCCATGGCGAGGCCGACGAGTGCCTGCCCGGCGGCGGGCGGCGCGCCGTCCGGCGGCTGGGCCGCGCCCAGGGGAGGGGCCAGTCCCAGTTGCGCCGGATCGAAGGGGCCGGCGTCGGCGACTTTCGGTTGAGTGATGGCGCTCGGATCGGTGGACCCCGGCACCACATCCTTGGACGATAGGGCGGTCCCTGCCGCGAGTTGGGTGGCGTCCGTCGTTGGCGAGACCAGTGCCTGATCGGTGCCGTCGGCGTTCGAAACGCCGGGCATGGCGGAAGCGACCTGACCGGCGATGACGGGCACGGCGCCCGCCTGCGCCTGGACCGCCCCCGATGAGGGCTGACCCAGATCCACCTTGGCCGTTCCCGTAGCCGATGCGGCCTGGGCCGAACCACCCTGAACCTGCCCGGCCGGTCCCGCGCCGAAGAACGGCGCAGCCTGACCGCTCTGGCCGGGTACCGGCTGCGGCCGAGGCGGAATCGGAGGCTGGGCCTGGAAAAGGCCGAGGAGCGTTATATCCTGGTCCTCGGTGGATGCGTCGGAAACGTCGCTCTCATCCTGAGTTTCGTCGGTGGAGGCCGCGTTCGCCTCAACCTGTCCCGTTCCGGCATCGGTCGCCTCGGACGGTGTGCGGGGAGCGGTCGGGTCGGATGCGCTCGCCGGGGCCCGCCGCGCGTCGCTCGTCTGCCGCGTGGTGTCTTCGGACGAGGCGGCGTCTGCAACCGCCGCGCGGGACGGCGCAGGACGCTCGGTCTTCGCTTGATCGGTCCTGGCTTGATCGGTCCTCGCTTGGTCGGTCCTGTCCGAGGCGGACGCGGCATCGGGGCGATCGCGCTCCGCACGCTGCGGTCGGCTACGGGTATCCCGCGACGGGTTCGCCGCCTCGGGAGCGGCCGCCTTCGGATCATCGAGCGTGAAAGCGGGCCGCGAGCCGGTCTGCGTCGTGGTGCGCGCCGGAGCCGGAGCCGCGCGACGCAGGAAAATATCCGTTTCGAGGAATGCTTGTGCCATGGCGTCCGAACTCTCCTTGCCGGACTAGTCAGCAAGGGCCGAGCCAAGCCAAAAAATCTTCTAAGCTCTTGTTTTTACGGAATTTATCTTTCGAATCGGGAAAACGCTCCGAGGAAATTCCGCCACTGCTCGGCAGGATCTGCCGATCGCGGACGGCTTTGCCGGGTTCGGGCTGCCGCCCGAAACGTCCGGTCCCGGATGGGTCTCGTCCTGCCATCCAAGAGTGCGGCGGGCGTTGGGCGCGGGACACGCGAGCGAGCCCCGTCGCCCGGTCCCTGGAACTCGCGTACAAGGAACGCTATAGACTCGTGCCCGGGACCGGACCGGCCCGGTCGGCGAAATCTGGCGTGATGAATTCCCTCGATCTTCCCAAGGCCCCGCACGAGACGCGCGTCGTCGTCGCCATGTCCGGCGGCGTCGATTCTTCCGTCGTGGCCGGGCTGTTGAAGCGTCAGGGCTACGACGTCGTCGGCATCACGCTCCAGCTCTACGACCACGGCGCGGCGACCCATCGCAAGGGGGCGTGCTGCGCCGGTCAGGATATCCATGACGCCCGCCGCGTCGCCGAGGCCCTGGGGATTCCTCACTACGTCCTCGACTACGAGGATCGTTTCCGGGAATCGGTGATCGATCGCTTCGCCGAAAGCTACCTCGCCGGCGAGACGCCGATCCCTTGCGTCGAGTGCAACCGGTCCATCAAGTTCCGCGACCTCCTCGCGACGGCGCGCGACCTCGACGCGGACGTCCTGGCCACGGGCCATTACGTCGCGAGCCGTCCCATGCCGCAGGGCGGACGCGGGCTCTACCGCGCCCTCGATCCGGCACGGGACCAGAGCTACTTCCTCTACGCCACCACGGCCGAGCAGCTCGACTTCCTGCGGTTTCCACTCGGTGAGCTGCCCAAGAACGAGACCCGGCGTCTCGCCCACGAACTCGGCCTATCGGTAGCCGAGAAGGCCGACAGCCAGGACATCTGCTTCGTACCCCAGGGGCGCTACGCCGACGTCATCGCCCGGCTGCGGCCCGACGCGGCCCGGGCCGGCGACATCGTCGACCTCTCCGGACGCGTCCTCGGCCGCCACGAGGGGATCGTCAACTACACCGTCGGCCAGCGACGCGGCCTGCGCCTTTCTATCGGCGAGCCCCTCTACGTCGTTCGCCTGGAACCAGACACGGCCCGCGTCATCGTCGGCCCACGCGAGGCCCTGGCGACGAGCCGCATCCGCCTGACGGACGTGAACTGGCTCTCCGGCACGGCCCCCGCCGATCTTCCCGTGGCCGTGCGGGTACGCTCGACCCGCGAGCCGCGCGCAGCCTCCCTTACCCTCGACGCCGCCGCTGGCACCGCCGAGATCGTGCTCGCGACGCCCGAGGACGGCGTCTCGCCCGGACAGGCCTGCGTGATCTACGCCGACGACGGTCCGCGGGCGCAGGTGCTCGGCGGTGGCACCATTCGGCGTATCGACGCGTTGCAGGCTGGGGCCGCGCAGGCGGCCTGAGCGTGCGCGCGCCCCGAACCTTTTCCCCATAGGACGACGAAATCGACATGCTGAGCGAGCCGCGGGAGGCCGGTCCGAGCACCGCCCTGATGCGCAAGGCCTATGCCCGTTGGGCACCGGTCTACGACGTGGTCTACGACAAGTTGACGGAACCGGCCGCCCGGGACGCCGTTGAGGCGGCCGTGGCCTGCGGACCGCGCATCCTCGAGGCCGGCGTCGGAACCGGCCTGTCGCTGGGCTACTATCCGCGCACGAGCTTCGTCTGCGGCGTCGATCTCTCCGAGGACATGCTGAAGCGCGCCCGCGCCAAGGTGCGCCGGCGCGGCCTCACCCATGTCCGCGGCCTCCAAGTGATGGACGTGTGCCGCCTCGGCTATGCCGATGCGAGCTTCGATGCCGTGGTGGCACAGTTCCTCATCACCCTGGTGCCCGATCCGGAAGGCGCCCTGTCGGAATTCCTGCGCGTGGTGCGGCCGGGCGGCGAGATCGTGCTCGCCAACCACTTCGGACAGACGGATGGCCCCATGGCCAAGGTCGAGGAAATCGTGGCCCCCCTCTGCACCAAGATCGGCTGGTCCTCGGACTTCAAGTCCACGCGGATCGAGGCCTGGGCACGGGCCAACGGCGTCGAGTTCATCGGCGTCGCCCCGACCTTCCCCGGCGGCTTCTTCAAGATCCTGCGAATGCGCAAGCCCGCCTGAGACCGCCGCCCTAGGCCGAGACGAACACGACGAAGCCCGGGGCGCCACACGCCCCGGGCTTCGTCGCGTATCAGGCTCCGCAAAACCTCTTCGTGGTGGACGCAAGCGAGGCTGTGGCGGGGTCGCAACACCGCAAAACCATCCAGACTTTGCCATGGGAGGCGCCTGCCCCCGCCGCGATCCCGCCATAAACCGGGACCACCTCAGGCTGCGCGGTAAACGGTAGTCCCCCCAACGCTTTACCGCGGAGTTCCGAGTCTTTCCCGCATCGAACCGTACGGGTTCGCGCACCGCTCGCGCGGGGCCGCGCCCTCGGTCCGGCGGGTGACCGGACCTCGTCGTCAAGCGTACCGGGCCGGGGTGGCGAGATTGACCATGGACGCGCGCAGCACCGACAAGTCGAAGCTTCCGAGCCGTCACGTTACGGAGGGGCCCGAGCGCGCGCCGCATCGGTCGTACCTCTACGCCATGGGTCTTACAAAGGAACAGATTCACCAGCCCCTCGTCGGAGTGGCCTCATGTTGGAACGAGGCCGCCCCGTGCAACATCTCGCTCATGCGCCAGGCCCAGGCAGTCAAGAAGGGCGTCTCGGCGGCCAACGGCACCCCGCGTGAGTTCTGCACCATCACCGTCACGGACGGCATCGCCATGGGGCACGCCGGCATGCGCGCGTCGCTGCCGTCCCGCGAGGTGATCGCCGATTCCGTCGAGCTGACCATGCGCGGCCATTCCTACGATGCCCTCGTTGGGCTGGCGGGCTGCGACAAGTCCCTGCCCGGCATGATGATGGCCATGGTGCGCCTGAACGTGCCGTCGATCTTTATCTACGGCGGCTCGATCCTGCCCGGCTCGTTCCGGGGGCGGCCCGTGACCGTGCAGGACCTGTTCGAGGCCGTGGGCAAGGTCGCCGTCGGCGACATGAGCCTCGACGACCTCGACGAGCTGGAGCAGGTCGCCTGCCCCTCGGCCGGCGCCTGCGGCGCCCAGTTCACGGCCAACACCATGGCGACGGTCTCAGAGGCCATCGGCCTTGCGCTGCCCTATTCGGCCGGCGCGCCCGCGCCCTACGAGATCCGCGACAAGTTCTGCATGACGGCCGGCGAGAAGGTGATGGAACTCATCGCCAAGGGCATCCGTCCGCGCGACATCGTCACCCGCAAGAGCCTCGAGAACGCCGCCGCCGCCGTCGCGGCCTCCGGCGGCTCGACCAACGCGGCGCTCCACCTCCCGGCAATCGCCCATGAATGCGGCATCAAGTTCGACCTGTTCGACGTGGCCGAGGTCTTCAAGCGGACGCCCTACATTGCCGACCTGAAGCCGGGCGGACGTTACGTCGCCAAGGACATGTTCGAGGTCGGCGGCATCCCCCTCCTTATGAAGACGCTCCTCGATCACGGCTTCATGCACGGCGACTGCATGACGGTGACCGGTCGCACCATCGCGGAGAACATGGAACGGGTTCACTGGAACCCCGACCAGGACGTGGTCCGCGCCGCCAACACGCCGCTGACCCCGACAGGCGGCGTCGTCGGCCTGCGCGGCAACCTCGCTCCCGAGGGCGCCATCGTGAAGGTCGCTGGCATGCCGGAATCGGCGCAGGTCTTCACCGGCCCGGCCCGAGTGTTCGACGGCGAGGAGGCCTGCTTCGAGGCCGTCCAGAAGCGTACGTACAAGGAGGGCGAGGTTCTCGTCATCCGCTACGAGGGTCCCAAGGGCGGCCCCGGCATGCGCGAGATGCTGTCCACCACCGCCGCGCTCTACGGCCAGGGCATGGGCGATAAGGTCGCGCTCATCACCGACGGCCGGTTCTCGGGCGCGACGCGCGGGTTCTGCGTCGGCCATGTCGGGCCGGAAGCCGCCATCGGCGGTCCCATCGGGTTGATCCGGGACGGCGACATCATCACCCTCGATGCCATCAAGGGGACCCTCGACGTCGCCGTGAGCGACGCGGAGTTCGCCACGCGCCGCGCCGCCTGGACGCCGCGTACCAACTCGGCGACCTCCGGCTATCTCTGGAAGTACATGCAGACCGTCGGCCCCGCCGTGGACGGCGCGGTGACCCATCCGGGCGGCGCCGAGGAGACGCACACTTATGCCGACATCTAGGACCGCCCTCGGCCGCTCCGCGCGGCCGGCTGGGGCCGCTCCGGATCGGCGCGGACGCGCAGCGCTCGCCGTGGCGGCGGGGGTTCTACTCCTGTGCGGAATGCCTGCCGAAGCCCTCGACGCCACCGCCCGGACGCCCGTGCCCCCGGCCGGCTACCGGACGGCCCGCGAGGCCCTGCGCTCGGGCGTGCGCGACTATAACGCGGGCGACAAGGAAGGGGCCGCACGCGCCCTCGAATACGCCGCCGGCCAGGGCCATGCCCTGGCCCTGTGGAAGCTCGGCCGCATGTATGCCGAAGGCGACGGCGTCCCCCACGACGATCTCAAGGCGTTCGAGTTCTTCTCGCGGATCGCCGACGATCCCACCGACGAGGGACCCGACGCCCAGAATTCCGGCGTGATGGCGAGCGCCTTCACGGCTCTGGGCGCCTACTTCCTCGACGGGATCAAGGGCACCTACGTGCGCCCCAACCCGGAGCGGGCCTACGACATGTTCAATTACGCGGCGTCGTATTTCGGCGACCCGAACGCACAGTACAATCTCGCCCGGCTCTACCTCGAGGGCACCGGCGTCGAGGCCGATCCGCGCCAGGCCGCCCGCTGGTTCAACCTCGCGGCCGAGAAGGGCCATGCTCCGGCGCAAGCGCTCCTCGGCGAACTCCTCATCAACGGTCAGGGCGTGCCGAAGCAGCGGGCCCGAGGCCTGATGTGGCTGTCGCTCGCCCGCGAGGCCGCGCAGGGGCGCAAGGACGATTGGATCGTCGCTCTCTACGACAAGGCCTGGTCGGCCGCGAGCGAGGACGACCGCCAGGCGGCACAAGCCCAGGCCTCGCAGGCCCAGGCACAGGTGACGGGGTCCGCGAAGCGCCGCCGTTAGAGCATCACCCCGAATAGGGTCTTCGGGGTGATGCTCGGATCGCGGCGCCTCGTCGGGCCTACGGGTTCGTGCGTGCCGCCAGCGCCGTGACGAAGGACGGGCGCTCCAGGGTCGCGGTGACGTACCGGGCGAGCTTCGGCCACCGGCCGGCATCGACCTTTTCGCCCGCCAGATGCAGGTTGTGGAAGCACGTCGTCACCGAGATGTCGGCGATGCTGAAGGCGTCCCCGACGAGGTACGGCCCGTCGATCTGCGACTCGAGATAGTCGTAGATCTTCGGAAATTTCTCGTTCAGCGCCGTGGCGACGGCGGCCTCGTCGCCGGGCTTGCCCTGCAGGTTGGGCTTCACCACCCGCTCGACGAACGGCACGATGATCACCGGAAACATCTCGGTGTCGCCGAACTTGTCGAACCAGATCGCCCGGCCAAGGGCCTTCGCCTCCGTCGGCACCAAGGCAGGGCTCGGAAACTTCGCCTCGATGTAGTGCAGGATCGCGGAGGAATCGGCGAGGAGGAAGCCGTCGTCGTCGAGGGCGGGAATCTTGCCGAGGGGGCTCGCGGCCTGGAAGGCCGGATCGGGATCGTGGAAGAACAGCGGGATATGCTCGGCGCTCTGCCCCTTCTCGGCCAGGGCCACGAGGACCTTGCGGACGTAAGGGGAATAGCCGGTGCCGTAGAGTTTCACGTGTTGAGGCTCCTGTCGGGAGGGAACGACGTGCCAACCCGCCACGGCCGGCTTAGTTCAGCGGCTTTCGCCGCGCGGGAGCTCCGCCGTCAGGTGAGCTCCACCGTGACAGGTACGTGGTCGGACGGCTTTTCCAAGCCCCGCAGACGCTTCTGCACCGAGGCCGAGACGAGGCGGTCGGCGGCCTGGGGCGAGAGCAGGAGGTGGTCGATGCGGATGCCGGCGTTCCGGTTCCAGGCACCGGCCTGATAGTCCCAGAAGGTGTAGAGGCCGGGCTTGGGATCGCAGGCGCGCAGGGCCTCGGTGAAGCCTTCGGCCAGGAGGGCGCGGAAGGCCGTGCGGGTCCGGGGAAGGAACAGGGCGTCGTCCCGCCAGGCGTCGGGATCGGACGCGTCGTCGGCCTCGGGGATCACATTGTAGTCGCCCGCGAGCACGATAGCCTCCTCGTGCATCATGAGATCGCGGGCGTGCCGGCGCAGGCGCTCCATGAAGGCCAGCTTGTAGGGATATTTCGGGCTGTCGACGGGATTGCCGTTGGGCAGGTAGATGGAGGCGACGCGCACAGGCGCGGTTCCCTCGCCCGTGACCAGGCCCTCGATGTAGCGCGCCTGCTCGTCGTTCTCGTCGCCGGGCAGGCCGCGCCGGACCTCGCCGAGGGTGAGGGGCGCGCGCACCAGCAGGGCGACGCCATTGTACGCCTTCTGCCCCAGGGTCTCGCCGGCATACCCCGCCGCCTCGATCTCGGCGCGGGGAAAGCCGTCGTCCTGGCACTTCAACTCCTGCAGGCAGACCACATCGGGCTTGGCCTCATCGAGGAAAGCCACGAGGTGGCCGACCCGTTGCTTGATGGAATTGACGTTCCAGGTGGCGATCCGCATGGCGTTTGATGTCCTGACCCCTCGACGGGGTCCGTCATCGGGGCTTCGCGGTTCGGTGGCAAGCGGGCGGGGAGGGAGGAGGGGCGCAAGGCATGAGCGAGACGTGGTTCGCACCCATCCGCGCCTATTGCGAGCGCACCGACGCGACGTTCTGGGCGGAGCCCGCCAATGCGCTCTCGAACGCCGCCTTCCTCGCGGCGGCGGGCGCGGTGCTGTGGCGGGAGCGGGAAGGGGATCGGCCCGATCCGTTCGTGCGGGCGCTGGCCGGTCTCGTCGCCGTAGTCGGCCTCGGCTCGTTCCTGTTCCACACCCTGGCCGTGCGCTGGTCGCTGCTCGCCGATGTGATCCCCATCGCGGCCTTCATCCACGCCTACTTCTTCCTGGCCCTGCGGCGCTTCTTCGGCCTCGGCCGCGCGGCGGCTCTCGGCCTGACCCTGCTGTTCCTCGGTTTCGGGTTCGGCCTGGAACCGGCCCTCACCGCCGCGAGCGGCCTCAATCTCGATGCCTTGAGCAACGGCTCCATCGGTTACGTCCCGGCGATCCTCGCCCTCTTGGGTGTCGGCACGGGCCTCCTCCTCACCACGGACGCGAGACGGGGGTTCGACCGACGCGCGAGCGGCCGTGCGCTGTTCATCATCGCCGTCCTGTTCGGCCTGTCCCTCACGTTCCGCACCCTCGACCGGAATCTGTGCGCGAGCCTGCCGCTCGGCACGCACTTCCTTTGGCATCTCCTGAACGCCGCCGTGCTCTACGGCCTCCTGATGACGGCGCTCGGAGCGCACTGGGACCGATTCCGCTGAGGGCGGATTTGTTGCACCCCCCGAAAATTCGTTGCAGAAGAGCCCGCCGCTCCCGGCGGGAGCGGACGGACTGACCCGTGGACGGTCGCCCCGCGCGGGCATGCCCGGACGGGCTTGGCAAGATGACGGATTGCGACCCATGAAACAGAGCCTCCGCCTCGGCGTCGCCGGTCTCGGCACCGTGGGGTCCGCCGTCGTGCGAATGGTCGCCCGTCGGGCCGATGCCCTGGCGGCGGCGGGTGGGCGCGATGTCCGGATCGTCGCCGTGTCGTCGCGCGACAAGGGTCGCGATCGCGGCCTCGATCTGACCGGCGTCACCTGGTTCGACGATCCCGTGGCGCTCGCCGCCAGCCCGGAGATCGATTGCGTCGTCGAACTCATCGGCGGGGCGGAGGGACCGGCCCGGGCGACGGTAGAAGCCGCCATCGCGGCAGGTAAGCACGTGGTCACCGCCAACAAGGCGCTGCTGGCCAAGCACGGAGCGGCCCTCGCGGCGGCGGCGGAAGCCAAGGGCGTCAGCCTCGCCTACGAGGCGTCCGTGGCCGGCGGCATCCCGGTGATCAAGGCCCTGCGCGAGGGCCTCACCGGCAACGCCGTGTCGCGCATCTACGGAATCATGAACGGCACCTGCAACTACATCCTCAGCCGGATGGAACGCGAGGGCCTGACCTTCGAGGCCTGCCTGAAGGACGCTCAGGCGCTCGGCTACGCCGAGGCCGACCCGACCTTCGATGTCGAGGGCTTCGACACCGCCCACAAGCTCGCCATCCTCACGAGCCTCGCCTTCGGGGTGGAGATCGATGCCGAGGGCGTCTCGGTGGAGGGGATCTCGGCAATCCAGCCCCTCGACCTCACCATGGCGGAGGAACTCGGCTACCGGATCAAGCTGCTGGGCGTCGCGCAGGTGGCCGCCGGCGGCATCGAGCAGCGGGTCCATCCCACCATGGTGCCGAAATCCTCGGCCATCGCCCAGGTGATGGGCGTCACCAACGCCGTCACCATCGATGCCGACGCGGTCGGCGAACTCACGCTGATCGGCCCCGGGGCCGGCGGCGAAGCCACGGCCTCGGCCGTGGTCTCGGACATCACCGACCTCGCCGCCGGGATGCAGCGCCCGACCTTCGGCCGCCCGAGCACCGCGCTCAGCCCCTCGCAGCGCGTCGCCATGCAGCGCCACGAGGGCGGCTACTACATCCGCCTCACGGTCCACGACCGGCCTGGCGTCGCGGCCGGCGTCGCCACCCGGATGGCCGAGCGCGATATCTCCATCGAGAGCATCCTCCAGCGCCGTTCGGAGAGCGCCGCAACCAAGGATCCGCACGGCCGCTCCGGCCAGCCCGTGCCCCTGGTGCTCATCACCTACGCGGCGACGGAGGGGACCATTCGCGCGGCCCTCGAGGCCATCGCGGCGGACGGCTTGCTGGCCGAGGCGCCGCAACTCATCCGCATCGAGCGGGAATAGGCGGCACGTCGCACGATTTCGCACAAACGTGGGATGACGACGCACCGGGCGGTGGCGTTTCTCGAACTTTAGTTCATAGAGATCGCACGAACGGCGAAAGGCGCGGACAGGTCCAAATGGCGAACGGCAACACGACATCCGCGGGTTCGGTCGGTCGCACCCTGGCCCTGGAGTTGGTGCGGGTCACCGAGCGCGCCGCCATCGCGGCCGCCCACCTGCGCGGTCAGGGCAAGGAGCGGGAAGCCGACCAGGCCGCCGTCGACGCCATGCGGGCCGAGCTGAACACCCTGGCCATCGACGGCACCGTAGTGATCGGCGAGGGCGAGCGCGACGAGGCCCCGATGCTCTACATCGGCGAGCGCCTCGGCACCGGCGCCGGGCCGAAGGTCGATATCGCCGTCGATCCCCTCGAAGGCACCACCCTGTGCGCGAAGGACATGCCCGGCGCCATCGCGGTGATGGCGCTCGCCGAGGCCGGCTCGCTTCTGGCCGCCCCCGACGTCTACATGCAGAAGATCGCCATCGGCCCCGGCTACCCGGCCGGCCTCGTCGATCTCGACGCGAGCCCCGCCGACAACATCGCGGCGCTTGCCCGCCACAAAGGCGTCGATCCGGCCCAGATCACCGCGATCATCCTCGACCGGCCGCGCCACATGGGCCTCATCGCCGCCGTGCGGGCGACGGGGGCGGGGATCCGCCTCATCTCGGACGGCGACATCGCGGGCATCATCCACACCACGAGTCCGGACGAAACGGGCGCCGACATCTATCTCGGCACGGGGGCTGCCCCCGAGGGCGTCATCGCCGCCGGGGTGCTCCGCTGCATCGGCGGCCACATGCAGGGGCGGCTCATCCTCGACAGCCACGAGAAGCGCGAGCGCGCGGCGCGGATGGGCATCAGCGACCCCAACCGGAAGTACGAGCTTCACGACATGGCGCGCGGCGACGTCATCGTGGCGGCCACGGGCGTGACCGACGGGGCGCTCCTCAAGGGCGTGCGCTTCAAGCCGGACCGGGTCGAAACAGAAACGGTGGTCTACCGCTCGGCCACCGGCACCGTGCGGCGCATCCACGGCGAGCGCCGCTGGCCGCGCCCCCACGAGAACGGCCGCCGCCCCGACCTTAGGGCGTGAAGTCCGCGACGGTCGTCCCGTTGCACATCGACCCCGGCCCGAACCCGCCCCGAAGGGCGGGCCGCCGCGTCAGTTGAACAGCGAACCGACGCCGCCCTGCACGCGGCCGAGGCCCTGCTTGGCGATGGCGTTGCCCGGATCGAGCTGCGCGGCGCGCTGATAGCTCTCCACCGCTTCCTTGCGGCGGTTGGACTTCTCGTAGGCGACGCCGCGATAAGCCCAGGACGTGGCGTCCTTATTGTTGACGTTGAGCGCCGCGTTGTAGTCCTCGATGGCCTTGTCGTACTGATTGGTGGCGATGAGGCTCTGGCCACGGGCGGCGTAGGGCGCAGCCACGAATGGATTACGGTCGATGGCGGCGTCGAAATCGGCGATGGCCTGGATGTTCTGGTTCTGCTTCTGCCGCACCAGGCCGCGGGCGTGATAGGCCTCGGCCGATTCCGGCGTCAGGCGAATCGCCTGATTGAGATCGTTGGTCGCCCCGTCGAGGTCGCCCTGCGCCCGCAGGACGTTGGCGCGCCCAATATAGGCCGGACCATAATTCGGGTCCGCAGCGATGGCCTTCGAGAAGTCCGCGAGGGCGGCATCGTTGCGACCGATCTGGCGATTGGCGAGCGCCCGGTTGTTGTAGGCCGACGCCGAGTTCGGATCGATCTGCACCGCCTTGGTGAAGTCGCCGATGGCGTCGTTGAACTGGCCCGAACGGGCATAGGCCGCGCCGCGCGTGACGTAGGCGGCGGCATCGTTGGGGTTGCGCTGGATCACCTCGCTGAGCGAGGCGATGTTCACGTTGGTGGCGCCCGTCGTGTCGGTCTCGAGCACGGCGAACTGCTTCGGCGCGGTGGCCGTGCCGTAGGTTTCGCAACCACCGAGGGCGCCCGCCACGAGGGCGGCCCCGATCAGCCCCGCCTTCGATGCTCGCAGCGTCAGAACCGTCATGAACCCGCTCCCCCCGGGCGCCCGTGCCTCGCACGGCCCCGCCCCGTCAATCTCGCTCGAAACCCGGGCCGCCCCGATCCGCGCGCCCCGTCACGACGGTCGCGCATCGCGGTGAACGCACGCTTAAGGCCGGCGCCGTCCCTGCCCTCAAGCGTGCCCATGTGGCGAACGTATGGCCCGTGCCCCGCAACCACCCGAAGCGGTTCGACCGGCCCCGAAACGGCAAGGCACTGTGGTGCCGGGGCCGCACTTTCGGAGATTGAATCAGGCTTCCGCCGCCTCGATGGCGCCGCTGAGGTCGAGCCATTCCTCCTCGGCCGCCTCCAGGGCGCCGGCGGCGTCCGAACGCATCTTGGCGAGTTCGCCGGCCTTCGCGGCGTTGGCCTGGAAGGCGGTGCCGTCGGCGAGCGCGGCGTCGATCTTGGCCATGGCCTCGGCGAGCTTCTTCATACGCGCCTCCACGGCCTCGATCTTCTTGCGCAAGGGGGCCAGCGCCACCCGGCGCTCGGCGTTGGAACGCCGCTCCACCGCCTTGACGCCGCCGGCGGCCTCGGCCGCCTCCTTCTCGGCTGGCCGCTCGGGACCGGCGAGGACGAGACGGCGGTAATCGTCCATGTCGCCGTCGAACGCCTTCACGCTGCCGTTGGAGACGAGCCACAGCCGGTCGGCGCAGGCTTCCACGAGGAAACGGTCGTGGGAGACGAGGATGACGGCGCCCTCGTAGTCGTTGATCGCCTCCACCAGGGCCTGCCGGCTCTCGATGTCGAGGTGGTTGGTGGGCTCGTCGAGGATGAGGAGGTGGGGGCCGTTGAAGGCGGCGAGCCCCATCAGGAGCCGGGCCTTCTCACCGCCCGAGAGCTGCGAGACCGGTGTCTCGGACTTGGTGCCGGAGAAGCCGAGGCGCGCCGCCGCCGCGCGGGCCTTCGATTCCGGCACGTCCGGCATCAGCTCGCGGACATGGGCGTAGGCGCTCTCGGCGGGGCGCAGCTCGTCGAGCTGGTGCTGGGCGAAGTAGGCGACCTCCATCTTGCCCGAGCGCCGCATCTCGCCGCTCAAGGGCGGCAGGCGGCCGCCGATGAGCTTGCAGAAGGTGGACTTGCCGTTGCCGTTGGCGCCGAGGAGGGCCACCCGGTCGTCGGGGGCCAGACTGAGGTTGAGGCCCGACAGGACGATCCGGTCGGGATAACCCGCCTGCACCCGCTCCATGGCGACGATGGGCGGCGACAGGGGCCGCTCCGGGCTCGGCAGGCGGAACGCCGGCACGTCGTCCTCGATCACCGAGGCGATGATCTCCATCTTGGCCAGCCGCTTGACGCGGGACTGCGCCTGGCGCGCTTTCGTGGCCTTGGCCTTGAACCGGTCGACGAAGCTCTGGAGATGGGCGCGCTCGGCGTCCTGCTTCACCTTGGCCTTGGCCTGGAGGGCGCGTTTCTCGGCCACCTGGCGGGCGAACGAGGTGTAACCGCCCCGGTAGATTGCCAGCTTGCCTCGGTCGAGGTGGAGGATGTGGTCGACGCACTCATCGAGCAGATCGCGGTCGTGCGAGATGATCACCGCCGTGCGGGGATAGCGCTCGAGGTAGTCGTAGAGCCAGATCGTGCCCTCGATGTCGAGGTAGTTGGTCGGCTCGTCCAGCAGCAGCAGGTCGGGCTCGGAGAACAGCACGGCGGCGAGCGCCACGCGCATGCGCCAGCCGCCGGAGAAGTCCGAGCACGGCCGCCCCTGCGCCTCGGCATCGAAGCCGAGGCCGTGCAGGATGGCCGCCGCCCGGGCCGGCGCGGAATGCGCCTCGATATCCACGAGCCGGGTCTCGATCTCGGCCCGGCGCAGGCCGTCGGCGTGCTCGGCCTCGGCCATCAGGCGCGCGCGCTCGGTGTCGGCGGCGAGAACCACGGCATGCAGGGTCTCGGGGCCGGCCGGCGCCTCCTGGGCGACGGCGCCGATGCGCATGCCCTTGGGCATCGACACGGTACCGCCCTCGGTGGGCAGCTCGCCGAGGATCGCCTTGAACAAGGTGGTCTTGCCCGCGCCGTTGCGCCCCACCAGCCCGACCCGGGCCCGGTCAGGAATCGAGAAGGTGGCGCCGTCGAGGATCAGGCGCTCGCCGATGCGGTAGGTGAGGTCGTTGACGCGCAGCATGGACGGCGTTCTGGCGCCGTGCCCCGGCCGTGGCAAGCGCCGCGCGACGGTTTCCTCGTCCCGAGCCGGCCCGCCGCCGCCGGGTCGTCGCGGATCAGACGAGCTCCCAGGCCGTGGGGTCGCGCAGCAAAGCTGCCACGAGGGCGTGGTTCAGCCGGTGTCCCGTGTGCCGGGCGATGACGTGACCGAGCACCGGATGACCGATGAGGGCGAGATCGTCGACGAGATCAAGGATGCGATGGCGCACGGGTTCGTCGGCCCCACGCATCCCGCCGATCACACGGTCACCGAGGATCGCCGCCGTGGTGCGGAGATTCGCCCCGCGCAGGACGGGCCGCCCCGTGGCGTAGGCGTAGAGTTTGAGGGGTACGGCCCATTTCAGGCGGCCGAAGCTGCGCGCGGGGGCGAGGGCCTCGACGAAACTGTCCCGGGTGATCTCGCCCTGCCAGCGCATCGGGCCGAGCTTGGCGAGGGCGAGCTCGCCCGCGACGCTGAAGCGCTCGGCGGGCTCGATGGACAACCGTCGGTCGCCCTCCCTCACCTCGACCGTCCGGCGGATGCGTAGGCGGCTGCGCGGGAGCGCGAGGGTGTGCCGACCGGCCTGCGCCAAGGCCGCACACCAGGGGAGGGCGCTGCCGTCGAAGATTGGAAGCTCCTCCGCATCGAGGTCTACGGTGGCGTTGTCGATGCCGAAGGCGCTCAAGGACGCCATCAGATGCTCCACCGTCCGCACCAGGGTCCCGTCCGGCCCACGCAGGGCGGTGCAGAGCGGCTGCGCCTCATACAGGTGCCACAGGGCGGGCACACATGCCGGTCCACTCCTGCGGACGCGTCGAAACACGATGCCGGCCCCGGCGTCCGCGGGCGCCGCCCGAACGGTCACCGCCCGCCCCGTATGAAGGCCGTACCCGGACAAGGTGAAGGCTTCGCCGAGGGTGGTCTGAACCTCCGCGGACCGGGCAAATCCGTCCACCCGCGAGACCGCTCGGGACGGCTCGGCAGGCCGGATGTTCCTGGCGAGGCCCGGAAAGTCGGGGACGACGGGAGAAAGCTGGGGCATCGCGATAGTCCGCCCCTGAGCGAGCGGGACACGTGCCCATCAGGGATAGAATCCGGCTACCGATCCATGTTAGTTTCTGCAAGTGAATGCGTAGTATCGATCCCCACTTTTCCACGCAGGCACGACAAGATCGGCCCCCTGGATAACAGTCGTCCGACCCCGTTCTGTCCACGTCCATCGCGGGGGCTGCAGCTTGACCGGCCCGCGCCCGGTCGCCACCATCGCATAGCGGGATCGTCGGCCATTCGGCGATCCGGAGGCATGGCTCTATCAGAGGTTTGGTTGGCGCGCCGGATCGGCAGCGATCCACCTCGGGTCAGAATTGGGCGCATGGCGCCACCGGGAGTTTTCGATGAGTCGGCTGGCAACGATCCCGTTCTTCAAGGAACCGGGAATCGAGTTGTCGTCCTATGAGACGCGTTGCCATTGGCGCCGGTTCGACGAGAACGAGGTTCTGGTCGATTACGACGACATCTCCACCGATGTGTACTTCCTCACCTCGGGCGAGGTCCGCATCCTCAACCGGTCACAATCGGGCAAAGAGGTGATCCTGGGCGAGATGCGGGGCGGCGCCTTCTTCGGGGAGCTTGCGGCGCTGGACGGCATCGGTCGCTCGGCCAACGTCACCGCGCTGACGCGCGGCGAGGTCTGTGTGGTGCCGGCGCCGATCTTCCGTCAGATGATCTTCGCGTCCGAGGCCATCGCCGACCGGTTGTTCCGCTTGCTCGCGAAACGCGTGCGCGAGCTCAACACCCGGATCATGGAGCACGCGCTCCTCGACCTGCGCCATCGCCTCTACGCCGAACTGCTGCGCCTGTCGGTGCCGCGCGCGGGCGGGGACGGCGCGCGCGTCGTCACCCCGCCGCCCTACCACCACGTCCTCGCCGCCCGCATCGGGTGCCGGCGCGAACAGGTGACCCGCGAGTTCACCGTGATGGCGGCCGACGGGCTCATCGACCGCACCCGCGGCGCCCTCGTGATCCGCCGTCCGGACCTCCTGGAGGCCCGCGTTGCCGAGGCCCTTCGGGAAGACAGCTGAGCCATGCGGGCCCGAGCCCCGGGGAGGGGGCGGCTGGTTTAGCCGTCGCGCGTTCGATCGCGGCGCACGGCGCCCGGTCAGGGCGCGTAGGCGCGTGCGGCGGCGGGCAGATCCGGCTTGCGGCTCGTGGTCGAGGTGCGCAGGGATCCCGACGTAAGGCCGTCGCCCGCCTCCGGGGCGGCCTTGCGGACCGTGACGGCGTCCCACGGGCCGACGATGGCATAGCTCGGTCCCGGACGGGTGCTTCCATCGGCGGCGGCGCGGGGCAGGAGCTGCGCCCGCGTCTCGACCCGGCGCTCGGGCAGGACCAGGGCACCGCTCAGGGCGCCGGTCAGGGCGGGGGTGCGCAGGGTGGCATCGACGATCTCCCCGATGCCGTCGACGACCTGCAGGGTCAGGCTGGCATGCTCGAAGGCGGTCCGGCCATTGCGGCGGGCCAGCGCTCCGGCCGCCACCGCGCCGTTGCGATGGAGGACATCGGACAGGTCGATCCCCGCCAGGGCCCCCCCGTTGATGGCCACGGTGGCGCGGCCGTCGAGGTGGCGCACCAGGGCGTCCGCCGTCGCCCCCACGCCCTCGAAGGCGAAGTGGCCGCGCGCAGCCCCGAACACCCAGCGATCCTGCCCGAGATCGACCAGCAGGGCGCCGAGGTCGAGGCCGTCGAAGGTGCCCTGGAGCTTGACTTCGGTTTTATCCGGATCGGCCGCCAGGGGAACGAGGCCGAGGCGGCCCTTCAGGAGGCCACCCTGCAGGGTGGCGCGGCTGAGGGCCGCCTCGACGCCGCCCTGCTGCACGAGAATGCTGGCGGCCATGTCCTCGAACGCGAGGGGCCCCATGCGGGCCCGGCCCGCCGAGACGCGCAGGTCGAGATCGCCTCCCGTGAGCGGTCGCAGGGCCAAGCTGCGTCCGCTCCAGCCCGGAGCCTCGTCGGCACCGAACAGACGCAGGGTTTCAGCGAGGAGGGGAGCGAGATTGAGACTGTCGGCCGCCAGGGTCGCCTGGATGGATGGCCGGGCCCCCGCCAAGGACACCGAGCCTGCTCCCTCGAACCGGTCTTCGCCCACGTGAACGCGGACGCTCGGCAACAGCAGGGCCCGATCCCGGACCTCGAAGCGGCCTGCGAGGGCGAAAGCTTCGATCACCGGGGACAGCGCGACGTCGCTGCCCATCCAGCCCAGGGTCTCGGGCAGGGAGCGGGTCCGCAGACTGGCCGTACCGCTCAGGGCCAAGGCGTCCATAGCGCGCCCCCCGAGGGAGCCCTCGCCCTCGGCGGAAAGGCTGCCGGCCGGCCAGTCCGCCGTCGCCGCGAAGGGACTCGACGCCCCCCCGGCCAAGTCGGCGATCCGCAATCCCGAGACGGTGAAGCGAGCCGGAACAGCGTTCCACGAGAAGGCGCCGGCAATCTCGGCCTCCGCGCTCCAGCTCGGCCAGGACACCATGAGATCGACGTCCCGGGCGGTCTGCACGCGACCGTCGCGGGGGTCGAGCCCCGTCACCGTACCCCGGCTCAGGGTGAGGCGGCGCGGGTGCGGAGCCCCGGGCGCGAGCAGGGCGGCGGCCTGCGCCATCGGCCCGGCCCAGCGCCTATCGCCGTCGCGGGTGGGCAGATGGATCGTTCCCCCCTCGAGGGAGGCGGTGTTGACCTCGGTGCGACCGAGGAGGAGCGCGAAGAGATTGAGCTGAAGCTTGAGGGCACCCCCCTCGGCCAGGGGCGTGTCCTCGCCCGTCGCCGCGGTGAAACGCACGCCCCCGAGGCTGAGCCGGGGCAGGGGCAGGAGCGCCACCTCCGCCGGGCCGGAGGCCGTCAGGGCGATGCCGTAGGTGCGGACGAGCGATCCGGAGACGAAGGCCACGGCGCGCTCGGTCGGCACCGTCCACGGCAAGCATCCCCCCGCGAGGCCGGCGGCCAGAACACTCAAGCCGAAGAGGGAAGCGAGACGGCGCAGCGACAGGGCACTCCGTAAGGAGAGGCGGAAACCGGCCGGGCCGGCGCATCCGGCCGGGCATCGTCGTGGGCGCCCCCACCCGACGACGAACGCCGATACTCCTCGAACCCCTACCCCTTCCGGCGCGGTTTGTCTCCCGAAGACACGGCGTCGTGCACCGCCGATCGCCGCAGCAGCGGTTCGCGACGCGGCGAATGACACCCGCGCGCAGCTGTCGGGGCGCATCGCAGGGTCCCGGCTGGTCATCGAGAAGTGCTTGGCTTAACCGCAACGGAGCGCGATGCTGCCGGCAGTCGAGACGTTTGGCCGGAGACCTTTAGGGGAGGGCGCTCATGAAGAAAGTACGCACCGATGCGACGGAGGCCCTGGCCGGCCTCCTGACGGACGGGATGACGGTGATGGCCGGGGGCTTCGGCCTGTGCGGTATTCCCGACGAGCTCATCGACGCGATCCGCGCGTCGGGGGTCAAGGGGCTCACGGTGATCTCGAACAATGCCGGTATCGACGGGGTCGGCCTCGGCAAGCTCCTCGAGACCCGCCAGGTCGCCAAGATGATCTCGTCCTATGTCGGCGAGAACAAGGAATTCGCCCGGCAGTATCTCGGCGGCGAACTCGCCATCGAGTTCAATCCGCAGGGAACGCTGGCCGAGCGCATCCGCGCCGGGGGCGCGGGCATCCCGGCCTTCTTCACCAAGACGGGTGTCGGCACCCTCATCGCCGAGGGCAAGGAGGTGCGCGAGTTCGACGGCGAGTCCTACGTGATGGAGCGCGGCCTCGTCGCGGATCTCGCCATCGTCCACGCCTGGAAGGGCGATACGGAAGGCAACCTCGTCTACCGGAAGACGGCCCGCAACTTCAATCCGATGATGGCCACCGCCGGCAAGGTCACCGTCGCCCAGGTCGAGCACCTCGTGCAGCCGGGCGAGATCGACGGCGATGCGATCCATACGCCCGGCATCTTCATCAAGCGCATCATCCACGTGCCGGTCCGTGAGAAGCGCATCGAGCAGCGCACGACCCGCAAGCGCGGCGAACCCGCCACCGTCTGAGAGCAGCAGGGAGAGACATCACCATGGCCTGGACCCGCGAACAGATGGCGGAGCGCGCCGCCAAGGAACTGCGCGACGGCTTCTACGTGAATCTCGGCATCGGCATTCCGACGCTGGTGTCGAACTACATCCCGGATGGGATGTCGGTGCAGCTGCAATCGGAGAACGGCATGCTCGGCATGGGCCCGTTCCCGTACGAGGGCGAGGAGGATCCCGACCTCATCAATGCCGGCAAGCAGACCATTACCGAGCTGCCGACGACGAGCTACTTCTCCTCGTCGGATTCCTTCGGGATGGTGCGGGGCGGGCATATCAACCTGTCGATCCTCGGCGCCATGCAGGTGGCCCAGAACGGCGACCTCGCCAACTGGATGATCCCGGGCAAGATGGTGAAGGGCATGGGCGGCGCCATGGACCTCGTGGCGGGCGTCAAGCGCGTCGTGGTGGTGATGGAGCACGTCGCCCGCAACAAGGACGGCTCGGAGAGCCCGAAGCTCCTGACCGCCTGCGACCTGCCGCTGACCGGCACCCATGTCGTCGACATGGTCATCACCGATCTCGGCGTCTTCACCATCGACAAGAAGGGCGATGGCGGCATGACCCTCATCGAGCTCGCCGACGGCGTCACCGAGGACGAGGTCCGCGCCAAGACGCAAGCGGCCTTCACCGCCCGGCTCGGCTGACCCGCCTCGTTTCGGGACGCTCCGGCGGCGCGCGTCCGCCGCGTGCCTAATGGCATATTAAGCCGATCCGTCGAAATGTCGTCGCGGGCCGGGGGCACGTCGTTCCCGGTTCGCGTGGCGTGAGACAAAGGTATCGGCCGATGGATAGCGTTCCGGCAAGGATGGACAACGTCGTACCGTTTCGGCGGGCGACCCCGCAGCCCCCGCCGGCCCGGCCCGGAAGCGCCGTCCGCGCCACCACCCCCGCGTCCCGGCGCAGCGACCAGCGCGCGGTCATGGATGCGGTCTACGCCACCGGCACGCTCGCGGTGGCGGCCGGCGACCGCGAGACCAAGCTCATCGCCGCCCGCCTCCAGGTCTACGGCTTCCTCATCATCGAGGAGATCGACATCGACGGAACATTCCGGCGCCTGCGCCCCTCCGAGGCGATCCGGGCCCGCTCCGAGCGCCCCTGGCGCGTCACGAAGGCCTCCTACGGCGCCAGCCTCTCGGTGACGATTCCGGCCGTGGACGGCTTCCTGTTCGAGCAGCCGGCATAAGCAGGTTTCGCAACAGTAGTCCCCGGTTTTGTGCCCAAAACCTGCGACAGACCGAGGAGCCAAGCAGAGTGAAGCGTTGGCCTGCCAACGCGAACCTGCTTAGCGGGCGCGTCACCCATCGGATCCCGCGATCACAGCCACCGCTCGTCGAGATCGGTGGCATTCCGCTCGGCCACGGGCTGGGCCTCGTCGCCCTGCGCGAAGATCACGACATCGTCGGGCCCGACATCGCGGGTGGCGTAGAAGTCCCAGCGGCGATGAATGACGCGCGGGCCGCCGAACACCCGATAGGCATTCCAGTAGCGGTCGTCGCGAAAGCCGACGTAGTGGACCGCGCGCGGTGAACGCTGCTCCGATTCGGCCATGGTGTCGCCGCCCCTCGTCCGGGCACCACCGGCGCCGAGCCTTCGCATATGGGCGTCGGCGGACCGTCCGGCAGGGTCCTGACGTCCCCGGCACGGTCCCGCGACCTCTCGTCCTCATCCGGAACACACGGCGCCGTGACCGGTTGCCTAAAGACTGTACCGGCTGCCCAGCGTTCGTGCAGTCCGGCGTTCGAGTGATGAGTGCGTATGCAATTTCCCAGGGACGACCGCGATCATGCCCTCGCGCACGCCTTTCGCGACTTCATCCGTGATCCGCCATTTCCCTGCGTCGGCGCCAAATCCGCCCTTTCGAAAGGGCAGATGAAGATCGTCGTCGCGCGGGACATCACCTCCGGCTGGGACGACATGCGGATCTATCCCGCGCTTCTGGCCTTCGCCGCGCGCTACAAGCAGACGCCGGACCTGTTCCAGAGCTTCGCCGTGGTGTTCGAGGGGCCGGGCGACCTCGGCGAGGAGCAGTTCGAGCATCACCTGTGGGCCCGCGCCCAGTCCCTGGCCGACAAGGATTCCTGGCTTGGGCATCCTTGGGACCAACGCGTCGCGACCGATCCCGAGAGCCCGCATTTCTCTCTCAGCTTCGGCGGCGAGGCCTTCTTCATCGTCGGCCTCCACCCCCGTGCGAGCCGGCCGGCGCGCCGCTTTTCCTCCCCGGTTCTGGTATTCAACCTCCACGCCCAGTTCGAGGTTCTGCGGGCGGCCAACCGTTACGAGAAGCTTCGGAGTTCGATCCTCGAGCGGGATACGGCTTTTGCCGGTTCGGCCAACCCGATGCTGGCACGCCACGGCGAAGTGTCGGAGGCCCGCCAGTACAGCGGACGGGCGGTCTCGGATGCATGGCGCTGCCCGTTCCAGGGTCGCCCTCAGCAGGGCCGCCCCCAGGCTGAGGGCAAGCCAGATGTGTGAGACGCGATTCCCCAAGGAGATCGCGCCGCGTTCGGGCGTTGCCTTCACCCTCGACCGGGGGCAACGCCTCACGGTCATCGACCCGCGCGGCGAGCAGGTGGCCGACCTCCTCGCGTACAACCGCCACGATACCGGTGAAGTGCTGTCCTCGGGCCGGACCCTCGACTACGCGAGCCGGATCTACCTCACGACGGGGGACCCGCTCTATTCGAACCGTTCCAGCGTCATGCTCACCATCGTGGCCGACACCGTCGGGCGGCACGACTTCCTGCTGACGCCGTGCTCAAAGGACACCTTCCGCATCATCTACGGCGACACCGATCCGCATCGCGGCTGCTTCGGCAACCTCGCGGCGGCCCTCGAACCCTACGGCATCGGCTCCGACCAGATCCCCATCGCCTTCAACTGCTTCATGAACGTGCCCATCGATGGCACCACCGGGGCGATCACCGTGGCGCCGCCCCTGAGCCGGGCAGGCGACCACATCACCTTCGAGGCGCAGCAGGATCTCATCATCGGTCTGACGGCCTGCTCGGCGCTACAATCGAACAACGGCAGCTTCAAGCCGATCCACTACCGGATCGATCCGCCGATCGGAGCGCCGCAAGACCCATGACCGGTCCCATGCGCGTGAATTGCGCGCAGGCCACCTCATTGTGCAACGCCCTCGCCGCCCATGCGTAGGCTCCCCGACGCGCAGGGATCTTCACGCCCGGCCCGGAGGATCCCATGAAACACAAAGCCCTCAACGAGCAGACGATCGTCGTCACGGGGGCCTCCTCGGGGATCGGCCTCGCCACGGCCCGCATGGCCGCGAAGAACGGCGCACGCGTGGTCCTCGCGGCCCGCAGCGGCGCGGCCCTCGACGCCATTGTGGCGGAGATCGAAGCGAGCGGTGGCCGGGCGATCGCCGTGCTGGCCGATGTCGGCGTGCGGGCCGAGGTCGAGACCATCGCCGAAAAGGCCATCGCCGCCTTCGGAGGGTTCGATACCTGGGTGAATGTCGCGGGCGTGACCATCTACGGCCCCCTGCGGAAGGTCTCCGACGCGGATCATGCCCGGCTGGTGCAGACGAACCTCTGGGGCACGATCTATGGGTCCCTCGTCGCCGTCGAGCACCTCGCCCGGCGCGGGGGCGCCCTCGTCAACGTCGGCAGCGTCGCCTCCGACCTCGCCTTCCCGTTCCAGGGCATGTACTCGGCGAGCAAACACGCCGTGAAGGGGTTCACCGACGCCCTGAGGATGGAGTTGCGCCACGAAGGCGCCCCGGTTTCGGTCAGCCTGATCAAGCCGACCTCCATCGACACGCCGCTGCCGCGCCGCGCCCGCAACTACATGGACCGGGAGCCGATGCTGCCGCCGCCGGTCTATCCGCCGGAGGAGGTCGCCCACGCGATCCTGCACTGCGCGGTCCATCCGCAGCGCGACGTCTTCGTCGGCGGCGCCGGCAAGGTCTTCGCCGCGACCAAGGAGTTCGCGCCGGGGGCCTTCGATCTCCTCGCCCCGGCCATCGTCGCCATGCAGAAGCGGCCCGGCCGGCCGCGCCGGCCGGAGGGAAGCCTGCACGGCCCGGAGCAGGACGAGACCGGCCATACCAGGGGAGACCAGCCCGGCTACGTTATGCGGACCAGCGCCTATACCCGTGCCAGCCTGCATCCCCTCGCCCTCGTGACCGGGGCCGTCGGCCTGGGCTTGGCCGCGACGGCGCTGCTGGCGCCGCGCCCGAGGGGCCGGCGTTCCTGAGATGAGCCGGATCGCCTCGCTTCCCCTGGCCCTCGACCGCATGGCGGATCCGACCGTGCCCCGCCGTTCCGTCTCCCTGGGTGAGGGGCGCTCCCTCGCCTATGCCGAAGCGGGCGAGGGGCCGCCCCTCGTGCTCATCCACGGGACGTTGCTCGCCCTCGAAGACATGTGGCTCGCCCTCGAGCCCCGCCTGTCGCGGCATCACCGCGTCATCGCGGTGGATCGCCCGGGCCATGGCCTGAGCGCGCGGCACCGCCTCGTCGATGCCTCGCCATGGCGCCAGGCGACGCTGATCCACGAGGCGCTGCGGAGCCTCGGAATCGAACGCCCCATCGTGATCGGCCACTCCTTCGGCGGAACCGTCGCGCTCTGCTACGGCCTGCTGTTTCCCGAAGAGACGGCGGGCCTCCTCGCCCTCGCACCCCTGTGCTTTCCCGAGATTCGTCTCGAACAGATCCTGTTCGGACCGCGCTTCACCCCCGGTCTCGGGGAGATGATCGGCCCCTTGCTCGCCGGAACCAGCGACCCCACCCTGCTGCCGCTGCTGTGGCGCGCGATCTTCCTGCCGCAGATCATGCCGGAGGCCGTCGCCAATAGCTTCCCCTTCGCCCTCGCCAGCGGCCCGGAACGGATGATCGCGGAGGGCGAGGATGCCTTGAGCGTCTGGCCGGCCCTGAGCCGCGCCGCCCTGTCCTATACCCGTTGCACGGTGCCGGTCGGCATCCTCGGCGGAACCGCCGACCTCGTGGTCAACAACGCGCTGCAGGGGGCGCTTGCGGCCCGGGCGATCCCGCAGGCCCGCTTCGACTGGGTGCCGGGCGCTGGCCACATGCTCCATCATTTTCATCAGGATACGGTGGCGGCCGCCGTGGATCGACTGGCCGGTCGTCTGCCGTAGCCGCCGCGGGGTCCCGAGGCTGATCACGCCGAAGACGCGGGGTACGACCACCCCGCCGCCCGATTCTGTCACGGGCTGGCGGAGCGATCGTGCCCACGCGATACGAGCCGATACGCAACTTGGCTCGACGGAATGTGTACCGCCGCTGGGTTAGCGCCGCCGTAAGGGTGCCTGGGCGGCGTTTCCCGAAATGGGAAGCGCGGGGGTCGGCCCAAGCCTCTTCCGACTTCCCACTGGGTCAGTTCCGTGACGCCGTTGCGAGGAAGAGCCCGAAGTGACCGACCGAAACCGATATCAGTGGCTCGCGGTGCCGCCGCTCAGGGTTAGCGTGAGGTAGCGCTGCGTCGTCGGGACGACGAGATCGGCCACGGTCTTGGCCATGGTCTCCTCCTCGCGCAGCGACTGGGTGAAGGCGGTCGCATGCGCATTCTGGCCCGCCGCCTCTCCGATGGTGAGGAGGGACCGGTAGGCGGCGATCTCGAAGTTCTCGAAGGCCTGGTTCGCGAATGCGTTCTTGAGGACCTCGTCCTGAGCCGGGACATGGGCCAGGGCCATCATATTGCCGACGAAGCCGAGGAACCCCTCCTTCAGAGCCGACGGACTCTCCGCAAGCGAAGCGAGGGCCTCCTCGAGGCGGTCGCGCTGGCCATGGGTTTCGGCGATATGCGCCCTCAGGGCTGCCGCCATCTCGGGATAATTCTCCAGGCGCTCGACCTGCCGCTCCATGATCTGCAGCGCCTGCAGCTCGAGAGCATGCGTATTCTTCAGGGCCGTTACGTAAATCTCACGCGCATCAATGGTCATGTTTTGAATTCCTCACGATGATCCCGGGCTCGACAAAGTCGTCGAGACGATCATTCGCCCTCGCCCGCTATTCTGGAATCAACGCCGGTCGCCGCATCCTGTTGCGCATCTTTCGGGCAGCCGACGAAAACGCCGCGCCGCATGATGCTGCATCGCTTGTGCTCCATGACGGCCGTCAGCAGGACCGCAATGTCACCACGGGGAGGGGGTGTCGATTGCCTCGCCGGCCCGGCCGGGTGACGCCGTGACCGGAACGTGGGCCTCCGCGGGGCGTTGCGCCCCGTCGTACCGCTCGGGCATCTGGAGTCCTTCGTGCCGCAAAGACATCCCCTCCGCCTCTGGATCGTCCGCCATGGCGAGAGTGCCGGCAACATCGCCCGGGATGCCGCGCAGGCAGCGGGTGCGGCGCGGATCGACATCCCCGAGCGGGACGTCGACGTTCCCTTGAGTGCCCTCGGCCACCGGCAGGCCCAGGCCCTCGGGCACTGGTTCGCGGCCATGCCCAAAGGGGAGCGACCGAACCTGCTGCTCGCCTCGCCCTACCGCCGCGCGGTCGAGACCGCGCGGGCGATCCGGCGCACGGGCGGCCTCGCTCCGGAAGCCCTGCCGCTCCTCCTGGACGAGCGCCTGCGCGAAAAGGAGTTCGGCATCCTCGACCGCCTGACGCGGGCCGGGATCGAACGGTTTCATCCCGAGCAGGCCGCCCTGCGCACCGATCTCGGCAAGTTCTACCATCGTCCCCCCGGCGGCGAGAGCTGGTGCGACGTGATCCTACGCCTGCGCAGCGCCCTCGATACGATCTCGCTCCACCATGACGGCCGGCGCGTCCTCATTGTCGCGCATCAGGTCGTCGTCCTGTGCCTGCGCTATCTGCTCGAGGACATGACCGAGGCCGAGATCCTCGCCATCGACGCCGAGGGCGACGTGGCGAATTGCGGGGTGACCGAATACGCGTTCTCGGCGGACGCCTCGCCGGGAAGCGGCCTCGACCTCGTGCGCTACAACTTCGTCGCACCCCTTGAGGCGGAGGGCACCGCCGTTACCTCCGAACGCGACGCCAACAACGACGCCGAGCCGGTCCCGCATCGCGGCGGGACGCGATAGGGACCTCCCATGAGTACCGTCACGCCCGTCACCGAGCAGTTGCTCCGCGCGATGGCGCTCCCCGCTCCGGGCGGCGACAGCAAGGACGGTCGCGGGCGCGTGCTCGTGGTGGCAGGCTGCACCGGCCTGCCCGGGGCCGTCCTGCTCTCCGCCAACGCGGCCCTACGGGCAGGCACGGGCAAACTGCAGCTCGCGGTGTGCCGGGATCTCGCGATTCCCCTCGGGATCGCCGTGCCGGAGGCGCTGGTGATCGGCCTGCCCCAGACGGAGAACGGCAACATCGACAGGGCCGGGGCCGACGGCCTCGCCGCACGGGCCGGCTCCAGCGACGCCGTCCTGGCGGGTCCCGGCATGATCGAGGACGCAGAGACCCAGGCCGTGGTCACGGCCCTGGTGCGGGGCGCCGCGGAGGCCGCCCTCGTTCTCGATGCGGGCGCCCTCATCGCCGTGCGCGCCGATCCCGGCCTGACCCGGATGCGCGCCAGCCCGGCGGTCCTCACCCCCCATGCCGGTGAGATGGCCCAGCTCCTCGGCCAGGACCGCGAGGCCATCGAGGCCGATCCCCTCGCGGCAGCCCGGCAAGCCTCCGAGCGGTTCGGCACGGTGACGGTGATGAAGGGCAGCCGGACCCATATCGTCACGCCCGACGGGCGCGCCTGGTGCTACGAAGCCGGCCATGTCGGCCTCGCGATCTCGGGATCGGGGGACACCCTCGCGGGTATCATGGTCGGGCTCCTCGCCCGTGGGGCCGCCCCCGAGACGGCGGCGCTCTGGAGCGTCTACGCGCATGGCGAAGCGGGGCGCCGCCTCGGCCGCCGCCACGGCGGGATCGGCTACCTCGCCCGCGAGATCCCGGGGGAAATTCCCGCCATCCTGGCCGGCGTCAGCGCGTAGGCCGCGCTCAGCGCTCCGTCGCAGCCGACGCCTCGTCACGCGGCAGCCCATCGTAACCTTCCATCCAGGCGGCACGCTCCTCGCTGCCGGCGGGATACGGGCAGGCATCCTTGGGGCGTCCGTGGATGCGGGCCTGGGCGCCCTCCTCGATCGGGTCCACGAAGGCTGGTCGCGTCTGGGTCATGCTCGTGCCTCCCCGGAAAGCCAGCCCTTGGCTGGGACACGCAGATCAACCACACCCGATCCCTCTCGATCCCGCGAGCACGGCAAAAATCCGGCCCTTTATCATAGATCAATTTGTAGCCGCGAAGCTCAATCCCAGAAAATCCTCTCTGCCGGAACGAATTTCACGGGCAGGACTATTCTGAGCGACGCGGCAAGCGGCCGGACCACAACGATCCGACGCGAAGACTTCGGAGATCACGCCCATGTCCCAGCAGATTCCGGTGGCACCGGAGGCCGTGATCGAGACGCCTTTGTGCGAGGACGGCACCCACGCGGTGACCCACGACCTCGCCTACCAGCGCCACGCCATCGTGAACGTCGTATTCTACGGCCCTCCCGGCGCGGGCGATCGCGGGTGGGTGCTCGTCGATACCGGCATCGTCGGCTCGAAGGCGGCCATCGTGACGGCGGCGGCCCGGCGCTTCGGCGAGGGGGCGCGGCCCGCCGCCATCGTGCTCACGCACGGCCATTTCGACCATGTCGGCGCCCTTCGCGATCTGGCGCAACTCTGGGAGGTGCCGGTCTGGGCCCATGCCCTGGAGCGCCCCTACCTCGACGGCTCCGCCGCCTATCCGAAGCCGGCCCCCGAGGTTGGCGGCGGTCTCATGGCGCGTCTCTCGCCCCTCTACCCGAGTGCGCCCGTCGATGTCTCGGACTGGCTGAAGACCCTACCGGAGGACGGCGCGGTCCCGCCCATGCCGGGCTGGCGCTGGATCCACGTCCCGGGTCATTCCGTCGGCCAGGTCGCCCTGTGGCGCGAGGCGGATCGCAGCCTCATCGCGGGCGACGCTTTCGTGACCACCGCGCAGGAATCGGCCTATGCCGTCGCCGTGCAGGAGCCGGAGCTGCACGGACCGCCGATGTACTTCACCGTCGATTGGCCCGCCGCCCATGCTTCCGTGAAGACCCTCGCCGCCTTGGAGCCGGAGCGGGCGATCACCGGCCACGGGCGGCCTCTCGAAGGCGCGGCCCTGCGCGACGCCCTCCAGGTCCTCGCCCGCGACTTCGAGCGGGTCGCTGTCCCGGAGCACAGCCGGTATATCGGGGCGCCCGCCACGGCCGAGGACGGCTCGGCCTATCCCGACCCGTGATCCCGGCTCCGGCCGGAGCATCGTCCGCCCCGAAAGCCGGCGGCCACCTTTCGGGACGATGCTTCGAATTTCCTGCTTTCGCATCGGCTTTTCCTGAAAGCCGGCGGCCACCTTTCGGGACGATGCTTCAGACCGCAAGGCCGAGCTGGCGCGGCGCCTCGGCCGCCCCGTGCTGAAGGCCCGAGAGCGACACGCCGATGAGGCGCACGCTGCGCCGCAGGGGAAACACGTCGCGCAGCAGGCCGAGGCTGATCTGCGCCAGGGCGTCCCGGCTGCCGACGGGGGTGGCGAGGGAACGCGCCCGGGTGATCTGCTCGAAATCCGAGAACTTCACCTTCAGGGTCACGGTGCGGCCGGCGACGCCCTTGCTCGCGCAGGCCGCCCAAACCTTGTCGAGGATGGGCTGCAGCCGTTCCACCAGAACGGCGAACTCCGTCGTGTCGTCGGAAAACGTATTCTCCGCCCCCACCGACTTGCGGATGCGGTGCGCCCGCACGGGCCGCTCGTCGATCCCGCGGCAGACGGCGTGGTAGTAGCCCGCCGAACTGCCGAAGGCGGCCTGCAACTCGGCAAGCGACCGGGCCCTGAGGTCGCCGCCCGTTAGGATCCCGAGGCGCTTCATCTTGGCCTCCGTCACCGGGCCGACGCCATGGAAGCGCCCGATGGGCAGGGCCTCGACGAAGGCCGGCCCCATGGCCGGGGTGATGACGAACAGGGCGTCGGGCTTACGGTAGTCGGAGGCGACCTTGGCGAGGAATTTGTTGTAGGACACCCCCGCCGAGGCGACGAGGCCGGTGCGGGCCAGGATCTCGGCCCGGATGGCGCGGGCGACCTCGGTGGCGGTGGTGAAGCCCTTCAGATTCTCCGTGACGTCGAGATAGGCCTCGTCGAGGGAGAGCGGTTCAATGATGGGCGTGTGTTCGGCGAACACCGCCTGGATCTCGGCCGAGACCGCCTTGTAGACCTCGAAGCGCGGCTTGACGAAGACGAGGTCGGGGCAGAGCCGGCGGGCCGTAACCGACGGCATGGCCGAGCGCACGCCGAACACCCGCGCCTCGTAGCTCGCCGCCGCGACGACGCCGCGCTCGCGCGAGCCGCCAACGGCGAGGGGCCGCCCGCGCAGGCTTGGATCGTCGCGCTGTTCGACCGACGCGTAGAACGCATCCATGTCGATGTGGATGATCTTGCGGACGGGCGTGGCGGCCCCGGTCGTGGTCGCGGCGTCGTTCGGCATCCTGGCCTCGCACCCTGGGCGCGGCGCTTCGTTCGATCTTTGTTCCGTTCTTGAGGATCACGCCGCGGCGGTCAAGATCACCCGTCGCCCCACCCCGTCCGGGATTCGTCCGTCCCCATTTCCCCGCGCCGCATCCGGGCAGACCGGCTGGGAACGGGCGCGGCGGTTTCGCTCAGCGAGCGGGCGGCACCCGCGCCCCAGACCGGCGTTGTCCAGGGAACCTCCGGCCTCAAGACCGCGCCCTTCCGTGACGACCCCTCCAACAGGCGCCGCCCCATGGCCTCATCCCCGTCACCGCTGTCCGCCCCCGCAGCCCCCCGGTCTCGCCTGTGGCGTCCCCGCCAGGTGCTCATCACCCGGGCGGCACGGGGATTCGCGCATGGGCGGGCGATGGCCGAGCGCGCGGCCGCCCTCGGCGCCGAGGTCGTGGAACTGGCCGGCGATCGCCTGAACCTGCCGAAGGATCCCGACCCGCGCGCCGCCTACCGGGCCGCCAAGGCGATCCTCGCGGTGGTGGTGGCGCCGCCGAGCAAGCGCCGGCTGCAGCCGATCCCGCCCTCGGCCGACTGGCGCTTCGACCTCGCCGAGGGCTGCCACGCCCATTGCCAGTACTGTTATCTCGCGGGCTCGCTTGCGGGGCCGCCGATCACGCGGGCCTACGCGAACGTGGACGAGATCCTCGCCGTCCTGCCCGAGCATCTCGGCGGCGGCAGCGTCACCTCGGCCTCCCCGGAGCGGGCGCACGAGGGCACCACCTTCGAGGCCTCGTGCTATGCCGATCCCCTCGGCATCGAGCATGTGACGGGCAGCCTATCGGAAGCCGTGCGTTTCTTCGGGCGCTGGGACGCCCCGGTGCAGCTGCGCTTCACCAGCAAGTTCGGCGACGTGTCATCCCTGATCGGCCTGCCGCATGGCCGGCGGGTGAGGGTGCGCATGTCGGTCAACGCAGAAGCCCTGATCCGCTACGAGGGGGGCACGAGCCCGCTCCAGGCCCGCCTCGACGCCCTCGGACGCTTGGCTCGCGACGGATACCGGGTCGGGCTCACGGTGGCGCCGATCCAACCCTTCGCCGACTGGCCCGCAGGCTACGACGATCTCTTCGCCCGCGCCGCCGCGTCCCTGGCGGGCATTCCCGACCTCGATCTGACGGCGGAACTCATCACCCACCGGTTCACGCCCGCCTCGAAGACCGTGCTGCAGGGTTGGTACCCCGGTAGCGACCTCGACCTCGACGAGGCGGCCCGCACCCGAAAACTGACGAAGTTCGGTTCGACGAAGTTCGTTTATCCCATCGAGACGATGCGCTCCCTTCGCGCATCGCTCCAGGACATGCTGCAAAGGCATCTGCCGGCCGCCAGGATCCTCTACTGGACCTGATGGACGGCCGGTGGGCCGGGCAGACCCCGGATTGCAACCGGAGGCGAGGCGCCCGCAGGTCCCGTCACGGCACGGTGAAGGTCAGGCTGCCGTAGCCGAGCTGATCGAACCCGC
>Ga0182232_1000045_pt1 | contig 42159 bp, 41 predicted proteins | sample G6R1MG_30_FD_155484 | JGI IMG/M metagenome (GOLD analysis project Ga0182232, IMG submission 155484) | Phyllosphere microbial comminities from miscanthus, Michigan, USA - G6R3_NF_07NOV2016_LD2 MG | ecosystem: Host-associated > Plants > Phyllosphere > Phylloplane/Leaf | place: USA: Michigan... | reverse complement strand
GCCCATTCCGCGAGTCGCCCCCTGTCATTTCAACTCCTAGTCGAAATCGCCCGATGGCGCCAGGACCCATGACCGTCTTCCCCGACCTCACCCCCGCCATCCGGGACCGTGCCCCGGGCCTGCGCGGGCGCCTCATCGCCAACCAGCCGCTGTCGGACCTGACATGGTTCCGCGTCGGCGGCCCGGCGCAGGTGCTGTTCACTCCGGCCGACACGGAGGATCTGGCGGCCCTCCTCGCGGCCCTCGATCCAGAGACGCCCGTCACGGTGATCGGCCTCGGCTCGAACCTCATCGTGCGCGACGGCGGCGTGCCGGGCGTGGTGGTGCGGCTGGGCGGCAAGGCGTTCGGCTCAGTGGAGATCGACGGCGAGCACCTGCGGGCCGGCACGGCCGTGCCCGACATGCGCCTCGCCAAGGCGGCGGCCGAGGCCGGGCTCGACGGGCTCGCGTTCTTTCGCGGCATCCCCGGCTCCGTCGGCGGGGCCCTGCGCATGAACGCCGGGGCGCATGGCGGCGAGACCACGGACGTGCTCGTCTCCGCCGAGGGCGTCGACCGGGCGGGCAACCTGCGCACCTTCACCCATGCCGAGATGGGCTTCACCTACCGCCACAGCGCCGCCCCCGACGACGTGATCTTCACGAGCGCCCTGTTCCGGGGCCGGCCCGGGGACCGCGCCGCCATCGAGGCCGAGATGGACCGGGTCACGGCGGCCCGCGAGGCGGCTCAGCCCATCCGCGAACGCACGGGCGGCTCGACCTTCAAGAACCCCCCCGGGGCCAAGGCGTGGCAGCTCGTGGACGCCGCCGGCTGCCGGGGCCTCACCGTCGGCGGCGCCCAGGTCTCCGAGATGCACTGCAACTTCCTCATCAACCGCGACGGCGCCACGGCGGCCGACATCGAGGGGCTGGGCGAGGAGGTGCGGCGGCGCGTGCGCGAGACGAGTGGCGTCGCGCTGCACTGGGAGATCAAGCGCATCGGGCTCGCCACCTCGGAGGCCGGGGCGTGAATGCGGATCGCGACCGGCCCGGATCGGAAGCTCTCGAAGCCGAACCTCCGCCGCCTGTCCGTGCGGTGGCAATCCCTTTGGGCGATGATCCGTCGGGTCCGGCAATGGGTGAGGACCCTTTCACGGCGTTCACCAAATGGGGTGGTTCGGCCGACGAGGTCGATGACGCCAACCTGTAAGGCCGGCGGGACGGTGAGAAACCGTTCCGCTGCCAATATCCTTGGCCGAGCACCGTTGGTGCCTGATACGGGCCTCGGCCGAGCACATCGCAAGGGCTTGACGCGACGGGCTCCCTCTCCTGGAAGGAGAGGGCTGGGGTGAGGTGTGGGACCTTTTCGGAGAGTTCGCACACCTCACCCTGTCCCTCTCCTTCCAGGAGAGGGGACCCGCGCTTGCCGAAACCGAACGGATCGACCGGAAACGGTAAGACTGGGCCGTCACGCGGAGGAAACATCATGTCCAAGCACGTCGCCGTCCTCATGGGCGGGTGGTCCTCCGAGCGGCCGGTGTCGCTGAATTCCGGCAACGCCTGCGCCGAGGCCCTGGAGGGCCAGGGGTTCCGCGTCACCCGCGTCGATGTCGGACCCGACATCGCCACGGTCCTCACCGATCTCCGGCCCGACGTCGCCTTCAACGCCCTGCACGGGCCGGCGGGCGAGGACGGCACGATTCAGGGCCTCCTGGAACTCCTGCGCATCCCCTACACCCACTCGGGGGTGCTGGCCTCGGCGCTGGCCATGCACAAGGAGCGTGCCAAAGTGGTCATGCGGGCGGCCGGCGTCAGCGTCCCCGAGGGCCGCGTCGTTAACCGTCACGAGGCGGCAAAGTCACACGTCCTGACGCCGCCCTACGTGCTCAAGCCCGTGGCCGAGGGCTCCTCCATGGGGGTCATCATCGTGCGCGACGGGCGCGCGCATCCGCCCCAGCAAGTCGGCCGGGCGGATTGGGGCTACGGCGATGAAATCCTTGCCGAATCCTACGTCGCCGGCCGCGAGCTGACCTGCGCCGTGATGGGGGACAAGGCCCTGGGCGTCATCGAGATCAAGACCGCGTCCGGGGACTGGTACGACTACGACGCAAAGTACGCCGAAGGGGGGTCGATCCACGTCCTCCCGGCAGAACTTAAACCAAATCTTTACCAGCGTGTCCAAGAGTTGTCGTTAACGGCGCATCAAGCACTCGGGTGCCGGGGCATCAGCCGTGCGGACCTCCGCTTCGACGACACACCGGGTGGAACCGGTGCCCTCGTCGTCCTGGAGGTCAACACGCAACCCGGCATGACGAAGACGAGCCTTGTGCCGGAAATCGCAGCCCACGCTGGTTTTAGGTTCGGTGAGCTCGTTCAATGGATGGTGGAGGACGCAACGTTGGGCCGCTGAGCGCTCCGGGTCATCCCGGCGGCGCAGGCTTCGCCCGCGCCCTGCGCGATGCCGTGGCGGCGACCCTGCCGCGCTGGGCCGGACCCCTCGCGTCCGGCCGCCGCTCGCGCCTCGCCATGCCCATCGAGCGGCGGATTCCCCGCCACCTCGGCACCCTGGCCATGTCGATGTCGTTCGCCGCCCTGGCGCTCGGCGGCTTCGGCGCCAGCGGCCGTTACGACCGCTTTGTCCTCGAGAACGGTCGCCCCTTCGACATCGCCGCGCGGCTCGCCGGATTCGGCGTCGAGCGCGTCACCATTTCGGGTATCGCCCGCCTCTATGAGCGGGAAGTGCTCCAGGCCGCCGGCATCGATGGCCATTCCTCGGTGGTGTTCCTCGACGTCAACGAGGTCCGCGACCGGCTCATGCGGGTGCCCCTCATCGCCAGCGTCTCCGTGCGCAAGGTCTACCCGAACGAGATCGTCATCAACCAGGTCGAGCGCGAGCCCGCCGCCCTGTGGCAGCGCAACGGCGTGATCTCGGTCATCGCCGCCGACGGCACGGTGATCGACGAGATGCGCGACGACCGCTACGCCGCACTCCCCCTCGTGGTGGGGGAAGGCGCCAACGAGCGCCTGAAGGATTACCTCGCCCTCATCGAGGCCGCCGGCACCCTCGCCGAGCGCGTCAAGGCCGGCACCTACGTGTCGGGCCGGCGCTGGACGCTCAAGCTCGACGGCGTCGACATCCGCCTGCCCGAGACCGGCGCGGCCGAGGCCCTCGCCCGCCTCGTGCGCCTCGAGCGCGAGAGCCGCATCCTCGAGAAGGACATCATCGCGGTGGATCTGCGCATGCCCGACCGGGTGGTGGTCCGCCTCACCGAGGAGGCGGCGGCCGCCCGCGCCGAATCCCAGAAGAAGCCGAAGGCCAGGGGGACGGCGACATGAGCCGTCACATGAGCCGTACGATCCGACCGGCGCGCCCCGCCGCCCGTTCCGTTCCCGCAGCCCCGGCCCGGTAACCCGATGCACGCCCAACACGGCCTCACGCCACGGTTAAAACCCCTCTCCGCCCGGCGCAGCACCACCCTCTCGGTGCTCGACATCGGAACGAGCAAGGTGGTCTGCCTCATCGCCGAGCTTCAGCCGGCCGAGGCCCTCTCGACCCTGCGCGGGCGGACCCACTTCGCCCGCATCATCGGCATCGGCCATCAGCGTTCGCAGGGGCTGAAGGGCGGTGCCATCGTCGACCTCGAGGCCGCCGAGGGCGCCATCCGCCAGGCGGTCCACGCCGCCGAGCGCATGGCCAAGGTCGAGGTGCAGTCGGTCATCGTCAACATGTCGGGCGGCCGCATCGGCTCCCAGCATTTCGAGGCCCGGATCAACACCCGCACCGGCACCGTTACGGGCACGGACGTGGAGCGCGTGCTGGAGACGGCCTCCGCCCACGGCGTCAGCCCCGGCCGGGCCGTGCTGCATGCGCTGCCCACGGGCTACGCCATCGACGGGCAGGGCGCGGTCATCGATCCCTCCGGCATGATGGGCGACGCGCTCGGCGTCGACCTCCACGTGGTCACCGGCGAGGCGGCCGCCGCCCGCAACCTCATGCTGGCGGTGGAGCATTGCCACCTCGGCGTCGAGGCGGTCATCGCCACGCCCTACGCCGCCGGCCTGTCGGCCCTCGTCGACGACGAGGCCGAGATGGGCGTCTGCGTCGTCGACATGGGCGGCGGCACCACCAGCGTCGGCGTGTTCTCCGGCGGACACCTCGTGCATGTCGACGCCATCGCGGTGGGCGGCCACCATGTCACCATGGACATCGCCCGCGGCCTCTCCACCCGCGTCGCCGCCGCCGAGCGTCTGAAGACTCTTTACGGCTCGGCCATCGCGACGGCCTCCGACGACCGCGACATGATCGCCGTCCACGGCGTCGGCGAGGACGAGGGCGACGCCCCCACCCACGTGCCGCGTTCGCAGCTCGTGCGGATCATTCGCCCGCGCGTCGAAGAGGTCATCGAACTCGTGCGCGACCGCCTGCGCAACGCCGGCTTCTCGGCCCAGGCCGGGCGGCGGGTGGTGCTCACGGGCGGAGCGAGCCAGCTCGTGGGCCTGCCGGAAGTCGCCCGCCGGGTGATGGAGGGCCAGGTCCGCATCGGCCGGCCGCTCGGCATCCGCGGCCTGCCGGAGGCCGCCAAGGGCCCCGCCTTCTCGGCGGCGGTGGGGCTCCTCGTCTACCCGCAGGTGGCGCATGCGGAGCACTTCGAGCCGCGGGGGCACGGCGCCTTCGCGAGCACCGGAACGGACGGTTACTTTTCGCGGGTCGGACGCTGGCTCCGCGAGAGCTTCTGAGGCGCAGAACTTCTGAGGTGAAAGCCTCACTGGGAACGACCGCCGCCGCGCCCGAAACCCCGAACCGGGGTGGGCGCGAACGGCCAGACGGAATCGGCGCCTCACCCCATCGGGGCGTCAAATGAAACGTGAGAGGCAAGAGGCTCGACACCCATGGCCATCAGTCTGCAGGCACCTGACATCCGGGAACTGAAGCCCCGCATCACCGTCTTCGGCGTCGGCGGAGCCGGCGGCAACGCCGTCAACAACATGATCGAATCCGGCCTCCTCGGCTGCGAGTTCGTCGTCGCCAACACCGATGCCCAGGCCCTGACCTCCTCCAAGGCCGAGCGCGTGATCCAGATGGGTCTCGGTGTGACGCAGGGGCTCGGCGCCGGATCGCACCCGGAGGTCGGCTCGGCCGCCGCCGACGAGGTCATCGACGAGATCCGCGACCAGCTCTCCGGCGCGCACATGTGCTTCATCACCGCCGGCATGGGCGGCGGCACCGGTACCGGGGCCGCCCCCGTCATCGCCCGCGCGGCCCGCGACATGGGCATCCTCACCGTCGGCGTCGTGACCAAGCCCTTCCAGTTCGAGGGCGTGCGCCGCATGCGCACGGCCGAGGCCGGCATCCAGGAGCTCCAGGCCGCCGTCGACACCCTCATCGTGATCCCGAACCAGAACCTGTTCCGGGTCGCCAACGAGAAGACCACCTTCGCCGACGCCTTCGCAATGGCCGATCAGGTGCTCTACTCGGGGGTGGCCTGCATCACCGACCTCATGGTCAAGGAAGGCCTGATCAACCTCGACTTCGCCGACGTCCGCGCCATCATGCGCGGCATGGGCAAGGCGATGATGGGCACCGGCGAGGCGTCCGGCGAGAACCGCGCCAACCGCGCTGCGGAAGCCGCCATCGCCAACCCGCTCCTCGACGACGTGTCGATGAAGGGCGCGCGCGGCCTGCTCATCTCCATCACGGGCGGCAACGACCTCACCCTGTACGAGCTCGACGAGGCCGCCACCCGCATCCGCGAGGAGGTGGATTCGGACGCCAACATCATCCTCGGCGCCACCTTCGACGAGAGCCTCGACGGCATCATCCGCGTCTCCGTGGTCGCCACCGGCATCGAGCCGGCCCTGATCACGGCGCATTCGCAGAACAACCCCGAGATCGTGCAGACCGAGCAGCGCATCGCGGAAGTGGCCGAGCGGCTCCGGGCGGAAGCGAGGGCCCGGGCGGCACAGCCCGCCCCCACCTTTCGCAGCCCCGGACAAGACCAGGCCCTGACCGGCACCCAGGGCCAGTCCCCGGTCGCCGCCGCGCCCGTGGCCCCCGTCGCCCAGGCGCCGGTCCAGGCTCCCCGCGCGACGCTGCCGGAGGCCGCCCCCGTCGAGTCCCTGCGGATGGAGCCCGTGCCCGCCCCCGTCATCCGTGACGAGGTCGTGCTGACCCAGACCCAGCCCCGCGCCGCCATGGCGTACGAGCCGGCCCCGCTGCCGCAGCCCGAGCCCGCCCCGGTCTCCGCCGCCGGCCCGTTCGTGCCGCCGCGTCCGGCCGTGGCCGTCGCCCGCGCGCCGCGCATGCCGCAGATCCAGGACCTGCCGATGCCCGGCCAGGCCCAGATCCGCGCCAGCCGCGGCGAGGAGCCGGCGGAGCCCGCCGCCGACACGAAGCGCATGACCCTCCTGCGCCGCCTCGCCACCGTCGGCTTCGGCGGACGCCGCGAGGAGGCCGAGGCCGCCCCGGCGCCCGTGCGCGCTCCGGTGAGCGCTCCCCCGGCCAGCCCCATGCCGCAGGCGCCGATGCCCGCCGACTACGCCAAGCGGGCCGCCGCGCCCGTGGCCCAGGGCTACCGTCCGGCCCAGGGCCATCTCGATCCGCAGGGCCGCGTGGCGGCTCCGCAGTCGCGCATGATGGATGACGACCAGCTGGAAATCCCGGCCTTCCTGCGCCGTCAGGCCAACTGAGAGCACCGGGCGGGGTCCTTCCCCGCCCGGCTTGATGCTTTTTTGCAACGCACCCGGGGTCTCGCGGCTCCGGGCGCTATGACTTGTTAACTCATTGACGGCGCTTGCGTTTCTCGACCGTGACCACGGTGTTGCGTTGTAACAGAGCGTAAGAATCCGTGATTTGGTCCCGGTTTGGGGCGGGGCTATACGCAATTTGGAACGAAAAGCGCGGCGGTTTCGCCGTCGGCGCTCGCGGGGCTTCAAGCAGCGGACGGATCACCGGAACGACTTTCCTCCCTCGAAGGAGGTCTGCGTTCGATCACGGCCGAGGGCTATGGAATGCGAACGAACCAACAGACGACCCTCAAGGCGCCGGCCACCCTCAGGGGGATCGGCGTCCATTCCGGGAACCCGGCGGAGATCACCCTCCACCCCGCGCCGGCGAACCACGGAATCGCGTTCCTCCGCACCGGCATGCCCACCGGCAACGACCGCCTCATCAAAGCCCACCACGCCTGCGTTTCCGCCACCGAGCTCTGCACCGTCATCGGCGATGTCGCCACGGGGGCCGTCGCCACCATCGAGCATCTGATGTCGGCGCTCTACGGCCTCGGGATCGACAACGTCCTCGTCGAGATCGACGGCCCCGAGATGCCGATCCTCGACGGCAGCGCCCGTCCCTTCGTGCAGGCCATCGACGCCGTCGGCCTCGCCACCTGCGGCGCCCCCCGGCGCTGGATCAAGGTTCTGCGCCCCGTACGCATCGAGGCGGACCACGCCTTCGCCGAGCTCCGCCCCATCGATCGGGGCTTCCGCCTCGACGTGGAAATCGATTTCGAGAATCCGGTGATCGGTCGTAGCCGCAAGGCCATGGACCTCACCCCTTCCGCCTATCGCCGCGAGATCGCGGGCGCGCGCACCTTCGGGATGATGCGCGACGTGGAGCGCTACTGGAAGGCGGGCTTCGCTCTGGGCGCCTCCCTCGAGAACACCGTGGCTGTGGGCGAGACGGCCGTCGTGAACCCGGAAGGCCTGCGCTACGCCGACGAGTTCGTCCGCCACAAGTTCCTCGATGCCGTCGGCGACCTCGCCCTGGCCGGTCTGCCGATCCAGGGCGCCTACCGCTCCTATTGTGGCGGCCACCGCATGAATGTCGGGGTGCTCACCGCCCTGTTCGCCGACCGGGCCAACTACGCCATCGTCGAGGCCGCGAGCCCCCGCCGGGAGACGGCCCTGGCCGAATTCGGTTCGAGCCTCGGGCTCGCCGCCTTCGCGGGCGACCTTTAAAACATCCCGGACTGGTGCGGGCCTGCAACAGGCGCGCCGTTCCGAAGTCTTGCGCGGCACGGGCCCGAGGGGCCGCCGCTTTCACGCCCAAATCGCACGCCACGGTGAATCGTCCGTGAAACGGAGCAAGGTCCGCTGGGCAATGCAGCCGGACCGTGGCATCACGCCGTCAGCCACGCGACCACACCTGTGATGGCTTGACGACGTGTGTCCGAGACGGGCCCGTCTGTTGGGGGAAGTACCGGAATGCGCCTCATTCATCCGAACCGCGGTGCGATGGCGGCCGTGCTTCTCACGCTCTGCGGCGTGGGCCTCGGCGGTTGCGACGCCCTCGATTCGATCAACCCCTTCGCCGAGAAGTATAAGCCGGAAGTCGTGCCGGATGTTCCCGCCGACAAGCTCTACAGCGACGGCCTCGCGCGGATGGAGGACAAGGACTACGAGGGCGCCGCGAAGAAGTTCGGCGAGCTCGACAAGGCCTACAGCTATTCCGACTGGTCGCGTCGCGCGCTTCTCATGACGGCCTACTCGAACTACGAGGGCCAGAAGTACGACGAGGCGATCACGGCCTCGAAGCGCTACCTCCAGCGCCACCCGGCGAGCAAGGATGCGGCCTACGCCCAGTATCTGATGGCGATGTCGCACTACAAGCAGATCCCCGACGTCACCCGCGACCAGGACAGGTCCGAGAAGGCGCTCGCCGGCCTGCAGGAGCTCGTCCAGAAGTATCCGACCTCCGAATACGCCGCCGACGCCAAGGCGAAGATCCAGATCACCCGCGACCAGCTCGCCGGCAAGGAGATGGAGGTCGGCCGCTTCTACCTCGAGCGCCGCAACTTCCCCGCCGCCATCAACCGCTTCCGCGACGTGGTGAGCAAGTACCAGACGACCCGCCACGCGGAGGAGGCCCTCGAGCGCCTCGTCGAGGCCTACATGGCGCTGGGCATCACCGCCGAGGCGCAGACCGCCGCCGCCGTGCTCGGCCACAACTTCCCCGACAGCCCCTGGTACAAGGACGCCTTCGCGCTCCTCCAGAACGGCGGCCTGGAGCCCCGCGAGGAGAAGTCCTCCTGGCTGAGCAAGATCTATCGCGGCGTCATCGGCCGCACGGCGGAAGCGCAGTGATTCGGAGGTCTCTCGTCGGAGCGGTTACCGGATCACCGGTGGCCGCTTGGCGGTGAGCGGGGCCCGGATCCCCTTGTCGCGGGGTTAAGCAGGGCAATTGCGTGCGGCAGGTCGAGAGATCTGCCGGATCATCCCAGTCGAGAGGGTCCCTCGAAAATCACGAGCCGCTCTCGTAAAATGCGTTCGGGACCACTCCCGGGCCGTGCCCCATCGTGGTGCGTCCGAGCCGTCAGTCTGCGCGCGAGGCGTCGATGCTCAAGGTTGCCCGCGTTGAGGGATGACGTCGCGAAGCCCACGAAGGCTTTTTGCACCGCCCGCTTGTGGGGGGCGAAATGGTTGGTTGGGGTTGATCGCGGGGGGCGGTCGGTTCAGGTTCTTTCAAGCGGATCGGAATGGATGGGAGCATCCGACGCCTTCGGAGTGATGCGACCGTCTCATGCTCGTAAGACAGACCACCCGGCTGCTGCGGAAAGCCGGCCTTCTTCAGCCCGTCCCCAGGCCGCCGCCTCAACCTCCGCTGGTCATTGAAGCGACCGAACCGCCGGCCCCGCGCAAGCCGGTCACCACTCCGGACGGTCGCTACCACATCGATGCCGCGATGAAGACGGTCCTGCACGCGCGCGGCTTCGATGCCACGTGGTCATCCGACGGCGGGGTACTCCCACAAGACAGTGTGTTCGAGCCACCGTGTTCGGTCCAGCGGCTGGAGATCTTTGGCCGGATCGCCATGGGCAGCTTCAGCTACGGCGTGTCGGGCTACTGCAACAACGTCACCATCGGCCGCTACGTCTCCATTGGCGACGACGTTCAGATGGGCAAGGGCGATCATTCCATCGCCTGGCTGAGCACCTCGCCGTTCTTCTACCTGCATGAGACGATCCTCCCCGTCGGTCAGGATTTCGCGGGCGCCGAGGCCTATCACGCGTTTCGACCGGACACGTCCGGGGCCGCCGGTTTCGTGCAGGGCAGCACCATCGTGATCGAGAACGACGTCTGGATCGGCCATCGCGCCTATCTCCGGCCGGGCGTGACCATCGGGACGGGGGCGATCATCGGGGCCTACGCCGTGGTGACCCGTGACGTGCCTCCTTACGCCGTCGTGGTCGGCAATCCCGGACGGGTCGTGCGTTACCGGTTCGACGAAGCCCTGATCGCGCGCCTTCTCGCGTCGAAATGGTGGACGCTCGCGCCCTGGCAGCTGCGCGGCATCGACCTCTCGCGCCCCGCCCAATCCATCGACGCCCTCGAGCGCCGGGTCGCCGAGGCCGAGCCCTATCGCCCAGGCTTCATCCGCCTGGCCGATCTCATCGAGGGCGGCCCTGCATGAGGCTGCGCGCCCCGGGGGGCGACGCATGGCGCCGTGCCCGAAGCCTTTTCAGGGCGCCACCGCTTCACGACACGTATCATCGGCTGTTGGAGAATCCGTCGGAACGGAGCCTCGACCGCTGTCGCCTGGACCTGCCGCACGACACGCCCACCTTCTCGAAGCCTGTCTACGAGAACAGTCGCGGCAAACGGTTCTTCTCGCGCGCGCAGGCCTATCGCGATTGGGTCGCCGTCGGGCGCGGGCGCGGGCTTGCCTTCAACGACGGCCTGAACACCTGCCTGAAGGTCATCCTCAAGATCAAGGATGATGCGGACCTGCTGCCACGATGGATGGACTATCACGGTCGCCTCGTCGGATGGCATAACATCATCGTCATGGATTGCGGCTCGACGGACGAGGACTATCTGTCGGCGCTGGCCTCGTACGAAGACCGAGTCCTGATCTTCTCCTATCCGCACTATTACGACACCCTCCACGATGTCGAACTCAACCGGGATTTCTACAGCTTTGTTGCGAGAAACTGTAAGTATCTCTGCGTGGTCGATGCGGACGAATTCCTCTTCGGATACCAAGACGGCACCATCGGTCGGGACAATGTCCTGAAGATCCTTTCGGAGGGGGACGCTCCGATCTATCCCGGCACGTGGTACCCCAACGCCGCCGTCCCGGTGGACCGGGAGGGGGGCGGCCCGTGGCGGCGGCCCCTCGAATTCTCGATCTCGCCCTCCGCCATCGCCTCCGGCACCATCAACGGCAAGGCGGTCGTCCGGGCGGATATCTGCCTCGACATCAAGCATGTCGGTCACAACCTCCATGTCGCCGAGGTGGCCGCGCGTATCCGGCCCGACGCGTGCGGCCGGATCGGCGTTCTGCACGTCTCGAACCTCGGCCCCCGGCAGGCCCGGACCCGCAGCCTTCGGCACCTGAAGGCGAAGGGGGCGGTTCCGGGGGACATGCCCGACGCCGCCGTGGACGCGTTCCTCGACGACGCGATGGCCCGCGGAGCGCTCGCGGAGGCGGCCCTGACCTACGCGCACGCCTTCCGACGGGCCGGCGAGGCGGGAGCCGACAGCGAGGGGCCGACCTTCGAGACCGATCTCATCGCCGGTCCCGGCATCGAGGTGAATCCGGACTTCCAGCGGCCGATCGAGGCGTTCGATTTCTCGACCCTCCTCCCCCGGTGACCGCCGGCCCATTCGTGCATTTTGCGCGTGAAACCGAGGCGCCTTAAGGATAAGAGTGCCTCACACGAAGCCACGGCCGCTGCGTGAAAAGCCCCACCGTTCCCGACCGCTCGCACGTTCCCACGGAAAGAAGCCGCGCCGCAGCATGCTGAGCCAGCTCGCGATCCGCGACATCGTCCTCATCGACAAGCTCGACCTGAACTTTCGCGAGGGCCTCAGCGTCCTCACGGGCGAGACCGGGGCGGGCAAGTCGATCCTCCTCGATGCCTTCGCCCTGGCCCTGGGCGGGCGCGGCGACGGGCGGCTCGTGCGCCATGGCGAGGCCCAGGGGGCCGTGACGGCGGTGTTCGACATCGGCCTCGACCATCCCGCCCGGGCGCTCGCGGCGCAGGCCGACCTCGACACCGAGGGCGACCTCATCCTGCGCCGCATCCAGATGGCCGACGGACGCACCCGCGCCTTCGTCAACGACCAGCCCGTGGGCGTGCAGGTGTTGCGCGCCATCGGCCTCGCCCTCGTGGAGATCCACGGCCAGCACGACGACCGGGCGCTCGCCGATCCCGGCACCCACCGGGCCATCCTCGATGCCTTCGGCGGCCTGCACGGGCCCCTAGCCCAGGTCGGCGAGGCCGCCAAGCGCGTGCGCGCGGCCCGCACGAATCTCGCCGAGCACCGCGCCCGCGTCGAGGCCGCGCGCAAGGAGGTCGATTTCCTGCGCCACGCCGTGGATGAGCTCGAAGCCCTCGATCCGAAGGCCGGCGAGGAGACGGCGCTGGCCGAACGCCGCACGGTGATGCAGCAGGGCGAGAAGGTCGCGCGCGAACTCAACGAGGCCATCGAGGCCTCCGGCGGTCCGGGCGTCGCCCATCTCTCCGCGGCCCTGCGCAAGCTCGAGCGCCGGGCCGGGCAGCTGCCCGCCCTGGTCGAGCCCTGCGTCGCCGCCCTCGATGCCGCCCTGACGGCCCTCGACGAGGCCCATTCGGTCCTCGACGCAGCGCTCCGCGAAGCCGAGTTCGATCCGCGCGAACTGGAGCGCGTGGAGGAACGGCTGTTCGCCCTGCGCGCCGCGTCGCGTAAATACGACGTGCCCGTCGACGATCTCGCGGCCCTGCGCGAGCGTTACGCGTCGGACGTCGCCGTCATTGATGCCGGCGAGGAGGCCCTGGGCGGCCTGGAGCAGACCCTGGCGACGGCGGAGGCCGCCTATGCCAAGGCGGCGACGAAACTCACGGATGGGCGCCGCAAGGCGGCCAAAGCCCTCGACGCGGCGGTGAAGGGCGAGCTGCCACCCTTGAAGCTCGAACGTGCCCGCTTCATCACCGAGATCGCCACCGACCCCGAGTCGCGCGATCCCGCCGGTTACGACCGCGTCGAGTTCTGGGCCCAGACCAATCCGGGCACCCGGCCGGGGCCGATGATGAAGGTCGCTTCGGGCGGCGAGCTCTCGCGGTTCATGCTGGCGCTGAAGGTGGTGCTCGCCGACAAGGGCTCCGCCCCGACCCTGATCTTCGACGAGATCGACACCGGTGTGGGCGGCGCCGTAGCCGATGCCATCGGGGCACGCCTCGGGCGCCTCGCCACCCGGGTCCAGGTGGTGGCCGTCACCCACGCGCCGCAGGTCGCCGCCCGGGCCGAGACGCATTTCCTCATCGCCAAGGACCCGGTGAAGGGCAGCGACCGGGTCGCCACCCGCGTCGCTTCCCTGGCGGCGCCGGCGCGGCGTGAGGAGATCGCCCGGATGCTCGCCGGCGCCACGGTGACGGACGAGGCCCGCGCGGCGGCCGCTCGCCTGCTCCTCGCGGCGGATGCCTAAGGATCGTCGCGGGATCGAGCGGCAGCGCGGTTAATGATTTGTTTACCATGATGGTGGATTCTCGGACCCTAACGGGCACGCCCTGATTCGGCGTCGGCGTTGAACATCGCTCGAGACGAGGGACTGAGACGTTGGACCAGAGAGTCACCGATATCGACGGGGGCGGCGCGCATGACGACGGCCATCCGACCCTGACCGACGACACACGCTTCCGCCTCGGCACCGCCCTGCGCTCCATCTACGAGGAGACCTGCGACACCCTGCCGATTCCCGACAGCCAGATCGACCTGCTGCTGCGCCTGCGCCACAAGGAGCGCGACCGCCGCCGGGTGGATTGAGGCGAGGGCAAGCCCGCCGCTTCGGACACGGAATGGGATACCGGAGGGATCATCCCGTCGGCGGGCGTCGGGCAGAGCCCGACGTCTCTCTCGGGAGCAGTTCCCCGAGACTCTGAGTCACTTCATGGACAGGCCCCTCGCGACGATGCGCGGAGCCATCGTCCCGGTTCCTACCAGCGCCGCGCACCCGGCTGGCGGCGGTACTCCGCCGCCCGGATCCGGGTGAGCACCCGGTCGAGTTCCAGCAGGGCCTCGCGCTCGTCGTGGCCGGCCTGGGCGACATCGTCCGCATCCGTGCCGAACTGGCGGCGCTGCTGGGCGAGGACGAGCCTGCGCTCCACCGCCTCGCGCTCGCCGTGCAGCTCGACGAGGGCCTCGGCACCCGGCGGTATCGTCCCGCTGCTCGCTTCGTTCTCCACCGTCGCCCCCGCCCGAATCGGGTCGCTCCGCCCCGGCAGGCCGGACCCCGATGCGATCTCAACGCTCAAAGTCGCGAGACCGTGCCATCCCGGCCTCCACGGGGCGGGACGGCGGCGCTTGTCATCTGCGTGTCACGTGATCGTCATAGAGCCGCTACCATCGGACGGCTAACGCGTCGTGGCGGATCGGGCGCTGCGGCTCGCGCGGGCTCGGGTCCCCCTCTCGTCCGACAGACACGGAGAGCTACGTGAAACCCTTCGCCTACGCGCTTGCCCTCGGGCTGGCGACCGCCCAGCTCGCCACCGCCGCCCTGGCCGCCGACATCACCGGCGCCGGCGCGACCTTCCCGTTCCCGGTCTATTCCAAGTGGGCGGAAGCGTACCGCAAGGAGAGCGGCCTGGGCCTGAACTACCAGTCCATCGGCTCCGGCGGCGGCGTGAAGCAGATCCTGGCCAAGACCGTCGATTTCGGCGCCACCGACGCGCCCCTCAAGGGCCCCGCCCTGGAGAAGGACGGCCTCGTCCAGTTCCCCACCGTCATGGGCGGCGTCGTTCCCGTGGTGAACATTGCCGGCGTCGAGCCGGGCAAGCTCAAGCTCACCGGTGAGATCGTCGCCGACATCTACGCCGGCAAGATCGCCAAGTGGTCGGATGCCCGCATCGCCAAGCTGAACGAGGGCGTGAAGCTCCCCGACGCCAACATCACCCCGGTCTACCGCTCGGACGCCTCGGGCACGACCAACATCTTCACCACCTACCTCTCCCAGGTGTCCGAGCCCTGGAAGAAGGAGTTCGGCGCCGCCACGACGGTGAGCTGGCCGGCCGGCCAGGGCGGCAAGGGCAACGAGGGCGTCACCGCCACCGTCAAGCAGGTCCCCAACGCCATCGGCTACGTCGAGTCGGCCTACGCCAAGCAGAACAAGCTCAGCTACGCCCTGCTCCAGAACAAGGCCGGCAAGTTCCCGCAGCCCGACGACAAGGCGTTCCAGGCCGCCGCCGCCAGCGCCGACTGGAAGTCCGCCCCCGGCTTCGGCATCTCGCTGACCAACCAGGCCGGTGATGACGCTTGGCCGATCACCGCCGCGACGTTCATCCTCGTCCACAAGGACGCCGCCGACGCCGCCAAGACGGCCGACGTGCTGAAGTTCTTCGACTGGGCCTACAAGAACGGCGACAAGCTCGCGAGCGACCTCGACTACGTGCCGCTGCCGGACGCCGTCGTGGGCCTGATCCACACGGAGTGGAAAGAGATCAAGGGCAAGGACGGCAAGCCCGTCTTCGACAAGTAGGCGACCCGTTCCCGGCACGCAGGCCGTCTTCGGCCCGCCAACCCCGCTCCGTACGGAACGGGGGCTCCATCGACGGGCTCGGCACAGGCCGAGCCCGTCCCTTGGGAAACGAGGGTCGGCCGGCTCGCGTCGGGACACGTCGCGCTGTAGAGGCCGCAGGGTGAAGAGTAGCTTCGGATGGGCGCCTTGACTGAACAGATCTCCCTGACGCGCGCGGCCGCGCCGGCCCGGCGCAAGCCCGGCGGTATCGGAGACGGGCTGTTCCGCGCCGCCTCCTACGCCTCGGCACTCCTCGTCCTGCTCGTGCTCTTCGGCATCCTCGCCTCCATCGCGTATGGCGGGTGGCCGGCCTTCGCCGAGTTCGGCCCCGGCTTCATCACCTCCAGCGCCTGGAACATCGGCCAGGAGCAGTACGGCGCCTTCGTCGCCATCGTCGGGACCTTGGCTTCGGCCGTGCTCGCGCTCCTCATCGGCGTGCCGCTGTCGCTCGGCATCGCCGTCTACCTCACGCAGCTCTGCCCCGGCTGGGCCCGCAAACCCGTGGCGATGACCATCGAGCTCCTCGCCTCGGTGCCGAGCATCATCTACGGCATGTGGGGCCTGTTCATCTTCGCGCCGCTCTTCGCCCGCTTCGTCCAGATGCCGGTGTCGAACCTCGTCGAGGGCATGCCCGTCGTCGGCACCCTGTTCTATGCCCGCGTGCCCTCGGGCGTCGGCATCCTCACGGCCGGCATCATCCTCGCCATCATGATCGTGCCCTTCGTGGCCTCGATCACCCGCGACATGCTCGACCAGATCCCCACGGTGCTGCGCGAGAGCGCCTACGGCATCGGCTGCACCACCTGGGAGGTGGTGCGCCACGTCCTCGTGCCGCAGGCCTCCGTCTCGATCATCGGCGCGATCATGCTCGGCCTCGGCCGGGCGCTCGGCGAGACCATGGCGGTGACCTTCGTCATCGGCAACGCCAACCGCCTCTCGGCCTCGGTGTTCGATCCGGGCTCCACCATCGCGTCGCGCATCGCCAACGAGTTCAACGAGGCCGACGGCCTGCAGCTGAACGCCCTGATGGCGCTGGGCTGCATCCTGTTCGTCATCACCTTCGTCGTTCTCATCGTCGCCCGCCTGCTCGTCCGGCGCGTGAAGGTCGCCTGAGGGAGCCGCACATCATGGACGCGATCAACACCCTCGCCCCCCCGGCGCCACCCCTGCGGAAGAGTCGGGTCCGCTCCGGCCGCCGGGTCGCCGACCGCCTGCTCGTCGGCGCCTGCACGCTCGCCACGCTCATCGGCATCGTCGTGCTCGGCTCGATCCTGGCGATGCTCATCATCGAGGGCGTCAAGGGCTTCTCGCCGCTCCTGTTCACCGAGCCGACGCCGGGCCCCGGCTCGGAGGGGGGCGGCATCGCCAACGCGATCCTCGGCAGCCTCGTGATGACGGTTCTCGGCATCCTCGTCGCGACACCCGTCGGCGTCATGGCCGGAACGTTCCTCGCCGAATACGGCCGCCACTCCAAGCTCGCCGACCTCATCCGCTTCCTCAACGACATCCTGCTCTCGGCGCCCTCCATCCTCATCGGCCTGTTCGTCTACACCCTGATGGTGCGGCCCATGGGCAGCTACTCGGGCTGGGCCGGCGCCGTGGCGCTCGCCATCATCGCCACCCCGGTCATCGTGCGCACCACCGAGGACATGTTGCGCCTCGTGCCCGCCACCCTGCGCGAGGCCGGCGCGGCGCTGGGCGCCCCGCCCTCGAAGGTGATCACCGCCATCACGTGGCGCGGAGCGAGTGCCGGCATCGTCACCGGCATCATCCTGGCGCTCGCCCGCATCGCCGGCGAGACCGCGCCGCTCCTGTTCACGGCGCTCAACAACAACAGCTGGTTCTCGCCGAACCTCATGGGCGGCGTGCCGAACCTGCCGGTGATGATCTACCAGTTCGCCCTCTCGCCCTACGCGAACTGGCAGCAGCTCGCCTGGGCCGGCGCCCTCCTCATCACCATCACGATCCTCGCCCTGTCGATCGTGGCCCGCTTCGTCATCAAGCCCCAACGGGCGCGCTGAGACCTCCGCGCCGCTCACGGCTCCCCCCTGTTCGACCGAAGGACTCGCCACCGATGAACGCCGCCACCGGGATCACCTCCGCGCCGCTCGCCGGCCGCCACAAGGCGGACGAGAACTCCCCCGTCCGCATCGCCGTGAAGGACCTGAACTTCTATTACGGCAGCTTCCACGGCCTGAAGAACGTGAATCTCGACTTCCACGACCGGCAGGTGACGGCCCTCATCGGTCCGTCGGGCTGCGGGAAGTCGACCCTGCTGCGCACCTTCAACCGGATCTACAGCCTGTATCCGGACCAGCGCGCGGAGGGCCAGATCCTGCTCGACGGTCAGAATGTGCTGGACGCCAACGTCGATCTCAACGAGCTGCGCTCGCGCATCGGCATGGTTTTCCAGAAGCCGACGCCGTTCCCCATGTCGATCTACGACAACGTCGCCTTCGGCCTGCGCCTTTACGAGAAGCTGCCGAAGGCCGACCTCGACGTGCGCGTGGAGGAGAGCTTGCGCAAGGCCGCCCTGTGGGACGAGGTGAAGGACAAGCTCAAGCAGTCCGGCATGGGCCTCTCGGGCGGCCAGCAGCAGCGCCTGTGCATCGCCCGCACCGTGGCTCAGCGCCCCGAAGTCATCCTGTTCGACGAACCGACCTCGGCCCTCGACCCGATCTCGACGGGCCGCATCGAGGAGCTCATCGAGCAGTTGCGCTCGGAGTTCACCATCGTCATCGTGACGCACAACATGCAGCAGGCCGCGCGCATCTCGCAGTTCACGGCATTCATGTATCTCGGCGAACTCGTCGAGTTCGGTCCGACCACGCGGATCTTCATGAACCCCGAGAAGCGCCAGACCCAGGACTACATCACCGGCCGCTTCGGCTGAGCGCCCCTCGCGAAACGTTCCCCGCGCCGTCGCTGTCGCCGACGAACCGGCCGGGATCGGGCGTTTCACGAGCCACCTCGATCCTCGGGCGGGGGACCCCGACATCCCCCGCATCCCGCCCCACCGCCCTGTGACAGGCTTCCCCGAGGAGCCTGACCGAGGAGTGCGACATGCCCGACCACATCGTCAGTTCCTACGACACCGACCTCGAAGATCTGCGCCGCTCCATCTCGGAGATGGGCGGGATCGCCGAAAAGATGATGACCGACGCGAGCAACGCCCTCGTGCGGCGCGACACGCCCCTCGCCCAGGCCGTCATCGCCGCCGACCGGCGCCTCGACATCCTGCAGCGCGAGATCGAGGAGCGGTCGATCCTGCTCATCGCCCGGCGCCAGCCCATGGCCATCGACCTGCGCGAGACGGTCTCGGCCATCCGCGTCTCGAACGACCTCGAGCGCATCGGCGACCTCGCCAAGAACGTCGCCAAGCGCGTCGTCGCCATCGCCGAGCAGATCCAGCCGCAAAAGATCGTCATCGGCGTCCAGCACATGAGCGACCTCGTGCAGGAGCAGCTCAAGGACGTCCTCGACGCCTATGCCAGCCGCGACACCAAAGCGGCGTTGGACGTGTGGGAGCGCGACGACGCCATCGACGCCCTCTACAACTCCCTGTTCCGCGAGCTCCTGACCTACATGATGGAGGACCCGCGCAACATCTCGTTCTGCACGCATCTCCTATTCTGCGCCAAGAACATCGAGCGCATCGGCGACCACACCACCAATATCGCCGAGACGATCCACTACCTCGTCACCGGCGCCAACAGCCTGGCCGAGAGCGAGCGCCCGAAGAACGACGCCTCGAACTACGCCACGGTGGACCTGCCGGGCACGGGCCTCGGCGCCGGCGCCTGAGCGGAGCGCTCAAAACGGCTGCCGTATCGATCCTCCTGGATCGGCCGGGCGCGGGCTCGCTCTCCTGAGAGGAAAGGGGACCCGCGCCCGCCAGGGGGCGAACGGATCGGCCGAAGATCGGAGGCATGGCCCGGTGCGGAAGCCCCCTGGCGATGCCAAGAACCACCGCGACGAGGCCCGGCCGCGTCGCCGCAGGAGCGGACGGTTGTGATGAGTACGCGGATCCTCATCGTCGAGGACGAGGAGGCCCTGACCCTCCTGTTGCGCTACAATCTCGAGGCAGAGGGCTTCGTGGTCGATTCCGCCGCGCGCGGCGACGAGGCGGACCTGCGGATGCAGGAGCAGACCCCCGACCTCGTCCTCCTCGACTGGATGCTGCCGGGCCTGTCGGGGATCGAGCTGTGCCGCCGCATCCGGGCGCGGCGGGAGACCGAGCGCCTGCCGGTGATCATGCTCACGGCCCGCGGCGAGGAGAGCGACCGCATCCGCGGCCTCGGCACGGGGGCCGACGACTACATCGTCAAGCCGTTCTCCGTGCCCGAACTCCTCGCCCGCGTCCGCGCCCTCCTGCGCCGGGCCAAGCCCGCCCACGTCGCCAACCTGCTGGTGGCCGGCGACATCGAGCTCGACCGCCTCAGTCACCGCATCCGACGCGAGGGCCGCGAGATTCACCTCGGACCCACCGAATTCAAGCTCCTCGAATTCCTCATGCAGAGTCCCGGCCGGGTGTTCTCGCGCGAGCAGCTCCTCGATGGCGTGTGGGGACACGACGTCTACATCGACGAGCGCACGGTGGACGTCCATGTCGGACGCCTGCGCAAGGCCCTCAACCGGGCGCGGCAGAGCGATCCGATCCGCACGGTGCGGGGCTCGGGCTACTCGTTCGACGAGATGTTCGCCGCCGCCGAATAGGACCGCGCCCCGCGCGGCCGGCGCCCCATCCTATGCGGGCGTCAGCGGAAGCCGCCGACCCGGCGGTCGCGCTTGCGCTCGGCCGCAGGTTGGTAGGCGATCTGCGCGTGCTGGGGGCAGTAGGGAAGGCCGGTGATGGCCCGGTCGCCGCAATAGTGGAAGTCGGGCGAGGTCGGGTCGCCCAGAGGCCAGCGGCACATGGATTCGCGAAGATCCATGATCGTCACCCGGCTCGACACCGCCAGGCTGACGGGCTCCATCCGGGCCACGGAAGCCGGCGTGGCGGGAACTTCCGGCGCCGAGGCCTGAGAAGGGGACTGCATCGGGATGACGGTTCCGGTCGTCTCGGTCGCCGGGCTGTCGCTCGCTGCACCGGCGGCGGTCTCGGGACCCGTGGGGGCCTCGACCTCGCGGGCCGGTTTGCGGGGCGTGTCGCCCTCCGCACCCTTCGTGACGCGGCCGGACAGGCCGAGGCGATGGATCTTGCCGATGACGGCGTTGCGGGTCACGCCGCCCAGCTGCGTCGCGATTCGACTTGCGCTCAGGCCTTCCTGCCACAGGCGACGCAGGAGATCGACGCGCTCATCCGACCAGCTCGGGACCGTTTCCGTCATCGCTGCCTCCGACATCGTCCACAGATCACCGCAGGCATCACGGGCACGAAGGGCCAGCGGCGGAAATCCGCGGCTGGTGGGTTCGGGACCGGACGGGTGACGTTCGCCTCGTGCTCGCTTCGGCGACGGGCGAACCGTACAGGAGCGTTCGAGCCGGAGGCAAGTGCGGCCTCGGACCCGAACGGGCGGGGCGCGGGGTTTCCACCGCTCAAACCCGCCGCCGTCGCGCCGCCGGCGGCTCCACGCGGGGCCTCCCATCGGGCCGTCACCGCGCCGGGGCAGGGGGCTTCGCTCGGCCTCACGTTGCCGGTGGCCGGGGCACGGCCTATCTGGAGACGAGCCCGCGCGGTATCCGGTCCGCCGGGTCGCCCCGCCACATTTTTCCCAGGCAGGAGACTTCATGCGTCTGTCCCGCGCCACGGCCTGCTTCATCCTGTGCGCCACCGGGGCGGCGGCCGCCGAGCCCGTGCGCCTCGCCAGCCACCGGGCGGTCTACGATTTGTCCCTGGCCCAGAGCGGCGGCACCCGGGCGGTGGAGAGCGCGCGCGGGCGCATCGTCATCGAGTTCTCGGGCGACGCCTGCAAGGGCTACAACATGCAGACCCGGCAGGTGACGGTGCTGGAGAGCGGCGAGACCGGGAGCCGCACGTCCGACCTGCGCAACACCACCTTCGAGGGCGCCGACGGGCACAGCTACCGCTTCAAGGTCGCGACCCTCCTCAACGGCACGCCCGGCCAGTCCGTGGACGGCACCGCCGAAACGTCGGCCGAGGCCCTGAAGGTGCGCCTGAAGGAGCCCAAGCGCGAGACGTTCGAGGCGAAGGGCGAGGTGCTGTTTCCGACGGCCCACATGCGCCGGCTCATCGAGGCGGCGCGGGAGGGCCGGACCACCCTCTCCGTCAAGGTCTATGACGGCACCGACGATGGCCGGAAGGTCTACGACACCCTGGCGGTGATCGGGCACGCCGCGCCCGCGCGGCAGGAGACGGCCGAGACGGGTGCCGCCAAGGCGGAGGCCGAACGCGACAAGCCCCTGCGCGAGGGCGACATGGCGGGCATGACCCACTGGCCGGTGACCTTGAGCTACTTCACCGCCGGCGCGGGTGAGCGCACGCCGATCTACGTCCTGACCTTCGACCTCTATGAGAACGGGGTCAGCGGCAACCTGCGCCTCGATTACGGGGAATTCGCCGTGGCGGGCAATCTCACCCGCCTCGAGAAACTGCCGGCCGCCACCGACTGCAAGTCGTAGAGCGTCGTCCCGAGAGGGGGGCCGGCGTTCGGAAAAGACGGTGCGAAAACAACGACTTCAGAACGTCGTGCCGAATGTGCTATTCGGCACGACGCTGTGGGGCCGCGAGCCGGGACGTCCGGTCCCTCCGGGAAACCGGCCTCGACCCGGGGATGCTGCGAAACGTCCCGGCGCAGCGTTCAAAAATCCTCGCCGCGCGACGCGGAATCTGAAAAGCCGTCGTCGAACTCCGTGGGCGAGAGGTGGCGCCATGCCGCCGCGATCCGCTCGGGCGGCACCGCGAGGGCTTCGGCCGCGGCCATGAGGGTCGCCTCGTCGCCCATGACGTGGTCGAGGAGGCCGGCGAGAAATCCGGGGTCCCCGGCGCTGGCCCGCAAGGTGTCGGGGGTCACGCCGGTGGCATTGAGGAAGGGATAGAGACGCTCGTCGTCGGTCGCCATCCAGGCCAGGATCGCGAGCGCAAGTCGTTCGGCCGAATCGCGGCCGCCATCGGATTTGCGTTTCGTCAACATGTATCCGTTACTCCTCTTGGCGCCGGCCATGCCTTCTCAAAACGAATGCGCCGCTCGAACGCCGGGAACAATGGGCCATGACAAAGACGGTGCTCATCGTCGAGGACAACGAGCTGAACATGAAGCTCTTCAACGACCTGTTGGAGGGGCACGGCTACGCGACGCTCAAGACCGCCAACGGGATCGAGGCCATCGAACTCGCCCGCGCCCACCGGCCCGACCTCATCCTGATGGACATCCAGCTTCCCGAGGTGTCCGGCCTCGAAGTGACGAAGTGGCTGAAGGAGGACGACGACCTGAAGTCGATTCCGGTCATCGCCATCACGGCTTTCGCCATGAAGGGCGACGAGGAACGCATCCGTGAGGGAGGCTGCGAGGCCTACCTGTCGAAGCCGATTTCCGTGGCCCGCTTCCTCGCCACCGTGCGCCAGTACCTCGGCGACGGCCGAACCCCGTGATCGCGTCCCTCTCCTTCGACACCACTGCGTGAGGACCGATGTCGGCCCGTATCCTGATCGTCGATGATCTCTTCCCCAATGTGAAGCTCCTCGAGACCAAGCTCTCGCTGGAGTATTTCGACGTTCTGGCGGCCATGAACGGGCCGGATGCCCTCGCGATCTGCGCCAAGGGCCTGTGCGACCTCGTGCTCCTCGACGTGATGATGCCCGGCATGGACGGGTTCGAGGTATGCCGCCGCCTCAAGAACGATCCCGACACCGCCCACCTGCCCGTGGTGATGGTGACGGCCCTCGACCAGCCCTCCGACCGCCTGCGCGGCCTCGATGCCGGTGCCGACGATTTCCTGACGAAACCCATCGACGACGTCGCCCTGTTCGCCCGGGTGCGTAGCCTCGTGCGGCTGAAGGCGATCACGGACGAGCTGCGCAGCCGCGCCCTCGCGTCGCGGGAATTCGGCATGGGCGACCCCCTGGCGCTCGCCACCGCCGAGACCGGGCAGAACGCCGCGATCCTCCTCGTGGAGGACCGCGCGAGCGCGGCCGACCGCCTGTCGGCGGCCCTCGGACAGCATCACACCGTCACCGTCGAGACCGATCCGCATCGGGCCCTGGTGCGCGCCACCGAAGAGAATTTCGACCTCGCCCTCGTCAGCCTGGACCTCGCGGATTTCGACGGCCTGCGCCTGTGCAGCCAGCTGCGGTCCCTCGACCGGACCCGGGCGATGCCCGTGGTGATGATCGCCGAACCGCACGACAAGGCACGGGTGGTGCGCGGCCTCGATTTCGGGGTGCACGACTATCTCATGCGCCCCGTCGACCGGAACGAGCTCGTCGCCCGCGTACGCACGCAGGTGCGCCGCCGCCGGTTCTCCGACACCCTGCGGGGCGCCGTGCAGGCCTCCATGGAACTCGCGATCATCGACGGGCTCACGGGCCTGCACAACCGGCGCTACCTCGACAGCCACCTCGGCGCCCTGTTCGTGGAGGCCGCCCTGCGCGGCCGCCCCGTGGCGGCCCTGATGCTCGACATCGATCTGTTCAAGAGCATCAACGACACCTGGGGGCACGAGGCCGGCGACGAGGTGCTGCGGGCCTTCGCCGACCGCATCCGCACGCATACGCGCGGCATCGACATCGTTTCCCGTTACGGCGGCGAGGAGGTGGTGGTCATTTTGCCCGACGTCGAGGCGGCGGAAGCCCATGCCATCGCCGAGCGCATGCGCGAGCGGGTCGAGGCGGTGCCGTTCTCGATCCAGCGCGACACCCGCGCGATCTCGGTCACGGTCTCCATCGGCGTCTCGTGGCGCCAGCCCGAGGATGCGGGTCCCGCCGACATGCTCAAGCGCGCCGATCGCGCCCTCTACCAAGCCAAGAATGCCGGCCGCAACCGCGTCGAGGCAGCCGCCGCCTGATGGCCGTCACGCGGCCCTGCGGGCCTCGGCGGGGGCGTCGATCGCGGGCGTGACGCGGGCGGGAGCGGCCCAGCCGTCGCGCAGCCAAGTCACGGCGCCGCCGAGGCCGGCCACCCACCAGCCTTGCCACGCCCCATGCTCGACGAAAGCGACGGCCGTCGCCGCGCCGAGGACGCCCAGCGCCGTCACCGCCTGGAGCCGGGGCAGGGCCGCGATGGCGCGCAGGGCTAGGAACAGCAGCGCCGCCATCAGGCCGGCCCCGACGAGGCCGAGCTCGGCCCAGACTTGCAGGAAGCTGTTGTGGGGGTGGCCCACCGCCAGCATCCCGCGCCATTCCGGGTCGATGGCCTCGGTCACGGGGGTCTCGGCGAAACGTCCGGCGGTGCCGTATCCGGCCCCGCGCCATGGATCGGCGGCCACGGCGGCGCCGAAGCCGCGGGCGATGGCGACGCGGGCACGCGAACTGCTCTGGACCAGGCGCTCGTGGGCCGCTTCCGGCATCAGCCGGTGCAGCAGATCGCCCTCCACGGGCGCGAGGATCACCGCGAGGGCGAGGACCGCACCCGCGAGGCCGAGGCCGGCGCGCCGCGGCAGGAACCAAGCCGCGAGGGCGAGGCCGGTGCCGGCGAGGAGCCCGAGGGTCGCCGCCCCGCTCACGGAACACAGGATCGTGGCGGCGACGACGAAGCCGACGAGGCCGGCGGCGAGGCTGTGCCCACGCCGCACGAGCACGGCTGCCAAGGGGCCGACGAGGAGCAGCATCGTCAGGACCGGGCGGTTGAAGATGAAATAGGCGACCCGCCCGCCCAAAGCCTTCTGCACGGCGAGGTCGGCGGCGAGGTCGGCTAGGATGTAGACCCCGGCGAGGCCCATCATCCAGGCGGCGGCCAGGGCCGTTCCGGGTGGCATCCGCCCCGGCGCCAGCCGGGCCACGAGATAGGCCGCGAGAAGCGTCGGGCCGAACTCGCCGGCCGTGCGCCAGGAGAGTGCCGGGAACGGACTCCAGGCAAGCGACAGGCAGCACCAGCCGAGGAAGGCGAGGGCGGTGAGGCCGGCGGCCGTGCGCAGGGGGGCGGTGACGGCGACCCAGGCCGCGCGCCGGTCCTCGGCCAGGGCGGCGGCGAGGAACAGGACGGCGCTCAAGGCCATCACGGCCGGGCTCGACCTGTTGGCCGCCGCCATCGCCAGGGGGAGGGCGGCCAGCACCAGGGCGCCGGCGCCGCGCAGTCGCTCGGAGGCGCGCATGGCGGGTCGGAGCGTGGCCCGCACTACTGCATCTGATGGCCGCGCTTGGCCATCTCGGCCCGGACGCGGACCATGACGTATTCGGAGACTTCCTGGGTCCAGCCCTGCATGGCCTGGACGATGCCGTCGAGCACCTGCGGCTGGGTCTCGACGTAGCGCTTGCCGGCGGGCGAGCGGAAGAAGGTGGCGATGTCGGCGAGTTCCGCTTCCGTGAGGCGTGTCGCGTAGATGCGCGCGGCCGTGTTGATCATGGCCTGCTTCTGCAACTCCATCTCGGGCTGGAGGCTGGCCAGGACCTCGTCGAGATCCTTGGTGAGTTCCGGCCGGGTCACGGCGTTCTGCCGGATCTGATCGCTGAAGGCCGGGATGATGGAATCGAACGAGCGGGCGATGCCCGAGCCCAGCAGCACCTCGCGGGCGAGGGCGAGGTGAGACGGGGTGAGGGCCGAGCCTTGCGTGTTCGCGGCCGGTGTCGCCGGCGCAGGCGTGGCCGGGGCACTCTTCTGAGGAGCGGCCGGCTTCTGCGGCGCCTGGGCGAAGGCGGGCGGTGCGATCAGGAACACCGCCCCGGCCAGGGCGGCGCGCAGGGCATGGGGACGGACGGGGGGGCGGGACATGACAGCGCTCCGAGACTCTTCTGCGATGCGGTTCGGATGAGGGCGATGCCGATCAGACGGCGCCGAGGCAGATCACGTGCGCGGCACCGTCCCGCGCCTCGGCGAGGATCGCCCCGGTGGCGAGGCCGAGGAACAGGCCGTGCTCGACCACGCCCGGCACCGCCCACAGGGCGGCCGACAGGGCCTCGGGATCGGGAATGCGCCCGAGATGCGCGTCGAGGATGTGGTGTCCGCCGTCCGTGAGGAGGGGGGCGCCCCCCGCGCCCGCGCGCAGCACGATCCGGCCGGTGCAGCCGGCGGCGGCGACGGCGGCCTCGACCGCGCGGCGCGTGGCGCCGAGGCCGAACGGGTTCACCTCGATGGGCAGGGGGAAGGCGCCGAGGGTCTCGACGCGCTTGGCCGCATCGGCGATCACCACCATGCGGCGGCTGGCGAAGGCGACGATCTTCTCCCGCAGGAGGGCCGCGCCGCCGCCCTTGATGAGGCGCATGGCCCCGTCGATCTCGTCGGCGCCATCGATGGTGAGATCGAGTTCCGGCAGGTCGTCGAGGGTCGCGAGCCGGATGCCGGCGGCCTCGGCCGCCACCCGCGTCGCCTCAGAGGTCGGCACCCCGACGACGTCGAGGCCGGCGCGGACCCGCGCGCCGAGCAGTTCGACGAAGACGTTGGCGGTGCTGCCGGTGCCGATCCCGAGGCGCATCCCGTCCCTGACGAGGGCGACGGCCCGTTCGGCGGCGGCCCGCCGCAGATCGGGCCCGCTCACGCCGCGCACCGGGAGGCGGGAAGACGGATCGAGACGACAGGGGACATGGCGGGGCTCGGATGGCGAAGGTCGGCAGGCCCTAGCACGGCTGGCACCGCCGTCAAACGCGGGCGAGGCCGGCCGGGGGACGCGCCGTGCTTCAGGGGCGGGGTGCCCCTTGGGGCGGTGTCACGCTCGGGCTCGCCCGGCCGGGGACGGGGCTCGCCGCCTCCTCGGGGCCGACGGGGTTGGCCTGCGCCGTGCAGACCACCGCCTCCTTCTGGAGCTGGACGTAACAGATGCTCATCTCGCCCGTGCGGTAATTGACCCGGAACACCCCCGCCTCGCGGGTGTGGCGGGAGGCGACGAGGCCGTATTCCGAAGGCGCCTGGGCGCTCGCGCCCTCGCCGGCGCCGTAGCACACGGTGACGCCGACGCTGCCCACCGCGCCCTCGCGCAGGCCGTACTGGCACGAGGTGACCTCGCCCGTGACCTTGTCGACCCGATAGACCCGGTTGAGGTCGATCTGGGGCGCCGGCACGAATTCGTAGGAACTCGCCAGCGCCGTGGTGGTGAGGAGGGCCAGCGCCACTCCCGCGCCGAAGCCGTGTGAGGCCTGGTGTGTCAGACGCATGATTGCCCCGATGTCCCGTTCCCGGATGTCGCGTGGGGGGTAGCGCCGCCTTGCGGCACAACCGTGGCCCGCCCGGCAGTCTCTTGCCGGGATCGCGGCCCCTCGCTAGCGCTTGCCCACCGCCCGTCCCGCCGCGCCCGTTCGCGATCAACCCCGGAAAGCCCGCCCATGTCCGCCCTCGACCGCTCGCCGTCCAGCCTGCCGCCCATCGCGGTGTTCGACCTCGACGGCACCCTGGCCGAGACGGCCGGCGACCTCGTCGGCACCCTCAACGCCATCCTGGCGCAGGAAGGCCTCGCGCCCCTCGCCCTCGCCCAGGCCCGCGACATGATCGGGGCCGGCGCCAAGGCGCTGATCCGGCGCGGGTTCGAGGCGGCGGGCGAGACCCTGGACGACGCGCGCCTCGAGACCCTGTTCGTCGCCTTCCTCGACCATTACGGCCGGCACCTGTGCGACCATTCCCACCTGTTTCCGGGCGTGACCCAGGCCCTCGACGATCTCGCCGCCCGCGGCTTCGCCCTCGCCGTCTGCACCAACAAGGTCGAGGCCCATGCCCTGGCGCTCCTCGAACTCCTCGAAGTCTCGGGACGCTTTTCCGCCATCTGCGGCCGCGACACCTTCGCGCATTTCAAGCCGGACCCGCGCCACATCACGCTGACCATCGAACGCGCCGGCGGCGACCCCGCCCGCGCGGTGATGGTGGGCGATTCGCGGGCCGACATCGACGCCGCCAAGGCCGCCGGCATTCCGGTGATCGCAGTGCCGTTCGGCTACACCGACCTGCCCGTCGAAGCCTTCGGCCCCGACCGGGTGATCGCGCATTTCGACGAGCTGCTGGAGGCCGTGGACGCCCTGGTGCCGCTGGTGCGGGCGTAAGCCGACATGCGGACCGGATGGGACGACCCCATCCGGTCCGCCGCATCCGCGAGCAAAGTGCGCAGAGCCCAGAGGCAATCGAACTGGAAGAAGAGGAAAATGCCAAGGCGACTGGTGGACGGTGCAGGGATCGAACCTGCGACCTTTCCCGTGTGAAGGGAACGCACTACCGCTGTGCTAACCGTCCGCACCAAGCCTGATCGGTTCGGGGCATTCCTGCCTCGGGGGCGCCATCCGCATCGCAGAAGGCTGACCGCCGGGCGTCGCCGCCGGACCGAGGGCCTTCTAGGGCGAGGCCCCCCGGTGCGTCAAGGCAGGAATTTGGTCGGCTGCGGGATTTCACGGGCGGGCCGTCGCGGCCTCCCGCCTTGTGCCGAGACGCATGAGGACGAGGACGGGCACGAGGCCGACGAGGACGATGAGGAGGGCCGCCACGGTGCCATCCTCGTAGGTGCCCCGCGCCGCCTCACCGTAGAGGTGGGTCGCCAGGGTCTCGACGTTGAGGGGGCGCAGGAGCAGGGTCGCGGGCAGTTCCTTCACGCAATCGACGAAGACGAGGAGCGCCCCGCTGAGCACCGCCGGCCGGGCGAGGGGCCATTGCACCCGGGCGAGGGTCGCGGCGGGACCGCGCCCGAGCATCCGCCCGGCATCGGGCAGGCTTTCGGGAATCCGGGCCAGACCCGCCTCGCAGGTGCCGGTGGCGACGGCGAGGAAGCGGATGAGGTAGGCGATCACGAGGGCGCCGCCGGTGCCGAGGCCGATGAGGGCGGGGGCGGACCCGAACAGGCGCGTCAGCGCCTCCGACAGGGCCATGTCGGCCCAGGCCAGGGGGGCGAGCAATCCGATGGCCAGGATGGCGCCCGGCAGGGCGTAGCCGAGGCCGGTCAGCCGCAGCACTCCCGGCCCGAGGCGGCCGGGCAGGAGCCGGGGCCCGGCGGCGACGAGGAAGCCGAGGCCGGCGGCGAGCGCCGTCGCGAGGCCGGCATACAGCACCGTCTGGCCGATCTCGGGCAGGATCGACGCGGGCCAGCCGACGCGGGTGATCCGCGCGATGGCCGCGCGGAGGAGGTAGGACGCCGGGATCAGGAAGCCGATGGCGACGGGCACCAAACCGAGAGCGAGGGCGGAAGCGGCGCGCCAGCCGCGGAGGCGGCGGCGGGCGAGGTCGCGCGGGCGCTGGGCGGTGCCGGAAAAGCCCCGTCCGCGCCGGGCCCGGCGCTCCACGGCCACGAGGGCGAGGACGGCGACCAGCATCACCAGGGCGATCTGGGCGGCGCCCGCGAGGTCGGAGCGGTTCACCCAGGTGGCGTAGACCTGCACGGTCAGGGTCCGGACGCCGAGGAATTCGGCGGCACCGATGTCGTTGAGGGCCTCCATGAGGGCGAGGCTGGCCCCCAGCGCGATGGCGGGTCGCGCCAGCGGCAGGGCGACGCGCAGGAACACGGACGAGGGGGTGCGCCCGAGCATCCGCCCCGCCTCGATGAGGTTGGCCGCCTGCATGAGGAACAGCGCCCGCGTCGGCAGGTAGACGTAAGGGTAGAGAACGAAGCCCAGCAGCAGGATGCAGCCCGGCAGGGAGCGCAGTTCGGGCAGCACGAAGTCGCGGGGGCGGGCGTAGCCGAGGGCTTCCCGCAGGGCCGTCTGCACCGGGCCGATGGGGTGCAGGAGGTCGAGATAGGCGTAAGCGACGATGTAGGTCGGCACCGCCATGGGCAGCAGCAGGGCGGCCTCCAGCCAGCGCCGGCCGGGAAACGCATAGGCCGAGACGAGCCACGCCGCGCCGGTGCCGAGCACCACCACCAGGACGCCGACGCCGGCCAGGAGCAGGCCGGTCTCCGCCACGGCCTGGGGCAGGACATGGGCGAGGAGGTGCGGCCACAGGGTGCCGTCCCCCTGCGCCGCGGCGAGGACCAGGGAGGCGATGGGGCTGAGCACGAGGACCGCGAGGGCCAGGGCCCCCAGAGTCCAGGCGAGCGTCCGCAGCGGCACGCGCGCCGTCCGCCCGGCGGCGCGGGGCAGGGTGCCGTCCTCGGCGTCGAGGGCCGTCGCGGCCCCGGTCATGCCTGGACGATCAATTGTCGAAGCCGACCTTGTCGAGGAGCAGGCTCGCCGCCTTGCGGTTGCGGGCGATCTCGACCAGCGGCGTGGTGTCGATGGTGAGCGGACCCAGATCCGCCAGCAGGGGATCGACGGGGGCGCCGGCCTTCACCGGGTACTCGTAGTTGCCCTGGGCATACAGGCCCTGGGCCTCGTCGGAAACGAGGTATTCAAGGAGCTTGACCGCCTCGTCGCGGTTGGGCGCGGTCTTCGCCACCACGGCGCCCGACACGTTGACGTGGGTGCCGCCGCCGAGGAACGTCGGCAGCAGCACGGCGATGCCGTCGCCCCAGGCCTTCTGCTCGGGACCGCCTTTGCCCGAGCGCATCAGGCCGACATAGTAGGAATTGGCGAGCCCGATCTTGCAGGTGTCGGCGAGGATGTCGCGGGCGACGTCACGGTCGCCGCCGGCCGGCTTGCGGGCGAGGTTGGCCTTCAGGCCCTTCAGCCAGGTCTCCGTCGCCTCGGCGCCGTGGCGCACGAGGTAATGCGCCACGAGGGCGGTGTTGTACGGGTGCTGGCCCGAGCGCAGGCACAGGCCGCCCTTCCAGCTCGGATCGGCCAGGGACTCGTAGGTCAGGCCCTTCTGGTCCTTCAGGTCCTTCGCCGCGTAGGCGACGCGGGCGCGCATGGAGAGGGCGAACCAGCGCCCGTCGGCGTCGCGCAAGGTCGCCGGGATCGCCGCCTCCAGGGTGGGCGAGCGCACGGCCTGCGCGAGATCGCGGTCCACGAGCTCGATGAGATTGCCGATATCGACGGTCATGAGCACGTCGGCCTTGCCGCGTGCGCCCTCCGCCGCCACGCGCTCGGCCAGCCCCTTCTCCACGAACACCGTGTTGACGGTGGTGCCCGTGCGGGCGGTGTAGGCATCCAGCAGCGGCTTGATCAGGCCGGGCTCGCGGGTGGTGTAGAGGTTGACCTCCGCCGCCAGCGCGGTTCCGATCGTCGCCCAGGCGGCGAGACCCAGCCACGCGATCCCTTTGATCCCAGCCCTCATGATGCCGTCCCCCGTGATGTCACGGCACGTTCAGACGCAGGCGGCCAGGAAAAGCAAGTGTGGAGTTTTAGACTTGTAGCAATTCAAAACTACAGACTCGAAAGTCTTGCGCGCGGAACTCAAGATTAGATTTTAATCCCCGTCGGCGGCAAAAACAAAAGCGTCGCCCGGTTCGCACGCCAGGCGCACGGCCGTGCCCGGCTCCCGCCCATCCGTGCCCGGCACCGGCAGGGACAGCGGCGCATCGAACCCCTCAACTGCGACGGACAGGAGCGCTGTCGCGCCGAGGAAGCGGCGGCCGACGACGCGGCCCGGAAGGCCGTCTTGCGCGGACACGAGGCGGATCGCCTCGGGGCGCCAGCAGGCAAGGATTGCGGCCCCCTCGGGAAAGCCCGGCGCGGGGCAGGGGCCGAAGGGCGTCGCCACCGCGCCCCCGCGGCAGGGGCCGGCGATCTCCACGAGATCCCCGAAGAAACGGGCGGCGAAGCGCGAGGCCGGGCGACGATAGAGATCCGCTCCCGTTCCGACCTGCGCGACCCGTCCGGCCCGCAGAAGGGCGATGCGGTCGGCGAAGCCGAGGGCTTCCTCGGGATCGTGGGTCACGAGGATCGTGGTCGTGCCTGTCTCGCGCAGGAGATCGAGGGTGTCGGCGCGGACCCGGTCGCGGGTGCGCCGGTCGAGGTTCGAGAACGGCTCGTCGAGGAGGAGGATGCGGGGCCCCGGCGCCAGGGCCCGGGCCAGCGCCACCCGCTGGCTCTCGCCGCCCGACAGGGTCGCGGGATAGCTCGGCGCGCGGTGAGCGAGGCCGATCTGCTCCAGGCGCGCCGTCGCGCGGGCGTGGGCCGGGCCGCGCGGGAGGGCGTGGAGGCCGAAGCGCACGTTCTCGGCGACGGTGAGGTGCGGAAACAGAGCGTAGTCCTGGAACATCAGCCCGACGCCGCGCGCCTCGGGCGGCACCGCGCCGACCTCGGCCCCGTCCAGGCGGACGCTTCCCCGGTCCGGCCGCTCCAGGCCGGCGACGACGCGCAGGAGCGTGCTCTTGCCGCAACCGGAATCGCCGAGCAGGGCGACGATCTCGCCCGGCTGTACGGCGAGATCGATTCCGTCGAGCGCCCGCACGGCGCCGAAGCGCAGGCTCAGATCCTGCAGTTCGAGGCGGGGCGGCGCGAAGCGGTCGCGAAACGGGGGCGTGGAAGGCATCGGCATCGGGCATGGCGGAGTAGGGCCTCCGTTAGAAAGCCAATCCGGCCGGGGGGCAATGCGGGGCCGGTCGCGCGCGGCGCCGATCATGCCTATATTCCGGTTATGTTCCAGCTTAGCCCGTGCCGATGCCCAGCGTCGCCGAAATCCTGATCCCGCTCGCGCTCGACAGCGCCTACAGCTACGCCGTGCCGGCCGGGCTCACCCTGGCGGTGGGCGACGTGGTGCAGATCCCGCTGGGCCCCCGCGAGACCGTCGGCGTGGTCTGGGGCGTGCGCCAGAGCCCGGGGGGCTCGAACCTGCGCCCCGTCACGGGCCGCCTCGACGTGCCGCCCCTCGCGGGTCCCTTGCGCGAACTCGTGGACTGGCTCGCCCGCTACACCCTGGCGCCGAAGGGCTCGGCGCTCGCCATGGCCCTGCGCCTGCCCGACGAGGCGGCGCAGGGCGAGACCGTGCGCATCGGCGTGCGCGCCTCGGGGCGTCCGCCCGCCCGCCCGACGGCGGCGCGCCTGAAGGTGCTCGGGGTCGCCGCCGATGGCGCCCTGCGGGGCAAGAGCGCGCTCGCCAAGGAGGCCGGCGTGTCGCTCAGCGTGGTCGACGGCCTCATCGACGACGGCGCCCTGGAGGCGACGGCGCTGGCGCCAGAGCCCGTGGCGCTGCCGCCCGACCCCGATCACGCCCGCGTGCCCCTGTCGGAGGCACAGGCGGACGCCGTGCGCGACCTCATCGCGATGATGAACCCGACTCCCCCACCCGACGATCGGCCCGAGCCGTTTCTGTTGAACGGGGCGGGGCAGGGGGAGGCGCCCGGCTTGTCCGCAGAGGGCGCACACCTCGCCGAGACCCATCCCATCCAGGAGAGGCAGGCCGTCGCGGCTGCCGAAACCCATCACAAACTCACGACGGGCGTCGGCGACGAGACCTTCCGCGCGCCCACCATCCTCCTCGAAGGCGTCACCGGTTCGGGCAAGACGGAGGTGTATTTCGAGGCGGTGGCCGATTGCGTCCGGCGCGGGCGTCAGGCCCTTATCCTCATGCCCGAGATCGCGCTGACGGCGCAGTTCCTCGACCGGTTCGCCGAACGCTTCGGCGTGCGCCCCGCCACCTGGCATTCGGGCATCGGCGGCAAGCGCCGCGAGCGCATCCGCGCCGGAGTGGCACTGGGCGAGATCGCCGTGGTGGTCGGCGCCCGTTCGGCCCTGTTCCTGCCCTTCGCCCATCTCGGCATCGTCGTCGTCGACGAGGAACACGAGGCCGCCTACAAGCAGGAAGACGGGGTGCATTACCACGCCCGCGACATGGCGGTGGTGCGCGGGCGCATCGAGAACTGCCCCGTGGTCCTGGCCTCGGCCACGCCCTCCATCGAGACGCGCGTGAACGCCGAGCGCGGGCGCTACCGCCACATCGTCCTGCCCGAACGCTTCGGCGGCCGCCGCCTGCCCGACATCACCGCCCTCGACATGCGCTCGGACAAGCCGGAGCGCGGCAGCTTCATTGCCCCCGCCCTCGTGGCCGCCGTGCGCGAGACTGTTGCCGCGGGCGATCAGGCGCTGCTGTTCCTCAACCGCCGGGGCTACGCGCCCCTCACCCTGTGCCGGGCCTGCGGCCACCGCTACCAGTGCCGCAACTGCTCGACCTGGCTCGTGGAGCACCGCTTCCGCAAGGCCCTCGTGTGCCACCAGTGCGGCTATGCCGAGCGCCGTCCCGAGGCGTGTACGGAATGCGGCACCTTCGACAATCTCACCCCCTGCGGCCCCGGCGTCGAGCGCATCGCCGAGGAGGTGACGGCGCTGTTTCCGGACAAACGCGTCATCGTCCTGTCGAGCGATTTTCCCGGCGGGGCCGAGCGCCTGCGGGCCGAACTCCAGACCGTAGCCGAGGGCGGGTGCGACATCGTCATCGGCACGCAGCTCGTGGCCAAGGGCCACAACTTTCCGCACCTCACGCTTGTCGGCGTCCTCGACGCCGATATCGGCCTGACCTCGGGCGATCCGCGCGCGGCCGAGCGCACCTTCCAGCTCCTGCAACAGGTCACGGGCCGGGCCGGGCGTGGCGAGAAGCCAGGCCGCGCCCTGCTCCAGACCTTCCAGCCCGACCATCCGGTCATCGCCGCCCTCCTGTCGGGGGATGCGGAGCGCTTCTACGAGGAGGAGATCGCCGCCCGCGAGGCCGCCGGCCTGCCGCCGTTCGGGCGTCTGGCCGCCCTCATCGTCTCGGCCGCCGACCGTGCCGTCGCCGAGGCCCATGGACAGGCCCTCGCACGCGCCGCCGAGCCGCCGGAGGGCGTGATGGTGCTGGGGCCGGCGGAGGCGCCCCTCGCCCTCGTGCGCGGCCGCTACCGCTTCCGCCTGCTCGTGAAGACCGAACGGTCCGTCGACCTGCAGAGTTACCTGCGCGACTGGATCGCCCGCGGACCGAAGGTTCGCGGCAACGTGAAGGTCGCCATCGACGTCGACCCGCAGAGTTTTTTGTAGGATCGCCTCGCAATGCGCGACGCGCCACAATGCTTCTCAGGTTCTGTGAAAGACGCCCTCTCGGGTCCGCCGTTCGCAGGGTGCGTTCGACCCTTCCAAGGAGTGCTGCACATGCTGACCTACACGAAGAAGCCGGACGCGAACGTCGCCGAGATCGTGGTCGACGGCCAGATCACCGATGCCGACATGAACACCGTCATCACCGCCATGCAGGCCGACCTCGACAAGGGCGGCAAGCTGAAACTTCTGGAAGATGTCCGGGACTTCAAGGGCATGGAGCCGGCGGCGTTCTTCAAGGACCCGCGCTTCGGCCTCGCCATGATGAAGGGCGTGAGCCACGTGGCCCTCGTCACCGATGCGTCGTGGCTGCGGATGATCGCCGATACCTTCGGCAAGGTCTCGCCGGCCACGATCAAGACCTTCGACCGCGCGCATATCGAAGAGGCGCGGACCTGGCTCGCGAGCGCCTGAGTTACTCCGCCTGGGCGGTGCGCGTCGGCTGACGCCGCGCCGTCCAGCGGCCCGAGCACAGGGACGAGACCTTCCAGGTGCCGCCGCCGGAACTCGCCTGCAGCCGGCCCGAGACCGCGCCCGTGGCGGAGCCGTTGGTGACGCTGAGGCCGACGGTGCCGTCCGGCCCGACGCGACCCGACAGGCTGGCGTTCTGCCCAGAGACGAGACGCACCTGCCCGTCCCGGACGGACACCGAGTAGCTGTAGCGGCTGTCGCACACCATGCCGCTCTCCGTGACGAGGTCCACCGACCACGCGCCGTTGAAGGACACGGCCTCGCGGGCCGTCGCCGGAACCAGGGCGGGCGCGGAGAGGCCGGCTCCAAGTGCCAGAATCGCGGCAAGTTTCAGCATGCGTCATCCTTCGGCAAACGGGCTCAATCCAGCTCAAGCCGTGTCCGGCCGAGCTGCATTCCAAGCAAACGATCTCTTATGAGTGTCGCCAGCATACGGATCGAAGCGGCAGGAATGTGACGCGCGTCATCGATCCGTCGCGAACACTATGCGTTCGTCCGGATGAACCCGCGATGACTGTTCGAAGCTTGGCTTTTCGTCGTGGTGATGGGGGTGGCGGCGCGGGAAGACCGTTCCCGCGCGATCTCCCGTCGCTTTACCGGTCGTAATAGGCCTGAAGCGCCGCCCGGTCCTTGGTCTGGGCCACCGCCAGGAGGGCGAGCACCCGGGCCTTGTCGGGGGTCAGGTCGTCGGCGAACACCGCCCCGGCCTTGAGCAGGGTGTTGCCACCGCCCTTGAACCCGTACACCGGCAGGGCGCGGCCGTTATAGACCTTGGTCGCCACGACGACGGGCACGCCTTTGGCGATGGCGTACTGGATCGCGTCGTGCATCGCCGCGTTCACGTTGCCGAAGCCGTAGGCCTCCACCACGATGGCCTCGGCGCCCCCATCGGCGGACTGGCGCACCTGGGCGCCGTCCGTCCCCGCATACATGGCGACGAGATCGATGCGCGGCATGCGCTCGGGAATCGGCAGGGTCTGCCGGCGCAGGGATTTGCGCGAGAACACCACCCGGTCCTCGTCGACGTAGCCGAGGGTTCCGGCGTCGCCCGAGTTGAAGGTCTCGACGTTGCTCGTGTGGGTCTTGCGCACCTCGCGGGCGGCGTTGATGTGGTGGTTGAGGGTCACCGTCACGCCCATGTCGGTGGCGTCGGGCGACAGGATCTGGCGCACGGCGTTGAGGAGGTTGCGGCTCCCGTCCGCGTCGGCATCGGACGCGTTGCGCTGGGCCCCCACCATCACCACCGGCTTCGCGCTGCGCAGGGTCAGGTCGAGGAAATAGGCCGTCTGATCGAGGGTGTCGGTGCCGTGCAGAACGACGGCCCCGGCAATATCCGGCCGGGCGAGCAGTTCGTCGACCTTGCGCGACAGGCCCGGCCAGAGGTCCGGCCCCATGTAGTCGCTCGGCACGTTGCTGAATTCGGTCACCTCGATACGGGCGACGTCGGCGAGCTTGGGCACGGCCCCGACGAGGTCGGCGCCCGACAGGGCCGGCACCGGCGCGCCCGTCACGGGATCGTTCTTCATCGCGATGGTGCCGCCGGTGGCGACGATGGCGATGAGCGGACGCTCGGTGGCGGAGCTGGTCATGGTGGTCAGGGCCCAGGCGAACAGGGCCGGGGCGGCGTGACGAAGGATGGCCTGTGTCAACATGATGCGCGCCCTGGCTGCGTGGAGGGGAGGGGACGGTCAGTCGGTCAGGGGCCGTGCCTCTTCGGGCAGCATGATCGGAATGCCGTCGCGGATCGGGTAGGCGAGCTTGGCCGAACGGCTGATCAGCTCCTGGCGAGCGACGTCGTAGTCGAGGGTGTCCTTGGTCAGGGGGCAGACCAGAAGTTCGAGGAGCTTCGGGTCGACGCGGGTCGCCTCGACCGGGCTCTGGGTATCATCGGCCATGGCCGTTCCTTCTCGCACGCGCGATCATTGCAGGGTGGGCTCGGAGCCCGAACCCCGCACCAACTCCATTTCGGTCACCGCGATCAAGACCTCTGCCCGCGTCTTCAGGTCGGGCGCCTCCAGCATCGCCTGCTTTTCGCGGGCGCCGAACGGGCTCATCATGCACAGGGCGTTGACCAGGGCCTCGTTGGGGGCCTCATCGATCCCGGCCCAATCGACCTTGAGATCGTTCACCTCGACGAAGTCCTTCAGGGCCTTGAGCACCCCGTCGCGATCTACGACGTCCTCGCCCGCGCGGGGCTCGAAATCGATGGCGAAGTCCTCGTACGACACCTGGCACCGGCGGTAGCGCGAGGCCACCGCCATCTCGCTCTCGACCCGGAACCGAGAAATCCCCGTGAGCGAGATGAGGTAGCGCCCGTCCCCGGTCTCGGCGAACTGGGTGATGCGCCCGGCGCAGCCGACCCGGAACAGCTTCGGGGTCATGGGAGACGCGCCGCCCTCCACGTCGGGCTGAATCATGCCGATGATCCGGTCCGTGCGCAGGGCATCGTCCACCATGGCGAGGTAGCGCGGCTCGAAGATGTTCAGCGGCATCTGTCCGCGGGGCAGGAGCAGGGCGCCGGGCAGGGGGAAGACCGGGATGACACCGGGGCAATCGGCCGGTCCCTTGTAGCCCGCATGCGTGCTCATCACGTCGCCCCGTCGGTTCGATGGATCACGCCAAAATTCACTGTCACGCAAAGACCAGCGTCGACAACCGGCGCCGGCCCCGGATCGAGGCCTTGTCCATGAGGCCCCAGGCCTCGAAGAAGGTGAGGAGCTGCTTGCGCGCCGCGCCCTCGTTCCAGGCCCGGTCCCGCCGCTCGATCTCGATGAGCTGGTCCACGGCCTCGTCGCGCTTGTTCAGGCCGTTGAGGCCGAGGGCCAGGTCGAAGCGGGCCTGGTGATCGGCGGGATCGGCCTCGATCCGCCGCTGGAACTCACCGAGATCGCCGAGTTCGGCGGCCTTCTCGGCGAGATCCAAGGCGGCACGCACGCCGACGAGCGCCGGGTCGTTCGCCTTCTCGGCCGGTGCCAGGGCCAGGACCTCCCGGGCCTTGTCGATGGCGCCGAGGTCGAGCTGAAGCTTGGCCAGCGCCGCGATGGCGGTGATGTTCTCGGGCTCCTCGGTGAGAACCGCGGCATAGAGCTGGGCGGCTCCTGCGGTGTCGCCCACACCCCGCATCGCGTCGGCCTCGGAGAGGGCTTCCTCGATGGGGGAGGGACCGGCGGGGCCGGCGAGACGCCCGATGAAGTCCTTGATCTGGGCCTCCGGCACGGCGCCCATGAACCCGTCCACGGGCTGCCCCTTGTCGAAGGCGATGACGGCGGGGATCGACTGGATGCCGAGCTGGCCGGCGATGGAGGGATGCTCGTCGATGTTCATCTTCACGAGCTTGACGGCGCCAGCGGCGGCCTGGACCACCTTCTCCAGCACAGGCGCCAGCTGCTTGCACGGGCCGCACCACGGCGCCCAGAAATCCACCAGCACGGGCTGCTGCATGGATTCGGCGATCACGTCCTGGCGGAAGCTCGCCGTGGTGACGTCCTTGATCGGATCGCCCGCCTGGGGCGCGTCGTTCAGCATCGGGTCCTCGAAACGTCGTCAGAAGTGTTGGGGCTCGGGCGGGTCTGTCCGCCCGCGTGCCCGTCCGTCAAGGGATGGTTGCGCTCCGGCGAGGCAATTCCCCTCCCGTTAGGTCCCCGCCGTCACGCCCCTCCCATCAGGGCGCCGGCGCGCCGGGGGGGGCCTTCGTGTCCGTGACGAAGGTGCCCGCGTAGGCGCCCTTGGCGGCGTTGGCCTCGCAGGTGATGGCGGTCTTGCCCGGCGCCGGTGTGCTGAACGTGCAGGCCCCCACCGCCACGAGGGGGCCTTGGACCACGCCGTCCTTCGTGGTCTCGCTCGGGATCACGAGGTTGATGGGCTGGAGCGGGTCGGTCTCCTCCGTGCGCTCCTGTTGGGCGCCGTTGCCGCTGAAGCTGAGGGACCGTCCGTCGGCCGCGAAGTCGAAACTGGTGCGGCTGCGCGAGACGGTGTTCATAAGCGTGCCCTTGCAGGTCGCGGTCACGTCCTGGCCGGCGATCACGAGTTTCTCGCAGCGCCCCTCGAGCTTGACCGCCGTCTGCGCCAGGGCGGGACCGGCGAGCAGCAGGGGGGCGAAGGCGAGGGCGAGGCGCAGGGCGTAAGTCATGAGGCAGATGTATGGTGGCGTCCCGATCTGTCGAGGGGGCCGGACCACCTCTCTTGTTCGACCGCGCTTGGATGTTTCTCAAGAAACTCCCGTCCTGCCGTCGTGTTCGGACCACGAATCGACGGGGGCCGCGAGTTTCGAGGGGCGTTCCGAGCCGCCTTGTCCCTCAGGCGGCTTGCGGCGTCGCGCTGTCCCCCGGCACGTCTTTCTGAAAGGCGCGGATGTCGAAACGGTCGTCCGGCACGCGGGTGAGGAAGCGCTCCGCCATCTCGAACAGCAGCAGGTCGGGCCGCACCGCTTCGATGTAGGTCCAGTCGAGGCTCGACGACCACACGAAATGCACCTCGCGAAACGTCTCGGCCAGCAGGCCCGTGAGCATGATGGGCGCGAAATGCGCGTAGGAATCGCCGAACAGCACCACCGTGCGCGGATCGGCACCGGGGGTGTCGTTGCGGTAGACCACATGGGCGCCGACATGGAGGTCGGGCGCGCGTCCGGCGGCCTCGTAGGCCTCCACGAGGGGGCTGGCGTAGTGGCGGCGCGCGTCGCGGTCGATGACGCCGTGGCTCGCCGTCTCTTCGGGGGCCGCCGGCAGCTTGTCGCCGAGATCGCGCACCCGCGTCGTCTCGAAGCGCGGACGCGTGAAGAGGTCGGCTGGCGGCACCGCGCCGCAGGCCCGCAGCAGGGTGCGATAGGCGAACAGGCAGCCGTCGTAGTTCCAGTGGGTGTCCGTGCGGTAGTAGAGCGGCACGGGGCCGTCGCGGGCGGCCCGCATCGGCCCGAGGAGATCGACATAGGCCGGGTTGTCGATGAGGCGGCGGGCCAGCCACCGGGCCGGCGAGCGCCGCGCATCGAAGCCGAGCCCGTCCGTGCGGTCGTCGTAGACAGAGAGCTTTTCCGGCACGAGGGTGTGGACGTAGCGGATGCCGAGGCCGCGCGCCCGGGCTGCCCGGGCCTCGATGAGCTTCGTCCAGGCCCGCAGGCGCCACCACCGCGCGGGGGTCGCGCGATACTGCGCGAGCACGCCGTTGCTGCCTCCGATCAGGAAGAGCCAACCCTCCCGCCCCACATGGACGATCTCCCGGTGTTTTCGACGCATGGCGGGCTGTCTAGACGGCCCGTGTCGTCCTGAACAGGCCGGGACTGGACCCCGGCCCCCGCCGCGCCATCTGCTCAACCATCATGACGAACATCGACGCGACGCCCGATCCCCTCATCCTCACGCTGGAGTTCGACGCGCCGACCTTCGCGTTCTTCGACGACCTGCGGCGGCAGCACTTTCCCGCCGCCCTCAACAAGATTCCCGCCCACGTCACCCTGTTCCACCACCTGCCGGGACCCGACGCGCCGGGCATCGCCGAAACCGTGGCGGCGCTGGCCCGCGTGGAGGCGCCCCCCATGGTCGCCGTGACGGGGCTGCGCTTCCTCGGGCGCGGTGTCGCCTACACCCTGGAATCCGCCGGCCTCTCGGCTTTCCGCGGTCGCCTCGCCCGTGAGTTCGCCGCCGGTCTGACCGCCCAGGATGCCCAGGGCTGGCGCCCGCACGTCACGATCCAGAACAAGGTGGCGCCGGGCGAGGCCCGCGCCTTGCTCGCCGCGCGGGAGGCCGCGTTCGCGCCCTTCAGCTTCACGGCGCCCGGCCTCGTGTTGTGGCGCTATCTCGGCGGTCCCTGGGAACGCCGGGCGACCTTCGCGTTTGGAGAGAACCGATGATCCCCTCCACCCGCATTCAGAGCTTCCAGGCAGCGCGATGAAATCCTTGACGGCGTTCGGCCGCATCGACCCCTTGATCGGCCGGGTCAACGCCCTGCGCCTCGCGTTGCGCCTCAACGAGGTCGGTGCCGTCGTGGCTTTGCTCGCCGTCAGCCTCCTCGGCTACGGCTTCTTCGCCCTGGCGAGCGAGGTCGGCGAGGGCTCCACGGCGGCCCTCGACCGTAAGATCCTGCTCGCCTTGCGCAACCCGGCCGACCTGTCCGACCCCATCGGGCCGCGCTGGCTCGAGGAGACCATGCGGGACATCACCGGCCTCGGGAGCGTCTTCACCATCGTGTTCGTGACGGCGGTGGCGGTGGCCTACCTCGCCATGACCGGGCGCCGCCGGATCGCCGCCTTCGTGGTCGCCGCCATCGGCGGGGGCGAACTCGCCTCCACGGTGCTGAAGATGTTCTACCACCGGCCCCGGCCGGACCT
>Ga0182232_1000044_pt1 | contig 42215 bp, 41 predicted proteins | sample G6R1MG_30_FD_155484 | JGI IMG/M metagenome (GOLD analysis project Ga0182232, IMG submission 155484) | Phyllosphere microbial comminities from miscanthus, Michigan, USA - G6R3_NF_07NOV2016_LD2 MG | ecosystem: Host-associated > Plants > Phyllosphere > Phylloplane/Leaf | place: USA: Michigan... | reverse complement strand
CCCCAAGCGCGGCGCCCCTATGACCTTTGTGGGGCCTTGGAGCGGTCCAGGTTCGCCGATATAGGGGCCCTCAGAACAACTTAGGGAGAGCCCAATGGCCGCGAGTGCTGCGTCGAGCACGACCGAATTCAAGGATCTGTACGAGATGGGCGAGGTTCCGCCCCTCGGTCACGTGCCGGCCAAGATGTATGCGTGGGCGATCCGCCGCGAACGCCATGGGCCGCCGGAGGAGTCTCACCAGCTCGAGGTTCTGCCGGTGTGGGACATCGGCGACGACGAAGTTCTCGTCTACGTCATGGCCGCCGGCGTGAACTACAACGGCGTGTGGGCCGGCCTCGGCGAGCCGATCTCGCCCTTCGACGTGCACAAGGGCGAGTACCACATCGCCGGCTCCGACGCCTCGGGCATCGTCTGGAAGGTTGGCGCCAAGGTGAAGCGCTGGAAGGTCGGTGACGAGGTCATCGTCCACTGCAACCGCGACGACGGCGACGACGAGGAGTGCAACGGCGGCGACCCGATGTTCTCGCCGTCCCAGCGGATCTGGGGCTACGAGACCGGAGACGGCTCCTTCGCCCAGTTCTGCCGGGTGCAGTCGCGCCAGCTCATGGTCCGCCCCAAGCACCTGACCTGGGAAGAGGCGGCCTGCTACACCCTCACCCTCGCCACCGCCTACCGCATGCTGTTCGGCCACGCGCCCCACACCGTGCGCCCGGGCCAGAACGTCCTCGTCTGGGGCGCCTCGGGCGGCCTCGGCGTGTTCGCCGTGCAGCTCTGCGCGGCCTCTGGCGCCAACGCCATCGCGGTGATCTCGGACGATTCGAAGCGCGACTACGTCATGAGCCTGGGCGCCAAGGGCGTCATCAACCGCAAGGACTTCGACTGCTGGGGCCAGCTGCCGAAGGTGAACAGCCCCGAATACAACACCTGGCTCAAGGAGGCCCGGAAGTTCGGCAAGGCGATCTGGGATATCACCGGCAAGGGCAATGACGTCGACATCGTGTTCGAGCACCCCGGTGAATCGACCTTCCCGGTCTCGACCCTGGTGGCCAAGCGCGGCGGCATGATCGTGTTCTGCGCCGGTACCACCGGCTTCAACATCACCTTCGACGCCCGCTACGTCTGGATGCGCCAGAAGCGCATCCAGGGTTCGCACTTCGCCCACCTTAAGCAGGCGTCCGCCGCCAACCAGTTCATCCTCGATCAGAAGATCGACCCGTGCATGAGCGAGGTCTTCCCCTGGGACAAAATTCCCCAGGCCCACACCAAGATGTGGAAGAACCAGCACGCGCCGGGCAACATGGCCTGCCTCGTCAATTCCCCGCGCCCCGGCCTGCGGACGGTCGAGGACGTCGTCGAGGCCGGCCGGAAGGGCTGATCCTCGAGAACGCGGACTGAGAACTCACCTGCCCTTGTCGTTCGAGGGCAGGTGTTTCGCGTAATCCTCCCGCTCCTCCTTCTGCTTGATGAGATCGGCGTAGGCCTGCCGCATCTCGGGCGAGACCTGGACGGAGCGGGTCTTCTCCTTCTTGCGTTTCGGCGCTTTCTTGAACTGGTTGGTGGTGTCGGTCATCGGCTCGTCCCGGTCGGTCCTGTCGAATCAGCATAGGCCAGGGCGACGACGTTCGCGAGACGCATCGGCAGCCGGTTTCGGGGCGGCGCACACGCTGATAGACAGCCCTCCGACACAGACTCGCACCGGACGGCGCCCGAGCAATGGAAAAATTCACCACCCTGGAGGGCGTCGCGGCGCCCATGCGGATCGTCAACGTCGACACCGATCGCATCATCCCCAAGCAGTACCTCAAGACCATCAAGCGCACGGGCCTCGGCAAGGGTCTGTTCTCCGAGATGCGCTATCGCGACGACGGCTCCGAGAACCCCGATTTCGTCCTCAACCAGCCCGCCTATCGCAACGCCAAGATCCTCGTGGTCGGCGACAATTTCGGCTGCGGCTCGTCGCGCGAGCATGCGCCGTGGGCGCTGACGGATTTCGGCATCCGCTGCGTGATCTCCACGAGCTTTGCCGATATCTTCTTCAACAATTGCGCCAAGAACGGCATCCTGGCGATCACGGTTTCGCCCGAAGACCTCGAAAAGCTGTTCGAGGATGCCGAGCGCGGCGCCAACGCCACCCTGTCCGTCGATCTCGAAGCACAGACCATCAAGGGGCCGGACGGCGGCACCCTCCATTTCGACATCGATTCCGGCCGCAAGGAGAGCCTTCTCAACGGCCTCGACGAGATCGGCCTGACCCTGAAGCGAGCCCCGGCCATCGACGCCTACGAGGCCAAGCTCGCGCAACGCGGCTGGGTCTGAGCGAGCACCGCGACGCTCCAGGGTTCACGAAACATTCGGATTCCGGGTGGGATGCGGAGATAGGACGTGCACATGGTTCGTTTACCTTGAGCACGCCTTAAGATTGGGGTGACCCGCCCCCGCTCCGGAGACCGCCCATGACGCCGCGCGCGACGCTCACCGCCCTCTTCTGCCTCGCGGGGGCCGCCGCCGCCCCGGCGGCCCGGGCCGATTTCCAGGACTGCCTTGCCGGGCTGCAGGCCCAGGCCGCCGCGCAGGGCATCTCCGCTCAGACGTTCCGCGCCGCGACGAACGGGATCCAGTATGATCCCAAGGTGCTCGAACTCGCCCAGGCCCAGCCCGAGTTCAAGACGCCGATCTGGGACTACATGGCGGCCCTGGTCGACGAGGAGCGTGTCGAGGACGGCAAGGCGGCCATGCGCCAGCACGCACAGGCCCTCGCCAACGCGGAGAGCCGCTACGGCGTCGACCGCCATACCATCGCGGCCGTGTGGGGCGTCGAATCGAACTTCGGCAAGAACCTCGGCAAGATGCCCCTGGTCCAGTCCTTCGCGACTCTGATCTGCGCGAATCACCGCCGCAAGGATTTCTTCAAGGGCGAGCTGATGGCCACCCTGAAGATCATCGAGCGCGGCGACATCGATCCGTCGCGCCTCAACGGCTCCTGGGCCGGCGCCTTCGGCCAGACCCAGTTCATGCCCACCACCTACCAGCGCCTCGCCGTCGACGGCGACGGCGACGGACGCCGCGACCTCGTCGATTCGGTCCCCGATGCCGTAGCCTCGACGGCGAACTTCCTGCGCGTGGCGAAATGGCAAAACGGGCAGCCCTGGGGCTACGAGGTGCGCCTGCCGCGCGGCTTCAACGCCAGCGCCGCCGGGCGCAAGAACCGCCATGCCCCCTCGCATTGGACCGCCATGGGCGTCACCCGCGTCGACGGCCGGCCGCTCAATGGTGACGCGCCCATCGGCATCCTGATACCCGCCGGCGTCGACGGGCCGGCCTTCGCGGTGACGAAGAACTTCGACGCCCTCTACTCCTACAACGCCGCCGAATCCTACGGCCTTGCCATCGCGGTCCTCTCAGACCGGCTTCGGGGCCGGGCCGGCATCCAGGCCGAATGGCCCACCGACGATCCGCCCCTGTCGCGCGCCGAGCGCCGCGATCTCCAGACCCGACTCGCCGCCCGCGGCTACGACGTCGGCGAGCCCGACGGCAAGGTCGGCGCCAAGACCCGCGACGCCATCAAGGAGATCGAGCGCAGCCTGGGCATGCCGGTGACCGGGCGCCCCGGCGCGAAGGTGCTCCAGGCGTTGCAGCGGGGATGAGCGGACGACGCCTGATCTCGTCGGGTTCGCCGTTCGAGGCAGCCTGCGGCTATTCCCGTGCCGTGGTGCAGGACGGGTTCGTCTTCGTCGCAGGCACCACCGGGTACGATTACGCCACCATGAGCCTTCCGGATTCGGCCGGGGCCCAGACGGAGGCGTGCTGGCGCACCATCGCGGGCGTCCTTCAGGAAGCCGGCACATCGGTCGAGGGGATCGTCCGGGCGACCTACTACGTCACCGACCGGGCGGACGCGGAGGCGATCCTGAGCGTCTGCAGTCGCATTCTTGCGACGAGCCGACCGGCGGCGACCATCGTCATCGTCGCGGGACTGCTGCGCCCCGAGATGAAGGTCGAGATCGAGGTCACGGCGCGGATCGACTGATACCGCTTCCGGCTGATTATCCGGGATCGAAAAGTCGCGACGAGCGCCCTTTCCTGGAGGGAGAGGTTTGGGGTGAGGTGTGTGACCTATCCGGAGAGTTTACGCACCTCACCCTGTCCCTCTCCTTGCAGGAGAGGGGACCTGCGCTTCGTCCGGTCCGAATCCAGACCCGATCAGCCGCACTCGTTTTGAGTGTGTCAGCCTAAAACAAAAAAGGCCGGGCATCAGCCCGGCCTTTCCCGTTCGTCCAGGGACGAAGAAACTTACTCGGCGGCGGTCTTCGCGGCGGACTTCGCAGCCTTCTCGGCCTTGCGGGCGTCCTTGTTCGCCTTCGAAGCGTCGGCCTTGGCGGCCTTCTCGGCCGGGCGGTCGGCGCGCTCGACGATACGGGCGGACTTACCGCGACGATCGCGCAGGTAGTACAGCTTGGCGCGACGGACCTTGCCGCGGCGCACGACGACGATGGAATCGATCAGCGGCCCATAGAGCGGGAACACGCGCTCGACGCCCTCGCCGTAGGAAATCTTACGGACGGTGAAGTTCTCGTTGATGCTGCCGCCGGAGCGGGCGATCACCACACCCTCGTAGGCCTGAACGCGGGTGCGCTCGCCTTCCTTCACCTTGACGTTCACGATCACCGTGTCGCCGGGCTGGAAATCGGGGATGGTCTTGCCGAGCGCAGCGATCTGCTCCTGCTCGAGCTGTTGAATGATGTTCATGGTCATGTCCTGCCGGTGCGCGCCCGACGATCCCCGGATGGGACCGCGTGCGTCAGGATTTCGGCATCCTGTTTTGAGTTGCCGCGGGCCATACACGAGAGGGCTTCGCTTGTCCAATATCGGGTACCCGATATTGCGTTCCGGCGAGGCGGCAGCCTCGAAGCCCGGTTGAGAAAACCCTCCGCGCGGTCCACATGGAGAGGGATGCCGCAGGAATGCGGCACCACTCCCGGCCGGCCTTGAACCGGCGCAGCGGACGAGGATTTCCAACCCATGTTCATCCAGACCGAAGCCACTCCGAATCCCGCCACCCTGAAGTTCCTGCCCGGCCGCGTGGTGCTCGATCAGGGCACGTTCGAGGCGCGCGATGCCGAGGCCGCCGCCCGCTCGCCCCTGGCGCAGCGCCTGTTCGACGTGCCGGGCGTCGCCGGGGTCTATCTCGGCCACGACTTCATCTCCGTCACCAAGGCCGAGGACGAGAACCTGTGGCCGCAGGTGAAGCCCGCGATCCTCGGCGCCATCATGGAGCACTTCCAGTCCGGCGCCCCGGTCCTCGCCGAGGGCACGAGCGCGGGGGACGACGACGCGGAAGAATTCTTCGATCCGGCCGACGCCGAGACGGTGGTGACGATCAAGGACCTGCTTGAGACGCGCGTGCGCCCGGCGGTGGCGGGCGACGGCGGCGACATCACCTTCCGGGGCTACAAGGAGGGGGTGGTCTACCTCGAGATGAAGGGCGCCTGCTCGGGATGCCCCTCCTCCACCGCCACCCTGCGCCACGGCGTGCAGAACCTGTTCCGCCACTTCCTGCCGGAAATCCGCGAGGTCCAGGCGATCTGAGCGACCGCCGCGCCGGCGCAAAGCGGCAACACTGCCCCGTGAATCCAACGGAAACGGCCGCCCCGCTCTCACGGGGCGGCCGTTTTTGTCCTACCATCGCGGCCCCGGCGGGAGGACATTGGGCTTCCGGACGCCGGGCAGTTCGGGAGTGACGTTGCGTATCCTGGCCATCGATACGGCGCTCGACGCCTGCTCCGTCTGCATCGCGACGGACGCATCCGACGATCTGCTCGCCCATGAGTCGATGATCCTCGGGCGCGGCCATGCCGAAGCCCTGCTGCCCATGATCGAGCGCGTGGTCGCCCGCGTCGACGGTGGGTTCGAGGCCATCGACCGCGTCGCCGTCACCGTGGGGCCGGGCAGCTACACCGGCCTGCGCGTCGGGTTGTCGGCGGCCCGCGCCATCGGCCTCGCCGCCGCGATTCCCGTGGTCGGCGTCACCACCCTGTCGGCCCTCCTGGCCCCGCTCCTGGCACTCGGCGGCGCGGGCCTCATCGTCGCCGCCATCGATGCCCGCCACGGCGCCGTCTACCTCCAGGCCATGAGCATGGCCGACGGGATCGTGGTGCCCCCGAGCCTGATGCCCCTCGAAGAGGCCGCCGCCCTTCTGGATGGCCAGGTGACCCTCGTCGGCTCCGGCGCCCCGGCCCTTGCCGCCCTGTTGAAGGCGCGCGGCCTCGACGTGCACCTCGCCGGCACCGGCGCATCCGACATCGCCTGGGTCGCCTCCCTCGGCATGCTGGCCGATCCGGCCCAGGCGCTGGCCCGGCCCCTCTACCTGCGCGGCCCCGATGCGCAGCCCCAGGATCACGCGAGGCTCGCCCGCCGATGACGCGACCGCTGGCCCCGTTCTGGCCCTTCGAACTCTGGTCCGCGTGGTGGGAAGGCTGGGGCGGCGCGCCCTACGTGGCGGTCTTGCGCGATTCGGGTCAGGCCCGCGTCCTCGCCCGCCTCCACGCCACCGCCTTCGCCCGCCCCTGGGACGCCCACGAATTCGAGCGCATGCTGTGCGAGCGCTCCACGGAAGCCCATGCCCTGTGGAAGGGCGGCGCCATCCAGGGGTTCGTGCTCTCGCGCCGCGTGGCGGACGAGGCCGAGATCCTCACGGTGGTCCTGTCCCCGAGCCTACGGGGGAACGGCCTGAGTCGGCAGCTCGTCGCCGATCACCTCGCCCATCTCACCCTGTCGGGCGTGCGGCGGGTCCATCTCGAGGTCGACGAGGGCAACACGCCGGCCCTGAAGCTCTATGCCCGCCACGGCTTCCGGCAGGTCGGCGAGCGTACGGGCTACTACGCCCGTGCCGACGGCAGCCGGGCCACCGCCCTCACCATGACGGCCGAGCTGGCGTGAGGCACCGGGCGGCCGGATGACGCGCTTCGGGACGGTTCTGCGCCTTGTGCTGTGCGCCCTCGCCTTCGGGGCGATGGTCGGGCCGCATGCGCTCAGCCTCCGCTACGGGCGCGGGCGCTTGGCTGGACATCTGCCGACGCGGTTCCACCGCGTCTTCCTGCGCCTGTTCGGCGTGCGCGTGACCCAGAGCGGTACCCCGCCGGCCCCCGGCGAGGCGGCCCTGGTGCTCGCTAACCATGTGTCCTGGCTCGACATCCTCGTCCTCGGGTCCCTGCGCCCCCTCTCCTTCGTGGCGAAATCCGAGATCGCCGGCTGGCCCGTCGTCGGCACCCTGGCGCGCCTCCAGCGCACGGTGTTCATCGACCGCACCCGGCGCACGGCGACGGCCGCCGTCAACGCCACCGTCGCCGACCGGCTGGCCGCCGGCGACCTCATCGTGCTGTTCGCGGAAGGCACCACGGGGGACGGCACCCGCCTGCTGCCGTTCCGCTCCTCCCTGGTGGGGGCCGCGCGCGCGGCCATCGACGGGTCGTCCGGCGGTCCCGAGCGCATCCGGCTTCAACCCCTGGCACTCACCTATCCGCGCCGCAATGGCCTGCCCCTCGTGCGCTCCGAGCGGCCGGGCGTGGCCTGGTATGGCGACATGGAGCTCGCCCCCCACCTCGCCGAGTTCTTCGAGAACGGCCCCATCGACGTGCACGTGGTCTGGGGCGCCCCCATCGCCTTCGAGGCCGGCACCGACCGCAAGCGCGCGACCGCGCTCGCGGAAGCCTCCGTCCGTGAGGCCCTGCAACGGGCCGTCACCGGCCGCTCGCCGAAGGGTGAAGTCTGGGACGGCGCCCATCAAAGGCCCGACGCGGCACCGGCCGAGACAGCCTCCGGAGTCCCCGCCCTGTGAGGCGATGGCGACGGGCCGGGGGTCGCGACGCGTCGCGCGAAGCGTGCTAAGGGCGTGAGCGAATGCGGGTCGGGACCGGACTGTTGAAGAAAGCCTTCGTCAAATCCTACGGCTGCCAGATGAACGCCTACGACGCCACCCGGATGGCGGACGTGCTCGGCGCCGAGGGCTACACCGCGACGGACACGGCCGAGGATGCCGACGTCGTCATCCTCAACACCTGCCACATCCGCGAGAAGGCCGCCGATAAGGTCTATTCGGAACTCGGGCGCCTGCGCGTCCTCAAAGCCGCACGCGCCGAGGCCGGCCAGGAGACCCGCATCGTCGTCGCGGGCTGCGTCGCCCAGGCGGAGGGCGCCGAGATCCTGTCCCGGGCGCCCACCGTCGACGTGGTGGTCGGCCCGCAGAACTATCACCGCCTGCCCGACCTCCTCGCCCGTTCGCGTACGAAGCGCGTCGTCGACACGGAATTTCCCGTCGAGAACAAGTTCGATCACCTGCCCACCCGCCGCACCCTCGGAGTCACGGCCTTCCTCACGGTGCAGGAGGGCTGCGACAAGTTCTGCGCCTTCTGCGTCGTGCCCTACACCCGGGGCGCCGAGGTCTCGCGCTCCGTCGCGGCGATCCGCGCCGAAGCGGAACGGCTGATCGCGGGCGGCGCCCGCGAGATCACCCTCATCGGCCAGAACGTGAACGCCTATCATGGCGTCGGCCTCGACGGCGGGGCCGCGACCCTGCCGGACCTCATGCGCACCATCGCGGCCCTACCGGGCCTCCTGCGTCTGCGCTACACCACCAGCCACCCCAACGACATGGCGCCCGACCTCGTGGCGGCGCATGGCGACATCCCCGCCCTGATGCCGTTCCTGCACCTGCCGGTGCAGTCGGGCTCCGACCGGGTGCTGAAGGCGATGAACCGCAAGCACACGGCGGACGCCTACCGCGCCCTCATCGCCGAGGTCCGCGCCGTCCGACCCGACATCGCCCTGTCGTCGGACTTCATCGTCGGCTTCCCCGGCGAGACCGAGGCCGAGTTCGCGGAGACGATGCGCCTCGTCGCCGAGATCGGCTTCGCCAGTGCCTACTCGTTCAAGTACAGCCCGCGCCCCGGGACCCCGGCGGCGGAGTGGGCCGATGCGGTGCCGGAGGATGTGAAATCGGCCCGCCTTCAGGCGCTCCAAGCGCTCCTCGACGAACAGCGGCACGCCTTCAACGCGTCGTTCGTCGGCGCGACCGTGGACGTGCTGGTCGAGAAGGCCGGGCGTCATCCCGGTCAGGTCGCCGGCAAGACGCCGCACCTCCTCCCCGTTCAGTTCGACGCGCCCACATCCACCATCGGAACCGTGGTGCCCGTGCGGATCGTCCGCGCCGGCTCCAACAGCCTGTTCGGTGAGGCCGTCGCCGACGCGGCAGCGGCGTGAGCAGACAGGGCCGGCCCGATCGGGCAACAAGCGAAGGGAACGTGCGTGTCAGCATCTGACGGGATCGGCCGGGTAAGCCCGTTGCGCGGACGCGGCCCGGCGGCGCGCTTGGGCGAGATCGGCGAAGCCGTGGAAGCCTCGCTGACCTTCGACGACAACCGCCTCGCCAGTCTGGTGTTCGGACAGTACGACCAGAATGTCGCCCATATCGAGCGGCGCCTCGCCGTCACGGCCACGGCGCTCGGCAACCACCTCGTCGTCAAGGGATCGCCCGAGGCGGCGGAGAAGGCCCGCAAGGTGTTCGAGCGCCTGTATGCCCGCGTGCGGGCGAGCGGCACCGCCCTGACGCTCGGCGATGTCGACGGCGCGATCCAGGAGACGACGCAGCAGGGGACCCTGTTCCCGGCGGCCGAGGTCAGCGCGGAGGCCGACCGGCCGGTCTTCGACCAGATCGCCACCCGCCGACGCGGGGCGGTGCGGGCCCGCAACACGGCGCAAGACGCCTACATCAAGCTCCTGCGCAGCCGCGAGCTCGTCTTCGCCGAGGGGCCGGCCGGCACCGGCAAGACCTGGCTCGCCGTGGGCCACGCCGTCTCCCTGCTGGAGCAGGGCCATGTCGAGCGCATCGTCCTGTCCCGCCCCGCCGTCGAGGCCGGCGAGCGCCTCGGGTTCCTGCCCGGCGACATGCGCGAGAAGGTCGACCCCTATCTCCGACCGATCTACGACGCGCTCTACGACTTCATGGAAGCGCGCCATGTCGACCGCGGCCTGCAGACGGGCATCATCGAGATCGCACCGCTGGCCTTCATGCGTGGGCGCACCCTCACCAACGCCGTGGTGCTCCTCGACGAGGCGCAGAACACCACCTCCATGCAGATGAAGATGTTCTTGACCCGCCTCGGCGAGAACTCGCGGATGATCGTCACCGGCGATCCGAGCCAGATCGACCTGCCGCCGGGCCAGCGCTCGGGCCTCGTGGAAGCCGTCAACATCCTCGACGGGGTCGAAGGCATCGGCCGCGTGACCTTCCGCGACGTCGACGTGGTCCGCCACGACCTCGTGCGCCGCATCGTCACCGCCTACGAATCGGCCGCCCACGGCGAGCATGAGTCCGACCGCAACCCGACCCCGCGCCGCCGGCCGAACGCATGACCATTCCCCGGGAGATTCCTGCCCCCGAGATCGACGTCGCCGTCGAGGACGACCGCTGGGAAACGGTGGTTCCCGATCTCGAGGACTTCGTGATTCGCGCCGTCACGGCGGGGCTCGCCATCGCGCCGGATGCGCCGGCGGACGCCGTCGAGATCAGCATCCTGTTGACCACCGACGCGGCCGTGCAGGCCCTGAACAAGACGTGGCGGGGCAAGGACAAGCCCACCAACGTCCTGTCGTTTCCTGCGCCCCCGCAGCCCCCCCATGTGGGAATGGCGCGGCCGTTGGGCGATGTCGTTCTTGCGTATGACACGATGCTGCGCGAGAGTGCCGAGCAGTCGAAGCCGCTCAGCCACCACCTCGCACACCTGCTTGTCCATGGCACCCTCCACCTCCTCGGTCAGGACCACGAGACGGGCGACGCGGATGCGGAGGCCATGGAGGCCCTCGAAATCGCGGCCCTCGGGACTCTGGGTGTGCCCGATCCCTACGCCGATTGAGCGGCAGCAGCGCCTGCCATTCCAGATCAGAGAGACATGACGAACGATCGAAGTCGCGGCGCGGCCCAGGCCGCGCCCAGCGCGAATGACGGTGAGGCTCACCCCCGGGAGCCCTGGTACGACCGTCTGCTGCACGTGTTCCACCTCCGGCCGCGCGATTCCTTGCGCGACGACATCGAGGACAGGCTGGCCGAGCCGGATTCGGGCGAGAACGCGTTCTCGCCCATCGAACGGGCCATGCTCAAGAACGTGCTCGGCCTGCACAAGGTGCGGGTCGACGATGTGATGATCCCGCGTGTCGACATCGTCGCCGTCTCCATGGACACGACTCTGGGCGAGTTGCTCAAGCTGTTCCGCGCGGACGGGCATTCGCGCCTGCCCGTCTACGGCGAGACCCTCGACGACCCGAAGGGCATGGTCCACATCCGCGACTTCGTCGATCATATCGCGGCCCGTGCCGAAGCGGGCGGGCGGCGTGGCGGCGTCACCCCCATTGAGCCGCAGAACGAGGCCCCGCCGACGCGGCCCCGGCGGGGCACGCAGGCCCTGCGCTCGCTCAACCTCGGCAACGTCGATCTGTCGGTCACCCTGGCGGCGGCGCGCATCCAGCGGCCGGTCCTGTTCGTGCCCCCGTCGATGCCGGCCATCGACCTCCTAGTACGGATGCAAGCGACGCGCACCCACATGGCCCTCGTCATCGACGAGTACGGCGGCACCGACGGGCTCATCTCCATCGAAGACCTCATCGAGATGGTGGTGGGCGACATCGAGGACGAGCACGACGTGTCGGAGGAGCGCCTCGTCCAACGCGTCGAGGGCGAGGGCGACGTGTTCGTCGCCGATGCCCGCGCAGGCCTCGCCGAGGTGTCGGAAGCGAGCGGCGTCGACCTCGTGGCGGCGGTGGGCGAGATGGCCGAGGAGATCGACACCATCGGCGGCCTCATCGTGACGCTCGCTGGCCGTGTCCCCTCCCGCGGCGAGTTCATCGCCGGTCCGGGCGACCTCGCCTTCGAGGTTCTCGATGCCGATCCGCGCCGGGTGAAGCGCCTGCGCCTGCAGCGCGGCGACGCGCGGATCACGGCCGTAGTGCCCCTCGCCCTGCCGCCGCCCGTCGCCAATTCGGGCTTCGAAGCGCCCGCTTCGTGACAGCGCCCGCGAGCGGCGCCCGATGAACCGGAGCCACGCCGACGCCATGCCGGCGCCGGGCCTCCTCACCGTCCTCGCCCAGTGGGTGATGCTGAGCGCGGGCTGGCGGAGGCTGGTGCTCGCCTACGGCGCCGGGGCCCTCGGCGCCCTGGCGATGCCGCCCTTCGGCGCCCTGCCGGCCCTCGTCGTCGCCCTTTGCGCCGCCGTCTGGCTCCTCGACGGGGCCACGACCGGCCGGGGCGAGTGGCGCACCCTGCGCACGGCCGGGCTGATCGGGTGGGCCTGGGGCTTCGGATACCTCACGGCGGGCCTGTGGTGGCTCGGCTCGGCCTTCCTCGTCGAGGCGGACGAGTTCGCCTGGGCCCTCCCCCTCGGGGTGATCGGCCTGCCGGCCGTGCTCGGCCTGTTCTATGGGGTCGGCTTCGCCCTCGCTCGCCTCATCTGGTCCCCAGGCGCGGGGCGGATCTTCGCCCTCGCCTTCGGTCTTTCCACCAGCGAATGGCTGCGCGGCCACCTCTTCACCGGGTTTCCCTGGAACACCCTCGGCATGGCGCTGGGCCAGAATCTCTGGCTCATGCAGACGGCCGCCGGCATCGGCCTCTACGGCCTCACCCTCCTGGCCGTCCTCGTCGCCGCCGCTCCCGCGACCCTGGCCACGGGGGGAACGGGTGCGGCGCGCCTTTGTCCATCCCTCGCCGCAGGCCTCGTCCTCGCCGCCACGGCCCTCTCCGGGGCCGCGCGCCTGCCCGCCGGCCCCGACGCCACGGTGGCGGGCATCCGCCTGCGCCTCGTCCAACCAAATCTGAACCAGGACGCCAAGTTCCGCCCGGAGAACCGGGAGGACATCCTCGACCGTTACATCGAACTCAGTGACCGGGCCGCCGCCCCGGACCGGTCGGGGCTCGCCGACGTCACCCACGTGATCTGGCCGGAATCGGCCTTTCCGTTCCTGATCCAGCGCGACCCGGCCGCCCTCGCCCGCATCGCCGCCGCCCTGCCGCCGGGCAAGCAGCTCATCACGGGGGCGGCCCGCGCCGACACGGCGGCGGAGGGCGAACGTCCGCATTTCTTTAATTCGATCCTTACCCTCGCGGCCGGCCCGAAGCTCGGCGACACCTACGACAAGGTTCACCTCGTCCCCTTCGGCGAATACCTGCCGGGCATCCTCGACGCGACCCTGCGCGCCCTCCATGTCCGGCAGTTCGTCTCGATACCCGGCGGCTTCACCCCGGGGGACCGGGCGCGCCAGCGCATCCTCTCGGTGCCCGGTCTGCCGGCGATCGCCGCCACCATCTGCTATGAGGCGATCTTTCCTGGCGCCATCGTGCCGGAGACCAATCCGAACGAGCCCCCGCCGGTGCCCGGCCTGATCCTGAACCTCACCAACGATGCCTGGTTCGGCGACACGCCGGGGCCGCGTCAGCACTTCGCCCAGGCCCGCCTGCGCGCCGTCGAGGAGGGGCTGCCCCTGGTGCGAGACGCCAACACCGGCATCTCCGCCGTGGTGGACGCCCATGGCCGGATCACCGCGAGCCTTCCCCTGGGCGTGGAGGGGGTCCTCGATGCCGACCTGCCCGTGCGGCTGGAGCAGCGCACGGTCTATGCGCGCTTCGGCGACGCGCCGTTCTGGCTCCTCCTCGGCCTCACCCTCGCCTTGGCCGTCGCGGCGCGCCGTCGATCCGCATGACGCAGCCGTCCGGCGCCCTGCGCCCCCTCCTCGGCGTCGGCATCATGCTCGTCGCCTTCAACATGCGGCCGGCCCTGACCTCCGTCGGGCCGCTCCTCGAAACGATCCGGACGACGACGGGCCTCGGCACCGTGGGGGCGGCCTACCTCACCACCCTTCCGGTCCTGTGCATCGGCCTCGCCTGCATCCTCGGCCCCGTGGTGATCCGCCGCCTTGGCGCCGACCGGGGCATCCTCCTGGCGGTGGCTGTCGTGGCGCTGGGTTCGGGCTTGCGCGGCCTTGGCGGGTCGGGGCCCCTCTTCGTCGGGGCCTGCCTCGCCGCCCTCGGAATCGGCCTCTCCGGGGTTCTCCTGCCGGGCCTGGTCAAACGCGACTTTCCGGCCAAGGTCGGCGTGATGACCGGGCTCTACACCATGGTCCTGTGCCTCGGTGCCGCCGCCGGCGCCGGCTTCAGCGTGCCCCTGGCGCAAGCCACGGGCGACTGGTCTACGGCCTTGGGCCTCTGGGGCCTGCCGGCCCTCGTCGCCACCCTTGCGTGGATCCCCTTCGCTCGGGGTCCCGATCCGGCCGAGGGGGCCTTGCGCCGCCGTTCCCTGTGGCGCGATCGCCTCGCCTGGCAGGTCACCGGCTTCATGGGTCTACAATCCTCCCTCGCTTACATCCTGTTCGGCTGGCTGCCGGTGGTGCTGCAGAGCCGGGGACTCGATGCCTCCGAGGCCGGATACGTCACCTCCCTGTTGAGCATCGGTCAGGCGCCCTTCGCCCTCTTCGTGCCCTCCCTCGCCGCGCGGGTGAAGGACCAGCGCCTCCTGGCCGCCGGACTGCTCGGACTCGCCGCCAGCACGCTCTGCGGTCTCGTCTTCGGCCCTCTCAGTTTGGTCCTGCCCATCGGGATGCTTCTCGGGGCGAGCATCGGGGGCTTGTTCGGCCTCGGCCTCACCCTCATCGTCCTGCGGGCGGGCGACACCGCCAGGGCGGGCGACCTCGCCGCCATGTCGCAGAGCGTCGGCTACACCCTGGCCTCGCTCGGCCCCCTCGGCTTCGGCCTCGCCCACGACCTCACCGGTGGCTGGTCTGCCTCCGTCGCCCTGTTCTGCGGAATCGCCGCCGCCGCCGGGCTGTGCAGCCTCGGCGCCGGACGCAACCGGACCGTGAGCCGTCGCTGACGGCTTCGTCGGGCTCTGCCCGACATCCGCCGACGGGATGATCCCTTCGGAACCCGAACACAAAAACCCCGCAGGGCCCGGAGGCTCTGCGGGGTTTGGCGACGACGCGGCGCGCGCCTTACTCGGCGGCGACGCGGTGCGCCTGGCTGCCGTCCGTGTAGGTCTCGGCCTGCAGGCGCTTGCCCGGAGCCGCGCGACCCGGCAGCGGCGGCAGGGCCTTGGCCTTCTCCAGATCGATGCCGGCACCCTCGGCGACGCGACGGCCGTAATCCTCGTCGGCGTGCCAGAAGTGCCAGACCATCCGCAGCTGGATCGCCTCGGGGCACTGCTTCATGTCGCCGACGAGGTTGGCGATGAGGTCGTCGCGCTCCCAGTCCTGGAACGAGCGGTAGCGCACGCCGGCCTGGGTGTAGTCGTCTTCGGTGCGTGAGGTCTGGTAGCGGCCGAGCTTGCCTTCCACCGGCTGATGGTACTCACGGGCGGGCTTGGGGGCCTCGCGCAGGCCCTCGGCCAGGGTCGAGGGCTCGTAGTTGATGTGACGGTTCGGGCCGGTGCCGTCGACGCCGTAGGTCATCTGGCCGTCGCGCTGGTTGGAATAGACCTTCACGCCGGGCTGCGGTGCGTTGATCGGCAGCTGAAGGTAGTTGGCACCGACGCGGTAGCGCTGCGTATCCGAGTAGGACAGCGTCCGCCCCTGGAGCATCTTGTCGTCCGAGAAGTCGATGCCATCCACGAGCACGCCCGTGCCGAAGGCCGACTGCTCGACTTCCGCGAAGAAGTTGTCCGGCACCCGGTCGAGGACCATGCGGCCCACGGGCAGGAGCGGGAAGTCTTCGACGGGCCACAGCTTGGTGTCGTCGAGGGGATCGAACGACAGGTGGTCGTTCGGGCCATCCGGCATGATCTGCACGCAGAATTCCCACTCGGGGAAATTGCCCGCCTTGATGTTGTCGTAGAGGTCGCGGGTCGCGTGGCCGACATCCTTGGCCTGGATCTCCGACGCCTGGGCCGAGGTCAGGTTGCGGACACCCTGCTTGGGCTCCCAGTGGAACTTGCACAGGACCGCTTCGCCCTGGTCGTTGACGAGCTTGTAGGTGTTGACGCCGGAGCCTTCCATCTCGCGATAGTTGGCCGGGATGCCCCACGGCGACTTCAGGTGCGTGACCATGTGGATCGCTTCGGGGTGCTGGGCCACGAAGTCGAAGAAGCGCCATGCCTCCTGGCGGTTCGTCACCGGGTCCGGCTTGAACGCGTGGATCATGTCGGGGAACTTGATCGCGTCGCGGATGAAGAAGACCTTGAGGTTGTTGCCCACGAGGTCCCAGTTGCCATCGACGGTCTTGAACTTCACCGCGAAGCCGCGCGGATCGCGCTCGGTCTCAGGGCTCTCCTTGGCGCCGGCCACGGTGGAGAAGCGCACGAACATCGGCGTCTTTACGCCGGTCTCGTTGAGGACGCGGGCGCGGGTGTACTTCGAAGCCGGCTCGTTGCCGATCTTGCCATAGGCCTCGAAATAGCCGTGCGCGCCGGCGCCGCGGGCATGGACCACGCGCTCGGGAATCCGCTCACGGTCGAAATGCGTGATCTTTTCGATGAACTGGTAGTTCTCGAGGGTGGCCGGGCCACGCTCGCCCACCGTGCGGGTGCTCTGGTTGTCGCGGACCGGATGGCCCTGGCGAGTGGTGAGAATCGGACGTTGATCGCTCATGGGCGCTCCTTGAAGAAAGGCGGTCAGGCCGAAGAGGCGGGGCGCACACATCAGCCCGCGCAACGCATCGACCCTGGAATGGTTCTGAGACAGGCTTATGAACTGCCCGCGATCGTTTGGCCAATGCATCGTGGCAAAGGTTCTGATAGATACAGCCTATGAACGTTTCCGGCCTATCCCTGCGCGACCTCGAATATGTCGTCGCCGTCGCGGAGGAGATGCATTTCGGCCGGGCGGCCGAGCGCTGCAACGTGAGCCAGCCTACCCTCAGCGTGCAGGTGCGCAAGCTCGAGGAGGCGTTGGGGATCGTCCTGTTCGAGCGGAGCAACCGACGGGTGATGCTCACACCCGCCGGGCAGGGCATCGTCCGGCAGGCCCGCACGGTGCTGGCCGAGGCGCAGCGCCTCCTCGTGCTCGCGAGCGAGGGGCGCGGGGCCCCGCTCACCGGCCGCCTCGTCCTCGCGGCGATCCAGACCCTCGGGCCGTATCTGTTTCCCCTGATCCTGCGCAGCCTGCGCCAGGAATTCCCGCTCCTCGCCCTGGCGCTCAGCGAAGCGCGCACGGCCGAAATCCTGGACGGATTGCGCGACGGGCGCATCGACGCCGCCCTGCTCTCGCTCCCGATTTCCTCGTCCGGGCTGGCGGTCTCGCCGCTGTTCATCGAGCCGTTCCACCTCGCCTGCCCGGCCGACCACGCCCTGGCGCGGGGCGGGGCGCTGCGGGCCCGCGACATCGCAGGCCCGGATCTCCTCCTCCTCGACGAGGGCAATTGCCTGCGCGACCAGACCGTGGCGGCCTGCGGCGCCGGGAGTGCCGCCGGTCGCCATGCCACCAGCCTGGAGACCCTGCGTTCCATGGTGGCGGCGGGCGCCGGCTACACCCTCCTGCCGGCGCTCGCCGTGCCGGCCGCCCCAGATCCCAGCGGGCTGACCGTGACGCGGGGGTTCGATGTCGATGGGCCCGGCCGCACCGTGGCCCTGGCCTGGCGCGCCAGCGACCCGCGCGGGGCCGGCCTGTCGCATCTGGCCGCCTTCTTCCGCGCCCACGCGCCGGCCGGCACCACGGCCTGCCGTGCCGACGACGCCCCGGGTACCATGCGGGGCCGCCGTGACAGCGTCGCCGATCCGGTGTAGCGCGCAGGCCTCGTACTCTCCGCGCTTCCCGGCTCTTCCACTTGCCCCATCTCCGGTCCCTCGGCCTCTGGGCGGCCCTCGTCGCGGCCTCGGGCGCCCTCGCCTACGGCCTCAGCCTCGGGCATTTCCCGGCGGCCCTCCTGCTCGGACCGATGCTCGCCGCCATCGCGTTCGGTGTCGGCGGTGCCGGCCTCGCCGTGCCGAGATCCGGATTCATGGCCGCCCAGGCGATGATCGGCTGCCTCGTGGCGAAGGCCGTGACGGCCGAAATCGTCAGCACCATCACGGAGGACGGATGGCTCATCCTTGCCGTCGTCCTCGTCACCGTGCTCGCCGGCTCCGTGGTCGGCTGGGCCTTGACCCGCCTGCGCATCCTGCCCGGTACCACCGCCGCCTGGGGGTCTTCGCCCGGCGGGGCCGCCGCCATGGTGGCGATGTCGGAGGAATACGGGGCCGATCCGCGCCTGGTGGCCTTCATGCAATATGTCCGCGTCGTCGCCGTGGTGCTGTCCGCCTCCGTGGTGGCACGCCTTCTCACCGACGTGTCGGCGCCGCCCGCCCCCGCACCGGACTCCGCTCCTCCCCTCGCGGTGGCGGCGACCCTCGCCGTCGCGGCGGCGGGCTTCGGCATCGCCCATCTCCTGCGGCTGCCGGCCGCCGCCCTCATCGGCCCGATGCTTCTCGGCGCCCTGCTGCATGCCCTGGGCCTCGTCAGCATGGCCCTGCCGATGCCGCTCCTCGACCTCGCCTACGCGACCATCGGCTGGTATGTCGGCCTGCGCTTTCGCCGGGAGACCCTGCGGGAGACGGTGGTGGCCCTGCCTGGCATCGTGGTCGCGACGGTGGCGGTCATCGCCCTCTGCGCCGTCTGGGCCTTCGGCCTCACCCACATCCTGCCCATCGATTTCCTTACGGCCTACCTCGCCACGAGTCCCGGCGGCCTCGATTCCGTGGCGATCATCGCGGTGGGCTCGAAGGCGGACGTCTCGTTCGTCCTGGCGGTACAGACCCTGCGGCTGTTCGTGGTGCTGCTTACCGGTCCGCTCCTGGCCAAGTGGATCACCCGCGCGGCCCCGGCGCGGAACTGACCGTGCGCGCCCTCTACCTCGCCTTCCTCAATTCCTGGCGCGGCCTCGTGCACGGCGCGCGCACCGAACGCGCCGTTCGCCTCGAATTGGTTCTCCTCATCCTCGGCCTGCCCCTCGGGCTGCTGCTCGGAACGTCGCTGTGGGTGCGCGTCGCCCTGCTGGCGAGCCTGCTCCTCATGCTCACGGCCGAGTTCCTGAACACCGCCATCGAGAAATTGTGCGACCATCTCCATCCGGGCCATCATCCGAAGATCGGCATCGTCAAGGACCTGGCCTCGGCCGGGACGTTCTCGGCGCAGGGGATCGCGGCGCTCATCTGGATCGCTGCCCTGATCGAGCGTATCGGCTGACGCGGACGCGGGGCGTACGCGTGGCCGTCGATTGGCCCGTCACCGCCCGCTCGGGCGGGGGGGGCCGAGATGGCAAAGCAGTTCTTCACGATCGGAGATCGGCATCGGGATTTCATCGCTGCGCAGAAAATCTTTTTCACCGGGTCCTGTGCCGCGGGGGCGCGGGTCAACATCTCGCCGCGCTCCACCGAGCATCTTCATTTCCTCGGCCCGAACGCCGTGGCGTATCTCGATCTCACCGGCAGCGGCAGCGAAACGGCGGCCCACGTGAAGGCCGAGGGCGCCCTGACCCTCATGCTGTGCGCCTTCGACGGTCCGCCCTCGATTCTTCGCCTGTACGGCCAGGGCCGCATCGCATTCCGGGGGACGCCCGACTATCGGGACTTCCTCGATCGCTTCTACGGCGGCGCGGAGCCGGCCGGGGCGCGCCAGATCGTGTTCCTCGCCGTCGACCTCGTGCAGACGAGCTGCGGCTATGCCGTGCCGCTCTTCGACCATGTCGGCGAGCGCCCCATCCTCGATCGGTGGGCGCAAGCCAAGGGCGAGGAGGGCCTGCGCGCCTACCGGGCCGAGAAGAACGCGGTCAGCCTCGACGGCCTGCCGACGGGGTTTCGCGAACCCTGATCGCAAGCCTGCGAGATTCGGCCTCCCTCGCTTCTTGTCCGGCAACGGCCTATGTGCGGACCACTATGTCCCGCATCGCGGCATCGCCGGAGCCCGTGTCTCCTTGACCGACTACATCCGCAAGATTCTCACCGCCCGCGTCTACGACGTTGCCGTCGAGAGCCCCCTCGATCCGATGCCGCGCATGTCCGCGCGCCTCGGGCGGCCGATCCTGCTGAAGCGGGAGGATCTCCAGCCGGTGTTCTCGTTCAAGCTGCGCGGCGCCTACAACAAGATGTCGGGCCTGTCGGCGGAGGTCCTGGCGCGGGGTGTGGTCTGTGCCTCGGCGGGAAACCACGCCCAGGGCGTGGCGCTGGCCGCCGCGCGCCTGAATGTGCGCGCCGTCATCGTGATGCCCCGCACCACCCCGGCCATCAAGGTCGATGCCTGTCGCGCCCGCGGGGCAGAAGTGATCCTGTTCGGCGACACCTTCGACGAGGCCCTCGGCCATGCCCGGGAGCTGGAGGTGCGCGAGGGCCTGACCTTTCTCCACCCGTTCGACGACCCCGACGTCATCGCGGGCCAGGGCACCATCGGCATGGAGATCCTGACCCAGCATTCGGGACCCATCGAGGCGATCTTCGTGCCCATCGGCGGCGGCGGCTTGGCCGCCGGGATCGCGACCTTCGTGAAATACCTGCGACCCGAGACCAAGGTGATCGGCGTCGAGCCGGACGACGCCGCCTGCATGGCGGCGGCCCTGGCGGCGGACGAACGCGTCACCCTCGCCACCGTCGGCCTGTTCGCCGACGGCGTCGCCGTGCGTCAGGCCGGCGAGGAGACCTTCCGGCTCTGCCGCGAGCACCTCGACGGCGTCATCACCGTGGACACCGACGCCATGTGCGCGGCGGTCAAGGATATCTTCGACGACACCCGCGCCATCTCGGAGCCCTCCGGTGCCCTGGCGCTTGCCGGCGCCAAGGCCTACGCGGCCAGGGAAGGCGGGGGCACCGGCACCCTGGTGGCGATCTCCAGCGGCGCCAACCTGAACTTCGACCGCCTGCGCCACATCGCCGAGCGCGCCGAGATCGGCGAGGAGCGCGAGGTTCTCCTCGCGGTAACCATCCCCGAGCGGCCGGGCGCCTACCGCGCCTTCATCCGGACGCTCGGTCCCCGCGCCATCACCGAGTTCAATTACCGGGCGGCGGGCGGCGCGGATGCGCAGATCTTCGTGGGCATCAACCTGCCCGGTGGCGCGGCGAGCAAACGGGCGCTCATCGCCGAACTCGCCGCGGCGGGCTACCGCGCCCTCGACATGAGCGACAATGAGATGGCCAAGGTCCATATCCGCTACATGGTCGGCGGCCGGGCGACGGGGCTCGCCGACGAGCGCCTCTACCGCTTCCAGTTCCCGGAACGGCCGGGCGCCCTGATGAAGTTCCTCGACGGCCTCGGCGAGGGCTTCGACATCACCCTGTTCCATTACCGCAACCACGGGGCCGATTACGGACGGGTGCTCGCCGGGATCGGCGTTCCACCGGCCGAGCGCGAGCGCTTCGACCACGCAATCGAAGCCCTGGGTTACCCGTGCTTCGACGAGACCGACAACCCCGCCTACCGCATGTTCCTCGACGATCGGTCACGCGAGGCGAGACTCTGAGCGTTTCGCCTTCGGGGTTCGGCTCGAGCGATCTCCGCCCCTATCGGTGGATCGCCATCGCGACGCAATCGGCCCGTCTTGAGAAGCGACGGGCCGGCCCGCATCCCGGACGAACATCGCACTCCATCGACACCACCTTGGGTTGATCAAGGTTATACACAGAACTTTCCGATAAACCTGAACTGACCACAAGATTTGCGTAAATCGAGCCGATCCGACCTGGGATATGTGCCCCGACCGCGCGCGATAAGTATTTCTTATAAACTGCCAAGCATGTTCGCCGGACCCTCCAGCGGTGTGCCTTCATGTTCGCGTTCTCCAGCCTCAAAGTTCGTCTCCCGGCCATCACGATCGGGCTGGCGCTTGTCAGTGCCACCGCTCTCGGCGGGTTGAGCTGGTCCTTTGCCAAGTCCGGTCTCGTTGAGGCGGCCCAGGACCGGCTGCAACTCGCGGTGACGGGACGCAAGATCGGCATCGAACTCGTCGCCGAGCGGGCCGTCGGCGATCTCGTGACGACGGCTGCCAACCCACAGGTCGCCGGAAACTTCGGAGATCTCGTCGAGGCCCTCGACCCGGCCAAGGCCGATTTCGCCGCCATCGTCCAGGCCTACACGGCGGCGGCCAAGCCGGAGGATCGTCTGACGGCGGAGGCGGCCGGCACCATGTACGGTCGTCGCCACACCAAGGTGCAGGAGGTCGGGCGCAAGGTCATCGAGCGGCCAGGTTACGCCGACCTCATGTTCGTCTCCGAGGACGGGCGCATCGTCTATACCACCACGAAGGGCACGGACTTCTCACACGCCCTGTCCGAGCCCGACTTCGCCGGGACGGGGCTCGCCCGTCTGGTGGAGCGCCTGAAGGCGGCGGATGCGGATGCGACCCTGTACGAGGACTTCTCCGCCTATCCGGCCGGAACGGAGCCGTCGGCGTTCTTCGGTCGCGCGATCACGCGGCGGGCCAACGTCGCCATGGGCACCGGTCAGGCCGCCTCCCGCGTCGGCTTCGTGGTGATGCGCGTGACGCCGCTCCTCTTCGACCGGACCCTGACCGATCGCGGCGGCCTCGGCGACACCGGGCAGTTAGTGGCCGTGGGCGCTGATGGGCGCCTGCGCAGCGATCCGCCCCTGCTGAACACGGTGAAGGCCGGAGCAGAGGCAACGGAGATCGGCCTCACCCCGGCTCTCCTCAGCGATCGCAAGCCCTTTACCTACGCCGGTGTCACCGGAAGCCGCATGGCGGCCACCGACAAGGTCTCGCTCATGGGCGCATCCTGGACCCTCGTGGCAGCGCAGTCCGAGGACGAGATCTTGCGTGGGGTGAGCACCCTGACCCGCGCCCTTACTCTCGTGTCCTTCGGTATTCTCATCGCCACGTCGATCTTCGGCCTCCTGTTCGCCCGGGGCATCGTCCGTCCCCTCACGGCCCTCACCCGCGCCCTCGACGCTCTCGCCCGTCGCGAACCGCTCACCGAAGTCCCGGGCGCCAAGCGCACCGACGAGATCGGCGAGATCGCGCGGGCCGTCGTGACCATCCGCGACATCTCCCTCGAAGACGCGGCGCGGCAGCTCCAGACGACGGAAGCGGCGCGGATGCGCGAGGAGACCGACCGGCGCGCCCTGCTGGCGAACCTCGCCGACGGCTTCGAGCGCTCCGTGGGCCGCATCGTCGACACGGTCTCGCAGGCCGCCTCCGGCCTCAACACCGCCTCAGATCGGATGATCACCGCCGTGGCCGGAACCGCCCAACGCTCCGGGTTCGTCACCACCACGGCCCACGAGACGTCCGAGAACGTCAATGCCGTCGCGGCGGCGGCCGAGGAGCTCGGCGCAACGGTGGGCGAGATCGGCCGTCAGGTCGAGCAAGCCGCCGACGTGTCCCGCACCGCCGTCGAGGAAGCGGATCGGACCGGCGAGACCATGCGCCGCCTCTCCGCGGCCGCCGCGCGCATCGGCGATGTCGTCGGGATGGTGTCGCAGATCGCCGGACAGACGAATCTGCTGGCGCTGAACGCCACCATCGAGGCGGCACGGGCCGGGGAGGCCGGTCGCGGCTTCGCCGTCGTCGCCGCCGAGGTGAAGAGTCTCGCCGAGCAGACGACCCGCGCGACAGCCGAGATCGGTCAGCAGGTGGAGGCGATCCAGGCTGCGACCAGCGACGCCGCCGGTGCGATCCAGGGCATCGCCACCCGTATCCAGAACATGAGCCAGGTCACCGGCAGCATCGCGGCGGCCGTCGAGGAGCAGGGCGTGACCACCCAGGAGATCGTTCGCAACATGGGCCAGGCCTCGTCCGGGACGGTGGCGATGACACAGGATATCGCTGCGGTGGCCGAGGCGGCGGAAGAGGCCGGCGTGTCCGCCGGGCAGGTTCAGCAGGCGGCCGCCGATCTGGCGCGCCAGTCCGAAACCCTGCGGGCCGAGGTGGACCAGTTCCTCGCGACCGTCCGCGCCGCGTAAACCTCGGCGCGCAGCCGGGTTGACCGGCCACCGGCTCGCAAGCTCGATCCGCCTGCTCGTCGGAGCAGGCGGATTTTTGCTGCGCCTGGACACCACGGGGCGCCGTGGTGGAGCCGCACTCAGCTCAGGCGTTCCTCGAGATGGGCTGCGACCCGCAACGCATTGGCCACGATGGTGAGCGTCGGATTCACGGCGCCGATGGAGGGAAAGAAGCTCGCGTCGGTGACGTAGAGGTTGTCGATCTCGTGGGTCCTGCAGTTGAGATCGAGGACGGAGGACCGAGGGTCGGTGCCGAAGCGCAGGGTGCCGGCTTGATGAGCGGTGCCGCTCAGCGGAATATTCTTTCCCAGGTAGAGCGAGCGCTCGAACAGGTATGTGTAGGCACCCGCCGGTCGCAGCAACCCTTCCAGGGTATCGCGCAAGCGATCATGGGCCGCGCGGTTGTTCTCCTCGACGTCGAGGATCACGCGCCCGTCACGGTCGAGGCTCACCCGGTTGTCCGGGTGCGGCAGATCCTCGCTCTGCAGCCAGAAATCCATGGAATGCCGCGCCACCATCGCGAAGGGCGCCTCGGGTAGGAAACCCGTCCAGGATGGGAACTCCTCGCCCCGGATCTGGTCCGGATGGGTCTTGGCGCACATCTGGATCAGGCCCATCGGATACTCCCAGGCCTTCGATTCGAAGTAGAAGTCCGACACCGCGAGGGTCTTCTGGAAGACCGTATCGTTGGGCTCCTTCGACAGGGCCATCAGCACCGACATGTTGTGACGCATGTAGTTGCGTCCGACCTGATCCGAGCCGTTGGCGAGGCCGTTTGGATGCGCGTCGCAGGCCGAGCGTAGGAAGAGCAGGGCCGAGGACAGGGCGCCGCAGGCCACCACAACGATGTCGGCGCTGTAACGCTCCTCCTCGCCTTCGCGGGTGACGTGGACGAATTTCACCCGGCGGCCCGAGGCGTCCGTCTCCAGGCGCGACACGTAGGCGTTGACCAGGAGGGTGACGTTGTTGTGGGCGGCGAGCGTCGGATCGACGGTCATCACCTGCGCGTCGGCCTTGCCGTTGAGGAGGCAGGGGAACCCATCGAAGGCGTCGCAGCGGATGCAGGTGCTGGTCGGCGTCGGGCGTCCATTCCGCTCTGTGAGCTTGATGCCGAGCGGCAGGTGGAACGGATGCAGTCCCTCCTTCGCCCAGTCGTCCGAGAGCTGCTGGATGCGCGACTCGTGGGAGACGCCCGGATGGTCGTAGGGCGCGCTGGCCCAGGGCTCGTTGGGGTCCTCGCCCCGGTTGCCGTGGACGGCGAACAGCCGTTCGGCCTCCGTGTAGTACGGCTCGAACGCGTCGTAGCCCAGCGGCCAGGCGGGCGAGATGCCGTCGACGTGGCGCACGGCCTCGAAGTCGCGCTCGCGCATCCGCAGGAGCGCGGCGCCATACACCTTCGAGTTTCCGCCGACATAGTAGTGCAGGGCCGGGCTGAAGGCGCGGCCGTCGCCCCCGTACCAGGTCTCCTTGGCCTGATAGGCGCCGTCGACGAACACGGTCTTGGCATCCCAGTTCGCCTGCGAGCGCGGGAGGTAATCGCCGCGCTCCAGGAGGAGGATGCGCTTGCCGGTGCGGGCGAGGCGGGAGACGAGGGAACCACCGCCGGGACCGCTCCCGATGACGATGACGTCGTAACGATCCTGGGTCATGGGGGCCTTGCCGAACGGTCGGGGTCTGGGCGTTCGACACGGCCAACGTGAAGCGGTCCCGCCCGTTCCGCGCTGCACTGCACATCGGGGGCTTGGGCATCGCAACCGCGCGGAGCGCGCGGCGTTAGAGACCGACGGCGCACCCGCGTCCCATCAATCGGAAGAATCCCGATGACCCACGCCCTCGCGCACGCGTTGCACGCACGCCCCGGGGACCGGCATTGACCTGGCTCGATCTCGTGGCGGTGCCGCTGATCGCCAAGATCTGCCTCGTCTGCATGTTTCCCTTGAGCGCCTACGACAAGGTCGTCCACTGGGACGAGGCTATGACCCAGGCGGCGTCCGGCCCCCTGCCCTTTCCGGGCCTACTCCTGGTGCTCGGCATCCTCGTCGAATCAATCACGCCCGTGATGATCGTGACAGGCTGGGCCGACCGCGCCGGCGCGTTCCTGCTGGCCGGCTTCTGCGCCGTGACGGCCGTGATGTTCCACCGCTTCTGGGAGTTTCCGGACTTCTGGCGCCGCGAGGCCGAGGGGCGGGCGCATTTCTGGGACTTCTTCAAGAATTTCGGTCTCGTCGGCGGCCTGCTCCTCGTCGTGATCGGAGGCAGCTACACTCCGGCCTCGGATGTCGCCCGCCATCCCCTGGCGAGCGGTCCTCAGGCCGCGGAAATCCACCCCTGATCGTGAGGAGCCCGCCCATGTCCGAGACCAAACCGGCGATTCCCTATTGGCATGTCTACACCGATGCGGAGGGCGCGAGCCGCCAGGAGCGATTCAGCCTGTCCAACTTCCAGTTCCAAGGGGTCGGCCCCGACGTTGCGCCGCAATGGAATGACAAGCAGGATCCGGAGAAGGCGGGCGTCACTTTCACGGTGCTGCCCGTGGGCTGGGTCGGCGATTGGCACGAGAATCCGAAGCCGCAATGGATCGCCGTGCTCTCCGGCCGCTGGTTCGTAGAGACCATGGACGGACATCGGGTGGAGATGGGGCCGGGGGAACTCATGTTCGGCGAGGACCAGAACACGCGCGAGCGCGACGGTCGCAAGGGCCACCTCTCCGGCACCGTGGGCGACGAGCCCTGCACCATGATGGTGGTCGGACTCGACGTGACGCCGACGGTGAACCAGCCGGGTCGCTTCACCTGAACCTCGCCGGAAAGAGGGTTCGCCATGGACGGTTTCGAGATTCACGATCCGCGCTTTGCCGCCTTCATCCTACCCAACGCGCCCCTGGAGACCCTGGCGGAGGGTTTTCGCTGGTGCGAGGGGCCGGTCTGGTTCGGCGACCGGGACGAATTGCTGTTCAGCGATCTGCCGAACGACCGGGTCATGCGCTGGAGCGAGCACGGGGGCCTCAGCGTCTTTCGCACGCCCGCGAACTTCGAGAACGGTCACGCCCGCGACCGCAAGGGGCGGCTCCTGTCGTGTTCGCATCGCGGGCGCTGCATCACCCGGACCGAACTCGACGGCACGATCACGGTCCTGGCCGACCGCTACGAGGGCCGGCGCCTGAACTCGCCCAACGACCTCGTCTGCAAGTCGGACGGGACGATCTGGTTCACCGATCCGCCCTACGGCATCCAGACCGACTACGAGGGCGGCAAGCAGGTCTCGGAGCTGCCGGCGCGGGTGTACCGCCTCGATCCCGGCACCGGCCACCTCACCGTCGTGGCGGACGATTTCGAGGGGCCGAACGGCCTGTGCTTCTCGCCCGACGAAAGCCGCCTCTACATCGCCGAGAGCGGGCTGCAATTCGCGGCCGAACCGACCCGGCACCTGCGGGTCTTCGTCGTCGGCAGTGGCGGGGCCTTGAGCGGCGGCCGGGTGTTCCACACGGTCGAGCCCGGCTTCTCCGACGGCTTTCGCTGCGACGTGGACGGAAACCTGTGGTCGAGCGCTGGCGACGGCGTCCACTGCATCGATCCGTCGGGCAAGCTGCTGGGAAAGATCCTCACGCCGGGCACCGTGGCCAATCTCGCCTTCGGCGGGCGCGAGCGATCACGCCTGTTCCTCTGCGTCGGCCAGCGCCTCATGGCAATCTACGTCAATCAGCGCGGAGCCCGGCTGCTTTGACACCTCGGGTCACCGGCCTCGTCGCCCTCAGCCGCACGGTCGCGGACCTCGCCCGGACGGAAGCGTTCTACCGCGACGGCCTCGATTTCCGCCGCCTCGGCCCCATCGAGCGCATCCCCGCCGCCCTGCTCGAGGCCCTGGACCTGCCCGATGCGAGCGGGGGGCGCCTGCGGATGGGCCTCGGCGCCCAGGCCATCGAGTTTCTGGCCTTCGATGCACCCGGCCAGCGTTATCCCGTCGGCGCCCGTGCCGACGATCCGTGGTTCCAGCACGCCGCCATCGTGGTGTCCGACATGGACCGCGCCTTCGCGCAGCTCCAGCGGCTCGCGCCGATGCCGATCTCGGACGAAATCCCGCAGACGCTCCCGGCTTCGTCGGGCGGCGTCACCGCCTGGAAGTTCCGCGATCCCGACGGGCACCCCCTCGAACTGCTCGCCTTCCCTGATGGCGAGACCGGGTCGCCTTGGGCGCGAGCGCCCGGATTGTTTACCGGGATCGACCACTCCGCCATTATCGTCGCGGATGTCGAGGCCGAGATCGGGTTCTTCCGCGACGGGCTCGGCCTCGAACTTGGAGCACGGGGACTGAATGCCGGCCCCGAGCAGGCCGCCCTCGATGGTCTTCCCGATCCGGTGGTGGACGTGATCGCCCTCGCGCCCGCGCAGGTAAAGACGCCCCATGTGGAATTGCTGCATTACCGGACGCCGCAGGCGCGGGGTCCGCTCCCGGCTCAGTCCGCCCGGAACCGATCGACGACCCGGTTCTGCTTCGCCGTTGACGATCTCCCCGCCCTCGTCACCCACCTGACGGCGGCGTGGCCCGCGCACCGCATCACCCTATCCCGCGACGGCCGCATGGCTGGACTGACGGGTCCGAGCGGACACGGCATTCTCCTGACGGCGACAGAAGACGGCAACGGCCGGTGGCTCCGGGCGACATGAATCCAGCGCAGGGCTCGGCCTTGACGCGTCCCGCCTCGCGCGTCCAATGCCCGGATACGGAGTGGCCCGACGATCCCCTCGACGAGCGCCGGGCCTGCCATGGGTCCGAGGCGCCGAGGGCTTCCTGAAGGGCGCTCGGACCGGGACGCCTTGCCGATGCCGCCGCTCTTCGCCCTACCGTTTCCCGCCATCGATCCGGTGGCCCTGGCCATCGGGCCGATCACCATCAAATGGTACGCCCTCGCCTACATCGCCGGGCTCCTCGGCGCCTGGTTCTATGCGCGCCGTCTGGTGGCGGCCGACCGGTTCTGGGGCGCGAACCGGCGGCCGAGCCTGAACGACATCGACGACCTCATCGTCTGGGTGGCTTTGGGCGTCGTCCTTGGCGGCCGCCTCGGCTACGTGCTGTTCTACAATCTCCCGCTGTACCTCAACGATCCCCTCGAGATCCTCGCCATCCGCAACGGCGGCATGTCGTTCCATGGCGGCTTTCTCGGCGCCGTTCTGGCGATGACATTGTTCGCACGCTCGCGAAAACTCCCGCCCTTCAGCCTGTTCGATCTTGCCGCCGTCACGGTTCCCATCGGACTGTTCTTCGGCCGCATCGCCAACTTCGTGAATGGGGAATTGTGGGGCCGCATCGCTCCGGATTTCGACTACGCCGTGGTGTTCCCGTCCGGTGGCCCTCTGCCGCGTCATCCAAGCCAGCTCTACGAGGCGGCGACAGAGGGAGCGCTCCTGTTCGGCGTGATGGCCCTCGCCGTACGCCTGTTCGGCTTCCGCAGGCCGGGGCTGCTCAGCGGCATCTTCGTCCTCGGCTACGCCCTGGCGCGAACCGTCTGCGAGTTCTTCCGCGAGCCCGACCGCCAGCTCGGCTACCTGTTCGGCACCGAAGGCTGGCCGCTCGGTGGCATCACCATGGGAATGCTGCTGTGTGTCCCCATGGCGCTCGTCGGCCTCGCCACCATCCTGCTCGCCCTGCGCGGCGTCACCGCGCCGCGCGAGGTCGTGCCGGCCCGGGTCGATGCCGCGTGAGCACGCCCCTCCTCGGCATCCTGCGCGAAGAGATCCTGGCCACGGGGCCGATGCCGCTGGCCCGCTACATGGATCTCTGCCTCGGGCACCCGGTCCACGGCTATTACCGGACGCGCGATCCCCTGGGGGTCGCCGGCGACTTCATCACCGCGCCGGAGATCTCGCAGATGTTCGGCGAACTCGTCGGCATCTGGATCGCGGCGGTCTGGAGCAGCATGGGTGCGCCAGCCGAAATCTCCCTCGTTGAACTCGGCCCCGGACGCGGCACCCTCATGGCCGACGCCCTGCGGGCGCTGGCGCGCGCCGCCCCGAGCCTCGTCCCTCGCCTCCACCTGGTCGAGACCAGCCCAGTGCTGCGGGCGGCGCAGGCCGAACGGCTCGCCGGCATCAGCCCGACATGGCACGACGGCGTGGCGAGCCTGCCGCCGGGGCCGGCCCTCGTGGTCGCCAACGAATTCTTCGACGCCCTGCCGGTGCGCCAGTTCCAGCGCGGGGAGCGCGGCTGGCACGAGCGCTGCGTCGGCCTGTCACCCGATGGCGAACGCCTCGCCTTCGGCCTCGCGGCCGATCCCGATCCTCATCTCACCACGCAAGCCCCCCTCGGGGTGACCCTGACTCTACCGGGCGCCGCCCTCGACACGGTCCGCATCCTCGCCCGCCGGCTCGTGCGGGACGGCGGCGCGCTGCTCGCCGTCGATTATGGCCATGCCCAGCCGGGCTTCGGCGATTCGCTCCAGGCCGTGGCGGGGCATCGCTTCGTCGATCCCCTGACGGCGCCGGGCGCGGCCGACCTCACCACCCATGTGGATTTCACCGCCCTCGCGCGTGCCGCCACCAGTGAGGGCGCACGGGTCCACGGCCCCGTCGACCAGCGCGATTTCCTTGAGGCCCTCGGCCTGCGCCAGCGCGCCGAACGCCTCAGTGCCGGGGCCACCCCGCAGCAGGCGGTGCGAATCGCCGCCGCCGTGTCGCGCCTCACCGACCCGGCCCGGCGCGGGATGGGCAGCCTGTTCAAGGTTCTGGCGGTGAGCGACGCGACCCAACCGAGGCTTCCGGGATTTCCCGACGCGAAGCCGTAGGCCTTAAGACGCGCAGCGTGCGAGCCAAAAGTCTTCCGGTCGAGGATGACCGAACAGGCAGGATCCGGAAGAGTCCGAAGGGCTTCGGGAACATGGCAAACTTGACTCGCCACCATTTCCGGCCTAACCGACCGGCACCATTCAAGACGATTCCATCGTCAGCACGAACGCCGACCGGTCCTGCGAGACCGGAGGTCAACGCCCGACAGCGCGCTGCGCCCTCGGGCGAGCTTCGCGTTGGGGAGAGGGCGTCGCGACACCGCCCGTTCGAAAGCCGCATGCCCAACGCCACGCCCGACACGTCGAAGACGCCACTGCGCATCGCGGATGCGGTCAACGACGTCTGTCCCTGGTCGGGCAAGCCCATCGCGGCGGATTCCCTGACCCTCTACAACGGCGCCGTCGTCGGCTTCTGCAATCCGGAGTGCCGGGACAAGTTCGCCCGCGCGGTTCGCAGCTTCGAGAACGCCCTCCAGGCGCGCCGGGCCGAGAGCGCGGGCATCAACCAGTGATGCGCGTGACCGTGACGATCCTGGTCCAGGGAGCCTGACGTATGTTCGAAGGCCTGTCCGATCGCCTGTCCGGTATCCTGTCGGGGCTGACGCGCCGCGGCGCCCTCACGGAGGCGGACGTCACCGCGGCCCTGCGTGAAGTGCGGCGGGCCCTGCTGGAAGCCGACGTGGCGCTCGAAGTCGTGCGCGGCTTCACCGAGAAGGTCCGCGAGAAGGCCGTCGGCGCCGTCGTCGTCAAGTCCGTCACGCCCGGCCAGATGGTCGTGAAGATCGTCAACGACGAGTTGACCGCCATGCTCGGCTCCGAGGCCGCGCTCATCGATCTCAACGCGCCCGCCCCCGTCGCCATCCTGATGGTCGGCCTCCAGGGCTCGGGCAAGACCACGACGACGGCCAAGATCGCCCGCCGTCTCGCCTCGCGCGACAAGCGCAAGGTGCTGTTGGCCTCCCTCGACACCCGCCGCCCGGCCGCCATGGAGCAGCTGGCGATCCTGGCGAAACAGGTCGAGGTCGAGAGCCTGCCCATCGTCGCCGGCCAGTCGGCCGTGCAGATCGCCCGGCGCGCCATGGATGCCGCGCGGCTGGGCGGCTTCGACGTGGTGATGCTCGACACCGCCGGCCGCATCACCCTCGACGAGACCCTGATGCAGGAGGCGGCCGAGGTGAAGGCCGCTACCAACCCGCATGAAGTGCTCCTCGTCGCCGACGCGCTGACGGGTCAGGACGCCGTGGTCACGGCGCGGGCCTTCGACGAGCGCCTCGGCGTCACCGGCATCGTGCTGACCCGCATGGACGGCGATTCGCGCGGTGGTGCCGCCCTCTCCATGCGGGCCGTCACCGGCAAGCCGATCAAGCTCGTCGGCACCGGCGAGAAGGTCGACGCGCTCGAGGAATTCCATCCCTCGCGCGTCGCCAACCGTATCCTCGGCATGGGCGACATCGTCTCCCTGGTGGAGAAGGCCGCCGAGACCATTGACCACGAGCAGGCGCTCCGCACGGCGGAGAAGATGCGCAAGGGCAAGTTCGACCTCGACGACCTGTCGATGCAGCTTGCCCAGATGGAGAAGATGGGCGGCATCGGCGGCCTCATGGGCATGCTGCCGGGGATGGGGCAGATCAAGAAGCAGGTCGAGAACGCCAACCTCGACGAGAAGATGTTCGCCCGCCAGCGAGCCATCATCTCGTCGATGACCCCGCAGGAGCGCAAGAACCCCGACCTCCTCAAGAACTCCCGCAAGAAGCGCATCGCGGCGGGGTCGGGGACGAAGGTCGAGGAGCTGAACAAGCTCCTCAAGATGCACCGGACCATGGCCGACATGATGAAGGCGATGGGCTCGGGCAAGCGCGGCATCGGTCAGGCGCTCGGCTCAATGTTCGGGATGGGTGGCGGCGGAATGCCGGGTGGCATGCCGGGCCTGCCCCCGGGAATGCCCGAGCCCACGCCCGAGATGATCGCCAACATGCAGAAGCAATTCGGCGGCAAGCTGCCCCCGATGCCGCCCGGTCTCGCCGGCAAGATGCCGGGCAAGCTTCCCGGACTGCCCGGCCTCGGCGGCAAGGGTCTTCCGGGCCTCGGTGGCTTCATGCCGGGCAAGAAGAAATGACGGGCGACCTCGAAACCATGGCGGCTCAGGCGATCGACCCCGAGCTCCTGCGCCTGCGCGAGAGCATCGACAACTTCGATGCCGCCCTCATCTATCTGCTCGCCGAGCGCTTCCGCTGCACCCAGCGGGTCGGCGAACTGAAGGCCCGCAAGGGCCTGCCTGCCTCCGATCCCGGGCGGGAAGCGCGGCAGATCGCCCGCCTGCGCAATCTCGCGATCGACGCCAAGCTCGATCCCGATTTCGCCGAAACCTTCCTGACCTTCGTGGTCAAGGAAGTCATCCGGCACCACCAGACGATTGCGGCGAACCACAACGCAATCGAAGACAGAAAGTAGAACCTATGTCCCTCAAGATCCGTCTCACCCGTGGCGGCGCCAAGAAGCGCCCGTATTACCGCATCGTCGTCGCCGACGCCCGCGCGCCCCGCGACGGCCGCTTCATCGAGAAGGTCGGCGTGTACGATCCCATGAAGGCCAAGGACGATCCGGCCCGCATCGTGCTCGAGGCCGACAAGATCCAGGCCTGGCTCGCCAAGGGCGCCCAGCCCACCGACCGCGTCCTGCGTTTCCTCGATGCCGCCGGCCTCGCCAAGCGCCCCGCGCGCAACAACCCGCAGAAGGCCGAGCCCGGCGAGAAGGCCAAGGAACGCGCCGCCAAGCGCGCCGAGAAGGCCGCCGCCCCGGCCGAAGACGCCGCGGCCTGAGGCGCGTCGCGATGGCCCGCCGTCCCCCCGGTCACACGCCCCACGGGGACGGCGGACGCCGCGCGCGTCCCGGACGAATCGGCGAAACCAGTTCGACGTCGGCCCACCGGCCTAAGCCCGATGCCGATGCCCCCCTGCCGGCCACGGATCCGAGCCTCGTCCAGATGGGCGAGTTCGGACGGGCGCACGGGCTCAACGGCGAGATCCGCCTGAAATCCTACACCGGCGTTCCCCAGGCCATCGCGTCCTACGGACCGCTGCTGGGCGCCGATGGTCGCCGCATCGAACTGACCGACGTGCGTCAGGCCGGCGGTGCGTCGCCCGATCTCCTCGTCGTGCGGGTGAAGGGGGTCTCCGACCGCACGGGCGCGGAGGCGCTCAACCGGCTGGCCCTGTACCTTCCCCGCGAACGCCTCGGCACCACGCAGGACGACGACGAATTCTTCACGGCCGATCTCGTCGGCCTCGATGTCGTCGACACCCACGGCACCCATCTCGGCACCGTCGCGGACGTTCCGAATTACGGCGGCGGCGATCTCCTGGAGATCAAGCCGGCCCTTGGCGGCGCCACGGCCCTCCTGCCCTTCACCAAGGCCTTCGTGCCCGAACTCGACATCGCCGGCGGCCGGGTCGTGATCGATCCGCCCGACGACCTGTTCGCCCCCGCCGGCCCGCGCCCGCCCGAGGAACCGGTCTAGGAGACGAAGCGGTCGGTTCAGTCTCGCTCCCCCCGGCACGTTCGATGCACCGCCCGTCAGTGGCGGCTCTCCCGAGCGACGATCCATTCCCCCCGAACAAGGCAGCGGATGTCCGCAGGAGCAAGTCGGCACGTCGTCATCATCGGCTCCGGCGCCGTCGGGACGGTGAGCGCCCTCGAGTGCCTGCGGCAGGGGCATCGCGTCACCGTGGTCGATCCGGCTCCACCGGGCGGTGAGCACGCCACCAGCTACGGCAATGCCGGCTGGCTCTCCTCGCATTCCGTCATTCCGCCGGCCGAGCCCGGAATGTGGCGGAAGGTGCCGGGGTTCCTCCTCGACTCGCTCGGTCCGCTCTCGATCCGCTGGAGCTACCTGCCGAAGGTCATGCCCTGGCTGATCCGATTCCTCCTCGCCGCCCGGACGCCGGTGCTGATCGAGCGGACGGCCCGGGCCATGCGGACCTTGCTCAGCGACGCACCGAAGCTCCACGCCGGCCTCGCCGCAGAAGCCGGCGTATCGGACCTGATCGAACGCCGGGGCGTCCTGCACGTCTATCCCGACCGGGCGGCCTTCGAGGGCGACGCCCGGTCCTGGGCGATCCGCCGTACGGTCGGCGTCGAATGGCTCGAACTCTCGGCCGATGAAATCCGTCAGCGCGAACCCCATCTCCATCCGCGCTACACCTTCGGCCTCGTGGTCGAGGAAGCGGGGCATTGCCGCGATCCCGGCGGCTACGTCGCGGCGCTGGCCGACCTCGCCCGCGCGCGGGGCGCCGCCTACAGGACGACCCGGGCGACGGGTTTTCGTGTCGAGGCGGGACGCCTGACGGCGGTGACGACGGAAGACGGCGAGATCGCCTGCGATCGCGCCGTGGTGGCGGCCGGCGCCCGCTCGAAGGCCCTGACCGCTTCGCTCGGCGATCCGCTCCCCCTGGAGAGCGAGCGCGGCTACCATGTCATGATCCCCGACGCGGAGGTCGGCCCCCGCACCCCCATGATGGCCTCCGACGCCAAGATGATCGTCAACCACATGAACGGGGGTCTGCGGGCCGCTGGGCAGGTCGAGTTCGCGGGGCTGGCGGCCGTGCCGAACTGGAAGCGCGCGGAGATCCTGCGCGATCACCTCGTCTCGATGTTCCCGGGGCTGGCCGGAACGGTGTCGGCCGAGACGCCCCGCGTGTGGCTCGGGCATCGCCCAAGCATGCCGGACGGTCGCCCCTGCATCGGCACGGCGCGCAAGACCACCGACGTGATCTACGCCTTCGGCCACGGCCATGTCGGCCTCGTCGGCTCGGCCCGTACTGGACGTCTCGTCGCCCAGCTCGTCAGCGGCATGCCGCCCGAAATTCCCCTGGCCCCGTTCGATCCGCGCCGCTTCCTCTGAAAGAAACGGGTCTCCGAGCCCGGGCGCCGCGTGAGCGAAGCCGAATTCCGCAGATCCACACGGAGACAGTCGGCGCCCCGCCAACCGGTCGCTTGCGGCCGCCTAGCTTCGCCCCTCGACCATGACCGCCTTCGCGCGTTCGATGGGGGCCGGGCTCATGGCCAGGGGGCCGTCGAAGGGGCGCTCGTGAAGGGCCACGACGCCCAGGGTCGTCACCATGGCGATGGCGAACAGCATGAGCGTCGTCACCTGCGCCACGGGACGCTCGAGATGCACGAGACCGATGGCGACGAGGGTGAGCCCCGCCAGCACCATCAGAGTCAGCCATTTCGATTGATCGCCCTGCGCATCGCTGAGCGCCAGCCGCTCGCCCCGGGCCGTGCGCAGATTCATCACCGCGTCGAGCAGGAGGGCGTGGGCGGCCTGGCCCGAGACGACATGCTTCGGGTCGGCCGCCACCGCCATCAACTGCGCCAGGGCAGCGCCCGCGACGGGCGAGGACAGCCCGTCCGTCATCTTGGGCCACTCGTCGGTCACGAGGGCGTCCGCGTAGGCCAGGAGCGCGGCGCGGATCTCGCTCATGTCCGACACCGTGGCGACACTGAGATCATGGACAGCGAGGAGATTCGAGCGCTCGTTCTGCACCACCCGCGCCGCCTGCCGCTGGCGCTCCCACGCGTCGTTGGCGACGAACCCCGTCAGCAGGGCCAGCAGCACCGAGATTGCCGTGAAGTAGGTCGGCACCACGCCGGTGCCGAGGCGCAGCATACCGGGCCGCGTCCAGGGTAGGTTGGTCAGGAGGACGAGGAGGGCAACCGCCCCGGCGAAGACGCCACCGAGGCCGGTGAAGATCAGCCAGACCGGACAGTCGAGCCAGACACCGAGGATCACGCCGCAACTCCTATCGCGCCAGTGAGCGTAAGCTTAGGAGCGCCCCGCTACCGAAGGGTGAAACGACGGCGGCAAAGGCGGCGTAATCGGCCTCAGCGGCCCTTCGGAGCGGCCCGCGTCACCGTATCGGGGCAGGACCGGACCGTTGCCGGCTCGGGCCGGGCCGCGATGGCGGGGGCCTCGAACACGGCGAGGTAGCCGGATCCGCCGTGCAGCACCGTGACGCCGATCTCGTGGTAACCCATGACCGCGAGTTCGCAGCGCAGGAGAGGCAGGGGCGTGCCGTGGCGCGAGGGAATCGTATCGGCGTCGACGATGCCGACTCGGCCGCCGGGCTTCATCATGGCCGCGAGGTTGTGGAGTAGGCCGAACGGCTGGGCGATCTCGTGATACATGTGGACGAGAACCGCGGCATCGAGGGACGCCGCCGGCAGCCGGGGGTCGTGCGGCTCGCCGCGCACCACCGTGACCTGGGCGAGCTTCGCCTTGCGCACCCGGCGCTCCAGGCCGGCGAGATAGAGCGGCGTCACGTCCTCGGCGAAGACGTGGCCCTCCGGGCCGACCCGCTCGGCCAGACGCACAGTGTAATAGCCGCTGCCCGCGCCGATATCAGCCACGGTCTGACCGGGCCGGATGTCCATCAGACGAATCACCTGACCGACTTCGTCGATGGCATCCCGTTCGGCTTCGGAGGCCCAGAGGGGCGCGATGATCTCCGCCACCGGCCGGTCGGGATCCGGGAATGCGGAAGCGGGGGCACCCGGCGGCCCGGGAGGCTCCTGCGCCAAGGCCGGCGAGGCGATGAGGACGGCGGCGAGGCTGAGAAACCGGATCATGACATGACCTATATCGCCACCGCGTAAACGCGCCCTTCCATCCGCGTTGACCGATCGGCCCGGCCCGCGCCATGGAACGGCATGACCCAGTACAGCACGCCGTGGCGCGCCACCCTCCTCACCCTCTATCCCGAGATGTTCCCCGGCCCCCTCGGCCTCTCCCTCTCGGGCGATGCCCTGGTGCGGGGTACCTGGTCCCTCGAAACCCGTTCGATCCGCGAACACGGCCTCGGTCGCCACCGCGCCGTCGACGACACCCCGGCCGGGGGCGGCGCCGGCATGGTCCTGCGCTGCGACGTGTTGGCGGCGGCCATCGACGCCGCGGCAGCGCCCGACGATCCGCGCCCGCGCCTCCTCATGAGCCCGCGTGGCCGGCCCCTCAGCCAGAGACGCGTGCGCGCCTTGAGCGAGGGCCCCGGCCTCGTCATCGTCTGCGGCCGGTTCGAGGGCGTGGACGAGCGCGTCATCGCCGGACGCGGCCTGGAGGAGGTCTCCATCGGCGACTACGTGCTGTCGGGGGGCGAGATCGCGGCCCTGACCCTCCTCGACGCCTGCGTGCGGCTGCTGCCCGGCGTCATGGGCAAGGAAGCGTCCGGACAGGACGAGAGCTTCGAGGGCGGGCGCCTCGAATATCCGCATTACACCCGGCCCCGCGAATGGGAGGGGCGGACCATTCCGGACGTTCTCACGGGCGGCAACCACGGGGCCATCGCGCACTGGCGGGCGGCGGAATCCCTGCGGCTCACCCGCGAGCGCCGGCCGGACCTCCTCGCGGATTCCGACCTCCGCTCCCCGAGCCCCGACGGGATTGCCCGTCGCGACACGCGGGACTGACCCCCGGAGGCCGTTTCAAACGGCGTTCAGCCGAAATCATCCACCCCTCACAAAAAGAAACTTGCCTCGACCACGGCCGAGGTTCATCCCTGTAGGTGGGACACTCCTCCCCAACGAGGAGCTTTCATCTGGAAGGATGACCATCATGTGCCGACCCAACACGCGCCCCCGCGTGCCGAATTTCTCGTCCGGACCCTGCACCAAGCGCCCCGGCTGGAGTCTCCAGGCCCTCGAAGGCGCCGCCCTCGGGCGCTCGCACCGTTCGACCCTCGGCAAGGCCAAGCTGAAGCAGGCCATCGACCTAACCCGTGAGGTGCTGCAGGTCCCGGCGGATTACCGCATCGGCATTGTCCCCGCCTCCGACACCGGTGCCGTCGAGATGGCCATGTGGTCGATGCTCGGGCCGAAGGCCGTCGAGGTCGTGGCCTGGGAAGCGTTCGGCCTCGAATGGGTCACGGACGCCCTCAAGGAACTCAAGATCGCTCCGAAGGTGCATGTCGGCGATTACGGCATCCTGCCGGACCTCTCGGCCGTCGACACCCAGCACAACGACGTGATCTTCACCTGGAACGGCACCGCCGCCGGCGTGCGCGTGCCGAATGGTGACTGGATCGCGGCCGACCGCGAGGGCGTCACCATCTGCGACGCGACCTCGGCCGCCTTCGCCATGCCGCTCGCCTGGGATAAGCTCGATGTCGTGACCTTCTCCTGGCAGAAGGTCATGGGCGGCGAGGCCGCGCACGGCATGATCGTGCTTTCGCCCCGCGCCGTAGCGCGCATCGAAGGCAATGTCCCGGCCTGGCCCGTGCCGAAGGTGTTCCGCATGGCCAAGGACGGCAAGCTCATCGAGGGCATCTTCAAGGGCGACACCATCAACACGCCCTCCATGCTGGCGGTGGAAGATTACCTCGACACCCTGACTTGGGCCAAGAACATCGGCGGCCTCGACGCGCTCCATGCCCGCGCCGACGCCAACGCCAGGGTGGTGCACGACTGGGTGGCGCGCACGCCCTGGATCGGCCACCTCGCCGTGGATGCCGGCACCTACTCCAACACCGGCGTGTGCCTCGTGATCACCGATCCCGACGTGCTGGCAAAGGGCGACAAGGCCGTCGAGGCCGTGGCCAAGGGCATCGCCGACGCCCTCGATCGCGAGGGGATCGCCTACGACATCGGCGCCTATCGCGACGCCCCTGCGGGCCTGCGCATCTGGTGCGGCGGCACGGTGGAGACGTCCGACCTCGAAGCCCTGATGCCGTGGCTCGACTGGGCGTATGCCGCCGAGAAGGCGAAGCTCGCGCAGGCTGCGTAGCGTCACCCCCCTTCCCCGTGCGGGAGGGGGGCCGGACCGACACATACAGAGTCATAACTCGAAACCGCGAAACGGTTGCGTTGGGCGCGACAGGCTCCCTCTCCTTGTAGGAGAGGCGCCCCGCGCTGCCCTCGCCCTGCGTGAAAACGGTCGCCTGCTAAAGCGAGAGGGAGGACGCGTTGCGCCTCCCCCCAAAACCCCTTTTCCTTAGAACCCGGAGGCCATCATGGCTGCTCCCAAGGTGCTTATTTCCGACGCCCTCTCCGACGCAGCCGTGCAGATCTTTCGCGATCGCGGCATCGACGTCGATTTCATCCCCGACCTCGGCAAGGACAAGGCGGCCTTCGCGGCCATCGTCGGCCATTACGACGGCCTCGCGATCCGGTCGGCCTCCAAGGTCACGAGCAAGGTCATCGCCGAGGCGGGCCGCCTCAGGGTGATCGGCCGGGCCGGCATCGGCGTCGACAACGTCGACGTCCCGGCCGCCACGGCGCGGGGCATCATCGTGATGAACACGCCGTTCGGCAATTCCATCACCACGGCCGAGCACGCCATCGCGCTGATGTTCGCCCTCGCCCGGCAGCTGCCCCAGGCCGACGCCTCGACGCAGGCCGGCAAGTGGGAGAAGAACCGCTTCATGGGCGTCGAGCTGACGGCCAAGACGCTTGGCGTCATCGGTTGCGGCAACATCGGCGCCATCGTGGCCGACCGGGCCATCGGCCTGAAGCTCAAGGTCGTGGCCTACGACCCCTATCTGTCGCCGGAGCGCGCCGTGGAACTCGGCGTCGAGAAAGTGGAGCTCGACGCGCTCCTGGCGCGGGCCGACATCATCACCCTCCACGTGCCGATGACCGACAAGACCCGCAACATCCTCTCGGCCGAGGCCTTGGCCAAGACCAAGCGGGGCGTGCGCATCATCAATTGCGCGCGCGGCGGCCTCGTCGACGAAGTCGCCCTGCGCGCCGCCCTCGATTCGGGCCACGTCGCAGGTGCGGCGCTGGACGTGTTCGTCACCGAGCCGGCCACGGAGAACCCGCTGTTCGGGCATCCGAACGTGATCTGCACGCCGCATCTCGGCGCCTCCACCAACGAGGCGCAGGAGAACGTCGCCCTGCAGGTGGCCGAGCAGATGTCCGACTATCTCCTCCAGGGGGCGATCACCAACGCCATCAACTTCCCCTCGATCTCGGCCGACGAGGCGCCGCGCCTGAAACCCTTCGTGGCGCTCGCCGAGAAACTCGGCTCGTTCCTCGGCCAGCTCACGGAGGCGCCGATCAAAGGCATCCGCATCACCTACGAGGGCGCGGTGGCCGCGATGAACACCCGTGCGCTCACCTCGGCGGCGATCACCGGCGTCCTGCGGCCGTTCCTGCAGGACATCAACATGGTCTCGGCTCCCGCACTCGCGCGCGAGCGCGGCATCGTGGTGGACGAGATCAAGCGCGAGGGCGCCGTCACGGACTTCGAATCGGTCATCCGCATCACGGTCATCGGCGAGGACATGCCGCGCGACGCCGCCGGCACGGTGTTCCACGACGGCAAGCCCCGCGTGATCGAGATCCGCTCCATCGCCATCGACGCGGCCTTCGCGCCCCAGATGCTCTACGTGCGCAACCACGACAAGCCGGGTTTCATCGGCCGCCTCGGCAGCATCCTGGGCGATGCGGGCGTCAACGTCGCGACATTCAACCTCGGCCGCGAGGAGGAAGGCGGCAGCGCCATCTGCCTCTGCGCCGTGGACGCCCCGGTCTCGGACGCGGTGCTGAAGCAGATCGACGCGATCCCGCAGGTGCGCCGAGTCCGGGCGGTGAGTTTTTGAAGGCACTTGGGAAAATGGCGGCGCTCGGTGATCCCGGGCGTCGCCGCATCCGATCACAGGACATCTCACGCGGTTCGGCTGGCCTCCGAGGCTCCTTCTGACGTAAGGCTCGGCATCCCCCGGCCCTCACCGCTCGGACGCGCTTCATGAAGATCGACGGCCAGCCCTACCGCACCATCTTTCCCGATGCCGACGGCGTCTCCGTGCAGGTCATCGACCAGACCCGCCTGCCCTTCGCGTTCGAGCTGAAGCGCTTGCGCTCCATGCACGACGCCGCCGTCGCCATCCGCACTATGGTGGTGCGCGGCGCCCCCCTCATCGGGGTCGCGGCGGCCTACGGCCTGGCCCTCGGCCTCGCCGAGGACGCGTCGGATGCGGGCATCGAGCGGGCGGTGGAGTTCCTGGCCGAGACCCGCCCCACGGCGATCAACCTGCGCTGGGCCCTGGACCGGGTGGCGGCCAAGCTCCGCACGGTGCCGATTCCGGAGCGCGCCGCCTTCGCCTTCGCCGAGGCCGGCCGCATCGCCGAGGAGGATGTGGAGAGCTGCCACGCCATCGGCGTGCACGGCGCCAAGATCCTGTCCGACCTCCACGCCAGGACCGGCCGCACCGTGAACGTGCTGACCCATTGCAACGCCGGCTGGCTCGCCACCGTCGATTGGGGCACGGCGCTGGCGCCCATCTATGTCGCCCACGATGCCGGCGTGCCGGTCCACGTCTTCGTGGACGAGACCCGGCCGCGCAACCAGGGCGCGGCACTGACTGCCTTCGAGCTCAACGCCCACGGCGTGCCCCACACGGTTATCGCCGACAATGCCGGCGGCCACCTGATGCAGCACGGCCGCATCGACCTGTGCATCGTCGGCTCCGACCGCACCACGGCGTCGGGCGACGTCTGCAAC
>Ga0182232_1000043_pt1 | contig 42250 bp, 40 predicted proteins | sample G6R1MG_30_FD_155484 | JGI IMG/M metagenome (GOLD analysis project Ga0182232, IMG submission 155484) | Phyllosphere microbial comminities from miscanthus, Michigan, USA - G6R3_NF_07NOV2016_LD2 MG | ecosystem: Host-associated > Plants > Phyllosphere > Phylloplane/Leaf | place: USA: Michigan... | reverse complement strand
TGTTCGTCCACCTGACGGACGGGATCGTCGAGGCCGCGCGTGACTGGGACCGTGGCCGGGGATTCGCGCGAATCCGCGAACGCTGGATCGCCGACGCAGCCGGACTCGGCGCGCCGGTGACCGTGCGGACCGGCGACACCCGCGTGCATGGAATTTTCGAGACGATCGACGGAGCGGGACGGCTCGTCATCCGATCGGACGATGGAACGCGACGGACCGTGACGGCGGGCGAGGTGCATCTGGGTACGGCCGCGACGGCGGCTTGAGGTTTGAGTGAAGATGACGACAGGGCAAGACGAACTCGTCTTCGTGCCGCTCGGCGGCGTGGGCGAGATCGGCATGAATGCGGCGTTGTACGGTTTCGGACCGGCCAAGCGCCGCAAATGGATCATGGTCGATTGCGGCATGGGGTTCGCCGGGGAGGAGGGCTTCCCGGGAATCGACCTCATGTTCCCCGACCTGAGCTTCATCGAGGAGCGCAAGGAGGATCTCCTTGGCATCTTCATCACCCATGCGCACGAGGACCATATCGGCGCCATCGGTGAGTTGTGGCCCAAGCTCAAGGCGCCGGTCTATGCCACGCGTTTTGCCAAGAACCTGCTCGAGGCGCGCCGTCTCAGCGAGCCGGGTGCGCCGAAGGTCGTGCTCAAGGAAGTCCAGGCCGGTCGCCGGATCCAGCTCGGTCCGTTCGACATCGAGTACGTGCCCGTGTCGCACTCGATTCCCGAGTCGAACGCCGTCGCGATCCGGACGCCCCACGGTCTGCTGCTCCACACCGGCGACTGGAAGCTCGATCCGACCCCGATCCTCGGCGACGTGACCTCCGAGGCCGCGTTCCGGGCGCTGGGCGACGAGGGCATCCTCGCCATGATCAGCGACTCGACCAACGTCGTTCGCGAGGGGCGTTCCCCGAGCGAGGCCGAGGTTGCCGCGACCCTGCGCGAACTCATCTCCGAGGCGCCCCACCGCGTCGCAGTCACCACCTTCGCGTCGAACGTCGCGCGCATGCGCGCCGTGGCCGAGGCTGCCCAGGCCTGCGGCCGCGAGGTCGTCGCCGTCGGTCGCGCCATGGACCGGGTCATCGGTGTCGCCCGCGAATGCGGCTTCCTCGACGGCCTGCCGGACTTCCGCTCGGCGGACGCCTATGGCTACCTGCCCCGCGACAAGGTGGTGTGCCTGCTCACGGGCTCGCAGGGCGAGGAGCGCGCGGCGCTCGCCCGCGTCTCGCGCGACGACCATCCCGACGTGACCCTGACGGCCGGCGACCGGGTGATCTTCTCCTCGCGCGCGATTCCCGGCAACGAGCGGGCGGTGGGCGCGATCATCAACGATCTCATCAACGCCGGCATCGAGGTGGTCACCGACCGCACGAAGCTTGTTCACGTCTCGGGCCATCCCCGGCGCGACGAGATGGCGGAGATGTATGCCTGGACCCGGCCGCAGACGGCCATCCCCGTCCACGGCGAGGCCTTGCATCTCGACGAGCATGCGCGCTTCGCCCGGGCGCAAGGGGTGCCCAACGTCGTCAAGGCCCGCAACGGCAGCGTCGTGCGCCTCGCCCCCGGCACGCCCGAGGTGGTCGATCACGTCAAGGCCGGGCGCCTGTTCAAGGACGGCAACATCCTCATCGATGCCAAGGACCGGGCGATCCCCGAGCGGCGCAAGCTCGCTCAGGCCGGCCTGGTCTCGGTGGCCATCGCCATCGACGAGCAGGGCGAGGTGCTGGGCGAGCCCGCCATCGACATCATCGGCCTGCCCAATCGCGGCCGCGGCGGCCAGCCGATGCTGGACGTAGTGATCGAATGCGTCGCCCGGACCCTCTCCGGCCTGTCGAAGGCCAAGCGCCGGGACGCCGAGGCCGTCGAGAAGGCCGTCGACCGGGCGATCCGCTCCGGCGTCAACGAAGCCTGGGGCAAGAAGCCGGCCTGCCACGTGCAGGTGGTGGAGGTCTGAAGCCGCCTCGACCCTCCCCCGCCACGGGGGAGGGAAGGTCTGTCGCGCAGCGCGCTATCACGGAGGGAGCAAACATGATCGGACGCCTCAACCACGTTGCCATCGCCGTGCGCGACCTCGACGCCGCCTGCGCCATCTATCGCGATACCCTGGGCGCCACCGTCACCGAGCCGCTGCCCCAGCCCGAGCACGGCGTCACGGTGGTGTTCGTGAACCTCCCCAACAGCAAGGTCGAACTCATGGCGCCGCTGGGCGAGGGCTCGCCCATCGCGAGCTTCGTCGAGCGCAACCCACAGGGCGGCGTGCACCACGTCTGCTACGAGGTCGACGATATCCTGGCCGCCCGCGACAAGCTCAAGGCCCAAGGAGCCCGCGTGCTTGGCACCGGAGAGCCCAAGATCGGTGCCCACGGCAAGCCGGTGCTGTTCCTCCACCCCAAGGATTTCCTCGGGACCCTGGTCGAGCTAGAGCAGGTCTGATCCCATGGGCGCCGTCCTCGACACCGTCGCCGCCACGACCCTTCGGACGCTGGCCGCTATGCTGGCGGTCATTGCCCTCGTGGTGGTGATCGCGGTGAGCCAGTTCCGGCTCACGGTGTTCGGGGCCGTGGCGCTCTACTTCGTGGTGTGGTGGACGCTGCTGTTCGTGATCCTGCCCATCCGCAATCAGGCCGAGACCGATCCGGACCGGGTCGTCCCGGGCCAGGACCCGGGCGCTCCGGCCTCGCCACGTCTGCGCGAGAAGGCGCTCTGGACCACGGCTCTCGCCAGCGTAGTGTTCCTCGTGGCGATCCCGCTGTTCGAGCTGGCCGGGCTCTAGAAGCGAAGGGTCGGACGATCGGACATAAAAAAAGCAAGGCCTGAGCCTTGCTTTTGAAAAGATGATCGTCGGAACAGCCTAATTGTTTCACGCATCTTGACGGCGTGGCGGCTGATTGTTCCTCCCCAGACTCGGGCCTGTCGCGGCCTCTAACGGGCCGTGCGACCAGCGCAAGGCGCTTATAGGAAGAGGAATTCCCATTGTCACGCCATGGGAGGGGAGATCCTGCGTTTTTTCACCAGAAACGCCCGGATTTGTCATGAGCCGCACAAAGCGGGTCCTTTCGGAATCCTCTTGCGAGCTTGTCTAGAAAGCGGCCCTGTCTTGGGTACAGGGCGAACCACCCCGGCGGACCTCGTGTCTTCTCGGCGGCCGGAGGTGCTCTTTTCGGGATGATGCATTCCGGGTGTCGCCTGGCTGCGCTTGTGTTTTCCCGGTGCAATGTGTTGTGTGCCCCGGCGCGTCCGACGGTGCGGCGCGCTGGTTCCAGGGCCTTCCATGCGTCTCTCCCGCTACTTTCTCCCCACCCTGCGCGAGACGCCCAAGGAGGCCGAGATCGTCTCCCACCGGCTCATGCTGCGCGCTGGCCTCGTGCGCCAGGAAGCCGCCGGCATCTACGCGTGGCTGCCGCTGGGCCTGCGGGTGCTGAACCGGGTCTGTGCGGTGATCCGGGAGGAGCAGGACCGGGCCGGCGCCATCGAGATCCTGATGCCGGCGATCCAGTCGGCCGAGCTCTGGAAGGAATCGGGCCGCTACGAGGCCTACGGCAAGGAGATGCTCCGCATCGCCGACCGGCACGACCGCGAGATGCTGTTCGGCCCCACCGCCGAGGAAGTCGTCACCGAAATCTTCCGGGGCAGCGTGCGGTCCTACAAGGATCTGCCGAGGAACCTCTATCAGATCTCCTGGAAGTTCCGGGATGAGGTGCGCCCGCGCTTCGGGACCATGCGCTCGCGCGAGTTCCTGATGAAGGACGCCTACTCGTTCGACATCGACCAGGCGGCCGCCCGCCACGCCTACAACCGCATGTTCGTGGCGTATCTGCGCACCTTCGCGGGCCTCGGCCTGAAGGCCATCCCCATGCGGGCCGACACCGGCCCCATCGGCGGCGACCTCAGCCACGAATTCATCATCCTGGCTCAGACCGGCGAGAGCGAGGTGTTCTGCGACCGGCAATATCTCGAGTTCGAGACGCCGCCGGTCACGACGGATTTCGAGGACGTCGCCGGGCTTCAGGGCACCGTCGACCGCTGGACCTCGCACTATGCCGCGACGAGCGAGATGCACGAGCCGGCGGCCTTCGCCGAAGTCGCGCCCGACAACCAGATGGCCGCGCGCGGCATCGAGGTCGGCCACATCTTCTACTTCGGCACCAAGTATTCCGAGCCCATGGGCGCCAAGGTCACCGGTCCCGACGGCGTCGAGCGCCCGGTGCATATGGGCTCCTACGGCATCGGCCCGAGCCGCCTCGTCGCTGCCATCATCGAGGCCTCCCACGACGAGGCCGGAATCATCTGGCCGGATGCCGTGGCGCCCTTCGACGTCGCGCTCATCAACCTCAAGAGCGGGGATGCGGCGACCGACGCGGCCTGCATGGAGATCCAGGGGAGCCTGGAGGCCGCCGGCCTCACGGTGCTGTACGACGACCGTGACGAGCGGCCGGGCGCCAAGTTCGCCACCGCCGATCTCATCGGCCTGCCCTGGCAGGTGATCGTCGGGCCGCGCGGGCTGGCCGAGGGCAAGGTCGAGATCAAGCGCCGGGCCGGCGGCGAGCGCGAGACCATTGCGCCCATCGATCTCCTCGCCCGTCTGAAGCGGGTCTGAGTCCGCCATGGCGGCGGCGATGATGGAGCGGCTGAAGGGGGCCGGCGCCCTGTTCCGGCGGGGGGGCACCCCACCCTTCGCCGGGTTCGAATGGATCCTGGCCGGGCGCTACCTGCGTGCGCGCCGCCGTGGTGGCGGTGTCTCCGTGGTGGCGTTCTTCTCCGTCCTCGGAATCGCCCTGGGTGTGGCCACCCTCATCATCGTGCTCTCGGTGATGAACGGCTTTCGCACGGAACTGCTCTCGAAGATCGTCGGCATCAACGGCCACGTCTTCGTCACGCCCATCGACCGGCTGTTCACGGATTTTGAGGACCTGTCCGACCGCCTCTCGAAGGTCGCCGGGGTCCGCGCGGCCATTCCCCTCGTCGAGGGGCAGGCCTTCGCCTCCTCGCCCTATGGCGGCAGCGGCGTGCTCGTGCGCGGCATCCGGGCCGAGGACCTCGACAAGATCGGGAGCATCGCCAAGAACATCCGCGGCGGCACCCTGGAGGGGTTCGACGACGGCACCGGCGTCGCCATCGGCCGGCGTCTGGCCGAGGCGCTGGGCCTTCAGGCCGGCGATTCGATCACCCTCTCGACGCCGAAGGGCGCCACCACGCCGTTCGGCACGGCGCCGCGCACGAAGGCCTACACCGTCAAGGCGGTGTTCGAGATCGGCATGACCGAGTTCGATTCCACCTTCGTGTTCATGCCCCTCGCCGAATCGCAGGCCTTCTTCAACCGCGACGCCGATGTCAGCCTCATCGAGATCTACCTCGACGATGCCGACGGGGTGGCGGCCATGCGGCCCGACCTCGAGATGGCGGCCGAACGCCCGGTGCTGCTGACCGATTGGCGCCAGCGCAACCGCACCTTCTTCGGCGCCCTCGAGGTGGAGCGGAACGTGATGTTCCTCATCCTCAGCCTCATCGTGGTGGTGGCGACCCTCAACATCGTCTCGGGCCTCATCCTGCTCGTGCGCGACAAGTCGAGCGACATCGCCATCCTGCGCACCATGGGGGCGACCCCCGGCACGATCATGCGGGTGTTCCTCATCAACGGCGCCCTCATCGGCATTGTCGGAACCCTGAGCGGCCTCGGCCTCGGCATCCTCATCACCCTCAATATCAAGCCGATCCAGCGGGTGCTGTTTCCCTCCGCCTGGGACCCGACCGTGCGGTTCCTGGCCGAGATTCCCGCCGAGATGAACACCCGGGAAATCACCGTGGTGGTCGTCACCTCCATCGCCCTGTCGCTCATCGCGACCCTGTATCCCTCGTGGCGCGCCGCCCGACTCGATCCGGTGCAGGCCCTGCGCTACGGCTAACGCATCGTCCCGAAAGGCGGGTGACCGGCTTTCTGACGAAGACGATGCGGACACCAAAGACGAGCGGCCCCCGAGAGGATCTCCATGGAAACGAAAGCCGAGGCGCCCGGCGCGCAGCCGGTCCCGGCCCTGTTCTTCGCCAAGGTCGAGCGGCGCTACGCCCAAGGGGCGGGGGCGCTCGATATCCTGCGTGGCGCCGAATTCGCCCTCTGGCCCGGCGAACTCGTCGCCCTGGTGGCGCCGTCGGGGGCCGGTAAATCGACCCTGCTGCATATCGCCGGCCTGCTGGAGCGGCCGGATGCGGGCGAGGTCTATATCGGCGGCCGGCCCACCGCCGCCATGGCGGATGCCGAGCGCACCCGGATCCGCCGCGAGGAGATGGGCTTCGTCTATCAATTCCACCATCTCCTGCCCGAGTTCTCGGCCCTCGAGAACGTGGTGATGCCCCAGCTCATCCGGGGCCTGTCCCACAAGGAGGGCAAGGCCCGGGCGACGGAACTCCTGAGCTTCCTCGGCCTCAAGGACCGCCTCGCCCATCGTCCGGCCGAGTTGTCGGGCGGAGAGCAGCAGCGCGTCGCCATCGCCCGGGCGGTCGCCAACGGCCCGCGCCTGCTGCTGGCCGACGAGCCGACCGGCAACCTCGATCCGCATACGGCTGCCCACGTGTTCGGTATCCTCGTCTCCCTCGTGCGCGCGTCCGGCCTCGCTGCTCTGGTGGCGACTCACAACATGGACCTCGCCGCCCGCATGGACCGGCGGGTGACCATTCGCGAAGGGCTGATCGAGCAGCTCGACTGATCCGGACACCGGCCGGTTCGAGCCAATCAGCTCATCGGCTCGCGATCAGGCGCTCGATCGCGTCGCAGGCGGTGACGATGCCGTCCTCGCGCGACACTCGGGCTCGCGCCGTCGCGCAGGCCTCCGCCACGGTGTTCGAGGCAAGGAGGCGGTCCAGGACCCGGGCCGCCCGGGCGGGGGTGAAGCGGCGGCGGCGGAGGACGGCGCCGAGGCCGAGGCGCTGAAGGCGCAGACCCTCGTCGAAATGATCGAACGCCACCGGGATCACGAGCTGCGGAATGCCGGCGGCGAGGGCCTGGGCCACGGTGCCGACGCCGCCGTGGTGGATCAGGGCGGCCGCGCGCGGCAGGAGGGTGCTCAAGGGCGCGTAGGGCAGGTGCACGATCCCCGCGGGAAGATCCGTGGGCACCTGACCGTCTTGTGGAGCGAGCAGGACGCCGCGTCGGCCCGTGACCCGGCACAGGGCGCAGGCGGTGCGGAAGAAGGCCTGTCCCTGCCGCATCGCCGAGCCGTAGGTGAAGACCAGGGGCGCGGGGCCGGCATCGAGGAAATCCGCCAAGTCCCGGCTCAGGGCCTGCGCATCGCCGAAGCGATCGACGAGGGGAAAGCCGACCTGCGTCGCCTGTGCCGGCCAATCCGCCTGGGGCGCGGCGAACCAGTCCGGGAACATCAGGAGGATACGCGTCGGACTGTTCCACCAGTGCCGTAAACGGCGCACGGGGGCGAGATCGAGGCGCTGGCGCAGGGCGTTGAGCCGGGGCAGGGCGGCCCGGTCGATGACGTAGCGGTCGGCGCCCCGGCCGAGCCAGTGCCGCAGGCGGGACGGCAGGCGGTGGGCGAAGGGAATCCCCGGCAGGACCGGAGCCGCGTCCCGGCTCTCCACCATCATGGGCATGACGTGAACGGTGACGACGGGCAGGCCGAGTTTGTCCTGCGCCACGCGCGCGCCGACGCCGAGGGTGGAGGCGACCACGAGGGTCTCGCCCGGTCGGCTCGTGCGCGCGAGCCAGTCGTAGGTCCATTCCGTCGCCGCCGCGAAATGCTCGAACAGGACCGACGCGCCCCGCCGCGGATGCCACAGGTCGGGCGATGCGACGGCCCGGTCATAGTCGGCGCAGGTGCCGAGGGCATGGAACGGCAGGTCGGCGCGCGCGGCCAGGCACGCGAACGGGGCCGGTGCCGCGAGGATCACGGCATGTCCGCGCCGCACCAGTTCGGTGCCGAGGCCGATGAAGGGAAGCACGTCGCCATGGGAACCGACGGCCACCAGTTTGATCTGCATGATTGCCTTGTGACGCGGAACGCGGGTGTTGAATTGGAGAAGAGCGTCCGTCTTCGTGGATGATCACGATGTGTGGGCCGGTAAAAACTTTTCCATCTCGGTGACGTGCGGCATCACACGCCGGCCAAGTGGGGTTGCAGGTCTGAATATAGGATCGAACCGAACTCTAAGTGCTGGAAACGGAAGAGAATCTTGTGATCTAAATCAATTCATCGTCAGCGCGATGCTCGATCGCCCCAATTGGCGTCTGAAATCAGCTGATTGACGAATGATTGACTCTGTTCGGCGCGAGCGGCGGCTTTCCGCTTTACATAGAACAAAACAGGAACAAAATAGGGCTCTCAACAGAAGGCAGGGCCGATGTTCAAGCGGATGATCCTGACCGGCATGGTCGAATTCACGGCCTTCGGGCTCCTGGCGGGTGCGGTCGCGATCTGGGCCGTAGCCTTGGCACCGTTAAGGTAGGCGTTGCACCGGCATCACGGGCGCGACCTCTCCACAGACAAACGAAAAGCGCGCTCCTTTCGGAATGGATTCTTCACCATGACGGGTCCACGTGAGAGCATGGCGCGCATCCTCAAAGATCCTGGCTTCGTCCATCTCCATGTCCACTCGTCGTTCTCGCTCCTCGAAGGGGCCCTGAAGGTCGGGGACATCGTCAAGGCGGCGGCGGCCGACCGGCAGCCCGCCCTGGCGCTGACCGACACCAACAACCTGTTCGGGGCGCTGGAATTCTCGGAAAAGGCGTCGGGCGCCGGGCTCCAGCCCATCGCCGGCCTGCAGGTGACCGTGGCGTTCGAGACGCCCGACCCGATGGCGCGGGTGGCGCCGGGGCAGGCCGGCTGCGCCAACATCGTGGTCCTCGCGCAGGACGAGGCGGGCTATGCCAACCTCCTGCGGCTGGCGAGCCGCGTCTATTTCGACGGCGCGCTGGGCGACGCACCCCGGGTGAGCGCGGCGGGGCTGGCGGAATGCGCCGGCGGCCTCATCGCCCTCACGGGCGGCACCACCGGGCCCCTCGACACGGCCCTGCGCCAGGGCCGTGCGGAACTCGCCGCCGCGCGCCTCGCGCAGCTGAAGGGTGCGTTCGGCGAAGACAATCTCTACGTCGAGATCCTGCGCCACGGCCTGTCCGACGAGCGCGCCGTCGAGCGGGAATTGCTCCGCCTCGCCGATTCCAACGGCCTGTCCATCGTCGCCACCAACGAGCCGTTCTTCGCCAAGACCGGAGATTACGACGCCCACGACGCCCTGCTCGCCATCGCCGACGGGCGCCTCGTCTCCGACGAGCGTCGCCGCAAGCTCACCCCGCGCCACGGCTTCACCACCCGCGCGCAGATGGCCGAGCTGTTCTCGGACCTGCCGGATGCCCTGAACGCCACCGTCGAGATCGCCATGCGCTGCGCCTATCGCGTGCGCACGCGCAAACCCATCCTGCCGAATTTCGGCGTCGTGGCGGCGCTGGACGCCGCCGCCCCCGACGTCGCCGCGGCCCCGCCCCTGGACGAGCCGGAGGAGCTGCGCCGTCAGGCCATCGCCGGCCTCGACCTGCGTCTCGCGCAGCACGGCACCGCGCCCGGCATGACCGAGCAGGTCTACCGCGACCGTCTCGCCTTCGAGCTCGACGTCATCGTCGGCATGAAGTTTCCCGGCTACTTCCTCATCGTGTCGGACTTCATCAAGTGGGCGAAGGACCACGACATCCCCGTCGGACCCGGCCGCGGCTCGGGCGCCGGCTCCCTCGTCGCGTGGTCGCTCCTCATCACCGACCTCGATCCGCTCCGGTTCGGCCTGCTGTTCGAGCGCTTCCTCAACCCCGAGCGCGTCTCGATGCCCGACTTCGACATCGACTTCTGCGTCGATGGCCGCGAGCGGGTGATCCAGTATGTGCAGGCGCGCTACGGCGAGCGCCAGGTCGCCCAGATCATCACCTTCGGTACGCTGCAGGCGCGCGGCGTGCTGCGCGACGTCGGCCGCGTCCTCGAGATGCCCTACGGGCAGGTCGACAAGCTGACGAAGCTCGTGCCGCAGAACCCCGCCAACCCCGTGACCCTGACCCAGGCCATCGAAGGCGAGCCGAAACTCCAGGCGGCCATGGAGGAGGAGCCCATCGTGGCCCGCCTCATGGAGATCGCCAAGAAGCTCGAGGGCCTGCACCGCCACGCCTCGACCCACGCCGCCGGCGTGGTCATCGGCGACCGGCCCCTCGAACAGCTCGTCCCCCTCTACCGCGATCCGAAGACCGGGATGCGGGTAACCCAGTTCAACATGAAGTGGGTCGAGGCCGCCGGCCTCGTGAAGTTCGACTTTCTGGGTCTGAAGACCCTCACGCTGCTGCGGTACTGCACCGATCTGCTGGCCAAGCGCGGGATCATCGTCGATCTCGCGTCGCTGCCGCTGGATGACAAGGCGACCTACGCGCCGATGAAGCGCGGCGAGACGGTGGGCGTGTTCCAGGTGGAATCCGCCGGCATGCGCAAGGCGCTCGTCGAGATGCAGGCCGACCGGTTCGAGGACATCATCGCCCTCGTGGCCCTCTACCGGCCCGGCCCCATGGCCAACATCCCGGTCTATTGCGAGCGCAAGCTCGGGCGCGACGCCGGCAACGAGGCGAGCTGGTATCCGCACGCCAAGCTGGAGCCAATCCTGCGCGAGACCTTCGGCATCATCGTCTACCAGGAACAGGTGATGGAAGTGGCCAAGGTCCTGGCCGGCTATTCCCTGGGCGAGGCCGACATGCTCCGCCGCGCCATGGGCAAGAAGATCAAGGCCGAGATGGACGCCCAGCGCGACCGCTTCGTGAAGGGCTGCATGGAGCGCGAACTCACCAAGGCCAAGGCCGACGAGATCTTCGACCTGCTGGCCAAGTTCGCCGATTACGGCTTCAACAAATCACACGCCGCCGCCTACGCCCTGCTGACCTACCAGACCGCCTACCTCAAGGCGAACCATCCGGTTGAGTTCCTGGCCGCCGCCATGCAGCTCGACATCGACGTCACCGACAAGCTTGCCGAGTTCCGCCAGGACGCGCAGCGCCTGAAGATCACCGTGGAGCCGCCCTCCATCAACACCTCGGGCGTCAACTTCGAGGTGAAGGACGGGCGGATCGTTTACGCCCTCTCGGCCATCAAGGGCGTCGGGCGCGGCGCCGTCGAGGCCGTGGTCCAGGCGCGCGGCGACACGCCGTTCCGGGAACTCGCCTGCCTCGCCCGCCGCATCAACCCGCGCCTCATCAACAAGCGCACCCTCGAGAACCTCGTCTCGGCCGGGGCGCTGGACGTGCTGGAGCCCGACCGGGCCCGGGCCTTCGCCGCCATCGAGCCGATGATGAAGCTCGCGCAAGGGGCGGCGGAGGCCGAAAGCACCGGCATCGCCGACATGTTCGGCGGCGTCACCTCCACCGACGTGACCCTGCGGGTGCCCGCCTACGAGGGCTGGCCCATGGCGGAGAAGTTGAAGCGCGAATACGACGCCATCGGCTTCTTCCTCTCGGGGCATCCGCTCGACGAGTACGGCGATCTCCTCGGCAAGCTTCGGGTCCAGACCTGGGCCGAGTTCTGCCGAGCCGTGCGGGCGGGTACCACCAGCGTCGGGCGCGTCGCGGCCTCCGTCCTCGACCGGTCGGAGCGGCGCACGAAGACCGGCAACAAGCTCGGCATCGTCATCCTGTCCGACCAGACCGGGCATTTCGAGGCGATCATCTTCTCCGAAGGCCTCGGGCATTACCGCGAGATCCTGGAGCCCGGCCGCCCCCTCGTGCTCCAGCTTCAGGCCAACCTCGAAGGCGAGGATGTCCGCGCCCGCATCATGACGGCCGAACCCCTCGACGTGGCGGTGGCGCGCCACCAGAAGGGCATGCGCGTGTACCTGCGCGACGAGCGACCGATTCCGTCCGTGCAGCAGCGCCTGCAGGTGCGGGGCGAGGGCGAGGTCTCCCTCATCCTCCTCCTCGACAACGGCGACCGTGAGGTCGAGGTGAAGCTGCCGGGCAAGTATCAGGCGACGCCGCAGATCGCCGGGGCGCTGCGGGCGGTGCCGGGCGTGGTGCAGGTGGAGGTGAACTGATCCGGGGTTCCGAGGGGATCATCCCCTCGGCGGGTGTCGGGCGGAGCCCGATGTCTCTCCGGGGCACTGCCCCGGCCCCCGCGAAGGGCTCGGCCCTTCGAACCCTGATTCAGGAGGCGGCCCGCGCCTCCAAGCGTTCGGCGACGAGAGCCTGCAACGTCCACAGGTGCAAATCCAGAATCCCCTCCCGCGCGCAGGCCTCCGCGGTGCGGAACAGGTACTCGGCGCTGGGCCCGAGATGGCCGGCGCCCGTGGCGATGCGGTCGGCGATCTCCGCCTCCGTGAGGCGGCCGGTGTAGCGGTCGCTGGCGCGGTTGACGACGAAGGTCAGGGCCGTCACCGGTCCGGCCTCCGTCTCCACCGTCACACAGCGGCCGAGATAGCCGTTGCCGCGCATCTCCCGGCGCCAGACCGGCAGCAGGGTCGCGTGGGGATCCTCGTCCGCGAGCCGGAAGGCGACGCCCCGGCACAGGCCGCCCCGGTCGAGGGCCAGCACGAGGCCGGGCCGCGCGACGCTGCCGCGGAACCGGCGCTGCAGCAGGCAGAACCGGCGGTGATAGCCCCGCACGGTGCCCGTGCGCCGTTCGGTGAACGTGAATTCGGGCTGCCAGATGAGCGAGCCGTAGCCGAACACCCAGAGCCCATCCTGCGGCTCCGGACGCCGGGTGAGCACCCGGGTGAGGCCGGGGCCGAGTTCGTCGTCGGTGAGGAGGGCCAGCGCCGAGGGGTCGTCGCGGACGGGATCGGGATGGGCGCGGGCGATGAGGTCGAGGCTGAGACTCAGGGGGCGTTTGGGCATGGCCGCATGGTTCCATCGGCTCCGTGCCCGGGCAAGGGGGATCAGGTCCGGTTGCCGAGGGTCTCCAACTCCGCGAACGGCTCGTTGCGGTGGCCGGAGCAGACCTCCTCGTCGTCCTCGATGACGCTCAGCACCCCGCCCGTGTCGCGGATCACGGCCTTGGCGCGTTCGCCCTTGCCGAAGGTGCGGCCCTTCATCCGCGTCGAGACGCAGTAGAGGGTGCGCCCGCCATCCTCGAACGGCCCGGCGATGCGGCTGTGCTCGAACCGCACCGGGATCACCGAGACCGCGCCGAAATCCGTCTGCGCCAGGGCGAGGGTGGCGATCCGGGTGCGCAGGGTCGCGCCGGCCGGCGGCGCCGGGCGGGGCGTGCAGGCCGGAAGCGCGAAGACGAGACCAAGCAGCAGGAGCCGAACCGAACCACCCATCGTCATGCCCCCACGCTTTCCCGCCGCGTGCAAGCTTAAGCCTATTCCCGCTCTGCGGGAAGTTTCTTCGCCCGACGATCCCATCCGTCGCGGCCCTTTTCCTTCGCACCGGCAACGGCCTATGACAGGCTGATGCAATGGACCGACGACGGCCTCGTGCTCGGCCTGCGCCGGCAGGGCGAGACGAGCGTGGTGCTCGAACTCATGACCGCCGCCCACGGGCGCCATCTCGGCCTCGTCCATGGCGGGCGCTCGCGGCGGATGCAGCCGGTGCTCCAACCCGGGAACCGGGTGCAGGCGACCTGGCGCGCGCGCCTCGACGACAGCCTCGGCGCCTTCGCCGTCGAGCCCGTCGAATCCGTCGCCGCGCGCCTCATGGGCTCGGGCCTCGCCCTCCACGGCATCGCCCACCTCGCCGGCCTGCTCCGGCTCCTGCCCGAGCGCGACCCCCATCCCGAACTCTACGCCGCCGCCCGCCTCCTCATCGACCACCTGCACGATCCCGACATCGCGCCCCCGCTCATGGTCCGGTTCGAACTCGCGATCCTGGCCGAACTCGGCTTCGGCCTCGATCTTTCGGCCTGCGCCGCCACGGGGGGCAACGACGCCCTGATCTACGTCTCGCCCCGTTCCGGACGGGCCGTGAGCGCATCCGCTGGCGAGCCCTATCGCGACAAGCTCCTGGCGCTGCCCGATTTCCTCCGCGAAAGGGAGCCGGGTGCGCCCCTGCCGATGACCCCCGACGGGCGCGACGTTACCGCGGGGTTTACCTTGACGGGGTACTTCCTCGACCAGCACATCTGGGGGCCACGGGCGATCGTCCCCCCGGACGCACGCACGCGCTTCGTTGCCTTGGGCACCGGAAGCGCCTAGATCGTGTTCTTGATTTGTTCTGATTTGGGGCGCGGGCGCCCCCGGAGATGGTGATGGGTCAGCCTTTCGAGCCACCGTCGGGCTCCGACGGCATCGAGAGCGTCGAGCTGAAATCCGCGCTCGAGGACCGCTACCTCGCCTATGCGCTCTCGACGATCATGCATCGGGCGCTGCCCGATGCCCGCGATGGCCTGAAGCCCGTCCACCGCCGCATCCTGTTCGCCATGCGGCTGCTGAAGCTCGATCCGACATCGGCTTTCAAGAAGTGCGCCCGCATCGTCGGCGACGTCATCGGCAAGTACCATCCCCATGGCGATACGGCGGCCTACGACGCCCTCGTGCGCATGGCCCAGGACTTCGCGCAGCGGTATCCCCTCGTCGATGGCCAGGGCAATTTCGGCAACATCGACGGCGATAACGCCGCCGCCCAGCGCTACACCGAAGCCCGGATGACGGAGGTGGCCCGCCTCCTCCTCGAAGGCCTCGACGACGATTCGGTGGATTTCCGCCCGAACTACGACGGGCAGGAAGAGGAGCCGGTGGTGCTCCCGGCGGCCTTCCCGAACCTGCTCGCCAACGGCTCCCAGGGCATCGCGGTGGGCATGGCGACCTCGATCCCGCCCCACAACGCCGCCGAACTCTGCGACGCGGCGCTCTACCTCATCACCCGCCCGGAAGCGACCTCGGCCCAGCTCCTCACCTTCGTGAAGGGGCCGGATTTCCCCACCGGCGGCATCCTCATCGACAGCGCCGAATCGATCACCGAGGCCTACCGCACCGGGCGCGGCGGGTTCCGCGTGCGCGCCCGCTGGGCGAAGGAGGATCTCGGGCGCGGCACATGGACCATCGTCGTCACCGAGATCCCCTACGGCGTGCAGAAGGCCCGCCTCATCGAGAAGCTCGCCGAGCTGCTGCAGGAGCGTAAGCTGCCCTTGCTCGCCGACGTGCGCGACGAATCGGCCGAGGATGTCCGCATCGTCCTCGAGCCGCGGGCCCGCAATGTCGATCCCGTCATCCTCATGGAATCGCTGTTCCGGCTGACCGAGCTCGAGGCCCGCATCTCGCTCAACATGAACGTGCTGGTGGGCGGCCTCGTCCCCCGGGTCATCGGCCTCGCCGAAGCCCTGCGCGAATGGCTCGACCATCGCCGCGTCGTGCTCCAGCGTCGCTCGCGCCACCGCTTGGCCCAGATCGACCGCCGTTTGGAGATCCTCGGCGGCCTGCTCATCGTCTACCTCGACCTCGACGAGGTGATTCGCATCATCCGCGAGGAGGACGAGCCGAAACCCGCCCTGATGGCGCGGTTCGCCCTCACCGAGGTGCAGGCCAACGCCATCCTCGACACCCGCCTGCGCTCCCTGCGCAAGCTCGAGGAGATGGAGCTCAAGCGCGAACTCGACACGCTGACCAAGGAGAAGCACGGGCTCGAGGAGCTGCTGGGCTCCGACAAGCTGCAATGGGCCGACATCACCAAGCAGATCCGCACGGTGAAGAAGACCTTCGGCCCCGAGACGAAGATCGGCGCCCGGCGCACCACCCTGGAGAACCCGCCCGACACCGCCGGGATCGACTTCACCTCCGCCATGGTCGAACGCGAGCCGATCACCGTCATCGTCTCGGCCAAGGGCTGGATCCGCGCCCTGAAGGGGCACGTCGCCGATCTCTCCGGCATCGCCTTCAAGGGGGACGACAGCCTCAAGATCGCCTTCCCGAGCGAGACGACGGCGAAACTCCTCGTGCTCGCGTCCAACGGCAAGGTGTTCACCCTGGAGGCGGCGAAACTCCCCGGCGGGCGCGGCTTCGGCGATCCGATCCGCCTCATGGTGGATTTCGACGACGGCACCGAGATCGTCGCGGCCCTGCCGTATCAGCCCGGCGCCAAGCTCCTCGTGGCGGCTTCTGACGGGCGCGGCTTCGTGGCGCCCGCTGACGCCCTCGTGGCCAACACCCGCAAGGGCAAGGGCATCATGGGCCTCGACGAGCCGGCCACCGCGACCCTGCTGGTGCCGGCGAGCGGCGACCACGTCGCCGTGTGCAGCGCCGACCGCCTGCTCCTCGTCTTCCCCCTGGCGGAGATGCCCGAACTCGTACGCGGCAAGGGCGTGCGCCTGCAGCGCTGCCGCCAGACCACCCTGACGGATGCCTGCGTCTTCACCCTCGCGGAGGGGCTGCCCTGGCGCGAGACCGGCGGCGAGGCCCGTCTCGCCAGCGCGAGCGTCCTTGAGAAATGGATGGGCCACCGATCCGACGCCGGCACCCTGATGACGCGCAGCTTTCCGAAGTTCGAGCGGTTCGGAAAGTGAAGCAAAAATGGCGATGCCCGCCGAAGCGGGCATCGCCATTGAGACACGTTCAGTCTCGAAGGGCGCCCATGGCGCCCATCGTTCAGCGGCGGCGGAACTGGCCGCGCATGGGCGGACGCGGACCGGCGGAACGCTCGTCCTTGTGACGGAACACGAGGCGGCCCTTCTCCAGGTCGTACGGCGACATCTCGACGGTGACGCGGTCGCCGGCCAGAGTCTTGATGCGGTTCTTCTTCATCTTGCCGGCCGTGTAGGCCACGATCTCGTGCCCCTGGTCGAGCTGCACGCGGTAGCGTGCGTCCGGCAGGATCTCGATCACGAGACCGTCGAACTGCATCAACTCTTCTTTCGCCATCCACACTCTCCAGCCGGACAGCCTGAACGGGGCGACCCGGGATATAAAACGAAGCCGTTCGGCAGAACGCGGCGGGCGGCGGGTCCGATCCCATCGGATGCGCAACACCGGCGAGCGTTGCCCCGACATAATGTTCGGGCTCGCGCGAAGCAAGCTTTTCCGGGCGAACGCCGAATTTCATCGACAGGAGATCGTCGGGGCCGGGCCCTGCGTCGAAGTCCTGCGTCGGTTCACTTTGCCGGCCGTCCCGTCGAAACCATGGCTCGGGTCAGGTCGGTCGCACCGCTGATCTCGCCGCGACGCCGCGTGGGATCACGGGTCGATCGAACTGCCCGCGTAGTCGAGTCTGCCGTCCGGGGTTCGGCGCCAGACCTGCAGGGTGTAGGCCGGACGCTGCGGATCGGCCTTGAGGTCGCCGCGCCCATCGTAGGCGAGGGAGCCGAGCACCGTCTTCACCGGCTGTCCCCCGTGGAGGAAGGCGGCTACCGCCCGGCCCTGCGTCGAGCGTGCCCCGACGATGCCCGCGCGCAGCACCTCGACGGCGGCGTAGCTCTGCGCCGCGAAGGCGTCGAGCTCCGGCGCGCGAGGCTTGGCCGGCACGCCCCTGGCTTCCGGCGGGCGCGGCAAGGGTGGGGAGGCGGGGGCGAGCGTCATCACCGTCCCCTCGGCGGCGGGATTCTGCGACAGCTCCCGGTCGAGGAGACCGTCGCTGCCGACGAGGGGCGCGCTGAGCCCGGCCTCGCGCATGGCCCGCAGGAGCACGCCCGCTTCCGCCGCGAGGCCACCGAAATACACCACCTCCACCCCGGCCCGCTTCAGGCGGGCGACGAGGCCGGACGGGTCCTTGTCGCCCCGCGCCAGGGTCTCGAATGCCGCCTCGCTCTGGCCGGCGGCCTTCAGGGCGCGGGCCACCCCGTCGACGAGGCCGCGCCCGAACGTGGTCTTGTCGTGCACGAGGCCGATGCGCCGGCCGGCGAAATGTCCCGTGAGGTAGGCGCCCGCCACCGCGCTCTGCCCGGCCTCGTTGGCGCCGGTGCGAAACACGTTCCAGTATCCGCGCGCCGTCAGGGGCGCCCAGGCGACGCCCGGCGTCACCGCGACGATGTCCGATTCGGCGTAGACCGGCACGACCGCGCCGGCCACGGCGGCGTTGAGGGGGCCGACGACGAGGCCGACCCGCTCGGCGGCGAAACGGCGAGCCACCGCGAGGCCCTGTTTCGGATCCCCGGCATCGTCCGCCACCATGAGGGTAAGGCGCCGGCCGTCGATCCCGCCGGCCCGGTTGATGTCGGCCACCGCCTGCTCGGCCCCGGCCCGCATGCCCTGGCCGAAGGCGGCATCCGGCCCGGTCAGGGGCGCCGACAGGCCGATGGCGACGGGGGCCGGCTCGGCCACGGCGGCGCCTGCGAGGAGGATGAAGGCCACCGCCAACGATTTCATGCCGGCCGTCTCCCTGCGTGCCATACCGTCATCCGCCGAGGGCCTTGCGGCACCGACGGCGACCGCTCTGTTGAAGCCTGACGACAATAGGGGGGCCGTCGGCGTGCGGAAAGTCACCTCCGGGCATCGGAGGGCCGACCGGCCGGATTGTTGCCGGGTCGTGGGAGCCTAACTCCTGGTCTGCGTGTTGCGAGGAGAGGGGCGGGCGTCCCGATCCGGAGTCACCCCATGCTCTCCACCGAAACCGATATCCTCAGCGCGGCCGAGGCGTGGCGCCGGGCCGGACGCGGCGTCGCCCTGGCTACCGTGATCGAGACCTGGGGGTCGGCGCCCCGGCCCGTCGGCAGCCACCTCGTCGTCGACGGGGAGGGCAACTTCCTCGGCTCCGTCTCGGGGGGCTGCGTCGAAGGCGCCGTCATCACCGAGGGGATCGAGGCCATCGCCGACGGCCGCGCCCGCGTCGTCGAATTCGGCGTCGCCGACGAGACCGCGTGGCGGGTCGGCCTCTCGTGCGGCGGGCGCATCCGCGTCTACGTCGAGCCCGTCACCTGAGGCCGCCGTCATGCAGCTCGATGTCCTGACCCGTCTCAACGCCGAGCGCGTCGCCCGGCGGGCCGCCATCCTGGTCACCGACCTCGACGGCGGGGCCCAGCGCGTGGTGTGCGAGGCCGAGATCGCGGCCGATCCCCTGGCGGACCTCCTGGCACGACGCCTCGCGTCCGGCCGCAGCGGCGTCGCCGAGGTCGAGGGGCGCCAGCTCTTCCTCACGGTCCAGGCGCCGCCCGTGCGCCTCGTGATCGTCGGGGCCGTGCATATCAGCCAGGCCCTGGGTCCGATGGCCACGGCCCTCGACCTCGCCGTCACGGTCATCGACCCGCGCACCGCCTTCGCCACGCCCGAACGTTTTCCCGGGATCGACCTCGTCGGCGCGTGGCCCGACGAAGCCCTCGGCGCGGCGGTTCCGGTCCTCGACCGTTACTGCGCCGTCGCCGCCCTGACCCACGATCCGAAGATCGACGACCCGGCCCTGGCGGCGGCCCTGCGGGCGGAGTGTTTCTACATCGGCGCCCTCGGCTCGAAGAAGACCCATGCGGCCCGTGTCGCCCGGATCGCGGCGGCCGGCTTCGCGCCGGAGGCCATCGGCCGGATCGCGGCCCCCATCGGGCTGAACATCGGCGCCATCAGCCCGGCCGAGATCGCCGTCTCGATCCTGGCCGAGATCGTGGCGGCCCTGCGGACGCCTCGCGACCGGGCCGCACCATGAGATTCGGCGCCGTGCCGACCCGGGAGGCGGCGGGCCTCATCGCGGCCCATACGGTGCGCGCCCATGACGTGATCCTGCGCAAGGGGCAGCCGATCCCGGCCGAGGATGCGGCCCGCCTCGATGCGGCGGGCATGGGCGAGCTCGTGGCCGTGAGCCTCGAACCGGGCGATGTCGGCGAGGACGCGGCCGCCGCCCGCCTCGCCGCGCGCCTCGCCGGATCGGGCCTGCGCCGCGAGGCTCCGTTCACGGGGCGCTGCAACCTGTTCGCGACGGAGCCCGGCCTCCTGCGCGTCGACCGGGCCGGCATCGACGCCGTGAACGCCGTCGACGAGGCCATCACCGTGGCGACCCTGCCGGATTACCGCCCGGTGGTGACCGGCGAGATGGTGGCGACGGTCAAGATCATCCCCTACGCCGTGGCCGGAGCCGCCCTCGACCGGTCCTGCCGGGTCGCGCCCGACGCGGCCCTGCGGATCGTACCCTATGTCCGGACCCGTGTCGGCGTGGTCTCGACCCTGCTGCCCGGCCTCAAGGCGGCGACCGTGGACAAAACCCTGACGACCCTCGGCCGGCGTCTCGCGCCCGCAGGGGCGGCCGTCGTCGCCGATCTGCGCGTGCCGCACGAGGCGTCGGCCGTCGGCGCGGCGATCCGGGCCGTCACGGCGGAGGGCGCCGACCTCGTGGTGGTGTTCGGCGCCTCCGCCATCTCGGACCGGCGCGACGTGATCCCGGCGGGCATCGAGGCCGCCGGCGGCCGGGTCGATCACCTCGGCATGCCCGTCGATCCCGGCAATCTCCTCCTCGTCGGCGGGCTCGGGGACGTACCGGTCATCGGAGCCCCCGGCTGCGCCCGCTCGCCGAAGGAGAACGGGTTCGACTGGGTGCTGCATCGCCTGCTCGCGGGCCTCGCCGTCACCCGGGCCGACATCGTCGGCCTCGGCGTCGGCGGCCTCCTCATGGAGATCGTCTCGCGGCCCCAGCCCCGCTCCGGCGGCACCCCGGCCGACGACGATGCCTGACTTCGGCCTCGTGCTGCTGGCCGCCGGGCGCGGCACCCGCTTCGGACCGGCGCCGAAACTCCTCGGCCTCCTCGACGGCGAGCCCCTCGTCCGCCACGCGGCGCGGGCGGCCCTCGACGCGCGGCTCGGCCCGGTGGTGGTGGTCCTCGGCGCCCATGGACCGGCCGTCCGCGCCGCCCTCGACGGCTTGAGCGTGACGTTCATCGAGAACCCGGCCCATGCCGAGGGCCTGTCCACATCCCTGCGTGCCGGCCTCGCCGCTCTGCCGCAGCCCGAAGCCGTCCTCGTGCTACTGGCCGACATGCCGCGCATCGGGCCCCATCACCTCCAGGCCCTGGTACAGGCTTTCTCGGAGCCCGGCCCGGCCCCGGCCGCCGTGGTGCCCGTCCATGCCGGCCAGCGCGGCAATCCGGTCCTGCTCAACCGGCGCCTCCTCGCGGCGGAACTCGCGGCCCTCACGGGTGATCGCGGCGCCGGTCGCCTCCTTGCCCGCCGCACCGACATTCGCGAGGTCGCCCTCGACCCGGCGGTGCTCCAGGACGTCGACACGCCCGCCGCCCTCGCGGACCTCGCCTGACATCTCAGGATTGCGCGTCCGGCCGGGCACGCTTCGCGTCCGCGCGGCAGCGGTCGGAACAGTAACGGACCTCGTCCCAGACCCGCTCCCATTTCTTGCGCCACGTGAACGGCTTGCCGCAGGTGACGCAGATCTTCGTGGGGAGGTCGGCCTTCTTGCGCATCCGCGCCATGGAGTCTCTCGCGTCCAGTGTCTCGGTGCGCCGAACGGATTCGTCTCGGACTTCGAACCGTAGCCGTTCCAGGCGAACTACCGCCCGAGGTGCACGGCCTCCGTCACCGCCACGGGGCTCCAGCGGTTGAGCTGGATATAGCCGTCGCGCGCCGCCAGGACGATGTGCCGGCGGTAGCGATGGACCACCGTGCCCGGCGTATGGCGGTGGGGTTCGCGCCAGCCTTCGGCGGCGGCCACGTAGACGCGGTTGTCCCCGAGGCGCGCGATGGTCTCGATGGCCCCGAAGGCCCGCACGCGGCGCAGGATCGCCTCCACGTCGGCCCGGAAATCGAGGGTGCGATCGGCGTCGGTGACACGGGGCCAGTACGAGCCTTCGCCCTGGGCTTGCGCGCCGCGCCAGCGGGCGGGCAGGTCACGGGCGATGGGGCCGGCGGCGAGCCGGCCCGCGGCGAGCTGGCACCGGGTGAGGAGGCTCTCGTGGGTCTCCCGGTCCGACAGGGCGAAGCGCTCCTGGGCGAGGATGTCGCCGGTATCGAATCCCTCCTCGCCGAGGACATGCGCGGTGACGCCCCATTCCGTGTGACCGTCTGCCACCGCCTTGAACAGCGGATAGGGGCCGCGTCCCAGGGGCAGGGGCGAGGGGTGGATGTTGACCCCATAGGCCGCCAGACCGCGCCAGCCCCGGATCAGCCAGGGGTAGCCCGCCACCACGAGGGCCCAGTCGTGCCCATGCGCCTCCGCCAGGGCCTCCAGATCAGCTGCCTTCATGCGCGAGAGCTGGATCGGCAATCGGCGCTCGCGCGCCTGCGCCACGACGGTCTCGTTGTGATCGTAGATTCCGTCGCAGGGGCGGGTGAACAACTTGATCGGGGTCCAACCCGCCCCGATGAGACTGTCGAACACGCCACCGAGGAAATCGATGCCGGCAAAGGCGAACTTCATGGACTGTCTACCTCGGACGGCTGCGACGCCACGGATGATGCGATCCTGGCGGGAGAGGCTCCGTTTCTTTCCTATGCGCCCTCGCTGAACGACCGGCAACGCGACGGGAGCGGCTATGGGCGGGTCCTTCTCTACGGTGGTACCGGCGGCATCGGCCGGACGACGGCGGACGCCTCGTGGCGGCGGCCGCCGAACTCGGAAACACCATCTTCACGACCGGCGACGTCACCGATCCGCACTTCTTCCCTCGGGCGACGGAGGAGGCGGCCGGTGAACTCGCCGGTCTCGTCTACGCGGTGGGCACCATCAACCTGCGGCCCCTGGCGAAGCTGACGGCGGGGGATGCCGAAGCCGATTTCCGGATCAATGCCCCGGGCGCCTTCCGCGCCATCCAGGCCGCCGCCCCCGCCCTCAAGGCCGGGGCCGGGGCGGGCGTGGTCCTGTTCTCGATGGTGGCCGTGGCGCAGGGCTTCACCGGCCATGCCTCCGTCGCCATGGCCAAGGGGGCGGTGGAGGGGCTCGCCCTCTCCCTCGCCGCCGAGCTGAGCCCGCACATCCGGATCAACGTCGTGGCGCCCTCCCTCACGCGGACGCCCCTCTCGGCGGCTATCACCAACAGCGGAACCCTGGCGTCCGTCATCGCGGCGATGCACGCCCTGCAGCGTCTCGGAATACCGGAGGACATCGCCGGGCTCGCAAGCGTCCTCGTCTCGCCGGAGGCGGGCTGGATCACCGGCCAGGTCATCGGCGTCGACGGGGGACGTTCGGCCCTGCGCACCAAGGGTCGACCCGTTCGCCGTCCGACGGAGGGCCGGAGTGGATCACCACGGTGTCCAGGCAGTGACGCTCACATAGGGACCCACCGGGCTCTCGGGTTCGAACTGCAGGCCGGTCGCGGTACGAAAGCGGAAGCGGCCGATGGCGAAATCCGTCGCGTGGAGTCCAAGCGTCCACTTCCCGTAGCCGGTATGGTCGGCGTAGAGGGCGAGTTCGGGGCCGAGATAGGCGCTCCAACCGGACCAAGGCGCCACCCGCCATCCCCAGGACAGGCGCCCCCACGCAGCGGTCCGTGAGGAATCGAGGATCGCCGTGGCTGTAAGGAGCGTCGTTTCCGTCGGGCGGGCCCAGAGCTCTCCCTGAAGCCGCGCGCCGAATCGGCTCGGATCCAGCCGCGTCACGCCGCCCGTCGTCAGAGCTTCGAGGGATCCCTCGAGGCCCGCATAGGCGGCGATCACGCCCCAATCTCGGAACCACTGGTAGCCGAGCACCGCCGCCCCGGAGGCCGTCTCGCGCCGGCCTACTCCCTCTCGCCGCGTGCCCCCGCCGAGGGTCGCGAGGGCGACGAATCCCTCCCGGTCGATCCGGTCGAGGGCGAGCTTGGCGCCTGCGGTGAGGAAGGTGGACGGACCGGTCTCTAGGGTGCCGAACAGCAGCACCGACGCTGGATCGTCCTGCGCCCGCGCGCCCCGCGAGACGAGGTCCGGGGCGGCGAGGGCCAGACCCGCGATGGCGCTCCGCATGATTCTTTCGAGCCCGCGTCCCGTTCCCGCCACATCCGACATCTCCGCAACGTGCAGAGAAATTAGCAAGATAATTTAGGATTGAGCGAGTCCTAACTTTTGCGAAGTTAGATTTGTCCAGCCCAACTGGGGCCAGCCGAAAGTTCTACGAGCTGAAATATACTTGAGATTAGACTGGTGGATTAAAGTTAACCTGTGGTTTCGCGGGGTCCGGGATGCGTGCTGGCGCACGGGGTGGGATCGTCCCTCCGGGGCTCCGCTTGGCGCTGGTGTCGGACTAGGCTACAGCCCGCGACAGGACCGTCGCCAATGGCCGAGCTTTCTTGTCTCCAGGTGCCCGAACTTCCGAAGTGCTGACCGTGCTCTCCGAACAGGAGAGCGAACGGCTGACCGTCGGCGACATCGTCGCGGTGCTGAAGGATCGTGCCTTCGCGCTTCTCATCGTGATCCTCGGCCTGCCGAACTGCCTGCCGATGCCGCCGCCGATCCCCCTCGTGTGCGGGCTGCTGCTGCTCCTCGTGGCCGTCCAGATCACCGCCGGCATGTCGGCGCCGTGGTTGCCCCGCGCGCTCCTGCGCCGTTCGGTGGCCCGCAAGGACGTCGAGCGGGCGGCCAACCGGGCCGTGCCGCTGCTGCGGCGCCTTGAACACTGGTCACGCCCGCGCATGAGCCTGTTCGAGACGGGCATCGGGTTGCGCGGCGTCGGTCTGATTCTGCTCACCCTGTCCCTGGCGCTCATCGTGGCGGCGCCCATCGTGGGGCAGATTCCCCTCGGTCTCGCCATCTGCCTCGTGGGGCTCGGCCTCGTGGAGCGCGACGGCGTGGTGGTGCTCGCCGGCCTCGCCGTGGGCGCCCTCGGCGTCCTGCTCAATGCCGGCTTCGTCTACGCCCTGGTCTCGGGCGTCATGAGCCTGTTCAACCTGTAGGCTCTGACAAGGCGGCCGACGCGAGCCCTGCCGCTTTTGGGGTCACCCTTCGAGATGGCGCGCTCGTACGAAACGGCGCACCAGGCCGCCCTGTGGCCCGAACAGCATCGACAACAGGTAGAGGGCGCCCGCCGCCAGGACGATGGCGGGCCCCGTCGGCAGGTCGGCCCGGTACGAGAGGGTCAGGCCGAGAACGCTCGCCCCCATGGCGCAGGCGACGGAGACCGGGATCATGCCGCCGAGGTCGCGCGCCCAGAACCGGGCCGTGATGGCGGGGAGCAGCATCAGGCCCACGGCCAGCAGGGTGCCGAGCGCCTGGAAGCCGCCGACGAGGTTGAGCACCACAAGGCCGAGGAAGGCGTAGTGGACCGGCCCGCCCGCCCGGCTCACGGTGCGCAGGAACAGCGGGTCCACGCATTCCATTACCAGGGGCCGGTAGAGGGCGGCGAGCCCGAACAGGGTGATGGTGGCGATCCCGCCGAGCAGCAGCAGGGCCGGGTCGTCGAGGGCCAGCACGGTGCCGAACAGGATGTGCAGGAGGTCGATCTGCGAGCCGCGCAGGGAGATGAGCACCACGCCGGCGGCCAGCGAGATGAGGTAGAACGCCGCGAGACTCGCATCCTCCTTGATGAGGGTCGAGCGGGTGACCGCTCCGGCCAGGAGGGCGACGGCGAGACCGGCGACGAGCCCCCCCAGGGTCATGGCCGGCAGGGACAGGCCCGCCACGAGGAAGCCGATGGCGGCCCCCGGGAGCACGGCGTGGCTCATGGCATCGCTCATGAGGCTCATGCGCCGCAGCATGAGGAACACCCCCACCGGGGGGGCCGACAGCGACAGGGCGAGGCAGCCGACGAGGGCGCGCCGCATGAAGCCGAATTCGAGGAACGGGCCGAACAGCCCATCGATCAGGATTGCGGTCACGGGGCGTCCCGGTGCTCGTGGGGCTGCGCGGGCCCGTGGTGGTGCGGGTGGTCGTGGCCTGGGCCGTGCGCGTGCGAATGGGCATGGGGCGTTTCGCCGGCGGCGCGGCCGCAGATCGCCGCGTCCTCGTCCCACGCCTCCGACAGGGTCTGGGCGCGGGCGAGGTTGTGCGGACTGAGCACGGCTTCCGTCGGCCCCCACGCCACGGGCTCGCGGGCGAGGAGCAGGGTCTCGGGGAAATGCCCGCGCACCTGAGCGAGATCGTGCAACGCCGCCACGATGGTGCGGCCCTGGCCGTGCCAGGCGCCGATGAGGCGCAGGAGGTCGGCGCTGGTGCGCCCGTCGACGCCCGTGAACGGCTCGTCGAGGAGGATGACGCGGGCATCCTGGACGATGAGGCGGGCGAACAGGGCCCGCTGGAACTGGCCCCCCGACAGGGTGCCGATGGGCCGGTCCTCGAAGCCGACGAGGCCGACGAGGCCAAGGGCCTCGATGAGCCGGTCGCGATAGGGCGCCGCCCGGCGCCACGGGCCGATGCGGCGCCAAAGGCCCATGGCCACGAGGTCGAGGACCCGCAGGGGAAAGCCCCGGTCGATCTCGGCCGATTGCGGCAGATACGCGATGGCGCCGGCGAGGTCCGGCCGGTCGATCCGGCCGTCGAGGCACGGCACCTCCCCGACGATGCCCTTGAGGAGGGTCGACTTGCCGGCGCCGTTCGGGCCGACGAGGGCGAGCAGCGCGCCGGGCCGGATCGTGCCGTCGAGGTGGTGCACGGCCGGATGGCGGTCGTAGCCGAGGGTGAGGCCGTGGAGCGCGATGGCGCCGGCCGGCGCGCTCACGCCAGGATCCACAGGATGGCGCCCCAGAGAAGGGCGGCCAGGAGCGCCGCCACGACGAAGCGAAGAGGGGCCCCCGCCTGGAACAGCGAGGGGCGAGGCAGGGGGCTGGAACGGGTCACGGGAGGGCAATCGAACCGAACGGGCGCATCGGCTTACGTTGCGCGCTGATACACTGTAACATTGTGGGAGTTCAACGGGCCGGGACGGACCGGCATGCTCACGGGGATCGGGAGCCCATGCACCACCACGTCGGCACGCAAGCGGAGTGTTGCGGTCATCACGGGCCGGAGGAGGCCCTGGCGCGGGCCGAGGCCGTGTGTCGGGCGCGGGACCTGCAGTTCACCCGCCTGCGTCGGGACGTCCTCGAAGTGGTGGCGTCCCAGGCGCGGCCTCTCGGGGCCTACGACATCGCCGAGCGCCTCAGTGCCTCGGGCAAGCGGGTGGCCGCCGTCTCGGTCTACCGCGCCCTGGATTTCCTCACCGAGAACGGCCTCGTTCACCGCATCGCCAGTCGCAATGCCTTCGTGTCCTGCGGGCACACGCACACGGACGGCGCGGGCCTCGTCTTCCTCATCTGCCGCTCCTGCGGCGGCATCGACGAGACCACCTCGCCCGAGATCGAGGACCAGCTCGGCCGCACCCTCGCCAAGGCGGGCTTCCGGCCGTCGAGCCGGATCCTGGAGGTCGAGGGCGAGTGCGGCGCCTGCCTCGGACGGGTCGCCGAGGGCTGACTGCCCCCGTACCGTCGGGAGTATGCTTCAGAACGCGTTGTTGTAGGCGCGCGGCGAGATCACGGTCTGGACCATGATCCGCAGATCGAGCCAGATCGACCAGTTGTCGATGTAGTACAGGTCGTGGGCGACGCGGCGCTCCATGTCGAGGTCGGTCAGGGTCTCGCCGCGCAGGCCGTTCACCTGGGCCCATCCGGTGATGCCCGGCATCACGTTGTGCCGCCGCGCGTAGTGGGCGATGCGCCGCTCGAAGCTGCGGTCATGGGCGAGGGCATGGGGGCGCGGGCCGACGAGGGCCATCTCGCCGCGCAGCACGTTGATGAGCTGCGGCAGCTCGTCGATGTTGGAGCGGCGCAGCACCGCGCCGATGCGGGTGATGCGGGAATCGTTGCGCGAGGCCTGCCGGAAGACGGTATCGCCCTCCGCCTTCATGCTGCGGAACTTGTAGACCCCGAAGGCCTGCTGATTGAAGCCGTAGCGGCGTTGACGGAAGAACACCGGCCCCGGACTGTCGAGCTTGATCAGCACCGCGACGGCGGCGAAGAGCGGCGCCAGCATCACCAGGGCGGTGGCCGCCAGGGTGAGGTCGACGGCGCGCTTGAGCAGGATTTCACCCGGCTGGAGCGGGCGCCGGCCGATGCTGAGGCCGGACAGGCGCCCGACGCGCCCGACCTTGATGTCGGGAAAGCGGTCCATCACCGAGCCGGGGCGCAAGTGCAGGGCGGCGGGCACGCGCAGGAACGCGTCGATGCAGCGCTCGATGTCGCTCGCCTCCGACCACGGCACCAGGATGAACACGTCGTCGGGGCGCAGGAAGCGCACCACCGACACGGCAAGATCGAGGTCCTCCGCCATCTGCGCGGTGCGGGTGAGGGCGTCGGCCTCGCCATCCGTGCGGCGCAGGTAGCTGGTTCCGATGACGCGAAGGCCGAGGGCTTCCGTGTCGTTGTGGGCGTAGAACCGCGCGATGTCGTCCTCGTATCCAACGAGATGGATGCGGTTGATGGAAGCCGAGTCCGGCCGGATCGCTCCGCGCACCAGGGCGATCATCGCGGCGCGGACCCCGAGCATCACCGGCAGGCCCGTGAGGAAGAAGCCGAGGGAGACGATGCGCGAGAAGTCGTTGGTGGTCTTGGTGGCGAAGCCGAGAATGAGCACGACCGCCCAGGCCGAGACCCAGAGGGTCGCGGTGCGCCGCAGGTGCGGTCCATGCGAGAGGGCCGTCTCGATGCTGTATTCGTCCCGCGCCAGGTTGGTGAGGAGCACCATCACGGCGATGAGGCCGGCGATATGCAGTCCGCCGCTCGCGCCGCTTGGCGGGAATTCCCCAAGCACGGCGAGGGAATAGGCGACGTCCACCGCATAAGCGGTGCCGAGGATGGCGACGAGATCGGCGAGCGCCACGGATGCGCTGATGCCGAGGCGGAAGGCCGCGCGTCGGCGCCGGGGCAGGAGGGCTGCCCAGACATCGCGGCGCGCGACCGTCTTGATCGACATGGCCTGCGGTGCGGCTTCATAGATTTTCTGGATCGGTTCCTGAAACATCTGGAATGCCATGTCCCGTCGTGAGGCGGAAAGTGTCCCGAATCGGGCCAATCGGCCGGTCGATCCCGGTTTCGTCACATCACGGCGCAAGCTTCGGACCTTCGTCCCCGGTCTTGTGCGAGCCGGATCGTCGAGAGTGGGAACATCTGCTGGAGCGGGTCCAGCTTTTATCGAGTCAAGACTTCGAGGCCCTCCAAGGAGTTCGAGATCTTTCGTTCTTGGCTTAGAAAAGCTTCCGAGTGTCAGCAATCTGCTCTGGACTTATCCACCGAAAAGTCTTCGGTGGCGGCCTCGTTTGCGTGCCGGTTCGGATCGAGGCGTGTCTCGCGACGGTCCGAGGCGTTCGCATACTGCGCCGCGATCGGACGCCGCCCTCGGCCATGATCGCGACATCAATGGGCGCCATCGGCGGGTTCCAAGGCGTCGTACCAGGACGGCGTCGTAAACGTTTGCGCGGCGCCAATTCATCCCTAACGGATCACGGCAGGCTGACGCTTTTTCACGAAACACCGAGGATGCGGCGAGAATCGTCCATGCTGGATACCAACGGACAGGCCGTCGCGGATGAAGGGTTGGGCGCGGACGCGGGGGCGACCGTTGCCGTGGCGCCGCCTGCGGCGGTCACCGGTGCCACCCCGGCCTTCGTGGTGCTCGCAGGCTTGAGCCTGTCGCACCTCCTCAACGATCTCATCCAGTCCCTGCTGCCGGCGATCTATCCGCTGCTGAAGGCACAGTTCCGGCTCGATTTCGGCCAGATCGGCCTCATCACCTTCGTGTTCCAGCTCACCGCCTCGGTGCTCCAGCCCATCGTGGGCCTCTATACCGATCGCAAGCCACTGCCGTTCTCCCTGGCCTTCGGGATGGGATCCTCCCTCCTCGGCCTCCTGCTCCTGTCCGTGGCATGGGACTACGGCCTCCTGCTCCTCGCCGCCGGCCTCGTGGGGTTCGGTTCGGCGGTGTTCCATCCCGAGGCGACGCGCGTCGCACGCCTCGCTTCGGGGGGGCGTTACGGCTTGGCACAATCGGTGTTTCAGGTCGGTGGCAATGCCGGGACGGCGCTCGGGCCCCTGCTCGCCGCCTTCGTGGTGGTGCCGCACGGGCAGGGGAGCGTGGCGTGGTTCTCCCTCGTGGCGTTGGCGGGCATCGGCGTGCTTGCCCTCGTCGGCCGCTGGTATGCCGGACGGCTGCGCGCGAAGCTGCGCCCCGCCTCCCGCGCGGTGGCCCGTGCCGCGCCCCTTTCGCGCCGACGGATCGGCGTCACCATCGCGATCCTGTTGACGCTGATCTTCTCGAAATACTTCTATCTCGCGAGTTTCTCGTCCTACTACACCTTCTACCTGATTCACCGCTTCGGCGTGTCCGTGCCCCAGTCGCAGATCTACCTGTTCGTCTTCCTTGGCGCGGTGGCGGCGGGGACGATCCTGGGTGGTCCCATCGGCGACCGCATCGGGCGCAAACCGGTGATCTGGGGCTCGATTCTCGGGGTCCTTCCCTTCACCCTGGCTCTGCCCCACGCCGATCTGACCTGGACCGTGGTGCTGACGGTGCCCATCGGCATGATCCTGGCCTCGGCGATGCCAGCGATCCTCGTCTACGCGCAGGAACTCCTGCCCGGCCGGATCGGCCTCGTCGGCGGACTGTTCTTCGGCTTCGCGTTCGGGATGGGAGGGCTCGGCGCCGCGATCCTCGGGGAGGTGGCCGATCATGCCGGCATCACGGCGGTCTATGCCCTGTGCGCTTACCTGCCGCTCATCGGACTCTCGGCGGCGTTCCTGCCGCGCCTCGCCCGATGACACCGTACGGGCCGGCCGGAGGACCGGCGAGCCCGGCCCCCTCGCCCGGCCCTTGAAGCGGACTCAGGCCGCCGAGCCTGAGCCCGCGCCACCGAGGGTCTGGATCGCCTCGAACCCCTCGAATTGGGGATGCCCGAGGTAGAGCGGCTTCGTCGTCGGCACGCGGCCGTGCGCCTTGCGGAATTGCTCCGAGCGGGTCCAGGCTTCGAAGTCGGCCTTCGAGGCCCAGATCGTGTGTGACGCGTAAAGGACGTGGTCCTCATGCTCGGGCCCCCGCAGCAGGTGGAATTCCACGAAGCCTGGCATCTCGCCGAGCTGGCTGTCGCGTCCAAGCCAGACTTGCTCGAAATCCGCGGTGGAATCCTTGACGACTTTGAAGCGATTCATCGCGATGTACATGTCTGGTTCCATGTTTTCCGACGGGGGTCGGGATGCCCGACACCCTAGCCCAGGTGGCGCGGCAATCGGAAGGACCAACCGGGGCGGCCCTTCTGCCGGATACCGGAACCTGGGCCGACCCCGGCGCCGCAGACCCGTACAAAGGTTCCATAGCGGAAGCTCTTGCTTTTCGTGCCGCCTTTGTGGTCAAGCTGCCGCCGCTGTAGGAATTCGAACGAAACCGCATAGAATGACCGCAGGCGTCGCGTGCGGCGTAGGGATGAGCTTCTGCTTAGATCCAATAGATCGTGTCGTGTCCGAGGATCGGATCCCTAACGAAAATCAGTTTTGTACGATATCGTGCGGAATCGTTCTTTTAGGCCCTATCCCTTCGTTGGTCCGGACGGCGGCGTTCACGAGTTTCAGGACTGAATCGAGATATGATGCCCAAACAGACCACCGATGTTGATCGCCTCGTCGGATTGCGAATCACCGCCCTCCGCAAGGCGCGTGGCCTGAGTCAGACCGCGCTTGGCACCGCCGTTGGTGTGACGTTCCAGCAGGTTCAGAAGTACGAGAAGGGCCAGAACCGCGTCGGCGCCGGCCGCCTGCGCGAGATCGCCCGCCTCCTCGAAGTGCCGGTTTCGGCCTTCTTCGAGGATGACGATGCCGGCGGCACGCAGTCCGACGTCTTCGGCTTCCTCAGTGCTCAGGGCGCCATCGAACTCTTGCGCGCCTATGCGCTGATCGACAACGACCAGCTGCGGCGCGATGCCCTCGCCATCGTCCGAACCATCTCGAAGATGGGCAAACTGGCGCCGACGGAGCCGGATCCCGTCGCCGAGTAGGCCGCTTCGATCCCGTTCGGATCTTTCGAGACGTGAGCCGATCCGGTCGGTTCGCTTCTCGAAGAGGCCGTGTGGAAACGTCTTTCGCGATCGTGCTGCGATTGAGCGGACGGCGCTTCAGCCGATGAGGTGGAAGAAGCTGCCCGTCACCCGTCCGAGGCGATGGCCGGCGAGCCCGAGGGGCACGTTCTCCGCATCCGTGACGGACGCCAGGGCCGCGTCCGCGTCCGGTGCCGGGGTGCGCTCGCTGGCATAGTGGAATTCGTGGCCGACAAGGTGGGTGCCCGCCCGCCCGAGGGGACCGTCGGCGACGAGGGTGGCCACGCGGTAGCCGAGGTGCAGCTTGCGCACCCGGTACGAGGTCGCCACCGGCAGGAGGTTTGCCATGGGATGGGTGACCCCCTCGGCGTCTTCCAGGCTTTCGCCGAGCACCATGTAGCCGCCGCACTCGCCGTGAACAGGGCGGTCCATGGCAAAGGCGCGCAGGCCCGCGAGGAAAGTCGTGGCGGCGGCGAGGTACCCCGCGTGGAGTTCCGGGTAGCCACCCGGTAGCCACGCCGCGTCGCACCCGGCCGGCGGCGCCTCGTCGGCGAGGGGCGAGAACGGGACGAGTTCGGCCCCTTGCGCCCGCCAGCCCGCCGCCATGTGCGGATAGAGGAACGAGAAGGCGGCATCGGACGCCACGGCGATGCGCTGGCCCGGCGGGTTCGGCAGGGCCCCGGTGCGGGGGAGGGGCGTGGCCCCGGCGGCGGCGGCCAGGATGGCGTCGAGATCGAGGCTCGCCTCCGCCAGATCCGCCAGCCGGTCGAGGCGCACGTCGAGATCGTTGGTCTCCCGGGCCTGAACCAGGCCGAGGTGGCGTTCGGGCAAGGTCAGCCCCGCGTCGCGCATGAGGGCCCCGAAGACCGGCAGGCCGATCTTGGCCAGCCCCGCCTCCACGAGGCGGCGATGACGCGGGCTCGCGACCTTGTTCAGCACCACCCCGGCGATGCGGATGCGCGGATCGTAATGCATGCAGCCGAGCGCCACGGCGGCGGCCGATTGCGCCGCCCCCGACACGTCGAGGACGAGGAGGACGGGCCAGCCGTAGCGTGCGGCGATGTCGGCATTGGCCCCCGTGCGGCCGGCCCCCGCCACGATCCCGTCGAACAGGCCCATGGACCCTTCCGCCACCACGAGGGCGGCGTCCGTCCCCGCGAGGCCCGCCACGGCGTCGAGCATGGGCTCCGCCATGGCGAAGCTGTCGAGGTTGAAGCTCGGAAACCCCGTGGCGGCTTCATGGAAGGCCGGGTCGATATAGTCCGGCCCGCATTTCGCGCCGCGCACGGCGATGCCGCGCCGGCGCAGCGCTCGCAGGAGCGCCAGGGTGACGGTGGTCTTGCCGGAACTCGAGCGGGGGGCGGCGACGAGGAGGCCCGGAACGCTCACGGGCGCTCTCCCGCCACCGTGCGGGCCGCGCCTGTGCCGGATTGCGGCCGGAACCGCCGGTCGTAGTCGGTGGAGTAGAGGGCGCTCTCGCGAAACTCCGCCGGGTCGAGGGCCGGGCCGACGAGGATGAGGGCCGTTCGTTCGAGGCGGGCTTCCGCCACCTGTCCGGCGATGCGCGCGAGGGTGCCGGTGAGGACTCGCTCGTCGGGCCAGGTGGCGCGGAACACCACCGCGGCCGGGCAGTCTGCGCCGTAGAACGGCGTCAGCTCGGCCACCACCGCGTCGATGACGTGGATCGAGAGGTGCAGCGCCAGGGTCGCGCCCGTGGCGGCGAAGGCGGCAAGCGTCTCGCGCTCCGGCATGGCGCTGGCCCGGCCGGACGTGCGGGTGAGGATGACCGATTGGGCGAGGCCCGGCACCGTGAGTTCGCGCCCGAGTACGGCGGCGGCGGCGGCGAAGGCGGGCACGCCCGGCGTCACCGTGTAGGGAATGCCGGCCTGGGTGAGACGCCGGGTCTGTTCGGCCAGCGCGCTCCAGATCGAGAGGTCGCCCGAATGCAGGCGGGCGACGTCGAGCCCCGCCGCGTGGGCGGCGGCGCACTCGGCCAGAATCGCGTCGAGGTCGAGGGGGGCGGTGTCGACGATCCGCGCGCCCGGCGGGCACCAGCCCAGGATCTCCGGCGCCACCAGGGAGCCGGCATGGAGGCAGACGGGGCAGCGCGCGATGAGATCGCGTCCGCGCACGGTGATGAGGTCGGCGGCGCCCGGGCCGGCGCCGATGAAATGGACGGTCATGGTGCCTGAGTGACGGATTCGGGGCCGAGTGCAAGGGCGCATGTCGCCCCGGCACTCGCGATGCGGGGGAGGATGAGGGTCGCGCCGGGGCCGGCCCCCGCGAGGGCGGCGGCCTCCGCCACGGAGCCGACGCCGCGCGTGGCCGTGATGCGGGCCGAGCGGGTGACGACCCGCGCGTCCATGGCGATGAGGGCTTCGGCCGAAACGCCGATCAGCGGCACGCCGAGGGTTGCGGCCACGGCACGGATGGCCGGTTCGTCCGCCCGGTCGGCGGCGGTGGCGAGGCTCTCGAGGAGGAATGGCTGCCTCGCCAGAGCGTGCCCTACGAGGTCGAGTATCTCGTCCGCCGCCGTGGCGTGGCGAAAGCCGATTCCGGCGACGACCCGTTCGGTCACGGCTTCGTCCAAACCCACTGCGTCACCGGCATCGCCGTGCGCCAGCCGTGGAGGTGGCCGACGGGATCGGCTTTCGCGACGGAAAGGCGTTTGAGGGTGCCGCCGTGCCGCGCGAAGGCGGCGAGGAGCACCGCCTCGCCCTCCAGCGTCACGACGTTGGCGACGAGGCGGCCGCCGGGGGCGAGGGCGTCCCGCGCCTGATCGAGAAGCCCCGGTGCCGTGACGCCGCCGCCGATGAACACCGCGTCTGGCCGGTCGAGACCGCTCAGGGCTTCGGGGGCGGCCCCCTCCACGACGGCGAGGCCCGGCACGCCGAGGTTCGTGGCGTTGCGCCGGATGCGGGCGACCCGGGCCGGGTTCGCCTCGATGGCCAGCGCCCGCAGGCCGGGGCGGCGCAGCATCCATTCGATGGAAATCGAGCCGGCCCCGGCGCCGATATCCCACAGGAGCTGACCCGCACGGGGACGCAGGGCCGCCAGGGTTACGGCGCGGATGTCGGATTTGGTGAGCTGGCCGTCATTCTCGAACCAGGTGTCGTCGAGGCCCGGCGCCAGGGGCAGCACCCGGGCGTCGGGGGTGGCCACGACCGCAATGGCGAGGGTGTTGAGGGGATCGATGCCATCGAGGGCGAAGGTGCCGGCCGTCGCGTCGCGGCGGTTCTCGCGCGGGCCGCCCATGGCCTCCAGCACCGTGAGCGTCGAATCCCCGAATCCCCGCTCGGTGAGGAGGGCGGCGACGGCGGCCGGCGTCGATCCGTCCCAGCTCAGGACGAGCAGATGGGCGCCGGGCTGGAGATGGGGGACGAGGTTCGGCAGCGCCCGGCCGTGCAGGGTGAGGCAGGCGGTCTCGGCGACGGGCCAGCCCATGCGGGCGCAGGCGAGGCTGAAGGCGGAGGGCTGGGCGAACACCCGCACCTCCTCCGCCGGGAGGAGGCGCGCGATCTCGGCGCCGATGCCGTAATGGAACGGATCGCCCGTGGCGAGGATGCAGGTCGGCTGCCCGCGCCGGGCCAGGATGCCGGGATAGGCGTCCGCGATGGGGCTCGGCCAGATTCGCGCCTCGGCCGCGAAGGGGGCCGCGAGTGCGAAGTGCCGGCGCCCGCCATAGACGCATTTGGCCGCGTCGAGGGCGGCGGCGGCGGCGGGGCTCAGGCCGGCGCGGCCATCCTCGCCGATGCCGACCAGGGTGAGCCACGGCCGGCTCGACACAGGCTCACGGCTCATGGAGAAAGCGTCCCATGCTCAAGCGTTGCCTCATCCTCGGCGGCACGGGCGAGGCGAGCGCCTTGGTGCGGAGCCTGCCCCCCGGCATCGAGGCCACCCTGTCGCTCGCCGGCCGCACCCAGGCGCCGAAGGCCGAGCCGGTGCCGACCCGCATCGGCGGCTTCGGCGGCGTGGACGGCCTCGCGGCCTACATCACCCAGAACCGGATCACCTGCGTCATCGACGCGACCCATCCGTTCGCCGCCCGCATGAGCGCGAACGCGGCGCGCGCCTGCGCCCGCACCGGCACGGAGTTGCTGGCCATCCGCCGCCCGGCCTGGGACCCGGTGCCGGGGGATCGCTGGACCCCCGTGCCCGATATGGCGGCGGCCGCGTTGGCGTTGGGCGAAAAGCTGCGCCGGGTGTTCCTCACGGTCGGCCGCCAGGAGGTCGATGCCTTCGCGGCCGCGCCCCAGCACGATTACGTGGTGCGCGCCATCGAGTCCGTGAGCCTGGCCGTCCCGCGCCTCACGGCGATCTCCGCGCGCGGCCCCTTCGCCGAGGCTGACGAGGCGGCCTTTTTGCGAGATCAGGGGATCGACGTGCTGGTGAGCAAGAATTCCGGCGGGGCCGCCACCTACGGCAAGATCGCGGCCGCGCGGGGGTTGGGCCTGCCGGTGGTGATGGTGGCCCGGCCGCCAAAGCCCGATGGGCCGAGCGTTTCCGACGCGGCTGCCGCGCTGGCGTGGCTGACGAGCCGTTAAGCAGCTTATCCTAACGACATCGGGATCCATCGTCCGTGAGAATGCGAGAACGTGACCCGCAACACGCTCCCTCTCCTGCAAGGAGAGGGCTGGGGTGAGGTGTGGGACCTTTTCGGAGATGTCACACACCTCACCCTGTCGCTCTCCTCCCAGGCGAGGGGACCCCTGCCGCCCGCACGACGGACGAAGACGATGGCCCCCGATAGACAAAGGCCGGCAGGCCCGTCTCACGCCGGCACGCTGCGCGGGGTGTAGACGTAGGGACGGACCCCGTCCCCCCGCTCGATCAGCCGGGTGCCCGAGGCGCCGATGATCACCATGGTGGCCATGTCGGCGGTGGTCTCGCGGGCCTCGGCCAGGGTGAGCACCCGGATGGCCTCGTCGGGCCGCGAGACGGCGCGGGCGAAGATCACCGGGGTGTCGGGGGCGCGGATCTCGGCGGTCAGCGCCAGGGCGCGCCCGAGTTGCCATGGCCGCGCCTTCGAGATCGGGTTGTAGAGGCTCACGACGAAATCGGCCCGCAGCACGGCCTCCAGCCGGGCGGTCACGACCTCCCAGGGCTTGAGATTGTCCGACAGGGACAGGGCACAGAAATCGCCGCCGAGCGGCGCGCCGAGGCGGGCGGCGGCGGCCAGCATGGCGGTGATGCCGGGTTCGACGGTGATGGTGAGCGTCCGCCACAGGGGATCGCCGGCCTCCACCGCCTCGAACACGGCCGCCGCCATGGCGAACACGCCGGGATCGCCCCCCGACACCACGGCGACGTGGCGGCCGGCGGTGGCGAGTTCGAGGGCGTGGCGGGCGCGGTCGACCTCGACGCGGTTGTCGGTGGCGTGCCGGGTCAGGCCCGGCCGCTCCGGCACGCGGGCGACGTAGGGGATGTAGCCGATGAGGTCCTGCGCGCGGGCGAGCGCCGCTTCGGCGGCGCGGGTCAGGAGGTCGGGGTCGCCCGGCCCGAGGCCGATGACCGTGACGGAGCCGGTCACGGCCGGCGGCCTTCGCCGGGCAGGAGCACCATGGAGAAGTAGGGCGCCGTGTCGTCGGGCTTCTCGTGCAGGGGAACCACGCGCTCGCCCGCCATGGTGCCGCGCTCGACATAGACCGCGCGCTCCAGCACACCGGCCTCCTTCAGGGCGGCGCGGACCTTGGGCAGGTGGCGGCCGAGCTTCATGATCACGGCGGCGTCGGTCTGCGTCAGCCGCGCGACCAGGGCGGCGTGCGGCAGGGTCGCGGGCAGGACGGTGAGGACATCGTCGCCCCAGGTGATGGGCGTGCCGGCCCGGGTCCAGCAGCCCGACATGCCGGTGACGCCCGGCACCACCTCGACGGGGAAGCGGTCCTTCAGGCGCCGCCACAGGTGCATGAACGAGCCGTAGAAGAACGGATCGCCCTCGCTGAGGATCGCGACGTCGCGCCCCGCCCCGAGATGGTCGGCGAGCTGCCCCGCCGCGTCGTCGTAGAAGCCCGCAAGCGCCGCGACGTAGTCGGGATGCTCGGGGTGCAGCTCGGTGGTGTAGGGGTAGACGAGGGGGAATTCCCGCGCCGGCTCCGAGGTCAGCACCGCATCCGCGATGGTGCGGGCGTTGCCGCGCCGGCCCTTCTTGCAGAAGTGCACGAGGACGGGGGCCGCCGCCAACACCTTCATGGCCCGCACGGTGAGGTAGTCCGGCTCGCCCGGACCCATGCCGACGCCGAACAGGGTGCCTGTGGGCTTCGTCACGGGCTGCGCGGGCTCGTCCAGGGCGGCGGGGGGGAGGGGAGCGCCCGCCTCCATCACTCGATCTCCTGCGCGAGGGCGTTGATGGCCGCCGCCGTCATGGCGCTGCCGCCGCGCCGGCCGTGCACCACGACGAAGGGCACCCGGCCGTCGCGGGCGAGGGCCTCCTTCGATTCGGCCGCACCAACGAAGCCGACGGGGATGCCGATGACGGCGGCTGGCGGCGGCACGCCCTCGTCCAGGAGTTCGAGGAGCCGGAACAGGGAGGTCGGGGCATTGCCCACCGCCACGACGCTGCCGGGCAGGTGCTCGCGCCACAGCTCCATGGCGGCGGCCGAGCGGGTGGTGCCCATGGCGGCGGCCATCTCGGGAACGCGCGGATCGCTGAGCGAACAGATTACCTTGTTGTTCGCCGGCAGGCGCGACCGGGTGACCCCGTCGGCGACCATGCGGACATCGCAGAGGATCGGCGCTCCGGCTTTCAGGGCGGCCTCGCCCCTTTCAGCGAAATCGTCCGAGAGTTCCACGTCGCGGGGCAGGTCGGTCATGCCGCAGGCGTGGATCATCCGCACCACAACCCGCTCGGCGGTGCCGTGGAAGCGGGCGAGGTCCGCCTCGGCGCGGATCATCGCGAAGGAGCGGGCGTAGATCGCCTGCCCGTCGCGCAGATAGTCGAGGCGCGAACTCATGCGGGCGAACTCATGGAATCGTGGTCCTGAAGGCGTGAGCGAGGGCAAGGGCCCGGCCGAGGGAACCGGCCGAATCCGCATTCCTTACGCGGTCCAGCACGGCCTCGAAAGTGAGTTGCATCGCCGGCTCGGCATCGGGGCGCCCGTGGAGGACGATGCCGTAGCGCCCGGCGCGTCCGACGAGGGTGAGGGCGGCGGCGCCCGGATGGGCGCAGCCCTTGGCGCAGCCGGACACGTGGGCGTCGACGCCTGAGCCCCGCAGGGCCTCTGCGAGGCGCGCCGCATCGGCAAGCGTCGGGGTGGAGCCGGAGGCGCAGGCGGGGGCGCCGGGGCAGGCCGCGACCAGCCCGCGCGGATCGTCGGCGGCGTGGATGAAGCCCTGTTCCCCGAGGGCATCGCGGGCGTGGCGCACGGCGTCGTGGTCCATCGAGACGAGGACGATGCCACGGGTCTGGCTCACGGCGAGGTGGGGCGCGCCGAGGCGCTCGCTCCAGGCCGCGAGGTGCACGAGGTCCTCCGCCGTGCAGCGCCCGAAGGCCGCCTCCACGGCTAGCGCCGTGCGGTCGCCGAGATCGTGCAGGCCCGGCACCAGGGGCGGGAGGGAAGCGGGCGCCGCCATGCGGTCGGCGACACGCGTCTCCCGCCAGAGGTCGAGGTCGCGCATCCGCCGCGCGCCGCTCGCCGCCAGGATGCGCAGCCATTCGGAGACGGCCGTAAGGGCTGCGGCCACCGGGACGGGCGCGAACCAGACCGGCCCGTCCGGACCGGCGAGGGCCACGGCGACGCTGTCGGGGCCGAGGACGCGGAGCCAGATGTCGGCTTCCACGGCCCCGAGGCCGAAGCCGCCCGCCGCCTCGACGGCCACCAGGGTCTTGGCCGGCAGGCCGGGGACCGCGTGGCCGGCCGCCTCCACGGCCTCCGCCAGGGCGTCGTGCCCGAACAGGGGCGGCGTCAGGGTGAGGCGCTGCGGGCCGCCGTCGTGGCGCACGTCGCCGAGGCCAACGGCTCCGAGGTGATGGGCGAGGGGACCTTGCGTCTCCGGTGTCACCCCGCGGATCTGAAGGTTGGCCCGGGCGGTCACATCGATGTGGCCGTTGCCGAAGCGTCGCGCGCCCTCCGCCACGGCCCGCGCCTGGGCGGCGGTGAGGCGGCCCAGGGCGGGGTGGACCCGCGCGAGGAGCCCGTCGCCCGTGGGCATGGGGCGGGCGAGGCTCGGGCACCAGCCACGCCGGCTTGGCGCCTCGGGGAGGACGCGGCGTCCCGAAGAGGGGGGCAAGACGGAGGCCGCGCTCATTCGGCCGCCTCCGGCAAAGGTTCGCCCGGCATCAGTTCGTCGGCCGCCATGGCGTTGCGGCGCGTCCGCCACAGGCCGCGCCGCCGGGCCTCGTCGAAGCGTTCGAGGATGGCGCGGGCCGCCCCTGGGTTGGCCGCCCGCAGGGCGTCGAAGGTGTCGGGGTCGGCGATCAGGGCGCCGTAGAGCCGGTCGAGGTCGGCATCCGACACGGCATCCGTGGTGGCCGCGAGCACGAAGACCGCATCGATCCCCTGCGCCAGCTCCTGGGCGCCGCGATAGCCGTGGCGCAGCTGCGCCGCGATCCAGCGCGGATGGGCGAGCTTCGCCCGGATCAGCCGGGTGGCGTCCTCGCGGGCCGTGCGAGCCTTCGGTGTTTCGGGCGTGCCGACGTCGAGGCTGTAGAGGGTCGGGCGGGCCCCGGTGAGGCCGGCCGCGGCGGCGAATCCGCCCATGGCTTCCACGGCGGCGTCTCCATCGAGGAGATCGCGCTCGGCGACATCGAAGGCATGAACGTAGGCGTCGGCCTGGGCGACCCGTTCGGCGAACCCGGCATCGGCCCGGTCCTCGGTCCCGCCATAGGCATGCGAGGTGGCGTCGAGATAGGCGCGGCCGAGGTCGTCCCGGCCTTCCCAGGTCCCGTCGAGGGCGAGGCCGCCGGCCCCGGCGCCGTAGCGGCCGGGCGCCGCGCCGTAGACGCGGGACCCGGCCTCGCCCCGGCGGCGGGCGGCGGCGAGGGGGTTTTCGGAATCGTCCTCTTCGCGGGCGGCGACGGCGTCCGCCGCGCGGGCGAGGAGCGCCAGGGTGTCGGGGAAGGTGTCGCGAAACGCGCCCGAGACCCGCACGGTCACGTCGATGCGCGGCCGGTCGAGGAGGGCGAGCGGCAGCACCTCGACGCCGGTGACGCGGGTGGAGGCATGGTCCCAGACCGGGCGGACCCCCATGAGGGCGAGGGCGTGGGCGACGTCCTCGCCGCCCGTGCGCAGGGTCGGCGAGGCCCACAGGTCCATGACGATGCGGGCCGGATACTCGCCCTCGTCCTGCAGGTAGCGCCGCACCACCGCGTCGGCGGCCTTGGCGCCGAGGGTGGTGGCGGCACGGGTCGGCAGGCTGCGCGGGTCGAGGGTGGTGAGGTTGCGCCCCGTCGGCATCACGTCCGTGCGCCCGCGCGAGGGCGAGCCGGCGGGGCCGGGGGGAACGAAGCGCCCGTCGAGGGCGGCGAGCAGCCCGTCGCGCTCGGCCGTGGCGCAGGCGGCCACCCCGGAGGGGGCGTCGGGGGCGGCGCGGCCGAAGACGTGGAGCCCCGCCCGGGTCACGACCTCGCCGAGGTCGCAGAGATGCGCGTCGAGGGCGGAGAGAGCGTCGGGCATGGCGGTGCCGGCATCGATGCCGGCGGAGGCGAGCAGCCCGGCCGAGTCCGCCTCCTCTAGAATCGTGCGCGCGAGGATCGCGGCGCGGCGCGGATCGAGGACGCTCGCGGCCGAATATTCTTCGACCAGTTCGCGCAAATGCGACGCCGCCGGATCGAGCCCCGCGCATTCGGTCTGGGGCGTGAGGTGGCCCAAGGCCACGCCGCCGAGGCGTCGCTTCAGGGGGGCGGCCTCGCCCGGATCGTCGACGATGAACGGGTAGACCACCGGCAGGGACCCGATGGCGCGGGCCGGCCAGCATCCGGGCGACAGGGCGACGGCCTTGCCCGGCAGCCACTCCGTGGTGCCGTGGGTGCCGAGGTGGATCAGGGCGTCGAAGGTTTGTCGGAGCCCGAGGTGGAACGCCAGATAGGCATGGGTCGGCACCGCGTCGGGGTCGTGATAGCCGGCCTTGCGGTCGGTCGCCCGGCCCCGGTCGGGCTGGAGGAACAGGGCGACGTGGCCGGTCGCGGTCGTCTGATCGGGAGATGGAATCCGCCTGGGGGCCGGCTTGATCGCGGGTCCCCTCTCCTGGAAGGAGAGGGACAGGGTGAGGTGTGGGACTTTTTCGGACAGGTCACACACCTCACCCCAACCCTCTCCTTCCAGGAGAGGGGGCCGGTCGAGCGTGTCCCTCGATGGAGAACTTTCCCGTGTAGCATCGGCCCTTGGAGTGATGGAACGAACCATCGGGAAGCGGAAGCCGCCGTCGATGCAGAGCGGATCGGCCTCGGGCGGCCCCCAAGCTGCGATGAGTTCGGCCTGCTGCGCCTCCGGCAGGCCCGCGAACCAGGCCCGGTAGGCGTCGAGCCCTACGAAGAAGGTGCGCGGCCCACGGG
>Ga0182232_1000042_pt1 | contig 42390 bp, 37 predicted proteins | sample G6R1MG_30_FD_155484 | JGI IMG/M metagenome (GOLD analysis project Ga0182232, IMG submission 155484) | Phyllosphere microbial comminities from miscanthus, Michigan, USA - G6R3_NF_07NOV2016_LD2 MG | ecosystem: Host-associated > Plants > Phyllosphere > Phylloplane/Leaf | place: USA: Michigan... | reverse complement strand
TCAGCAAGGGTAAGGAGCACGCTAAGGGCCGCAATACCGGCGACTTGAAAGAGTTTTTCCACGTGGGCCAGGAGGTCGAGGGCGAAGACCCGGTGAAGGACCAGTACCCCGCCAACATCTGGCCCAACGAGGTGCCCCGCTTTGCGCAAAGCACCATGAAGGCCTACCGCACCCTCGAAAGCGCCGGCAAAGACGTGCTGCGCGCCATCGCGCTGTACCTGGAACTGCCGGAGAATTATTTCGATGACAAAGTGGTGAACGGCAACAGCATCCTGCGCCCCATTCACTACTTCCCCATCGAAAACCCCGACGCCGTGCCCGCCGATGCGGTGCGCGCCGCCGAGCACGGCGACATCAACCTCATCACGCTGCTGATGGGCGCCAGCGCCGACGGCCTGCAAGTGAAGCGCCGCGACGGCCAGTGGATTGCCATCACGGCCCTGCCCGACCAAATTGTGGTGAACGTGGGCGACATGCTCCAGCGCCTCACCAACGGCGTGCTCAAGAGCACCATCCACCGCGTAGTAAACCCGCCCCGCGAGAAAATGAATACCTCGCGCTACAGCATCCCGTTCTTCATGCACCCGCGCTCGGAAATGAGCCTGGCGGCCCTGCCGCACCTCGTCACGGCCGACAACCCCAAGAAGGAAGCCGATATCACGGCCGGCGAGTTCTTGAACGAGCGGTTGATTGAGCTGGGCTTGAAGAAGAAGTAAACTAAGTTGATTTGTTGAAAAGCGGCTGGTCTGAAAAGGCCAGCCGCTTTTCGTTGCGCGGACTTTGTAGTCCGCGTGCGTTAGCAGTAACTATTCGGTTAATTCATACGCGGACTACAAAGTCCGCGCAACACTCCTTTGCAAATGACCACCCGCCCCGAACACGACTTCCTCGGCGAACGCCAGATACCGTCCACCGCTTATTACGGCATCCAAACCCTGCGGGCGATGGAAAACTTCGCCATTACGGGCATTCCCATCAAGTCGGAGCCCCTATTCGTGCAGGCGCTGGCCTACGTGAAAAAGGGCGCGGCGCTAGCAAACAAAGAGCTGGGCGTGCTGCCCGCCGCCATCGCCGATGCCATCGTGGCGGCCTGCGACCGGGTGGCGAGCGGCGAGTTCGACGGCCAGTTTCTGACCGACATGATACAGGGCGGCGCGGGCACCTCGGTGAATATGAACGCCAACGAGGTAATCGCCAACGTGGCCCTCGAAATCATGGGCCACGCCAAGGGCGACTACGACCACTGCCACCCCAACAACCACGTCAACTGCTCGCAGTCAACGAACGACGCCTACCCTACGGCCTTCCGCATCGCGCTCAATAACAAGCTGGTGGGCTACCGCCAGGCCCTGGGCGCCCTCGCCGATGCCTTTGCCCAAAAAGGCGAGGAGTTTAAGAACGTGCTCAAAATGGGCCGCACCCAGCTGCAAGACGCCGTGCCCATGAGCATGGGCGACGAGTTTCGCGCCTTCGCCACCAACCTGCGCGAAGAGTTGCTACGCATTGATGATTCGCGCCGGCTCATCTCCGAAATCAACATGGGCGCCACCGCCATCGGCACCGGCGTGAATACGCCGCCCGGCTACGCGGGCCTCGTAACCCAGCACCTGCGCCAGGTAACGGGCCTCGACCTGCTGCTGGCCGGCGACCTCATCGAGGCTACCTACGACACGGGGGCGTACGTGCAGCTCTCGGGCGTGCTCAAGCGCACCGCCGTGAAGCTCAGCAAAATCTGCAACGACCTGCGCCTGCTGAGCAGCGGCCCGCGCACCGGCCTCAACGAAATAAACCTGCCCGCTTTGCAGCCCGGCAGCAGCATCATGCCCGGCAAGGTGAATCCCGTCATCCCGGAGGTAGTCAACCAAACGGCCTTTTACGTGGCCGGGGCCGACCTCACCGTGACGATGGCCGCCGAGGCCGGCCAGCTGCAACTCAACGTCATGGAGCCGGTTATCTCGTTTGCGCTCTTCACCAGCATCAGCTACCTCACCAACGCCTGCCACACCCTGCGCGACAAGTGCGTGCTCGGCATCACGGCTAACGCTGCCCACGCCGCCAACATGGTTTACAATAGCATCGGCATTGTGACCCAGCTCAACCCCGTGCTGGGCTACGAGGCCTCGGCCAGCATAGCAAAGGAGGCGCTGGCCACCGGCAAGTCGGTGCACGACATCGCCGTGACCGAGCGCGGGCTGTTGACCCAGGCGAAATGGGACGAGATTTTCACGTTTGAGAATCTGATTCGGCCGGTATTTATTCAGTAAGTAGTCGGTGTAGGGTAAGCTTTGGCTCGCCTGCGCGTAGCGCAACAGACGACTATTGCGCTACGCGCAGGCAAGCTAAAGCTTACCCTACACCGAAATTATCCTATCTTCGGCGCAGGTAATGCTCCCCGATTCGTGCCCACCGATTCTCCCATTCGTGCTACTCCTGCCGTGCCCCTGGCGCCGCTGCGGCGGGCGGGCCGCCGGATGCGCCGCACCCGCAATTTCATCTTTCTCAAGGACGTAGCCGGGCTGGCCTGCACCGCCTTCGGCGGCCCGCAGGCCCACATCGCCATGATGCTGCGCCTGCTGGTGGCCAAGCGCCGCTACCTCACCGCCGCCGAGCTGCTGGAGCTGCAAGCCCTGTGCGCCCTGCTGCCGGGGCCGACCTCGACCCAGACCATAACGGCCATCGGGCTGCGGCTGGGCGGACCCAATCTGGCGTATTTAACCTTGATAATCTGGTGCTTGCCGGCGGTGGTGATTATGACCGTGGCGGGGCTGCTGCTGAGCCACGTCGATGGCGGGCGCACGGCGCAGGTGGTGCAGTTTGTGCAGCCCGTGGCGGTGGGGTTTGTAGCGTTTTCGGCCTACCGCATCGCCGAAAAAGTCATTCACACCAAAACCTCGGTGGCGCTGATGGTGGCCGCCGCGATGGTAGCCTACTTCTTCCAATTGCCGTGGGTGCTGCCAGTGCTGCTGCTGGCCGGCGGCAGCGTCACCACGCTGCGCTACCGCAAGCACGCCATCGTGCAAGACAAGAAACCGTTGCAAGTGGAGTGGGCCAATTTTGGCCTGTGGCTGGGCATTTTCCTCGGGGCGGCGCTGCTGGGGCACTACACCGAGTGGCTGCCGGTGCGGCTGTTCGAGAATTTTTACCGCAACGGCTCACTGGTCTTCGGCGGCGGGCAGGTGCTGGCCCCCCTGCTTTTCGCTGAGTTCGTGGAGTTTAAGCACTACCTCACGAGTGCCGAATTCTTGTCGGGCCTGGGCATGGTACAGGCGCTGCCGGGGCCCAATTTTGCCTTTGCCTCCTACATCGGGGCGCTGGCCATGCGGCCTACCGGCCTGGGCGTCAGCGGGCAGCTGGTAGGCGCGCTGGTGGGCGCGGTCGGCATCTTTTTGCCGGGTATCTTCTTGATATTCTTTGCCATCCGCTTCTGGGATGGTCTGCGGCAGTACCGCGTAGTAAAAGCCTCGCTGGAAGGCGTAAACGCCGTGAGCGCCGGCCTCGTGTGCGCCGCCGCGCTGCTGCTCTACCACCCGCTGCCCGACCGCCTGCTGGCCCTGCCCGGCTGCCCGCCCGGCTGGCCGCTGCCCCTCAACCCGCTGCTGGTGGGCATCACGTTTCTACTGCTGCTCTGGGAGCGCGTGCCGAGCGTATTTATCATCGGCGCGGCGCTGGCGGCGGGGTGGCTGGTGGGGTAGTGAAAACGCCTGTCATTGCGAGCGCAGCGAAGCAATCGCACCCGCACGGAACCTGCACGGCTCGTCCTGATGCGATTGCTTCGCTACGCTCGCAATGACAATTGCTTTTTACCCCTTCTTCGCCGTCGCCGAGGCGAAGCGGCGGTCGGCTTCGGGCCAGTTCACCACGTTCCAGAAGGCGGCTACGTAGTCGGGGCGCTTGTTTTGATATTTCAAATAGTAGGCGTGCTCCCACACGTCGAGGCCCAGCACGGGCGTGCCGCGCTGTATGCCGGGCAGGTCCATGAGGGGGTTGTCCTGGTTGGGGGTGCTCGAAATGAAGAGCTTACCAGCCTTGTCCACGCTCAGCCAGGCCCAGCCCGAGCCAAAGCGCGAGGTAGCGGCTTTGGTGAATTCTTCTTTGAACTTGTCGAACGAGCCGAAGTCCTTGGTGATAGCCGTGGCCAGCGCGCCGGTGGGCTGCCCGCCGCCTTTTTGGGCCAGCAGCGTCCAGAACATTGAGTGGTTGTAGTGGCCGCCCGCGTTGTTGCGGATGGCATCGGGCTGCTTGCTGGCGGTGGCCAAAAGGTCGGCCAGGGGCAGCTTTTCCTCGGGCTTGCCAGCTACGGCCTCGTTGAGCTTCGAGACGTAGGTTTTGTGGTGCGCGTCGTGGTGAATTTCCATCGTGCGCGCGTCGATGTGCGGCTCCAGCGCCGCAAAGGCGTAGGGCAGCGGCGGCAACGTAAACGGCCCATCAGCCATCGGCATGGCGCGGGCATCGCGCAAAAAGCGCTCTTCCTGGGCGCGGGCCAGCACGGCGGGGCTAACTAAGGCGCTGAGCGCGAACGCGGCGGCGTTCTTGATAAAATCGCGTTTTAGCATGGGATAGGGTGTGGAGTAGCGCGGCCTTTTAGTCCGCGAGGGCAAGGTAAGGCCAGCGGCCCGTTGCACGCGCGGACCAAAAGGCCGCGCTACAGCTTAGCGGTTCGTGATTTCCACGTAGGCCCGGCCCGCTACGGGCTGGCCGTGGTGGGTGCCGCTTACCTTGCACATGCCCTCCCAGTAGTACATGGTGAAGGCATGGAAAAAGCGCAGCGCCAGCTCCTGCTGCGGCACCAGGGGCTCCACCACCAAGTCGTAGCCCTGGGCGGGCACCTGCACGCGCCAGGTGGCGGGGTACTTTTTCTTGGATTTTGGGCTCGTCCAGTAGGTGAGGGGCGTCAGTGTAAAGTCCTGGCCCGCGAGGTGCGCGCCCTCGCCCGCGGGCGAGAAGTAGGAGCCATTGCGCAGCTGCTGACCGGTGGCGGTGTTATTGAGCGCATTGAGCATCAGCTCGGTAGTCTGGGGTACTTCGCCCTGCGCCGGCTCGTCGAGCCGGATGCTGAACCAGTCCCAGCCCAGGTCTTTGCGCACAATGCTGATGGCGTTCCACTGCCGGTCGTACCAGAGGTCGCCGCTCACCTGGTGCGTCTGGCCGGCCACCGTGAGCGTGCCGGTAGTGGCCAGGCGCGGGTACGAGTAGTAGCCCGCCACGATGCCCTGGCCATAGTTTTCGTAGCCGGTGCCGCCGTGCAGCAGCGCCGGCTTGGTGGGCGTGGTGCGCAGGCTAAGGGCGTAGCCCGCGTTGTTTTTGCCCGTGAGGGCGGCCTCTAATTGGTACGCGCCCTCCTGCCCATCAAATTTCCAGACCTGCCCGGCCTTGCGCTCGCGCAGGCGCAAGGGCAGCGAGTCGGTGAGCAGGCGCGGCAGCTTGCCGAGCTGGTAGTCGTAGTTGAAGCGCTGGCCTTTGGGGTCGGTGATGGCCACGTTCACCATCTGGTAGTCGTCCTTGCCATCCTTCAGGTTGAAGTGAAAAAAGACGTACTCGATGCCAAATTCTTCGCCGCTGGCCTGGTCGCGCAGGTGGCCGGTGAGGTACCACCACTCCAGCGAGTTTTGGGGGTGCACGGCCTCTTCGCGGGGTAGCTCGGCGCGGGTAGCGGCCGGGTCGAAGCGGGTAGTCGGAAACGGCTTAAACGTGGAGCAGGCAGTCAAAAACAGCGTCAGCAGCAGGACAATGGGTAGGCGCATCATACCCCGCTACAAGGGTTTTTAGGGCCAAAAAGTTTGGGCTAGGGCTGCGTTTTGCCTGCGCTAGGCGGCGCTACGGGCAGTGGCGGAATGGCAATCTTTCCCAAGACAAAGACTTGGTGCGGCTGCGATAGCAGCCGGATGGTGAGGAGCGCGGGCACAACGTTTTCTGGAAAGCTGACGGTAACGAGGCGGCTTGCAAAATCAAAAGCCGAAACCTCCAATAAAAACTCGCCTTTTTGGGCCAGCGACCAATCGGGGTTAAAGGAAAAGGAAAACCCCCCCTTCGCGTTGCTCACGGCCCCGTACTTCGTGCCTTTTATAAAAATATATGCGTTAGCGATGGGCACCTTGAGCGAGTCGTCCAGCACCACGCCCCAAACAACAATGCGCTCTTTAGTGGCAGCCGCCCCAAAAAACGAACGCGGCGCGGGCGGCAGCTGCGGCGGCAGTGCCCCCGCCGACTGCCACCCCAAAAAGGCGGCCACCGCCAGCAGCCATCGGCGCGGCCCGCGTGGCCGCTTATAGTGCTGCGGCACCAGCGGCACCTGCATGGCGGCGCACACCCGCTGCCCCCGGCGCTCGGCCAGGTAGGCCAGTATTTCGACTTCGCTCAGGCGCGTGAAGTCGATAACTTCCGTGGCGCAGCGGGCGCAGTGCCAGCCGGCTGCGGTGGGCACGAGCGCCTGCGCGCGCACCGGGCAGGGCTTGGGAATGGTGACGCGGGAAGGCATAGTTGAAAGATAATGGGCTGATTATTAATGCGGCCGAATGCTGTGCGCCCGCGCCGGGTACACGGGCGGCGGCACGGGCGGGGCCATCAGCCGGAAGCCGCGCAGGTTGGGCCGGCCGCGGCCGGGGGCCGAGGCCAAGCGCAGCACCAGCGGGTGCGCGGGGTCGTAGGTGCGCCAGTCGAGCCGCTGGCGCAGGGGCCGGAAGGTGTAGCCCACCGGCGCCACGAAAATGCGCAGCTCGCCGCCGCGCACCGGCTTCCACTCGGCCGGAAAGCTGAATTTGAAATAGCCCTGCGCGTCGGTCACGGCCCCGTACTTAGTTTCGTTGAGGTAGAGCCACAGGTCGGGTATCGGCACGTTGAGCGAGTCGTCGAGCGCCGTGCCGCTGATGGTAATAACTTCCGGACGCGGCCCCGGCGCCGGCGCGGCCTGCCCGGCTGCCCGGTGCGCGCCAACGCCCCAGGCCGCCAGCACCAGCAGCCCCAGGTAGTGGCGGCCGGCGCTACGGGCGGGCATAATGGTGGCCCGGTTTGGGGCGCAGGGTGCGGCGGTATAGGTAGTTGATTTGCGCATAAAGCGTGGCTTTAAAGTATCTAGTGGCCAAGGATTAGTGCCCGAAAGCAGAAGCCAGCTTGTTTCTGGTCCAGTAGTAGAGGCGGCGCGGGTGCCAGGGCCAGGGGCGTTGGGCAGGCATAATCACGACATCGCCCGATAGTACCTGCTCGCCAGGCTTTAGCAAAATGGTGAGCGGCGCGTTGTCGGTAAAGGCGACAGTATGCTCAACTGTATCGTAGCCAATAAAAACAATTACCAGCTGCGCCGTCGGTGCCTCGTCGGGGACGGCCAGCGTGAAGGAGCCGTCGGCATCGGTGGCGACGCCCAAGCTAGTGTTCTTCAGGAGTACCGTTGCGCCCGGCAGCGGCAGCTGGTTGCTGGCGTCATACACCTTGCCCCGGAGCGTGCGCGAGCCGTGGGGCTGCAACGTGGCGGTTGGCCCGGCGGCCGGGCTGGCCGATGGTGCGAGAGGCGCTTTAGTTACCGCCGTTGCTACGGGTAGGGGGCCGGCCGTACCCCGCAGGGCCGTTTGGGCCATTGCCCTAGGCGCTAGTAGCTGCCCCAGGCTGCCGGCCGTGAGCAGTGCTCCCAGCCAGGTGCGCCAGCGACTAAGCGCAGCCGCGGGCTGCAAGGGCCGCCCTAGTTGCGTGGCTTGAAAGCGCCCGCAAGTGCGCCCCGCGCCGGCCTGCCGGAAATAAGCCAGAATCTCGGCATCAGTTTTTGAGGTAAAATCCACGACCGTTTTAGCGCACGCGGCGCAATGCCGGCCGCCGCTGGCGGGCGTCATTGCGGCCCAGCTTGTGGGGCAGGGCTGCGGGAGGTGGAGCGTGGTACTGGGCATACTCAACAAAAATCAAAAGGAAAGACTACCGCGAGAGCGCCTTGCGGCGAAAAGGCTGTGTGAGACGCTGGTACCACGAGCGGCGCGGCAGTTGCACCGGCGCCGCCAGTGTATCGGGCTTGGCTGTGGGGGCTTGAGGATAAACTTCCATCAATTCGCTAACCGATACGCCGCTCGATATATAGTCATTCAAATCCGGCGCTGATGGGTTGGGCGTTAGGCTGATGCGCAGGGTGCGCGCCGGGCGGGCGGCCAGCGGCACGCGCACCGTGCGCCCGTTGTAGTCTGCTTGCTGCACTACCAGTCTTTGCGGCCGGTGCGGCCCGCGCTGCGCCGGCAGCCACAGCCGGAAGTAGCCGTTGGCATCGGTGGTAGCGGTGCGATGCCCGCCTTGCAGCCGCACTTGCGCCTGGGCCACGGGCTGCTGCGAATACTCGTCGCGCACCACGCCGCTCACCAATCGCCGCGCTACCTGGCGCGTGGGCCGGGCCGTAGCGGGCTTGCGCTGCGGGTGCTGGGCGCTGGCCGGCCGCGGGGCCGGGGGCGCGGCGGCTTCGGCGCGCAGCACCCACAAAGCCAGGGCCGCCGCCACCCAGCCGCGCCAGTGCTGCGCCGGGCGGGGAGGGGCCGCGGGTAGCAGCGGCCGGGCCAGCTGGCTGGTGCGAAAACGCCCGCACGGCGCAGCTGCCCCCGCTTGTTTGAAATAAGCCAGGATTTCGGCATCGGTTTTCAACGTGAAATCGACCACCGTTTTTTGGCAGGCGGCGCAGTGCCGGCCGCCGCTGGCGGGCGTCATGGCGGCCCAGCTTTCGGCGCAGGGCTCGGGGATGCGGATGATAGTAGCGCGCTGGGGCATAGCTCAGAAAGAAATAGCTGCTTTCCTCCCTGATGCCAGCTCGCGCCCGATTGCACACGGCCCCGCCGTAACTTGGCCGCCGGCTAGTTTGCCCTTTCATTATCCTTTTGGCCAAATGCCCCCCCGCAACACCTCGCTCTTCCGCCGCAAAACCATCGAGTCTATTCTTGCCAACCCGCCCGCCGATGCCGAAGGCCACGGCGGCGGCAGCGGCGGCCTGGCCCGCCACCTCACCGTGCGCGACCTCACGGGGCTGGGCATCGCGGCCATTATCGGGGCGGGGATATTCTCGACTATCGGCCAGGCCAGCCTCAATGGCGGGCCGGCCGTGTCGCTGCTGTTCGTGTTTACGGCCGTGGCGTGCGCGTTTTCGGCGTTGTGCTACGCGCAGTTTGCGGCTACTATTCCAGTCAGCGGCTCGGCCTATACCTACGCCTACACCTCGTTTGGCGAGCTCGCGGCCTGGATTATTGGCTGGGCGCTCATTATGGAATACGCGGTGGGCAACATCGTAGTGGCCATTTCGTGGAGCGACTACTTCACCGGTTTGCTCGATGGCATCGGGCTGCATATTCCGGCCTGGCTCACGATGGGCACCCAAAGCGCCCACAGCGGCTACGAGGCCGTGATGGCCCTCATGCAGAGCGGCAAGCCCCTGAGCGCCGCCACGCCCGCGCAGCTCGACGCCTACTACGCCTGGACCAAAGCCCCCGAGCTGGCCGACGGCTTGCGGCTGGTCGTGGATTTGCCGGCCTTCCTTATCACCGTAGCCATCACGGCGCTGGTGTACGTGGGCATCAAGGAAAGCAAAAACGCTTCTAACTTTCTGGTAGCCTTGAAGCTGGCCGTGGTGGCGATTGTGATTGTGGTCGGCATTTTCTACGTGGAGCCCGCAAACTGGCACCCCTTCGCGCCCAACGGCGTGGGCGGCGTGCTCAAGAGTGTGTCGGCCGTGTTTTTCGCCTACATTGGCTTCGACGCCATCTCGACCACCGCCGAGGAGTGCAAAAACCCGCAGCGCGACCTGCCCAAGGCCATGATGTGGGCGCTCATCATCTGTACCATTTTATATGTGCTTATTACGCTGGTGCTCACGGGTATGGTGAGCTATAAAGAGCTGGGCGTGGGCGACCCGTTGTCCTTCGTGTTTGCGCGGGTGGGCCTGACGTGGTTTTCCAAGCTGGTGGCCGTAAGCGCCGTATTTGCAATGGCCTCGGTGCTACTGGTGTTCCAGCTAGGGCAGCCGCGCATCTGGCTCACCATGAGCCGCGACGGGCTGCTGCCGGGATTGTTTTCAAAGGTGCACCCCAAGTTTCATACGCCTTCGTTCAGCACCATCATCACGGGCATTTTCGTGGGCGTGCCGGCCTTGTTCGTGAACATGGACATGGTAGTGGACCTCACTAGCATCGGCACGCTGTTCGCCTTTGCGCTGGTGTGCGGCGGCATCCTGGTCATCGACCCCAAGGGCACGTCCAACGCCCGCTTCACGGTGCCCTACCTCAATGGCCGCTGGCTGGTGCTGCTGCTGCTGGCCCTCGGCGCGGGCGCGCTCTACCAATACAACGGCCCCGCCAACCATGAGTTCTGGCTCGACATCAGCGGGCAGCACGGCTGGCTCATCGAAGATGCCGAAGGCAAAATCACGGGTGGCTTCGCCCACCAGATTCCCTACTTCACGTTTTTGCTGGCTACCGTGGCGCTGGCCGTGGTCACGTTTCAGAAGCAGCTCTCGCTGCTGCCGGTGCTGGGCCTCATCATCAACCTCTACCTGATGACGCAGCTCGGCATCCGCAACTGGGCCATGTTCTTTGCCTGGTTGGTGCTGGGGCTGGGCATCTATTTTGGGTATGGCTACAAGCACTCGCGGCTGAATAAGGGGCTGCCCCTGGCGCGGTAAGTGAAGACGCTGCTTGCTACACTTTGCCTAGCCGCCCTGCCGCTGCTATTCGGCCTCTGGGTCAATGCCACTGCCCCGCACCCGCCCACCCGCGCCTACGTGCCCACCCGCTGCACCCGCTCCTGCGCGCTGCACGGCTGCCGCCACGCCACGCGGGCCAACAGCCCGGCCTACTTCCGGCTGCGGCCGCTGTACGCGGCCACCGTGCGCGGGCTGTCGGCGGGCGGCCGGGGGCTGTACGCGGCGGTTAATATTGGCTTCTACTTGGTGCTAATGCCCACGCTACTGCTCGGGCTCACCTACGGCGCGCTGCGCAATGCACGCCTCATCCGTCAGCTCAAGAAGCAGCCATGAGTACGCTCTTTCATCTGCTGGCCCGCTTCATTCACCTAGCCTTCTGGTACTGCTGCGACTTTATGGTGAACCTCGCCAACCTTACCCACAGTAGCTATTATGAAGCCAATACCTGGGTGCTGCTGGTGCTGCTGCCGGGGCTGCTGGCGCTGCTCATTGGGGTGCGGGTAGCGCAGTGGTTTCGGCTGCGGCGCTTGCGGCGGCGGTAGCTGTGCCTCTGGGGTTGCTGGCCGGGGTGGGTAAGATGAGCGCTAGCTTCACAACAACCTAAAAGAGCGGCCCCGGCAGAATTTTCCTGCCGGGGCCGCTCTTTTAGCTGGCGCGGTTAGCGCGGGCTAGTTTTTCACTACGCGCAGGGTCTGGAAGCCCTGGGGCGTTTCGAGGCGGAGCAGGTACACGCCGGTAGGCAATGCACTTAGGTCGAACGGCAGGGCCTGGGTGCCCGCCGCCAGCGTTTGCGCTACGTGCAGCACCTCGGTGCCTACCACGCTCAGCACGGTGCCGCGCACGGTGCCGGCGGTGGGCAGGCTCAGCGTGAGCACGAGCGGGCCGGCCGTGGGGTTGGGGGCGGCGAGCAGCGGCGCGGCCAGGCCGCTCACCGTGGCTACCGGCGAGTAGGCGGCGGTGCCGTCTGCATCTACTTGGCGCAGGCGGTAGTAGGCCAGGGTGCGGGCGGGCGCGGTATCGACCCAGCGGTAGGTGTGCGTGCTGCTGCTGTTGCCGGCCCCGGCCACGGTGGCCAGCGGGCTGAAAGCTACCCCATCAAGGCTGCGCTCAAGTACGAAGTGGTCGTTGCGGTTTTCCGAAGCCGTCGCCCAGGTGCAGGCCACGGTTTCGCCCTGGCGGCTTGCGCCGAAAGCTACCAGCTCGACGGGCAGGGGGGCGGGGGCCGTGTTGAGGGTGAAGGGCGAGAAGCCAGTGATGCCCGTGCGGGTGAACTTATATACGCGGCTGGCGGCGTTTACGGCCGCGCCCTTGCCCTTTTGCTGCACGTCGTTGTCCCAGCTGCCGCCGTGGAAGTGGCCCACCAGCACCTGCGCCGGGTCCATGCTCGTGGGCAGCTCGCTTTGCAGCGTCATGGTCACGTTGGAGCGGCCCAGGTCGTTTTCGCTCACGTACCAGGTGTGGGTGGTCGTGGTGGTGCTGTTCAGCGGCTTGCCATTGCCGGCGCTGTCTTTGCCCTTGCCCTTGCCATCAGCGTTGCCGGCGCCCACGGGCAGCGCCTGGTAGCTCGTGTACACGCTATCGCTCACGCTCACGCCAAATACGTCTTCGGTGGCCGTGCTAAGCTGCGAAAGCCAGGCGGGGTTGTAGCTGCCCTGGCCCACCGGAAACAGCACCGCTACGTTGGTAGCCGGCACGGTCTGGCGCAGCGCGCCGCCGGTGTTGGTTTGCACGTAGGCCGTGCCGTCGCTGGTGGCCGCGCCGCCTTTCAGGATGGTGAGGTCGTACACGCTGAGCTGGAGCTGGCTGTTGCTGGTCAGGCTGAGCGTGTTGCTCACCGTCACGTTGCGGGCTAGCACGGCCTTCGTGCCGCTCAGGGTCAGGTTGCCAAAGTTGGCGCAGTTCAGCACCACGTCGGGGCGCGGGGTGTTGAAGTACACGGTGCTGCTCGGGCTCAGGCTGCCCAGGGTGGGCAGCAGACCGGTAGCACCCTTAATTTCGAGCGTAGCGCCGGCCGCCACGCTAATCGTGGTAGGCAGCAGGTCCTTCGGGGTCGTCGTCAGGGCCACCGATACGGGGTTCTGGCCGTCGCCAATCACCAGCTTCGAGTTGAGGCCGCCAATGAGGTTGCCCGGCAGGGCCGCCTGCCCCGTGGCCGTGGTGAGGTAAAATACCTGGTTGTCTAGCTTAAACGAGGTTGGCTTCGTTTGGTCGGGCCGCGACGCCCAGTTGGTAAGGTCGCTCAGGCTGCCGGTGCCGTCGTAGTAAAAAATGTTGGCCTGCGTGCCGCCCGCTAGGGTCGTCACGGTCCCGGCCTCGGGGGTCACGGTCACGTCGTCTACCGCCAGGCCATTACCGTTGGTGTCCTTGTTGAGCACGTATTTCCAGCGCAGTACTATCTCCTGGCCTACTGCCAGGTTGAGGCCGCGCAGGGTGGCCGTCAGCACGCGGCGGTTGGCCGGTGCGTTGCCGTTTTTGCTCGCAATGGTGGTAGCCGTAGAGGGGGCCGCCACCCCCAGGGCGGGCTCCGAGGTCCAGGTGCCCGCTTCCATCGCCCCCGTAAAAGCGCTGCTCAGCACCTGGTAGTCGAAGCCCACCTGCGCCTTGTCTACCTTGCCCGAGTTGTACCACTGCTCCATGGCATAGCTCACCTCCAGGTTGGCAATGGGCCGGCCCGTCTGGTTCTTAAAGCGCATGGCCACGTAGCCCGTCCCCGTGAGCGGGTAGCCGTTGGCAATAAAAGTGGTTGCGATGCCGCCTAACGCCCGGTCGGTGCTGCCAATCGTACCAAAGCTGTAGTAGTTCGCATCCGTGCTCTGGCCCCCGTCGTTGCCGTAGTACGGCACCGGCGCCGTGCCCCCCGGATACGCCCCGAGCCCCGTCAGCATGGCCTGGGCATACACCCCCGGCAAGGTCGAGTTATTAACGAAGCTGGCCTGGGCCGTCGAGGTCGGCAGCGTATTAAAGTTTTGGGTGTAGGGCGCGAACCCCGTGAGCGAAACCTGGGCCAGTGTGGGGGCGGCACCGAGCAGCGTGGCGGCGGCACCAAGTAGAAGAGTAGAAAACTTTCTCATGTAGCTAAAATTGTACTTTTCTTTGCGAAAGGGTGTGTTTAATAAAGAGCGGGCTATTTTGGGGCCGCAAAGGTAGTAGGCCGGCTCATTCTTAGTATATCCGTATAAACACTTAAAATTCAATAAGCTACGTGTTACTATTTAAATGTTTTTTATGATTTGCTTTATAACTCGTCATTAAAATTTTTTAAAATTATGAAAATCAAAATGTTATAAATAATATAACTAAAGCAAGCGCAGCGGTACTATTTGAATAATAGTTCAGATTAGTGTTGTTTTTAGAGTTTTGGGTCCAACGTTTTTTTTGGCTTAATCCTATTCAGGAAAATAAAAAAAAAGCTGCTCTTCTTGGCCTCCTTTGCTTAGTCTAACTGTTTTTGTAATTAGTACTATAGCAAGAGAAGTTGGATAGTAAAGCTATTTAGCTGGACTATTCCCCGGCTATGGGTACGGGCTGGAATGCTCCCTGCCCACACGGCCGAGTTTTGCGGGCTGCCAGATTACCGGCCGTGGCCCGTGCCCCACCGGCCCGCCAGATGCCCCCGCCACCTTGCAGAGACCTCACCCCCGGCAAGACAAAAGCCCACCAATGCGCGCGCCCGCCCTAGCTGCGTGAGAAGCGCTGACCGGCAGTATTTTGGCCGGTCTATTTCTCACTGCTACTGCCTGTCCCGCATGGCTCCCGGCGAAACTGCCCTCATCACCTTCCGGCTGCACGGCACCATCCCGGCCGCTACCGCCCGCGAGCTAAAAGCCGGCCTCGCCGCCGCGCCCGCGGCTGGCCTCGACCACCGCCGCGCCCAAAAAAGCTTCTTTGCCCGGTTCGATGCCGTGCTCGACCGCGCGTCCATCGGGCAGCGGTATTTTGACAGCGAGAAGCTGGCCGCCGTGCTGGCCGGCGAAATCATGATGCTCGAAGAAACCGGCTTCGTGGTCCACGGCTTCGCCATCTTGCCCAACCACGCGCACCTCGTGCTGCACCTGCCCGCCAGCAGCCGCTTGTCATTCGCACCCGCCATCGACCTGCTGCACCAGCGCACCGAGCAGCTGTGCCGCCGCTTGGTGCGCCCCAAGCTGCCGCCCGAGGCGCCGTTCTGGCAAGTCGGCTGGCATTATTATTCCGTTGCCGATGAGGCCGAACTAGCGCGCATCCTGGCCTACCTGGGCGGGCAAATGCGCCAGCCGTGGCCCTTTCAGCTGTAGCGTAAGCTTCAGCTTGCGAGCGAGCGCAGCGAGCATCGGCGTAAGCGAACGTTGGCGAGCGCAGCTGCTCGCGCTACGCTCACTCGCAAGCTAAAGCTTACGCTACTTCGCCCGGTGGATGACCGCCACGCCAGCCAGAATGACGGCCATGCCCAGCGCGTGCCACAAGTTGAAAGCCTCGCCATCGAGCGCGCCCCAGCCCAGCGCCACTATCGGGATGAGGTAGGTGCTCGACGCCGCAAACAGCGCCGTGGAGCGTTGAATGAGCATATTGAACAGCACCGTGGCCACGGCCGTGCTCAAGGTAGCCAGCAGCGCGATGTAGCCGAAGGCCGGCCACGCGCCCGGCACCGTAGCCAGCTTGTGCACGAAGCCCGTGCCCAGCAGCAAGTAAGCCAGCGCCGGCCCGCCGATGATGAGCAGTAGCAGCGACGTAACGGCCACCGGCGTGAGCGCGTGCAGCCGGTGCTTGATAACGTTGACGCTGAGGCCGTAGCCTACAGTGGCCGCCACGATGTATAGGCCATACCAGGCATTGCCCGCCCCGCCGGCCGGGGAGGCATCGCCGCTGCCGCCCAGCAGCATCAGCACCACCGTGCCCAGCAGGCCCAGCATTATGCCCAGCACCCGCAGCCCTGTGAGGCGCTGCCCAAACAGCAGCGCGCCCACCAGCAGCACAAACACTGCCGTGAGCGCATTGAGCACGCCCGCCAGCCCCGAGGCCAGCTTGGTTTCGGCATAGGCGAATAAGAACGCCGGAATGAGCGTGCCCACCGTGCCGCTGAGCGCCAGCCACTTGAGGCGGCTGCGCTCGACGCGCCCGATTTCGCGCAGCGCGAAGGGTAGCAGCAGCGCCGCCGCCACCGTTACCCGCGCCGCGCCCAGCTCCAGGGCCGAAAACACGACTAACCCCTTCTTCATCAGAATAAACGACGTGCCCCAGATGAGCGAGAGCACTACCAGCAGCCCCCAGGCCAGCGGCGATACGCCGGGCGCGGGCGGCGCAGCTACTACCTCGGGGGCAGCGGCCACGGCGGGCGGCACGGCGGCCGGGCGGCTAGTGGGCGGTGAGGTAGCAAGGAAGGAAGCGGGGCGAATGGGCATTCGGCAAAATTACGGCCGCCTGCCCCGGCCCGCCGGGTAGCTGGCGCTACCTTCGCCGCTCCATCCGCCTTCGTCAGCCTCAATGACTTTCTGGAAAAACCTCGCGCTCGGGGCCGCTTTGCTGCTGCCGGCCAGCCCCGTAGCGGCGCAAACAAAGCCCGCTGCCCCGGCGCCCACCCTGGCCCAGACGCTGCGCGCTAGTCGCTGGCAAAAGCGCATCCTGCTGGTAGGCGCGCCCGCCGCCACCGCGCCCGAGCTGGAACAACAGAAAAAGCTGCTCGGCCCAGCTGGCCCCGAGCTCAAAAAGCGCGATTTTCTGCTGTTGCAGCTCATTTACAGCCAGCTCGCACCCGCCGACCGCCAGTACTGGACGCAAGAGCTGAAGCTGCCGCTCAACGGCTTCACGGTGGCGCTCATCGGTAAGGATGGCGGCGTGAAGCTCACCCAGCTCCAGCCCGTGGCTCCGGCCGAGTTGTTCGGCGTAGTCGATAAAATGCCGATGCGCAAGCAGGAGGCGAAGGGCGCGAAGAAGTAAAGCCCGTCATGCTGAACGGAGCGTAGCGGAGTCGAAGCATCTCTATCGCTTCGTTGTTAGCAAAAGGGTTAGTTACCCGGTAGAGATGCTTCGACTCCGCTGCGCTCCGCTCAGCATGACAACAAATACGTATCCTCTAGCTAGCCACCAACACCGCGTCGCTGGCCGCGATTTCTTCTAGAATGGCGTACACGTCGGCCCCGTTCTCGGCATCGACCAGGCGGGTGCGCCACTGCTTGGCGCCTTCTAAGCCTCTGAAGTAGTGCGCGTAGTGCCGGCGCATCTCAAAAATGCCGGCTTTCGGGCCTTTCCACTCCAGGCTTTTGTCGAAGTGCATCTTGCACATAGCAATGCGCTCCTCTAGCGTGGGCGGGGCCAGCTTCTGGCCGGTGGCCACGAAGTGCTTCACCTCCCGGAAAATCCAGGGGTAGCCGATGGCGGCGCGGCCTATCATCACGCCGTCCACGCCGTAGCGGGTTTTGTATTCGAGCGCTTTCTCGGGCGAGTCGATGTCGCCGTTGCCGAAAATCGGAATGTTGATGCGCGGGTTTTCCTTGATTTTAGCAATCAGTCGCCAATCGGCTTCGCCTTTATAAAGCTGCACGCGGGTGCGGCCGTGCACCGTAAGCGCCTCAATGCCGACGTCTTGCAGGCGCTCGGCTACTTCCTCCACGTTCAGGGTGTCGTTGTCCCAGCCGAGGCGGGTTTTCACGGTCACGGGCAGGTGGGTGTTCTTCACCACGGCGGCGGTCATGGCTACCATCTTCGGAATGTCGCGCAGCAGCGCCGCGCCCGCGCCGCGCAGCGCCACCTGCTTCACCGGGCAGCCGTAGTTGATGTCGATGAGGTCGGGCCCGGCCTCGGTGCTGATGGCGGCGCACTCGCCCATGGTGTGCACGTCGGAGCCGAAGAGCTGAATGCCGATGGGCCGCTCGTAGTCAAACACGTCGAGCTTTTGCCGGCTTTTGGCCGCCGCCCGTATCAGGCCTTCGCTCGAAATAAATTCCGTGTACATGAGGTCGGCCCCGTTGGCCTTGCACACGGCCCGAAAAGGCGGGTCGCTCACGTCCTCCATCGGGGCGAGCAGCAGCGGGAAATCAGGCAGTTGAATATTACGAATGTTGGGCACGGCAATAGGGGGATAACAGGCGTTACAGACGGCTGTCATTGCGAGCGCAGCGAAGCAATCGCACTTGACAAGTACCCGAACGGCTCGTTCTGATGCGATTGCTTCGCTGCGCTCGCAATGACAGCCGAGAGGGCGCTAGTTACGCCTAGCAAGAATTTATGACGCAAATTTACATCCCCTTGAACACCCCCGCGCTTATGAAAGGTTTGCCCGCCCGCCCCATGCACCCGCTTCTGCAACTCTTGCTGCTGGTGGGGCTGGCCATTGCGGGCGTGAGCTTGGCGAGCTTTTTGGCCCTGGCCATCGCCCAGCTGGCCCTCGGCGTGTCGGCCCTCGATTTCAGCGCCCTCACTGCCAATCCTGGCCGCCACCCGCAGGGCTGGGCGGCCCTGATGCTGTTTCAGGGGCTGTCGCTGGCGGGCATTGGGGCGGGGGCGCTGGTGCTGCCGCTGGTGCTGCGGCAGCCGGTGAGCCGGTATTTTGCCCCGCGCCGGCTGGGCGCGGCGTGGTGGCTGCTGGCGGCCGGCCTCCTGATACTCTGCCTGGTGCCCGCGCTCTCGGGCGTGGTGGCCTGGAATGCGGGCGTACACTTCCCGGCCGCGCTGCACGGCTTCGAGCAGTGGGCGCGAGCTAATGAAGACCAGGCCGCCGACCTCACCAAGTTCCTGACCAACTTCTCCACGCCGGGCCGGCTGCTGGCGGGCCTGCTCGCCATTGCGGTGGTGCCGGCCGTGGCCGAGGAGCTGGTATTTCGGGGCGTGCTGCAGCCCAACTTGCAGCGGTGGTTCAACTCGAGGCACGTGGGCATCTGGCTCACGGCGGCTACCTTTTCGGCCATTCATGTGCAGTTCTTCGGGTTTGTGCCGCGCTTTTTGCTAGGGTTGGTGTTGGGCTACTTATACGAGTGGAGCGGCAACATCCTGGTGCCCATGGCCGCGCACTTCACCCAAAATGCCTTTCAGCTCATTTTGCTTTACCTGGCCCAAGGCCGCCACCTGCCGTCCTCCTTCGACCCCGACGCCAACCAAAGCCTGCCCTGGCCTACTATGCTGCTCTCGGCCGCGCTCAGCGCCGGGCTACTCTACTGGCTGCATCAGCGTATGACGGCCGACGCCCTGCCGCCTACCGATACCCTTGCCGCTCCGGCCGCCTCGCCGCAGCCTTAATCTTTCCATTGCTCCTTGAACCCAGCCCTCGACTCCGCGCCTGCCCCCGACCCCCAGCCCAAAAAAGGCCCCAGCAACCTGCGCCTGCGCGCCATTTGGGGGGCGCTCGCGGCGGCCCTACTCTTCGGCTGCACCTTCGGCGGGCCTATCTCGTTCGGGCTGTTTTTTGCCGCCGTGCAGGCCGTGATGTTGAAGGAGTTTTATCGGATAATGCGGGCGAGCGGCTATCGGCCTTTAGCATTATTAGGTATTGTAGGTGGGGTAGTAATATTTGGCGTCTTCTGGTACCAGTTCTTTTGGATTGGTCTTTTCTTTGAAAAAAGTACCTCGGCCAGCCCTTTTACAGGTGCAGCACACGATGGCCTATACAATCCTCTGCGCGGTTGGGAGTTCATCACTTTCCGCGTATTGCTTGTGGGCGTGGCGCTCAGCTTTGTTTCGCTTTTATACGAGCTCTCCGTCTGGCCAAAGTCCTCACAGCCATTTGCCAATATCGGCGTGGCATTAGGTGGCATTTTTTATGTCAGTATTCCTATGGCTTTGCTGACAGTTATAGCTCACGGTACGAATGGCTATGACCCGCGCCGCGTTTTCTTCCTCATCTTCCTTATCTGGGCGGCCGATACCGGTGCTTACTTCGCCGGCAAAAACCTGGGCAAGCACAAGCTGGCCCCCAGCATCTCGCCTGGCAAAACCTGGGAAGGCTGGGCCGGCGGCGCGCTGCTCACGCTGGCCGTGGGCTGGGCGGCGGGCTACTTCCTGCCCGATATCCCGCTGAGCCACCGGCTGGTGGCGGCGGGTGTAATAGCCGTTTTTGGCCCGCTCGGCGACCTGGCCGAGTCGATGCTCAAGCGTAGCGCGGGCGTGAAAGACTCGGGTACCTTTTTGCCCGGCCACGGCGGGCTGCTCGACCGCTTCGACGCTTTTTTGCTGGTGCTGCCGGTGCTGGCGCTGCTGCAAGTGCTGGCGGGATAATAGCGTAGCATTATTTGGAGCGCGGGCGGGATATTTCAGCGAACCAGCGAAAGCGGCATAAAATATGGGTAGCTTATAGCAGCGGCCGGTCTGTATACTATAAAGGGGTAAGCTGCCCAAAACCGCTGAGAAAAACGAAGATTGGCTGCAAAAAAGGCGTGAGCGGAAGCTTAACAGCCAAGAAAATGGACCAAATGGGCAAAAACTAGTGCAGTAGCGGCCAAATTCGTAAAAATCTGCCCTGTGCCAGCCGCCGTACCTTTGCGGAGCGTTCTCGTAAGCGTAACATTCTCTTCTCTTCCCACCCAATCTCACTCAATTTATTCTCAGATGGCAGCCACCACTGTGTACAAAGAGCCCGCCCCGAAAGTAGGCCACACCGAAAATCCGCTTGAGTCCATGATGTCGCGCTTCAACGTCGCGGCCGAAATCCTGGGGCTCGACCCTTCTACTTACGCCGTGCTCAAGGCGCCCGACAAGCAAGTAATCGTGAGCCTGCCCGTGTCGATGGACAGCGGTGAGGTGCGCGTATTCGAGGGCTACCGGGTGGTACACAACACGATACTTGGCCCCAGCAAGGGCGGTATTCGCTACGACAAAAACGTGAACATCGACGAGGTGAAAGCCCTCGCCGCCTGGATGACCTGGAAGTGCGCCGTAGTAGACATCCCCTACGGCGGCGCCAAGGGCGGCATCATCTGCGACCCCACTACCATGAGCCCCGGCGAGATTGAGCGCCTCACCCGCGCCTACACCGTGGCCATGAAGGACGTATTCGGCCCCGACCGCGACATTCCGGCCCCCGACATGGGCACCGGCCCGCGCGAAATGGCCTGGATTATGGACGAGTTCTCCAAGACCGTGGGCCAGACCTCGTCGGCCGTAGTTACGGGCAAGCCGCTGGTAATGGGCGGCTCGCTGGGCCGTACCGAGGCCACCGGCCGCGGCGTGATGGTGAGCTGCCTGGCCGCCATGAACAAGCTCGATATGAAAATTGAGGAAACCTCGGTCGCCATTCAGGGCTTCGGCAACGTGGGCTCGTGGACGGCCAAGCTGATGTTCGACAAAGGCTTGACCATTAAAGCAGTTTCCGACGTTTCGGGCGCTTACTGGAACGACAACGGCATCGACATCGACGCGGCAATTGCTTACAAAAACGCCCACAACGGCCGCCTCGACGGCTTCGAAGGCGCGAGCCTCCTGGACGATGCCGACGACCTGCTGACCTCGGAGGTGGACGTGCTGGTGCCCGCCGCCGTGGAGGACGTCATTACCGAGCACAATGCGCCCTACATCCGGGCCAAGCTGATTGTGGAAGGGGCCAACGGCCCGACTTCGGCCTCGGCCGACCCCATCATTTATGGCAAAGGCATTTCGGTAGTGCCCGACATCCTGGCCAACTCGGGCGGCGTGACGGTGAGCTACTTCGAGTGGGTGCAAAACAAGCAGGGCTTCAAGTGGAGCCTCGATATGGTAACCGAGCGCGCCGACCGCATCATGACCGATGCCTTCGAGAAGGTGTACGCCGTGAGCCAGAAGTACAACTGCTCGCTGCGCATCGCGGCCTACGTGGTCGCCATCGACAAAGTGGCCCAGACCTATAAGTTCCGCGGCGGCTACTAAAAATCACTGATTAGCACTGATTTCACGGATTTTGTGGACGACACCAGGCCTGCGGGTCTGGTGTCGTTTTGGTTATATGAGAGCCATTGGCAACCGTTGCCGTTAATTTGCGTGTTAGTTGGGCCTGGGCAGTATCGTTGGTAAACTCAGGGGAAAGCTCCCTGAACCAGAGCGAAATCGTCCACAAAATCCGTGAAATCCCTTAAAATCCGCGCTAATCCGTGATTAAGATACATAAAGAAGGCCGCCGCATCCTGTTTGTGACGCTGCTAGTGCTGCTGGCCCTCAACCTGCTGCTCAACCGCTACAACGGCCCCAACGTGGCGTTTAACCGCATTTTTGCCGGTGTCTCGGTGGTAGCGTTTCTCACGCTGTTGCAGTTTTTTCGGTCGCCCTTCCGCCGCCTGCTCACCCACGAAGACCTGCTGCTGGCCCCCGCCGATGGCAAGGTAGTGGTAATCGAAGAGGTGTACGAAAATGAGTATTTTGAAGCCCCGCGCCGCCAGATTAGCGTGTTCATGTCGCCCATCAACGTGCACATCACCCGCAACCCGGTGTCGGGCATTGTGCGCTACTTCAAGTATCACCCCGGCAAGTACCTGCTGGCCTGGCACCCTAAAAGCAGCACCGACAACGAGCGCACCACGGTAGTAGTCGAAAGCGATGCCGGCCCGCTCGTGCTCTTTCGCCAGATAGCCGGGGCCATGGCCCGCCGCATCGTGTGGTACGTGAACGAAGGCGACGAAGTAAGCCAGGGCGAGGAATTTGGCTTCATCAAATTTGGCTCGCGAGTGGATGTTTTCGTGCCGCTCGACGCCGATATTAAAGTAACGCTGGGCCAGAAAGTGAAGGGCGGCGAAACCGTGCTGTGCCAGTTGAAAGGCTAAATTGCTAACGCAATACCCCAACAAGCAAGGCCCGGCCGCACACTGTGCGGCCGGGCCTTGCTTGTTGGGGTATTGCCAAACTCGTTGCTAGCGCGAGCGCTGAATCTGCTCTAGTTGCTGCTGCATTTTCTTAGCCGTTTCAGGGTTCGACATCACAAGGTAAGTCAGGCCCATGAGTAGCAGCAGGCAGCCGCCAAGTGGCAACGCCCAGTTGCGCGGCTGAAACTTGTAGGTGCCGATGTAGCGCGGCCAAAACCACCAGATGTAGGATAAGATAAGCGGCACATCAATCAGAAAAGCCATGGACAGCGACAGGAAATGCTGCGCCAATAGCCACTTTACCAAGAACACCCGAGCCACTAAATAAGCAGCCACCACCACAAATAGCCGCAGAATAGCATTGCCCCGCCCAAGCCGGTACATGTTCATGGCCAGTAAGATAGCGCCCGCCACTACCGACAGCGTAGCCGAAACCACGACGATGCCAGCCGGCGAGTACAGCCGTGGCAAGTCCTCATCGGGCACTTCGGCTTCGGCGCTGGCCTGGGCGGCGGCCGTAGCCTGCTGCTCGCGCACCGCAGCTTCGAGCGGCGGGCGCAGCTCCACGTCTTCGGGTGCGGGCTGGCCCCGGCGGCGCAGCTCGTCGAGGGCTGCCAGCACGGCATCTTCGCGGTACTGGGCGTGGCCCGTCACGTACTCGCGTAGCGCCGCATCGGTTTTGAGGGCCATTTTGGCCGCGTAGTCTTCCATGGGTAACGAGCAATTAACAACGAGCCATGAGCAGCCTCCCCAGCGAGCAGTTGGTGAGGCTGCTCATGGCTCGTTATTCATTGTAAAATTGAGAAATGGCGGCACCCGCCCGCCGTACATCCTCAAACGAATTATAGAGCGGTACGGGTGAGAGGCGGATGACATTGGGCTCGCGCCAGTCGGCCATGACACCCTGCGCGGCCAAGAAATCGAACAGCTCGCGCCCGCGCTCGTGCACCAGCAGCGAGAGCTGGCAGCCCCGCTCGGCCGGGTTTTGGGGCGTTATTATTTCGAGCTTGGTCTTAGGCAAGCCCAGCGAATGGATGAGAAATTCGAGGTAGCCAGTCAGCTGCTCGCTCTTTGCTCGCAGGGCGCTCATGCCGCCCGCCTGGTCAAACAAGGCCACGCTGGCCCCGTAAATAGCCAGCGTGATAATCTGGCCATTAGAGAGTTGCCAGCCGGCCGCGCCCGGCATGGGCCGGAAGCCTTTTTTCATCTTGAAGCGCTCGGCCTGGTCGTGGCCCCACCAGCCGGCCAGCCGCACCAAGTCGGGCCGGTCGGCAAAGCGCTCGTGCACAAAGATGCCCGACGAGCCCCCCGGGCCCGAATTGAGGTACTTATAATTGCACCAGCAGGCAAAATCCACGTCCCAGTCGTGCAGATGCAGCAGCACGTTGCCGGCCGCGTGGGCCAGGTCGAAGCCCACCGTGGCCCCCACCGCGTGCCCCGCCCGCGTGATGGCCGCCATGTCAAACACCTGCCCGGTATAGTAGTTGATGCCCCCAAACAGCACCGTAGCCAGCGAGTCGCCCAGCTCCGCTATTTTGGCCTCGATGTCCTCGGTGCGCAGCGTGTGCTCGCCAGCGCGGGGCGCAATTTCCACGATAACCTGCTCGGGGTCAAGGCCGTGCAGGCGGGCCTGGCTTTCGAGCGCGTACTGGTCGCTAGGGAAGGCTCCGGCCTCCATCAGCACCTTATAGCGGGTGGCGGTGGGGCGGTAAAAGGTGACTAACAGCAGGTGCAGGTTCACGGTCAAGGTGTTCATTACCACCACCTCATCGGGCCGGGCGCCCACTACGCGGGCCGTGGCCTCGTTCAGGGTTTCGTGGTAGGTCATCCAGGGCGAGTCGCCGGTGAAGTGGCCTTCCACGGCGCGCTCTTCCCAGGCTTTGAACTCGCGCTCGGCGGCGGCGCGGGCTGTTTTAGGCAGGAGGCCCAGCGAGTTGCCGCAGAAATAAGCGGCCGGCTGCCCGCTGGGACCGGCCGGCAGGTGAAACTCCTGGCGAAAATGAGCGAGCGGGTCGGCCGCGTCCTGGGCAGCGGCAAAAGCGGGGGAAGTATCGTAAGCCATCGGTAAGTAGAAAAAGTATGCAATAATCGGTAGCGGCCGCTCGCCGCCCGCGCCAGCCACCCGCTAGCGCAGCCGAAAAATGTCGAATACCCGCCGCCCCTCGCCCTCCAGTCGTAAGGAGTATACCGGCGCGCCGAGCCCGCTATACGGCTGAGGGTGAAAGCGGTAGGAGGAGATAAAGTAATCGGCCGGCCCGTTGGGGTAGCGCTGAATCACGAGCCGCGCCCGGTCGGCGGGCGGCAGCAGGTGGCGGTTCATAATATCGGCGGCCGGCAGGTTGGTGCGCACCCAAATAATGGGCCGGTCGTCGTGTCGCAGCACCCATTCCAGGCCCTGCCGAAAGCTCAGGCCCCAGTAGTCGTACTCGTAGCGCAACTCGGGGTGAGGGCCAGCCAGGGCGTTGAAATACAGATTCTCCAACGGGTGCAGCTGCATCATGGTTCGAGCAGTCAGGCCCATTGAAGCGGCAACGACTAGCGCCGCCGCCCCGCGCCAGCGCGCTTGTACTTCCGCCGGCAGCTGCCAGCGCCACACCGCCGCTAGCCCGCCCAGCGCCAGCAGTAGCAGCGGCGGATACGCAAAGTACAGTTGCCGCCACCCGTCATACAGCACCGCATGCAGCCCAATAACCGCCAAAAACGGCTCCGCGCCCAGCCCCCACAGCAGCAAATCCAGCCATTCGGCATCGCCATTGTAGAGCCGCCGGCCGCGCTGCGCTACCTGCCGCCCCAGCCGCGCCAGCGCCACCGCCAGGCCCGCCAGGTACAGCAGCGGCGTGGTAATGGCCAGCCAAAGCACCGAGTAATGCCAGGGCAGCGGGTTGGCGGTCGAAATAAGCTGCCCCCGGTACAGCATTTCGCCAATCCAACGGAAGTGACTCATATTGAGCCACGACTGCCAAAAGCGCTCGGCCGGGGCCGCCCACAGGTAGGGCCAGCCGGCCACCACCAGCACCGGCAGCAGCCCGCAGTACAGCAGCGCCGCGCTACCTGCCCGCCCGCCCCGGTAGTCGCCGTGCCACACGCGCAGGGCCAGCAGCACCAGCGTCAGCACGGGCACCAGCACGCCCATCAGGCGGATGTCGATAGCCACGGCGCAGGCCAGCGCGTGCAAAGCCGCCCGCGCCGCGTTGGGCCGCCGGATAAACGCCGCTGCCGTGGCCGCCGCCACCAGGTAGCTGGCCAAAAACACGGCATCCTTACTATTATAAAAGAAATCGGCAAACTGCCGGGGGCTGAGCAGCAAAAACGTAACCCCGAGCAGGCCCGCCCGCCAGCTTCGCAGCCGCCGCGCAGCCAGCCAGTAAAAGGCCAGCAGCCCCGCGCAGCTCACTAGCCACACGCAGCGGTGCCGCAGCCGCAGCACATCGCCCATATCGGTGTAGCCAGTCAGCTTCTCCACCACCGCCAAGGGCAGCTCAAACGCCACTCCGTAGTCGCGGTCAACGTAGTGTTCGAGGCGGTTTTTGGGGGCCGTGGCGGCCAGCCGCTCGGCGGCGCGGGCGGGTAGCCAGCGTGGCGGCACTAGCCCGTAGAGGTACACCAGCGAAACCTGCCCGCTCTCGCGGCACGAGTCCTCGTCGATAAACGAGCCGTAATCGGGTGCCCGCCACAGCCCCAGCAGCCCCAGCAGCCCAAAAAACAGCCCCACCACCGGGCGGCGGTAGCTGTCGGGCAGCAGGCGGGCGGGCAGCGAGGAAGCAGGCAAAAGATTGGGAATTTTGATAGCGCTAAGGTCGAAATACTAAGAAAACGCCTGTCATTGCGAGCGTGGCGAAGCAATGAAGCTGTTTAGGAAGTAGCCAGAGGAATGCAAAATGCAAAAGACTCCCACAAAAGCGGGAAATTTGAGGTGCGACCCATCTCCTTTCCCCCTCTCATGGAAGTCCTGAGCAAAGATATGATTACCCGTTGGTTACTGCCCCACCTGCCCCTGCGCACGGGTGGCCGCCGCTTGGCCGCTGACCCGGCCGAGCTAGTAGGGGCCATCTGCTATAAACTCAAAACCGGCTGCCAATGGCGCTGGCTGCCCGTGAAAGCCTTGTTCACAGGCGAGCCACTGAGTTGGCAGGGCGTCTACTACCACTTCAATACCTGGGGCAAGCAAGGCGCCTGGAAAAACATGTGGCTCACTAATTTGCGCCTGCACCGGCGTGCCCTGAACCTGTCCAGCGTTCAACTGGACGGCAGCCACACGCTCGCCAAAAACGGGGGAGCGGCCATCGGCTATCAGGGCCGCAAAGCGGGCCGCACCACCAACGCCTTGTTGCTGGCCGCTGACCAAGGACTTCCACTGGCTATGGCCACGCCCCAAGCCGGCAACCAGCACGACACCTTTGAGTTGGAGCGCGTCTTTGCCGAGCTCTGCGAGCTGCTGGAAGCCGCCGAGCTGCGGTTGGACGGCCTCTTTCTAAATGCGGATAAAGCCTTTGACGTCAGCAGCTTGCGGCAGGCCTGCGCGCGGCGCGGTATTGAGGCCAATATCCCGCGCAACCGGCGCGCAGCTGATTGGCAGACCGACGACAACACCCCGCTCGCCCCCGAACTTTACCACCGACGCCTAGTCATCGAGCGCCTCAACGCGTGGCTCGACGGCTTTAAAACTCTACTCGTACGCTACGAAACCAGTCTGCAAAACTGGCTGGCCTTTCACTGGCTGGCTTTTACCGCCCTACTGCTGCGTAAAATGACCAACCCGCCCACTTCCTAAACAGCTTCAATCACAGTAGGAGGGGCCGCTCTAGCGCCGCTCCACAGGTGCGATTGCTTCGCTACGCTCGCAATGACAGGCATTTTACTAACCCAAACCGCTGCCACTAAAGACAGGCCCGACTCACGCTGGGCCTGTCTTTAGTGGCAGTTACATTTTCTCAAAAACCATGGCCACGCCCTGGCCCACGCCCACGCACATGGCCGCGAGGCCGTAGCGCACGCCTTCGCGGCGCTGCATTTCGTGCACCAGCGTGGCCACGATGCGCGCCCCGCTCGACCCCAGCGGGTGGCCCATCGCGATAGAGCCACCGTTCACGTTGAGCTTGGCTTGGTCTACGCCCAGCTCGCGGACCACGGCCACGCTCTGCGACGCAAAAGCTTCGTTAATTTCAAATAAGTCAATGTTTTCCAGCTTGAGACCGGCGCGGTCCAGCACCTTCCGGATGGCCGGCACCGGCCCCATGCCCATAATGGCGGGGTCAACGCCCACCACCGCCGAAGCCAGGATTTTGGCCATCGGCTTGAGGTTGTAGCGCGCCAGGGCGTCGTCGCTCACGAGCAGGGCCGCAGCGGCCCCATCGTTGATGCCCGCCGAGTTGCCCGCCGTTACGGTGCCGCCATCGGGCTGAAAGGCGGGTTTTAGGGTCGCCAGCTTTTCGAGCGTCGACACGCGGGGCTGCTCGTCGGTGTCAAACAACGCCGTGTCGCCCTTGGGCTGCGGCAAAAACACGGGCACCAGCTCCTTCCGGAAGCGGCCTTTTTCGGCGGCGCGGTGGTATTTGCGCTGGCTCTCGAAGGCAAACGCGTCTTGGTCCTCGCGGCTCACGTTGTACTGCGCGGCCACGTTTTCGGCCGTGTGGCCCATGGTGTAAGGAAAGTGCATCTTGGCCAGCTTTTGGTTCACGAAGCGCCAGCCCAGAGTAGTATCGTGCGCCGTAAAGTCGCGGGCAAACGCCGTGGCCGACTTCGCCATCACAAACGGGGCGCGGGTCATGCTCTCGGCCCCGCCGGCCAGGTACACGTCGCCCTCGCCCACCTTGATGGCGCGGGCGGCATCCACGATGCTTTGCAGGCCACTGGCGCACAGGCGGTTTACGGTGCTGCCGGGCACCGTCACGGGCAGGCCGGCCAGCAGCGCGGCCATGCGGGCCACGTTGCGGTTGTCTTCCCCGCTCTGGTTGGCGGCGCCCATTATCACGTCCTCAATCGCGTTTTTGTCAACGCTGGGGTTGCGGCGTAGCAGCTCGCGCAGCACCAGGGCGGCCAAGTCGTCGGGGCGCACGCTGCTGAGCGCGCCGCCAAATTTTCCAATCGGGGTGCGCACGGCATCCACGATATATGCATTCGGCATTCTCGTAAGTATCGTTGGGGCGGCGCTAGTCCGCCAGTTGAAAGCTAATTTTGGGCTGCCCGCGCAGTAGCGCGGCGGGCATTTTTCACAACTACAAAGATGATACAAAGAATCCAAAGCGTATTTCTACTGCTGCTGGCCCTTTCGATGCTGAGCATGTTGGCGCTGCCGCTCTGGCACAAGGTCGACGGCCTCACCCACCAGGAGCTCACCCTCACGGCGCTCAACTTTCAGGCCGTGGGCATGAGTGCCCCGGCCGGCGCGGCCCCGGTTTTTGTCATTGCCATTGTCGCCCTGCTGTCGGCCGCCGTGGCCGTGTACGAGATTTTTCAGTTTCGCAATCGCTTCGGTCAGCTCAAGCTGGGCATGGTCAACCTGCTGCTGATTGTGGCGGTATTTGGGCTCCAGTTCTACTTTTCTAACCTGGGCGAAGCCGCGCTCAACCCCAAGCTCGAGGGCCAGTTCCAGCCGGCCTTCTACCTGCCCACGCTGGCGCTCATGCTCAACCTGCTCGCCAATCGCTTCATCCGCCGCGACGAGCAGCTGGTGCGCAGCGCCGACCGCCTGCGCTAGCCTAGCACGGCACGGTAGCCCAGCAAAAAGCCCCGGTCGCCTTAGTGGCGGCCGGGGCTTTTTAGGGTAGAGTAGGAGTACACGAAAAATAAATCACCTCAATACTGCGGCAAGCCTAGTGCCTGCTGCACTTCCCGGATGCTCGACGGATAGCGGAGCGCGTCGTACACCCGATAAAAATTCTGCTGGTCGCTCAGGTGCGCGTAGCCATGCTTGGCCAGGTCGATGCGCGCCCGGTCAAACGCCAGCGTGTTGAGCAATTCGGCCAGCTCGTCGGCCCGCACCGTGCGCTGGGCCAGCGCCTGCTTCACTATCGAAAGGCGCTCATCGTCGAAGGGCTGATTGCGAAGCGCTTGGGTCAGGTTTTGCACCTCGGCGGGTGGCATGGCATACAAGTAATTGCCTTCAGCATTAGGATAATAGCCACCATTTGGGAGTGGGGTATTGCCAGGGCCGTAGCCGCCAAGGTACCCAGGCGCGCCGGGCGCGGGCGCACCACCGTAGCCGCCAGCCGGGCCAGTGCCGGGGTAGCCGCCCGGTGCGCCGGGGCCGCCGTAGGGCGCGTTGCCGGGGGCCGGGTAGCCACCCGAGGGGTCAGGAGCATTGCCGTAGTAGCCGCCCGGCCCGGTGCTACCCGGGGCTGGCGCCGAATAGCCGCCACCGGGGTAGCCAGCGCCCGGCCCAAAAACCGGCCCCGCCAAGGGTACCGCGCCCACTTGCCGCAGCCGGGGCCCGCCGGGGCGCAGCACCAGCACGTAGCTCGTTTCGAGGCCCGGCTCCAGCCACACCAAGGTGCGGAAGCGCATGGGCGGCCCGTAGGGCGCGGCGATGCTGAAATCGGCCCAGTGCTGGCCGGGCGGCAGGCGGTCTACGTGCACTTGCCGGGCCGCTACGCGCGTGAGGGGCCGGCCATCGAGCAGCATACCAAACACCAGGCCGCGCTCCGAAGCGAAGTTGGCCGTGGCGGGCGGCACGGGCGGCGCAGCCGCAACGGCAGGGGCAAAACCTGCCCAGTTGAGGAGAGTAGCAGCGGCCAAGGCGAGTAGCGTTTTCATGACATAAGCAGGTAGGGCCGGCAAGAAGCTTCGCCGGGTTGCCTACCCCAAATCCAAACCTCGTGCCAACAAAAAAGCCCCCGCACGGCGGAGGCTTTTTTGGTTGGTGCCTAGTTAGTAGTGCTTAGCGCTTAGGTAGTAAGAAGTGCTTTATTAACGTCTGCTTACTAAGTAGTTAGTGCTATTTATCGACGCTCGTCACTTTAAACTCGGTGCGGCGGTTGCGCTGGTAGTCAGCTTCCGACTTCGGGTTCTTCACGATGGGCTGCGTTTCGCCGTAGCCTTTCGCCGTGAGGCGGCCTTTGCTGATGCCCTTGCTCACGATGTACGCCACGGCCGATTCGGCGCGCTTCTGCGAGAGCTTGAGGTTGTAAGCGTCTTTGCCGCGCTGGTCGGTGTGCGAGCTCAACTCAATGTGAATCTTGGGGTTATCGCGCAGCGTTTGCACCAGCGTGTCGAGGCGCACGGCAGCATCGGGGCGGATGTTAAACTTGTTGTAGTCGTAGAAGATATCGCGCACCACGATAGGCTTCTTGTTTATCTTATTCAGCGTCAGGGTTACGGGAATCTTGACGTCGGTTTGCAGCTGCGTCATCGAGGTTGGGTAGCGGCCCTCGGTGCTCGCGGTAGCCCGCGCAATGAAATGCTGGTCGCGGTCGGCAAACAGCTGGTAAGTCTGAGCCGAGTCGAGCTTGGCCGTGAACTTGCCGCCGGGGCCGGCCGTCACATCCTGCTTGCGGCCGTTGGGGCTCGTGATGGTCACCGTTTCGCCGTCGAGCGGGGTAGTCGAGTTGGTTTCGCTATCGAAGGCCTGCACCGTGCCATCGAGCGTGTACGTCACCACGGGGCGCGGCTTTTTCTTGAACGAGTACAGGTCGTCGGAGCCTTTGCCACCTTCGCGGTTCGACGAAAACACGCCCATGCCCGGCCCGGTGAAGAAGGGCGCGAAGTCGTCGCCCGCCGAGTTTACGCCCGGCCCGAGGTTGGTTACTTGGTTGCCTTCATACTTGAACACGTCGAGCTTACCGAAGCCGGGGTGCCCGTCCGAGGCGAAGTAGAGCGTGCCGTCGGGCGCGATGCCGGGGAAATTCTCGTTGCCCACGGTGTTCACGGCCGGCCCGAGGTTTTCGGGCGTCGTGAAGCGGCCATTGCCATCCAGCGTCGCCTTATACAGGTCGTTGCCGCCCTGGCCACCTTGGCGGGCCGAGGCAAAGTACAGGGTTTTGCCATCGGGCGCGAAAGCGGGCGCGAAGTCATCGGCCGAGCGGTCGTTGATATTGGCTAGCTCAGGCGTAGTCCAGGCACCATTGCGGAAGTAGGAAATCCACAAATCCACGCTCTTGAGGCCTTTTTTGGACCCGTCGTTCGAGCGGGCAAACACCATCGTGTTGCCGTCGGGCGTGTAGGTGGCGCTGGCCTGGTGCTCCTTGGCGTTGTTGAACTGGTCTTCGAGCTTGCGGGCCGCGCCGCCGGTCATGGCGGTGGGGTCGTCGAACTTCTGGGCGTAGAGCGACAGAAACTTGCCACCGTTGCCGAGGTAAGTTTTGCCCTCGCGCCCCGACGCGAACACCAGCTCGCCGGTGCTGGGTAGGCGCGAAGCCGAAAAGTCCGACTCCGGCGAGTTCACCGCGTCGAGCGGGGCCACGTCGTAGGCGGCGGCTTTGCCGGCCAGCGCTTTGCTGGCGCTGGTGTTCTGGGCTTGGCTGGTAGCCTGAGCTACCAGCGTGCTGTTGCCCCCGCTTTGGGCGTAGGTATTAAACTGGCTGGCAGCTTCTTCAAACTTACCGTTGGCTTTCAGGGCCTCCGCGTAGCGGTAGCCGGCGTCGCCATTCTTCACGCCCCCATCCACGGCGGCCTTGTAGTAGGGCTCAGCCTGGTCGAGGCGGTTGGAGAGGCGCAGGGCTTCGCCGATGCGAAAATTAGCCTGGGGCGCGTTTTTGCCCTTGGCTACTTCGGCTTTGTAAAGCGCGATGGCCGGCTCATACTCGCCTTGCATAAAGCGCTTATCTGCTTTGGTGACGCCCGAAGCAGCGCAGCCGCCAAGCAACAAGGCCGAACAAGCTGCCGCCCCGATAACTGAAAGATTCCTCATTGGCAAATACGTAAAGGTGAAAGCCATGCGCCCGAAAGAGAATAGTAAGATTTTGACGGGCAATAATACAACAATTTAGAGTTGTATGGCTATTCCGCACGTTTATTATTACCTGTGGATTACTACCCAAAATAGCTGGCCAGCCAGGTTTGGCCGGCTGGCGAAGGCCAGTTGGTGGTTAGTTCGCCTTTGGTAATCAGCGTGTTGTTGAAATAGAGCGTGTCGGCAGTAATCTCGCCAGCCGCGATGGCCGCGCGCAGCTCGCGCCGGGCCAGTAGCCGCACTTGGCCATCGGCCAAAAAAGCCATCCGTGACTTTTCGAGGAGCTCGATGCCCAAGTGCTGTTCCAGCGACTGCACAAAGCGCACCGAGGCATCGATGGAGCAGCCACTGGCACCCGCCACGGCCTCATCGAGCCCCAGCACCAGAAACTGCCGGTGCAGAAACTGCGCCGAGGCCGCCAGCTGCCGGCCGTGGCTGGTCCACTCCTCGGCAAAGGCGGCGAGGCGCGGCAGCAGCGGCACTAGCTCCTCCTCGGAAAGCGGGCGGCTGGCCTGGTAAATCCACACGCGGGCGTGGGGCGGCAGGTGGTCAAAAGCTACATACATAAATTACGGATTAGCACGGATTTTTCACGGATTTCGTGGACGCTGCTTTTGATGCTTCAAAAGGCGAACACAAATCTTTTCAGCCAAGAACCAGGGCGAATTGGCCCTAATGACTTAGCTGGCAAAGGTCGCGGCAAAAACCGTACTGCCGCCGCCCTTCCCTCAGCGACCAAAAAGTAGCGGCTACAAAATCCGTGAAATCCGAAAAAATCCGTGCTAATCCGTGATTTTCAGGCGTTGATGCCTTCGGCGCTGGCTATCAGCTCGGCCAGGTCAAATACCTGCACGTTAGCCTCCTGCTCCTTATTCTTTACGCCGTCGCTCATCATGGTCATGCAAAACGGGCAGCTCACGGCGATGATGGCGCCTTGCAGGCTGTGTTCGCTCGGGGCGGTGCGCTCGGTTTCGACGCCGCGCAAGTTGTTGAGAGCGGCCGCCTGGCCGCTGAGGGTAGCCAGGGCCTCCTCGGTGCGCTCGATATTGATGTCTTTTTTGCCCGGCTCGGGCTCTTTCCACATCTGGGCGCCGCCGGCCCCGCAGCAGAGGCCGTTGGCCTTGCTGCGCTTCATTTCCACCAGGTCGGCGTCGAGGGCGGCCAGCACGTCGCGCGGGGCTTCGTAGATGTTGTTGGCGCGGCCCAGGTAGCAGCTATCGTGGAAAGTAATGCGGCGGCCCTGGAAGCTCTCGCCGCCTTTTACTGCCACTTTGCCTTCATTAATAAGCTGTTGCAGGTACGTGCTGTGGTGAATTACCTCGTATTCGCCGCCCAGCGCCGGATACTCGTTCTTGATGGTATTGAAACAATGCGGGCAGGCCGTCACGATTTTCTTGATGCCGTAGCCGTTCATCGTCGTGATGTTTTGCATGGCCTGCATCTGAAACAGAAACTCATTGCCCGCACGCTTGGCGGGGTCGCCGGTGCAGCTTTCTTCGAGGCCCAGCACCGCATAGTCGGTGCCCACGTGCTCCAGAATGCGGGCAAAGGCGCGCGTCACGCGCTTGTAGCGGTCGTCGAAAGCGCCGGCGCAGCCCACCCAAAACAGGATTTCGGGCACTTTGCCCTCGGCCGCGAGGTCGGCCACGGTGGGCACGGTCAGTTGGCGCTTGGCGGGGGAGGAGGTCGGATTCATCAGAAACTATACTATTTATAAATCAAGATTATACCGTTGCCTTTTCCGCCACGTACAGCTCGTCGGCCCAGTTGAGGCGGTCGGAGGGCGAGAAGGCCCAAGGCGCGCCGTTGTTTTCGATGTTGGAGAACATGACGTTCAGCGAATTCGGCGCGGCCGACTCTTCCAGCACCAAAAAGCGGCGCATCTCGATGATGCTTTCCAGCGGGTTGATGTTCACCGGGCAGCTCTCCACGCAGGCGTTGCAGGTGGTGCAGGCCCACAGTTCCTCGGGCGTTACCTTGCCGCGCAGCAGCGTGGCGTTAACCGGGTCAGTGATAGGCTCGTGCTTCGCTTCTTCGCCATACACGTTGGGGTGGAAGATGAGCGGCGAGTTATATTTTTCCTCCACCCGGTCGCGGGTGTCCATGATGATTTTGCGCGGCGAGAGCAGCTTGCCCGTCAGGTTGGCCGGGCACACCGAGGTGCAGCGCCCGCACTCAGTGCACGCGTACGAGTTCATGAGCGCCGTCCAGGGCAAATCCTCTACGTCTTTGGCCCCAAAAGGCGTGGGCGCCAGGGCCGAGCCATCGGCATCGACGGGCGGCGCGGGCACTTCGTAGGTAGGGTCCATCATGGCCTTCACCTCGTGGGTGATGCTCTCCACGTTGGAAAACTGCCCCTGCGGCACCAGTCGCGAGTACCACACATTCGGGAAGGCGGTGATAATGTGGAAGTGCTTGGAGCTGGGCAGGTAGTTGAGAAACAACAGAATGCCCGTGATGTGAATCCACCAGCCGGCGCGCTCTAGCACGTGCAGCGTGGTTTCGCTGGTGGCGGGCAGCAGGCCGGCCAAAAACTGGCTGACCGGGAAAGTGCCCGGCAAGTCCTTGCCCTCAATCTGGTGCAGCCGAATATCAGCCGAGTTCATGAAGAACAGCGCCACCATCAAGGCTACTTCGATGTAGAGAATGATGTTAGCGTCGAGCTTAGGCCACATGCGCAGCTCGGGGCCAGTGAAGCGGCGTACGGGCGGGTTGTGGTTGCGGCGCCACCAAAAGGCCGCCACCGCGATGATTACCAGCGCCGCCAGTAGTTCGTTGGTGGCCATTAGTACATCATATACCGGGCCCAAGAAGCTTAAGAAGCGGTGCGTGCCAAATAGCCCGTCAATGACGATTTCAATGACTTCGACATTGATAACTAAAAAGCCGACGTACACGACCAGGTGCAGCAGAGCCGGCGTGAGGCGCTTAAACATTTTTTGCTGGCCGAAGGCGACGAGCAGGGTTTTGTTGAGGCGCTCGCCAAAATGGCCGCTCATATCGCGGTCGCGGCCGACCAGGATATTTGCCCTGATTTTGCGTACCTGCCAGGTAAACAGGCCGAACGCTGCCAGCAGCAGCAGCGCGAAAAGGATAGGTTGCAACATGAGGTAAAGGTAAGCCAGCGGGGTGGGATGGGGCTGCAATTTAGTAGGCATGACGACTACTTTTGCGTTGCCTGAGAATGGTTCTTAAAATTTTTTATACGAAAAACTTGCGTCGTAAGCCGCTAATCGTACCTTTGCACCCCCAAGCCACCTCAACGGCCCACGGAAAACCCCGGCAACATAGCTCAGTTGGTAGAGCACAGCACTGAAAATGCTGGTGTCGTTGGTTCGATTCCAACTGTTGCCACTATAAAAAAGGCCCCGTTTGCACTACTGCGAACGGGGCCTTTTTTGTATTTTTCAGTCGCTAGTTTCTGAAACGCTCGAACAGTTTGGTTTTACGCTTGATAAAGACGTAGCGAATCGAAAAAGCCGTGGGAAAGCGAGCGTAGTCGTCGCTGTTGATTTCAAGCGTAGGCTTGAAATCGAAGCTGAGCAGGATGGGCAAAAACGCCACCTTGTACTCGACGCCCACCATGCCATCGAAGCCGCCAAAATTGCCGGTGTCCTTGTTGTGCCCCAGGTGCCCGCCGGCCCCGAAGTAGTAGTTGAGGCTCGGCCCCAAGATGCCGAAGTGGTACTGGCCCAGCACCGTGCCGCTGTACTCGCGCTCGCGCAGCCCGGCAATGCCCTCGATAGTGACCCGTGAGGCCACGCGCTGCTGCAGCGTGATGCCGTAGTTGCCGCCGCCCAGGCGGGCGCCCAGAGCGGTATTGTACTTCTGCGCGGCGGCCGGCCGGGCCGCCAGCAGCACGCCCAGCCCGCCGAGCGCGCCCCAAAAACGTAGATGCATATAAAAAAAGAAGCCAAAAGCCCGCTTACGCAAGTACGGTGCCAACGCCGAAAGGCTGCCCGGTAGTGCCCCCAAGCTTGTGGTGGCTACCTTTGCAACGTACAAGATTCTGGCTTTTGCCGTCTTTATTCGGCCACGAACGTTTGTTAGCCGGACCTTTGTCCTGATATTCTACCACCCACAGCCCCCTGCGTGTACCTGCATCACGTGGCTGCCTACATACCGGCGGCCGTTGTTACCAACGAACATTTTACCCGGCTCAACGGGTTGGCTTCCGATTGGATAATTGAGCGCACCGGCATCCGGGAGCGCCGCCGGGCTGCCCCCGGCGAAAACGCCAACACCATGGCCGTGGCCGCTACGCGCGCGCTGCTGGCCGAGCTACCAGCTTTCGACCCGGCGGGTATCGACCTCATCGTGGCGGGCACCTATACGCCGCACGATACCATCTACACGGCGGCCCACGCCGTGCAGCGCGATTTGAACATCAATGAGATACCCACGGTTAGTATCTCATCGGCCTGCTCGTCGCTGCTCAACGCGGTGGAGATTGTAGAGGGCTATTTCGCCTTGGGTAAAGCCAGCCGAGCGCTGGTCGTCGTGACCGAGCACAACACGGCTTACAACAATGAGGAAGATACCATCGCGGGCCACTTGTGGGGCGATGGGGCTGCCGCGCTGCTCTTCACCAAAGAGCGCTTGGCCCCCGGCGACCTGCGCGTGGTGCAGGTGATGACCGGCGGCGCCGCCCCCATGGGCAAAGCCGACGAAGCCGTGACCCTAAAGCCCGTAGAAAAGGGTATTGTGATGCCTTTTGGGCGCGACGTGTTTCAGCAGGCCTGCACCTACATGGCGCGCATTACGCAGCAGCTGCTGGATAAAAATGCGTTGACCATTCATGAGTTAACTTATCTTATTCCGCACCAAGCCAACCTGCGCATCTCGGCCAACGTGGTGAAGCAGCTGGGCCTCGACCCTGCCCGCGCCGTCAATAACATCGACCGCTTGGGCAATACCGGCTGCGCGGGCTCCGCCATCGGCCTGGTCGACGTGTGGAATCTGCTCAAGAAGGGCGATAAAGTCATTGTAACCGTCTTTGGCGGCGGCTACTCGTACGGCGCTATGCTGCTGGAGAAGTAGTTGCTAAGCCAGGTTTTTGGCTTAGCATAAGCCCGCTCGTTACTACTTGCTTACTGACCAAATGCTGCCGCCCGCTGCTGCTTTTCTCCCCGAAATCACGTACCAGACCAGCCGCGCCAGCGGGCCGGGTGGGCAAAACGTGAACAAAGTAGAGAGCCGGGTAGAACTGCGCTGGAACCTGCCGGCCTCGCAGGTAGTGAGCGCGCTGCAAAAGCAGCTGCTAGTAGAAAAACTGGCTACTCAGCTTACCCTCGAAGGCGACCTGCTGGTAGTAGCCCAGGACGACCGCAGCCAGCTGCGCAATAAGGAAATCGTCCTGAATCGCTTCTATGAGCTGTTGCAAAAGAGCGTGCGCCGCCCCAAGCCCCGCCGCGCCACCCGGCCCAGCGCCGGGGCCGTGCGCCAGCGTCTCGAAGGCAAAAAGCGCCAAAGCGATAAAAAAGCTAATCGCCGCCGCCCCGACTAATGCCTAGGCCGCAGCGGGTGCGGGCGCGGCGGGCCGCCACAGAAATACCAGCAGCCCCGCTATTGGCAGCAGCGACACCAGCAAATCGAGTACCATCCGGCCCAACGCGTTGGCTTGCGCACCCGCGCCCAGGCGCCCCGCGGCGAGCAGCACCACGCTGGCTAGCGCCATGCCCGCGTAGCAGCGCCACACCAGCCGCCAGCCGTGGGCCGGCAGCAGCAGGCGCAGTACCAGCAGCGCGGTGGCCACGAATAGCCCCAGATAGGCCGCGCCCACGGGCAAGGCTAGATGGCTGACATTATTAGGCACGTCGCCGCTGCCGGGCGTGGCGCCCGGCAGGCGGTGCAGCCACGCTGGGCCCGTGGCCAGCGCGTGGGCCCAGGCCGCGCTAAGGGCCGCTACTACCTGGTTTTGGTAGAGGCTAACCAGGAATAAGCCCAGCAGCAGTAAGACCCCAGCCAGCACCCGCGCCGTGAGCCACGACTTGCGAGCCGGGGCGGCCAGGGCCTGAAAGCCGGCTTCGGGCTCCGGCTCGGTGGCGGCCGCCGCTGCCCCGGCCTGGCGCGTCCAGAGCAGCCAGAGGCCGCTCAGCGCGGCGTAGGCTAGGGCATTGAAGGCGTAGTGGTGGTCAAACTCGAAGGTTTCGGGCGAGTAGCGGTGGTTGAGGGCCAGCGCGATAATGCGAACAATATTGAGCAGCCACAGTGCCAGAATACCCAGCGGAATAAACCACAGGCGCCGCCGCGCCGGCCCTGGGTAGGCCAGCACGAAGCCCGCCAGCAGGGCATAAAGCACCAGCCCATCGCACGGCGCCCCCACGATAACGCTGGGCTGGCCATTGAGCACCAGCAGCCGGGGCTGCTGGGCATCGGTGGTGGCGGCCCAGCCGAGGGCGCGCAAGCCCCACGCACTAGCGGCGGCCAGCTGGTGGCACAGCACCTCGTCGAGGGCGCTGTCGCTACCCAGCCCATTAACTGCACCTACAACCCAAAGTAGAATAAAAGCTCCGCACAGCAGGCCGAAGCGCCAGGCCTGGCGGGTAGAAGACGCGGTGGGCAAAACCGCGAAGGGCGAAGTAGCCATAACGAATAAAGGTTATAGAAGATAAAGATAAGGCTTAAAGATATGACCGTCATAGTGGTAGTGGGCCGGGGGAAGGCGGGCCCGGCCAGCCTATAGCAGCGTGCCGCGCAGTACCAGCAGCGCCACGGTAAAGTAAATGATGAGCCCCGTAACGTCGACCAGCGTAGCCACGAACGGCGCCGACGAGGTAGCCGGGTCGAGGCCTAGCTTGCGCAAAATGAGCGGTAGCATCGAGCCCGCGATGCTGCCCCACAGCACGATGCCTACCAGTGCCACGCCCACCGTAGTAGCCACCAGCAGCCAGTGCGGGCCGTAGATGGGCGTGATGCCCTGCCACACCGCAATGCGCGCAAAACCCACTAGCCCAAGAATTACGCCCAGCAGCAGGCCCGAGGTTAGCTCCCGGCGCAGCACTATCCACCAGTCGCTGAGCTTAAACTCGCCCAGCGCCATGGCCCGAATGATAAGTGAGGTGGCCTGCGAGCCTGAATTGCCCCCTGAGCTGATAATCAGTGGAATAAACTGCACCAGCACAATGGCTTTTTGCAGCTCGCCCTCAAAGAACTGCATGGCCGAGGCCGTCAGCAATTCACCCAAAAACAAGATAACCAGCCAGCCGGCGCGCTTCTGCACCAGCCGCAGCAGCGGAATGGTGAGGTAAGGCTCATCGAGGGCTTCGGAGCCACCAAATTTTTGAATGTCCTCCGTGTCTTCTTCCTCCCGGATGCTCAGAATGTCGTCCAGCGTTACGATGCCGAGTAGGATGCCTTGGTCGGCGCTCACCACGGGCAAGGCTACTCGGTCGTTGCGCCGAAACACGTCGATGGCTTCCTCCTGGTCCTGGTCTACCCGAAGCTGCACGAAGCGGTGGTCCATGAGGTCGCGCACGCGGGTAGTGGGCGCGGCCAAGAGAAACTCCCGAATGCGAATGTCGTCGATGAGCACGCCGCGCGCGTCGGTCACGTAGAGCACGTTCAGGGTTTCGGACTGCCCACCGTGCTGGCGCACGTAGTCGAGGCTCTGCTCGATGGTCCAGTTCTCGCGGATGGCGATGTAGTCGGGCGTCATCAGGCGGCCCACCGAGTACTCGGGGTAGCCCAGCAGCTGGAGCGTGACGCGGCGCTCGGGCTCGGAGAGGTTTTGCACGAGTTCGGCCACGAAGTTGGCCGGCAAAAACTCCAGTAGCGCCGTGCGGTCATCGGGCGACATCTCGTTGAGGATGTCGGTGATTTTGTCCTGAGCCAGGTTATCAAGAAAGTGGCGCTGCACTTCCAGGTCCAGGTACTCAAATACTTCGGTGGCCAGCTTAAGCGGCAGCATCCGAAAAATGATGAGCTGCTCGCGCTCATCCTCATTCTCAATAAGCTCGACCAGCTCGTTAGGCTGAAAGCCGCGCAGCAGCTTTTTCAGCTTAAAAAACTCGCCCTCCTTAATCAGCGACGTAATTTGGTCTACGGTCTCGGGCGAAGTCATTGGTAAAAACCGATTAAAGGTTTTAAAGTAAAAGCCGGGGTGAGTGTTTCGCTAGGCAAAGGGGGGGGCGTGCGGCAAAATTACGGCCAAGCGCGGCCATATACACGGCCGCACCGGGCTTTTTGGCGTACTTCGCCTTCCCATCACCCCTTCCTGCCGCTTTGATTCCTGCTCTTGCGCCCGCTGCCGCCCCCGCGCCCCAGGGCACCGTCGTGCTTTTGGGCGGTGGCGCCGACGACCTCACGCTGCACCTGCTGGCGGGCCTGTTGCCGCAGCGCACGGCTCCCATCGAGCTGCTGACCACCGCCACCGCCTCGCGGCCCGATGCCACCTACGCCGCCTACGCCCGCGTGCTGCGGCACATGGGCTGCCCGCAAGTGGGCCATTTGCAAGTAGATGAGTACCACCCCGCCGATGCGCCCGAAACCCTGGCCCGGCTGCGCGAAGCGGCGCTGGTCTTCATCACGGGCGGCGACCAGGAGCGCCTGACCGAGCGCCTGCTCGGCACGCAGTTTTTGGCGGTGCTGCGCCAGCGCCACCAGGCCGACGCGGGTTTTATCCTGGCCGGTACTAGTGCCGGGGCCTCGGCCATGGGTGGCCAGATGCTGGTGGCCGGCCGGGGCTGGCGCAGCCTGCTGGGCGGCGGCATCGACGTGATTCCGGGCCTGGGTATTTTGCCTAACCTTCTGATTGACCAGCACTTTATCGAGCGCAGCCGTTACCCGCGCCTGCTGCACGCCGTGCTGGCCCACCCCACGCTGCTGGGCCTAGGCCTAAGCGAGGAAACCGGCCTGCTCGTGCGCCCCGACCAGCCCGCCGAGGTATTTGGCACCGAGGTAGTAGTGGTGGCCGACGCCCGCCACCTCACCGCCACCAACTACGCCACCCTGGCCGAGGGCCAGCCCCTGAGCGCCCGCGGCCTCCGCCTCGACCTGTTGGTGCAGGGCGATACGCTGGTAATTGAGTGAATGAGTAAGTTGGTGAAATAATACTGGTAGAGCCATTTACTCATTCACCAACTCACTTATTCACCCACTGAAAACCGGGCACCAAACCAGAATATATTTGCGTTTGGGCTGGTGATTACGTTTTACTGCTGTGATGCTTATGCTACGCTTTGGGCCACGAGTGGCTATTTTAGGGGGAATGCTGTTGCTGAGCGCGGCCTGCACCCGCAAAACCGTGTCGTTCAATTCGCGCCTCGACGAGCCGACGGCGGAGGCCGCCGCCACGGGCGACAGCCTGACGACGACCAAGAAGAAAAACCCCAAGCTGAGCATTGCCGGCCGCAAGGCCGTTATCAGCAAAGAGGAGGAGCACAAGGCCAAGGAGGAAGAGAAAGCCGCCCAACGCAAGCCCAATAAGAAGAAAAAGATATTTCTGGGCCAGCGCATCAAGCGCGGCTACTTTAAGACGGGCACGGGCAAAAACCAGGTCGTTACCATCTTTTATTACCTCAAAACCTTTCAGCAGCCCAGCGCCATGGCGCCGGCCGTGTATTACTTTAACCCCAAGAAGAAAAAGATTTTCGCCGCCAACGGCGAGCTTGACCCTACCGCCGATAAGGTGCTCCACGGCCCTTTCAAGCGGATGGTCAACAACCAGATAATCGAGCAGGGCTACTACGCCATGGGCACCAAGCACCTGCGCTGGGAAAAGTATGACAACAAGGGCGGCCTCACGGCCAAAACCCACTACGAGATGGGTTTTCCGCGCGATGCCAACATCAGCTACTACGACGGGGCCAACACCATGATAAAGGAGGTGGTACCCTATGTAAACGGCAAGCTGGAAGGCGACTACGTGAAGTACACCGCCGACGGCAAGCGCGAGTGGATAGGCCACTTCGAGAACGGCCGCCGGGTAGGGGAGTGGACCAACTACTGGGACTACAAAGGCTACCGCCGCTACGTGCTCCAATACGGCGAAAGCGGCTACGAGCCCGAAGTGGCTGAGCCCGAGCTGATTCGAGAGTATAGTCACGGCGGTACCCCCATCTACGACAAAGAAAAAAACCTCGACAAGCGCGGCGACGCCGACCCCGACGCCACCAAAAACGACC
>Ga0182232_1000041_pt1 | contig 42714 bp, 19 predicted proteins | sample G6R1MG_30_FD_155484 | JGI IMG/M metagenome (GOLD analysis project Ga0182232, IMG submission 155484) | Phyllosphere microbial comminities from miscanthus, Michigan, USA - G6R3_NF_07NOV2016_LD2 MG | ecosystem: Host-associated > Plants > Phyllosphere > Phylloplane/Leaf | place: USA: Michigan... | reverse complement strand
ACGCATAATCCCATGGATATATACTGTTTTACCCATTGTTATTTAAATAACAATGCGATTTACCCTTTTTATTTAAATATTTTCTATCCTACTAAATAGCTATCATGTACTAGCCTCTAATTTCTTCCTATTTTTATGAAAACAATCTCACAATTTCTTATTATTCTCCTTTCTCCTTCCATTCTTTGGTTTATCCCTGTTTCTAAAGTGCTTTCACCGAAAGACACATCACAAATGATTGAATGTTCTGTATTTAAAGATGACGGCGGTAAAATTCATATTTCTACTGAGCACGTTCCTGGTTCTGTAGGTGAATGGTTTAGCATGGATCAACTTCTATGTATTGCACAATGGGAAGTAGTAATAGGAAAAATGTATGTAGCAGCTACTCTAAGCGTCCTATGTTACGGTATTTCTGTAATTGTTAATTTTATAGATAAAAAATATAGTATTCTTACTAAGGATTCACTACTTACAAACCTTTACAAATTCTTTGCTCACGTAACAACAGGTGGATTTGCTATTCTAGCTTTTTATGCTGGAATTGAACTAGCATATCTTTACTACTTCACAGATCTATGAAATAGCCTTGTGACTATGTGGGCTGCAGCAGCAAAACTACAATTAACAAACCCTTTTTATTTTAAAATATATTTTCTATCCTACTAAATAGCTATCATGTACTAGCCTCTAATTTCTTCTATTCTTATGAAAACAATCTCACAACTTCTTATTATTATCCTTTTTATTTCTATTCTTTGGTTTATTCCCGTTTCTAAAGTGTTTTCACCAGAGAACACATCACAAATGATTGAATGTTCTGTATTTACAGACGACAATCGTACACTTTCTCTCATCGATGTAGCTGACTTCCTTCCTAATTCTGTCTCAGCATGGTTTTCCCTAGATCAAATTCAAGAATTTGTAATATGGAACCTAGCTATGGCTAAGTTTACTAGCGCTGGTGAGCTACTTATTGTAAGTCTTGGTGTCTTTGTAATTGTTAAAGTTATGGACAAAAAATATGCTATTCTTTTTAAAAATTCAAATTATGTAAAATTTTATAATTTTAGTATTCGAGCGATAATCGCAGGATTTATTTTTATTATAATTATCAGTGTAATTCAAATAACATATCTTTATTATTTCACAGATCTGCCAAGCATGCTTGAAACACTACGTATTGCAAAAGCAAAACTAGTATTAAAAACCCCTTTTTATTTTGTAGAGATATAATTATGTTTAATATGCTACTAAGGATTTCAAACAATAAGTGTGATTGTTTTCAAATAATGTAAATTTATTGTGCCTAGTGTCTAAATATGCTTACTATTAGCGTAGGAGATCACTCTTTGATTTATCTAAACCAATGTTTGGGGAACGATATTTGTATATAGTCTCCGATTGATAGGCATGTTGTTTACAATTTTGTGCTTATAACAGGGTGTTTATTATACTAAGGTAAAATGGCAATAGTAAAATTTTGTGTTGTTTTAAATAAGATAAAGTTTAACAGCTTAGTTAGCGCATATTATAACAACACATTACACATCTCGCACTAAACACACATAACCAATATAAGTATAATATAAAAGTACATATCTTATATATAAACATATATATACATTTGAATTCTCTATCGACAGTGTTCAACTGCTTCACTTAATATATCAACATAAGTATAGGAACAAATATATAAATATATTATAATATAAAGAACTAACATATTATATATATTATGACGAGTATTATGATTTTCAATAATTATTTCTCCTACTGAAACTGAAACCGATATTTTTATTTTTTATGTTGGAGATATGCACTAGGAATTAATATTTATACTAAAAAGATAAAATTAAATTGCAAGAGAATATCCGTTCATTCTCCGTAAAACCAAGAATATAGTATAACGGTAGTATAATGATCTCCAAAATCATTTGTGCTGGTTCGATTCCGGCTGTTCTTGTACCCTTCTACAAAGATACATTAAAGTGAGTCAATAGTCTTTCTTTTAGTATTGTTTATATACCACCGTATATAGGCCATTTTATAAAAAATCTTATGTATCCATCACACGATCCCTTTTCATTTTTGTGCCCCTCTAATATTTTACCTCACACCAGCTTACTACGCCTCCAATCCTTTTTCCTAGAAAAAAGATAGGACTTGGTGTGAAAGTTAAAGTTAGGAAGGTTTATTTCTTTTCCCCCAACTTACTGAAGTTAGGAAGCCCCTATCATTTCGAAAATGATTTTGCTTTGCTAGGGCCAGAAAATAAAGAGGAACATAAAGTTGAGTGAAAAATAAAAGGGGTAGGGTTGAAGGTACAGACAAATGGCTTAAGAGCCAGTAAAATACTTTTTACGGACGCAAAGAGATTCGAACTCTTGGTACGGTTAAGTACGTCTACTTTCAAGGTAGATGCTTTCGACCACTCAGCCATACGTCCTCTACAAAATTACTTCCTTACAAATAATAAATAAAAGCACAAACTATATCACGTAGTAAAAAGAAATCTTACATCCGTATTATTATTTAATTAGCATATAGTAGAATCTGACTCTTCTCAGAATTTCATCTTGAGCAACGTTAATGATTCTTTATAGAATATACTATAAATTCATGTTACTTTCTAAGGGCGTGTATAATTGTCAATAGAAAAATCACAGATTTTTTATATTTACAGATCTGGGAGTCGAACCCAGTGTAGCGTATGCCAATGCTTTTACAGAGCACCTCCCAAACCAATCGAGAATATCTGCATTATTTTATATGAACTATTGCTTTAAGTCAAACTGTACTATTTAGTAGCTTGTCTCTAAGTTATTTTCTATCCGTCTTTTTATTCTGCCCCTCCAATCCTTTTTCCCAGGAAAAAGGATTGGATTCGCTAACTTTCACACCGAGCCCCATTCATTTTCGAAAATGAAAAGAGGGGCACTAAGTCGGTGTGAAGTAAAAACAGATATAGTAAGTGAAATTTACCCTAAATAAATTCGTTTATTATATCTTACTTATATTTCTTTTACAATAACCATTCTTCTGTTTCATAAGGTTATTAGTGTAGTTTTATACAAAAGCTACGGTTATATATACTAGCATATAACCTATAGAGGTTTATTCCTTAACCCTTTTATTCTGTCTGTCTGTATCCTTTGTTACTTTTCGCAAGCAATGAGCGCACACTAGCTGGATAAAAATAGAAGTTTTATTATGTATAAGTAGGTATAATCAAGTTAAATCCCACTTTAAAAGACAAAATAATTAAGTAACACTAATTAGAATCTTACTAATACTTCACACCAAGCCCCATTCATTTGACCTAACTTACTAAAGTTAGGGAGGCCCTATCATTTTTCTCGGAGAAAAATGATTGAAGGGCCAGAAAATGAAGGCTTTCTGACAAAGAGAGGGGCCCCTTGTCAGGAGAAAAAGGGGTTGTATAATATAACTAGATATCTTTAGAGATAACTGTATTAGCCATAGCTGATCGTTTATCTGTGAAGTATAGAGCTCCAGAACCCATTTCATATACAAATCCAATAGTAAGTACAAAGAAAAAGATAATGAACATCCAGAATCCATAAAGACTAGTTTGGTAAAGACTTACAGCTAGTGGATAAGAAATTAGGATTTCAATATCAAACACTAGGAATAGAATACCAACTAGGTAGAATGAAATTTGGAATGGGTTTCGTGTTTGTCCATATACAGGACTAAATCCACATTCATAAGGTGTTACTTTTTCAGAATCTGGTCGATGTACAGCTAGTAGAAGATTAACTACTAGTAGGATAAGTACTAGAATAGGGACAAAAATAATAAAGAGTGTAATTGTATTCATTAGTAATAAAATAGACTTAGTGCTAGTACATGACAGCTATTTAGTAGGATAGAAGGTTGTAGAACAAATAGTGTAATTAGCATAGTTAGACTAGCGATTACAACACTATGAATATTTGTAATTCCAATTTCAGAATGGTTAATTCCATCCGTAGATGTTGAAAAGGAATTGTTTGAAGTAGAATTGTCTGATACAGAACTACTTAGTTCAGATGATTTAGTTGAAGGTGTGTTATCAAAATAAATTACTTGAACGATTTTTAGATAGTAAGAAGCACTAATAACACTTACTAGAATGGCAACTAGACTGATGAAATAGTAACCAGCATGAGTAGATGAATATAGTACCATTTGTTTTCCAAAGAATCCAATTAGTGGAGGAATACCTGCCATACTGAATAGACAAAGAGCAAAACTTAGAGCTAGAAGAGGGTTTTGTTGGAATTGTCCTTTTAGTTCTTGAATAAATGTAATATCTTTTTTCACTAGTGAATGTGTAGCAATACTATTCATAGAAATAGTTGTAGACATATAACCAAAAGCTAGAAGAATAAGGAATGTGTTTACATTTGTAAGACTATATTGGAAAATATAAAATACAAAGGATTCAATACTTTCTTCTGTATTAATAGCTAGAGCTAGTAGTAGAAAACCTACATGACTAATTGTTGAAAATGCAAGTAGTCGTTTAATACGGTATTGGCTAAGTCCTACTACTGTACCAATAATTAGACTTAGTAGACTTGTTGTTAGTAGTAGATTTTTCCAAATATTTACTGAGTTATCAAATAGAATTAGAGAGAATGATTCGAAACTACCTTGTAGACCAGTTTGTAGTTCTAGAAGAAATACAAAGATAGAAATTTTAGGCATTGTTGTTAGCCAAGAAGTTACAATAGTAGGTACACCATCATAAACATCAGGAGCCCAATTATGGAAAGGACTGGCTGCTACTTTAAATAGGAAACCGATTCCAATTAGTACTAGACCTAGTACTAGAGGTTGAGTGTATTCTAGATCCCCTGGAACATTAGCTAGACTATAAATACTTTCAAATTGTGTTAGTCCAGTATAACTATAAATTAGAGCAGTTCCTAGTAGAATTAGAGCACTACTTAGTCCACCAAGTAGGAAATACTTAAGCCCTGCTGCAGTAGCTGACTCTGAATTACGATAAAGAGTAGCTAGAATATATACTGCAAAACTTTGTAGTTCAATACTTAGATACATACTAATTAGATCTGAACTACTTAGTAGTAGAGAAGCACCAATAGTTGTAAATAGAATTAGTAGGGAGTATTCACTAATAGTAGGTACTGATGTAATACCTCGATTAGAAAGAGTTACTGGCGCCCAACCAAGTAGTAGAAGTGCTCCCACAAAAAATAGAAAGGACTCTACCCCTAGAGATAGAGTTGTAATTTGGAATAGACCGCTGTAAGTACCTACCCCGGAAGCTAGTGATTCCACATGAAGACCATGGAAAGCAAGTAGAGCAGAGTAGATAAGAGCTACAGAAGTTACCCGATTAAATTGACTGGGTGTAATTGAATAGGAAAAAAGGGGTACAGCAATTAGTATTGAAATTAGTGTAAAAATAAGCATTGCACAACATTTAGATTTAGATTTGATATAATATACAAGTACTCGGGCTCGAACCGAGATTATGAGAGTGGAAGTCCCAAGTTCTACCATTAAACTATACTTGCTATTTTTGTGCCAATCACTTTATACTTCTTCTAACCTTTCACCCCTAATACTGCCCCTCAATCTCTTTTTCCTAGGAAAAAAGATTGGAGGGGCAGTGAGTTGGTATCAGAAAAAGGTTAAGGGGCACTAATCTACAAGGAACCATTTTATTTTGTTTGGTTAGGCATCAGAGGATGTTGAGTTTATGCTTTCACAAACACATCCGTTTATATATTACGAATGAACTAAGTATGTAAGAAATCTAAATTAATAAGTGATAGTCAAACCTCACAATACAGTATATATTATATATATTTCATTAATTTTATGACCTGTTATTTAGTAAGGGGGTAGGCTTGATCTTATTCAAAGACTACCCTTATTTATCATTTATCAGATAAATTTCTTATTAATTACAAAGTAGATAGATTTGTAAAGCATGTTCTATTCTATTCAGAGTCAAGAGGGAATTGAACCCTAAATGAAAGAATTTGCAGTTCTCCAACAGAAGCCATCTGTAACTTAACTCCCTATTGAAGATATAATCAGCCTATATATAGACTGTAATATGTATCTTATACACTATACACTTTAGTAAGCTAGTTTTAGTTAAAATGTTATTCGCTAATAATGACGAGTCACACTCTTTTTTAGTATATTTGAATTATATTTACATATACTATAATATAATGATTGTTGCTATCATCTGTAATTTACCTTTAACTTTTATTGTCCCTGCCAACAATTGAAGATCCTATCATTTCACCCAACAATTGGAGGTCCTATATTTCACCCAACAATTGGAGACCCTACCATTTTCTGGCCCTTCAATCATTTCTCGGAGAGAAATGATAGGGCCTCGGGTGAAATAATTTTGCTTTGCTAGGGCCAGAAAAAGGATTTTGCTTTGCTAGGGCCAGTATTGTTCTAGTAGTATAAGGGGTTATTTATTAAACTATGATCCCCACCAGTAAATACTGATGAAAAGGAATAGCCATACAACATCAACAAAGTGCCAGTATAGAATAGATCCTTCAAATCCTAGGTGGTGATGATCTGTTAGGTGGTTAGAAATCAGTCGGAACATACCTACGGCGATGTAAGCTGTACCAATAATAACGTGAATACCATGGAATCCAGTACTAAAGAAGAAAGTACTTCCATAAACTCCATCGGCGATAGTAAATCCTGCATTAGAGTATTCAATACCTTGGCAGATAGTGAAAATAACAGCAAATACTACAGTCATAATTAGTCCTAGTAGTGCACCTCGTCGGTTTCCACCAATTAGACTATGGTGAGCATATGTTACAGTAGCACCACTTGATAGTAGTAGTACTGTGTTAAGTAGTGGTAGTTCGAAAGGATTAATTGTAGCAATACCTACTGGAGGCCATTGACTACCTAGTTCTACAGCAGGACTAAGTGAACTATGAAAGAAAGCCCAGAAAATAGAAATGAAGAAGAATACTTCACTAATAATGAAAAGAGCTACTCCCATAGAAATACCTTTTTGTACTGCAAATGTATGATCTCCTAGGAATGTACCTTCTGTAACAACGTCCCGGAACCATAGAGTCATAGCTGCTACTGTAGTAGCAAATCCAATACCTACTAGTACTAGACCGTTTCCTCCTAGAGGGCTAGCGTACCCGTTAAAGTACATAGCTGTAGCTGCTGTAAGAATAAGTAGGGCAAAAGATGTTAGTAGTGGCCAAGGACTAGGTGTAACCAGATGAAATGGTTGTGCTTGGAATTGTGTTCGTGGCATATTTGTAATTTGTGTGTTCATGATTTGTTAATAATTTTATAATGCGTAAAGAGACGCGGCATTTATATATAAAATGCTTTGATTTATACTAAAAGTGTAGACATGTTTTAAATGTATGCCTAGATCTAATAGCCGTAATACTATTCGCCCATATCTTCATTTTCACTGACTATCCAATAGAATTCCTTACTTATTTGTATTTACAACCTACATTCAATCCTTTTACTTTTTCGGCGTGCCTTATTTATTTTTCTCACACCGAGCCCCGAGGGGCAAAGGAAAAATAAATTGGCGCGTGAAGATTAGATTAAAAGGATTGAATGGTTTACATTCTTGTGGGACTGATTTGCAGCCCAGATAATTTGTAGTATTTTCTTATGTAATACTATACAAAGAGAAATTCTTTTGTATAAAAAGGGTTTTGTTGGATAGACAAGCAATAATAAGTTACGTGTAAATAAGTAATAACACAAGCTAAGCAATAAATACTTACTATTTTTCCTCTATTATGCCATCTTTACTCTTTGCTAACTTTTTAGCCTATTTTTATTCAACCTTTTCTGGCCTTCTAGAAGCAGAAAAGGTTGAAAATAGAACAGAATGCATTAGAAAGTATATAAAAAGAATAGAGGAAAGAGTGCGCCCGAGCGATAGATCAAATCGGCTTATAAAAATATAAGCATAGATTTAAAATAGGATATGTCTACTTAACTGTTTAGTCAAATAGTCGTAGACACTTAAAAGAGTACACAGATTCGAATATTCTTAATATTTTTTATATTGAAAGAATATAAAAAATAATATTGTAGACGAAATGTGAGTAGGATTTAAAAAATCCAATTTAGTTACTTTAGTGAGAAGTGTTTTTATCTTTCACTTCTACAACCTATATAGTATGACTATATAAGAATCTACTCTCGTGACTATAGATCATTTTTTTGGTAAACTCTTATACATATGGATGGATATATAAATATATCTATATAGATAGTAAATATATCGTCTATTAAATTAGAAATTAGTAGTATGTATCAAATATTTTTAATATATTAACAAAAATGGAGCTGGTAGACATATATAGGAACTGGGATCATTTTCAATGTTATTTTAAATACATTGATTTTACTCAGCCTGTGTTCACCAGTTAATGTTAACCGCACTTTACGATTTAGTCGTAAAGTAGGTCTTAATTAAAGACATTTGACGTATTTTGATCGTTATTTAATCATGCTTGCTGCTGCTAAATACATCGGAGCTGGAGTTGCTACTCTAGGACTAATCGGAGCCGGAATCGGAGTTGGGAACGTATTCGCTTCTCTAATTCAAGGAGTTTCACGAAACCCTAGTGTACGAGGTCAACTGTTTACTTACGCTATTCTAGGGTTCGCCCTAAGTGAAGCAACAGGACTATTCGCTCTAATGATGAGTTTCCTACTACTATACTCATAGTTTTAGAAATATCTTAGGTTTACCTAAGCCATCTTTCGCTAACCCCCTATCTCTAGCCATCTAGGCTAGATGTTGTAGAAAATAGGGAAAATAATTTCCCCTTCCCTTTTTACACGTATCTACTAATAAAATTCATTCTTTTTCACCCGACTAACTAAAGTTAGGGAGGCCCTATCATTTCTCTCCGAGAAATGATTGAAGGGCCAGAAGTATGATAATAAATAAAACCACAGTACTTATGAATTAACCCTTATATCATAGATGCATGTGTATTATTATAATTACTATAAAATAAGAATGTATAAGTTCATTTATCACAGATGATAAGTAACCCTAACAACGGAAGATGGATTAAAGATTTAGGTATATATATATCTAAATCTTTATAATCCGCTTTTGATCTTTATGCTGCTGGTTATAGAAGTATATAATCTTAAAAAATTAATAATATCACGCGCCAATTTATTTTTCCTTAGCCCCTCGGGGCTCGGTGTGAGAAAAATAAATAAGGCGCGCCGAAATAAAAGATAATTAATAAATAATGAAATACAAGCGAACATGTTGAAATTGGTAGCCAAGCTGTATTTAGGATGCGGTAGTATTACACTGTGCAGGTTCAAGTCCTGTTGTTCGCACTATATATTTCATTATATTAAAAAAGTACTCTTCAGTTAAACAGTTTTAGTGATAAAAGATTCTTATTTTTTGTGAGTACGTCGGTGAGGAAATAGAAATCCTTCCCCCCTATTCTATGCCTCTTCTAATAACTACTTCTTTACTCAATATGGTTTATAAAATAAATTACCTGGGAAAAGTAGAAGAAAGATAAAAAACGCAGGAAATTAAAATAAGATGAGTTTGACGAATTAAGTGATAAATTTATAGATTCTTATGCAAATGATTAGTATCTAGTTTTATGGCTGTTTAAATGAAATGTTAAGCTAAGTGGATAGTTCTTTCCACTTAGATATTAGTTTAAATAAATACCTATAAAATTTCACTACTACAGATGTATTTAAATATACTATAAGTATATCCTAATAAGGACTCCTCTTTCCTTAAGTAGAAGTGTAGTATCGTTTAATAGAATATCATAGTATAGTAATATCAGGTATGTGACAAGTAGTACGACTTCTAATACTTCACTGATATATGGAGTAGCAACTTTAGCTTAATGGTTATAGCATCTAACTTCGGATTAGAAGGTTGGGGGTTCGAGTCCTCCAAGTTGCTAATCTATTTCTATTGAATTATATTCATTCTAAATGTATATATTGTATTTATTATGTTACGATGTCGTACATGCATGATTTTAATCATACTTTTTATAACCCCTTTTTATGTTTTACAAAGGTTAGGATAACAGCCCAACTTTTTTTGAGAAATAAATGGTTTGGAAGATATAACATGTATTTCAGCTAAATAGCGTAGTAATATAATATATTTCGGCGCGCCTTATTTATTTTTCTCACACCGAGCCCGCGAGGGGCAAAGGAAAAATAAATTGGCGCGTGATAAGTCAACTAAAGTACTAATTGGATAGCAGATGCTGACATGTAGTATTACGTTTTAAACAATGCCTATATCTATTAAATATATATAATAAAAAGGGGTTATAAATTTGTTATCAATCAGCCGCAAGTTCACTTACGGCTACCTTGCTATAACTTAGCAAGAGGGACTCTTTATCACTCCAACAGTATCTTAACAAATCTTTGTTTACATTAAAAATAGATAATAGATCTCGTCTTATTCAGGAAAGATGTATTATAAAAAGTAAATAAGTGTTTGCCTTTTAGCTGCTGTTCATGGGTTCAGAATGACCCTTGCTTGATAGACAGTTAGTACCTCCAAAATGTAATGGTTCACCGTTGCGTACTAATCAACGATTACTCGGAATTCCTGATTCACGCAGTCGAATTTCAGACTACGATCCTTATATTACCTTGTTTTACTGGTTAGCTCCACCTCACGATATTGCATCAGTTTGTTAGGTCCAAGTAGCACGTCTGTAGCCCATACTCCATAAGGGTCATGAAGGCTTATCGTATTCCCAAATATGTTTCTTATCGAAACAAATCACAAGATCTGCAACTCATGATAAGGATTGCGTTCGTTAGCGGAATCAACCTGACATCTCACGACACGAACTGCCGACAGCCATGCAACGCCTGTGATCTTATTCTTAAATAAGCCATTCAAGGAGAGGTAAGGTTCTACGCGGATTATCGTATTAAACAACATGCTCCACTCCGGGTCTTTAGGATGGTCTAATCTTTTTGCTTTCTGTCCTGAAACTGTACTTACAAGGTGTTACACTTACAGCATTTGCTTCTTACCTGATTTGTGGCGCTTTCGCGTTATAATGTACATGAAATACGTAAACCAAATATTAAGTGTAAATTGTTGACGGTATGGACTACACGGGTATCTAATCCGTTTTGCTCCCCATACTTTCATCCCTCAGCGTCAATCTTTACCTGGATAATTGCCTTCGCCATTAGTGTTCTACTAAAGATCAACGGATATCAACCCTCCTCCTAGCATTCCATTATCCTCTATTAGATTCTAGTTTTATTATATATAAAACAGCCTACAGATCCTTAATACCTATTTAAACCATTTAACGTTCGCCCAGTTCGTATAACCGCGTCTGCTGGCACGAGACTTAGATTGGACTATTAGTAAGGTAACGTCATGATCCTCCCTTACGACACTCACCAATTTTTCCCAAAAAAGAAAAGAATAAAATTACTCTCTCTTTTATGAAATAAACCTAGAGTTCTGATTAGCTGGGTCACTCTTTCGAGCATTGCCCAAGATGCTCCTCTGCAGCATGTCTAAAAGACACGATCGGCTATTCTCAAACCAATTGCGGGAATAGAGGCTTTCGCCCATTCCTATCCGTCACCGGCTTGACTCCCTCATCACACCTCACGGTGGAATTATTGGAAATCAAATACCTGCTAGAAACCAAACGAATCCCTAGTCGAAAACTTTTCTTTATCATCTGTATTACTACAGATTATTCTCTTTTTCTGAGATACTAAGGGTATCTATTTGTTTGTACTCGCCTGTACGCCATGATTTTATTGAAAATCATTCGACTTGCATGAGTTAAACTATCAGATAACGTTCAAACTGTACTAAGATTAAATACTTCATTATTTTTGAAATAAATGAAAAGAAAATCAAAAGAATTAATTCCCTCTCCACTTATTCTTATTGGACTTTTTCTGCACTTTAATTTCATAGTAACATGTTCTATAGTCTATTCTCATACCACTATAGATTTACATGATACGTGAAATTATACTTACTTTATACATTGTATAATTGTAAGGCATATTGTCATTCTATTTACTATCCCTATACCTGACTATATAACATACTGCTAATACCTTTTTATAACCATAATTTGCTAAACTATAGGAATGAATCCTTATTCATATATATATATATCTTACATTTGTTAGTATGTTGTGGTTGGACATGTTTTCATTGAAATGGTATTTTACTATGAGTTATGTATCTTTCCAATAAATTTGATTTATCTACCTTTTTTCTCTCTTACTACTCACTGTAATCTCGAGTAAAAAAAGTAAGGGACTCGAGAAAAATTGATATATATGGATATATACGAATAGTAAATAAATAATATCCAAAAGAAGGATGATACATTATAAATCATATGGGAATCTAGCATAATAGGTTAATGTCCTAAGTTGTCAGTTTAGTTAATGCCAGTTCGAATCTGGTGGTTCTCGATTTTTATCAAAAGCATCCTTCTAGCTTTACAACCTTTTTTACGCGGACTACTGTGTTACAGTAGAAAGTTACTTGAAGCATAGTACCCAACCTCTTACGTCACATAGTAATAAAACAGTACTATTAACTCAATAATCTTTAAGTTGAGGTATAATTTCTTAATAAAATAGGAGTTGGACTTACTATTATATATAAGTAAAATTAGGGCAATTCACACATGAATAACCCTCTATTCAGTTATGTTAACTATATTAGTATAGTATACTTAATTTTCACCCGAGGGCCCGATATTTATGCTGACACTTGCCCTTTGTAACCTTTTGTGCTCCTCTTTTATTCCCTGGCCCTAGCAAAGCAAAATCATTTTCGAAATGATAGGGCTTCCCTAACTTTAGTAAGTTGGGTTAAATAATAGGGTTCGGCGAAATAGAAAGGTGTATACTAAAGTGTGCTACGCGTTTATGTGTAACTCGAAAATATTATTATTATCATTTAAAAAAATAAGGAACTATATGTTACTATGTTGTTAAAAACATAGTTTCTATTAATGAGCCTATCTATTATTCTTTTTCTAATTGGTATTCTGGGTTTTGTTCTTAACCGTAAAAACATTATTCTGATGCTAATTTCCATTGAAATTATGCTACTAGCTGTAACTCTACTAGTTCTAGTTAGTTCTTATAGTTTTGATGATATTCTAGGTCAAACATATAGTATTTATATTATTGCCATTGCTGGTGCTGAGTCTGCTATTGGACTGGGTATCCTTGTTGCTTACTATCGACTACGAGGAAATATTTCACTAACTAATTAATTCATGTATCTAAGTCTTATTCTACTACCTATTTTTGGTAGCATTGTTTCCGGTTTTCTTGGACGTAAAATCGGAGTTACAGGTGCACACATTATTACATGTACTTGTACTATTCTAAGTGCAGTATTTGCTATTGTAGCTTTTTATGAAGTTGGTCTTTGTGACTCACCTGTAAGTATCAATCTGACAAGTTGGATTGATAGTGAACTTATGGATGTTAGTTGGGGTTTCATGTTTGATACTCTGACAGTATCTATGCTTCTTCCAGTACTAGTAGTTAGTTCTCTAGTTCATATCTTTTCTGTAGATTATATGAGTGCAGATCCACATAATCAACGATTCTTCTCTTACCTATCAATGTTTACATTCTTTATGCTAGTTCTAGTAACAGGTGATAACTATCTAATCATGTTTGTAGGTTGGGAAGGAATTGGGATCTCTTCTTACCTTCTAATTAACTTCTGGTTTACACGAATTCAAGCAAATAAAAGTGCCATTAAAGCACTAGTTGTAAATCGAGTTGGTGATATGTTCCTAAGTGTAGGATTTTTTGCTATTTTCTTTGTTTTCGGTAACCTAGATTATGCTACAGTATTTACTCTAGCACCATTCATCAATGAAACTCTTCTAACAATCATTGGACTACTACTACTATTTGCTGCTATGGGTAAAAGTGCACAAATTGGACTACATACTTGGCTACCTGACGCGATGGAAGGACCTACTCCAGTTAGTGCTCTAATTCATGCTGCTACACTAGTAACAGCTGGTGTATATCTGGTACTACGATCAAGTCCTATCATTGAATATGGACCAACAACACTAATTGTTATTACTTGGGTTGGTGCTCTAACTGCCTTTTTTGCTGCAAGTACTGGACTACTACAAAATGATCTAAAACGGGTAATTGCTTATTCTACTTGTTCACAAATGGGTTATCTATTTATGGCCTGTGGTCTTAGTCAATATAACGTTGCTCTATTTCACCTTGTAAATCACGCTTTCTTTAAAGCACTTCTATTCCTAGCTGCCGGAGCAGTACTTCATGCTACTTATGATCAACAAGATCAACGACGACTAGGAGGTCTTCTTGGTTTCCTACCATTTACATATACAGCTATTCTAATTGGTAGTCTAAGTCTAATGGCTCTACCATGGCTAACTGGATTCTATTCAAAAGATCTAATTCTAGAAGTAGCTTATGGTCAATATGAATTCTCAGGTATTGCAGCTTACTGGCTTGGTACTCTATCTGCTTGTCTAACAGCCTTTTATAGTCTACGACTTATTAGTCTGACATTCCTAACTTACCCTAACGCAAGCAAATCCGTATATCTTAACACACATGATGCACCTACAATTGTAATGATCCCACTTACAATTCTAAGTCTACTTGCTATCTTCTTTGGTTATATCGGACGAGATATGTTTGTAGGTATGGGTAGTGATTTCCTAAGCCCTAGCCTGTTCACTCATCCTAGTCATATTACACTAATGGAAGCTGAATTTGGTCTAAGTCTAGGAATTAAACTACTACCTGCCATTGGTACTCTAGCAGGAGCTGGACTAGCTCTATATCTTTACCACGTAGCACCTCTATTTACTATTGCACTTACAAATAGTCCAACAGGACAAAAACTTTATCGTTTCTTTAACGGTAAATACTTTGTAGATGTAATTTATAACCATTACTTTATTAATGGTGGTCTACAATTTGGATATACAGTAAGTAAAACACTAGATCGTGGTATTATTGAACTTGTTGGTCCTCATGGACTATCTTCAAGTCTAACTACAAGTAGTAAAACTATTAGTAAACAAGATAATGGTTCTGTTACAAGTTATGCACTTTATATTCTACTTGGACAAATCATTATTACTCTAGTAGTATTTGCACCTATTCTTTTCCAAAGCACAAGTGACGTAATGAGTATTAGTATGATTCAGGTACTACTTGTATCTGTAGGTATTATTCTTCTACTCGATACTAAAAACACTTCTAACCATTAATAACATTAATATATATATCCTTAGCCCAGCTTAGTGTCCCTCCAATCCTTTTTCCTAGGAAAAAGGATAAGGGAGGGGCTCCCTAACTTTAGTTAGCCAGTGCGAAACTTAAAGTTAGGGAACTCTTATGTTTTTGAAAAACATTTTGCTTTGCTTTTGCTAGGGGAAGGTTATACATATTTGTAATAAAAATAATAAATTCATCCATTTATATTTTTAATACATTTCTAATAACCTTGTCTTTTCCGATTTTTTACTTTTTCTCAAAGCTAGTTACATTGGAGAAGAAAGGATATACTATTCTGTAAAAAATGGAACGTGCTTTGTCTTAGGTGTCGAATCCTAAAACCCCTTTCCGGTATAAGACAGACTACCTTTCTTTTTACTCTACTTTTTAATATAAAAAGGTAAAAAAGAAGGCTACGGAGCCTAGATTATAAGAGATTATAAGCTGAGAAAGAGGGTGAGGAAATGGGTGTACAAATACAAGTCAAGTAAAGAGAAAGAGTTAATGTGTTACTAAAGGTATCAAAAAGCAATTATTAGGATTACACCCTTTATCTCTCCCTTTCAGTATGCAGTTTCCACCGGTAGTAGTTGCATTTCTAAAAGCACCAGTACTACGTTATTTTTTAAATAAGATGCGTAGTACACATACTATTATCTAATAGTATGATTTTGCTAATCAGATAATAACTACTTGTGTACTTTAGATATAAACCATTTATAAACAACAATGTCATTCATGATTCACTCACCTCTAGAACAATTTGAAGTAACTAGTCTGGTAGCTCTTGATCTACCTGTACTAGGTTATACTCATTTTAGTCTAACAAATCTAGGTCTATATACTATTATTACTGTATATATTTCACTAGCTTTTCATTTTATTGCAAATAACAACAAACAACTAGTACCTAGTCGATGGAGTATCTCTCTAGAAAGTAGTTTTGCTTCAGTACATGGGCTAGTTAAAGCTCAAATTGGATCTTCTAATGAAGTATATCTACCATTTATCTATTCACTATTCTTCTTCGTTCTATTTGCCAACCTAAGTGGTAATATTCCATATTCATTTACGGTTATGACAAGTATGATCGCTAGTCTAGGTCTAAGTGTAATGATCTTTCTAGGAGTAACTATTCTAGGTCTTCAACTACATAAACTACACTTCTTCTCATTCTTTGTACCAAACGGATGTCCAGCAGCACTTATTCCACTGCTAGTGCCAATTGAAATTATTTCATATCTAGCACGAGCAGTATCTCTAGGAGTACGGCTGTTTGCTAACATGGTAGCAGGTCACACACTTCTAAAAATTCTAAGTGGATTCCTAGCTCCAATGTTTACTGGAGGTGTAATTATGGCAGTTATTACTCTAATTCCATTTACAGTGTTCGTAGCTCTAATTGGACTGGAAATTGCAGTATCATTCATCCAAGCTTATGTATTCTGTATTCTAACAGCTTCATATATTAAAGATGCTATTGATCTACACTAATAATCCCTTTTTTACCTTTCACCTCAACTACTGCCCCTCTTTTCATTTTCGAAATGAATGGGGCTCCCTAACTTTAGTAAGCTGGTGTGAAAATTAGGGAGGCCTTATCCTTTTTCCTGGAAAAAGGATTGGAGGGCCAGTATACAAAAGGTTAGCGCAAGCGCGTAAATCCATCTATTTTAAGTAGAATAGTAGTATCAGTTACTACTTCTTATTCTATCTTGCAATAGGCAGATATATTGGCTAAGATAGAATACTTCAGGGTTTTTGGCATTATAGTAGTACTACTAACATTATAATCATATAGGTATTAAGTTTAAATAGGTTAAAATAAAACCCTGAGCAGTATAATAATATATATACCATTCTATTTAAAATAAAGTTTCACTAAGCAAATTAGTAAATGAATAGATACTAATGACAAACAGATTTATTCTATTATCATTTTATTATTCCTATTAGCTTACTAAATATCTAAAATACGTTAATGTATAGGGTATACTCTTACATTTTAAACCCGTAATAGATACTTTTGTATTGTTTTATCTCTATTTTTTGCTAAAGTGTCTATTTTCATATTTTTAATTTATTTTAAAATTCTAGTATTACACTAGTTCTTAGCTTACATTTTTAATTATCTATCTATATATAATAAAGAGGGATAATATATAGAAGATATTATTAATTAGTACGCTAGTATATGAGGGTTTAAGATAGTTTATTATAAAAATTGAGAAGCCTGACAACAAGAATATGCTATTATAGAAAATATATGACCCGATGGCTATTTTCTACAAATGCTAAAGATATTGGAACTCTATATCTAATTTTTGCTGTTTTTGCAGCAATGATTGGTACAGCTTTTTCAATGCTAATTCGAATGGAACTAACAGCACCTGGAGTACAATACCTTAATGGTGATCACCAACTTTACAACGTAATTATTACAGCTCATGCTTTCATTATGATTTTCTTCATGGTTATGCCTGCAATGGTAGGTGGTTTTGGTAACTACCTTGTACCTGTAATGGTTGGAGCTCCTGATATGGCTTTCCCACGGCTTAATAATATTTCATTCTGGCTACTGCCTCCTTCACTAATTCTACTACTAGCTAGTGCTTTTGTAGAACAAGGAGCAGGAACAGGATGGACAGTATACCCTCCTCTATCTAGTCTACAAAGCCACTCAGGTGGTTCTGTAGATCTAGCCATTTTCAGTCTACACCTAGCTGGTATTTCATCAATGCTAGGAGCTATGAACTTCATTACAACTATTCTAAACATGCGAAACCCTGGTATGACACTACATAAACTACCACTATTCTGTTGGGCTATTTTTGTAACAGCTATTCTGCTACTACTTAGTCTACCAGTACTAGCTGGTGCTATTACAATGCTACTAACAGATCGAAACTTTAATACTTCATTCTATGATCCAGCAGGAGGTGGTGATCCAATTCTATATCAACACCTATTCTGGTTCTTTGGTCACCCAGAAGTATATATTCTAATTATCCCAGGTTTCGGAATGATTAGTCACATTGTTAGTGCATTCTCAGGTAAACCAGTATTTGGTTACCTTGGAATGGTTTACGCTATGTTTAGTATTGGAATTCTAGGATTCCTAGTATGGAGTCACCACATGTATGCTGTAGGTCTAGACGTAGATACACGAGCTTACTTTACAGCAGCCACAATGATTATTGCCGTACCTACAGGTATTAAAATTTTCAGTTGGCTAGCTACACTATATGGTGGTTCTCTTCGAATTACTACACCTATGCTATTCGCACTAGGATTTATTGCCCTATTTACAATTGGTGGACTAACAGGAGTAATCCTAGCTAACGCATCACTTGATGTAGCACTACATGATACATACTATGTAGTTGCACACTTCCATTATGTTCTATCAATGGGAGCAGTATTTGCACTATTTGCTGCCTTCTATTTCTGGACACCAAAAATTATTGGAAAAACATTTAACGAAAACCTAGGACGAATCCATTTCTGGACACTATTTGTTGGAGTTAACCTAACATTCTTCCCACAACACTTCCTAGGTCTAGCCGGTATGCCTCGACGAATCCCAGATTACCCAGACGCATTCGCAGGATTTAATCTTATTAGTAGTTTCGGAAGTATGATCTCTGTAATCGCTACAGTTCTATTTGGATACATCATTTACGATATCCTAGTAAATGGAAAACCAGTAGAAGCCAACCCATGGCAAGTACCTGCTTACTTCCAAGCTACTCCTCAATTCTGGATGGAATCACAAACATCTACATCACTTGAATGGTCACTAGAATCTCCAGTACCATTCCACGCATTTAATATGCTACCAGTACAATCTTAATAATACAATAAAAAGTACTGTTATTTATATTATACAGTAAATGCGTAGAAAGCAGAACAGATGTTTCACTCTTACAGTAGCATCTGTAAATTATACTGCGATGTATGTTTACTATACTAATACCCCTTTTACTGATACACACACGCCCGTATTCATTCATTAAAAAGTATATAGGTATAATATGCGTTTACTATTTTGCAATCTTTTTCTAATGAAGTATTTTAACCTTTTATTACAAGAGATTTGCAAAGAAAAAGTAAAAAATTGAACCTTGATTTACCTTAGATTACGAATCCATTTTTACGCCCGAATTTACATCTCTAGGCTGTTGAAAGTCTAATGGTTCTTTCTATTGCAATATATTATAAAATAATATAATATAGGTTACACCAGGTTTTAAAGAAAGTTTATTTTGTCCATACTACGTTATTTTTATAAATTAAATACTGCAAAGATTAATCCTATTTACTTAGTAGTACTTAAAATTTAAAATATAAATATCATTAGTAGGATCACACTAGAGACATACTGTAAAGACTGATTTTGTAATTCAGTGTTTTAATGTGTCAGTATACAATTTATTAAAAATAAAATGGTTTAGTAAGGAGTTTAGTTGAGTGGTTTAACGCCGTCTTTACACGACGGATACAGGGGTTCAATTCCTCTAACTCTTATAATTCATTACCAAATATAAGCTTATATTTTTTAACAAAAAACAGAAAAAATAAGGTACACGCCATTCTTATGTACATATATGACTTAGGTATTTTAAAAAAGGAGGAAGCTTTTTAGCTATATTACTTAACAGTGCTAGATAGGCCTAGAGTAAATACAAAGATAACGTGTTCTTCGAGACATCTTTCCTATCTTTGTCACTACCTAACCTCTTACACATAGGAAGGCTGAATACATATAAGGTAGAACAGTATTTTGTCTGTCGCCGATATACTAAAACCTACTTCTTAAAAACAAAAGATTGGAGGATAAAGTCACTTTGACTAATCTAATGAGCGATTCTTACTATTTTTTAGATACCTTGATAGACTAACTTAAGTAAACTCTGATCACACAGATTTTACACTTTTTATTGGGTATTGCACGCGCCAATTTATTTTTCCTTGAGAAAAATAAATAAGGCGCGCCGAAAAATAACCTAGCATTATATATATTTATTATATAACATTCTGCTGATTTACTCTATTATTCATATATAATACACACTGTGTATATGTTCCGTGATCTTACTAATGCTATTTTTTTAATAATCAAATAGTATATTAGTTATTTCACGTTGTCCCAACTTTGACTTACACAACTTATGATTAATCTTTTTTAAGATAAAATCGGTTTAGTTAATATATACAAAACAAACAAAATACGAAAGTACAATAAAGAGTCTAAAGCATTAACTAACTAATGTTTTTACTAATAGTATATAAGTCTGGCTACAGACTGTTTTTGGACTAAAAAATAATTTACATCGACTGTGCCCCTCATTTTCTAGCCGTTCAATCATTTTTCTCCAAGAAAAAGGATAGGGGCTCCCCAACTTTAGTTAGTCGGGTTAAATGAATGAGGCTCTCTAACTTTAGTTAGTCGGTGTGAAAGTTAGGAACAGAAGTCTCTAGCTTTTCGAAAAAGATTTTGCTTTGCTAGGGGCAGAGTGGTAAATAAGACTATTCTATTTTTATTATTATGCTAACTACACTATTTACATTTATGAGTGCTATGTGTTCATCCGTTTACAACGATGCACCACAACCATGGCAATTTGGATTCCAAGATGGGGCTTCACCTACACAAGAAGGTATTACAGAACTACATGATACTATTTTCTTCTATCTAGTAGTTATTTGTTTTGGAGTACTTTGGATCCTATCAAGTGTTATTGTAAACTTCCGAAGTAATGGTTCTTCAGAAAAAATGGTTTACAAATATGCTAACCATGGTACACTAATTGAACTAATCTGGACTATTACTCCAGCATTTGTTCTAATTGCTATTGCTTTCCCTAGTTTTAAACTACTTTATCTTATGGATGAAGTAATTTCACCATCTATGACTATTAAAGCCGCAGGTCACCAATGGTATTGGTCATACGAATATTCTGACTTCATTACTGATGAAGGAGAATCACTAGAATTCGATTCATATATGGTTCCTGAAACAGATCTTGAAGATGGTCAACTTCGACTACTAGACGTAGATAACCGAGTAGTTGTACCAATCGATACACATATTCGATTCATTGTTACAGGACAAGATGTAATTCATGATTTTGCTGTACCTTCACTAGGACTTAAAATCGATGGAATCCCTGGACGACTAAACCAAACTTCAGTTCTAATTGCTCGAGAAGGAGTATTTTATGGACAATGTAGTGAAATTTGTGGAGTTTACCACGGATTTATGCCAATCGCTATTGAAGCCGTATCATCAGAAAAATTCCTAACATGGGTTAATGATATGGTTTAATACTACAACCCCTTACTTACTTTTCGTAGAATATAGATTACTACTATATAGATAGTATATAGTAATCTTATAGGTATATAAACTAAGTTTTGTAATAATTGTTCAAACGATTAATATAGATACTCGACTTAATAAATATATGCACTTATCTGAACTTTTATTTACTTTTAAGTCTGAACTTTACGATATTCTATCGTAACTAAGATTACATATTGTGTGCCTTAAATCCTAACCATAGTACTGCCCTTGCTTCTCTACTATTTTTTAGATAGTTTCTACTATCAATCAACAAGTTGAGAGCGCACTATTTCACATAAGTATGGTATATTTTTACTTTATATTATATATGATAATAGTTTCGAGGCAGAAATAAAAAAGGGCATAGGTTAAAAGTACTATTAAATAAAAGTAGTCAAAACGCATAGCGTTGACTAATAACATTTTAAAAAATATGCTAACTATTCTATACAATCTTCTAGAAATTCTAATCGTTCTAGTACCTACTCTACTATCGGTAGCATTCATGACTATTATTGAACGAAAAGTTATGGGTTCTATGCAACGACGAGTGGGACCTAATGTTGTAGGTTACTATGGTATTCTGCAACCATTTGCAGATGCTCTTAAACTTGTGGTTAAAGAACAAATTATTCCAAGCCAATCTACAAAAAGTCTATTTTTCCTAGCACCAATGATTTCTCTTATTTTTAGTCTGCTCGGTTGGGGTGTAATTCCTTTTGGTCCCGGACTAGCTCTATCAGATTACAGTCTAGGAATTCTTTACTCTCTAGCTCTAAGTTCTATTGGAGTATATGGTATTCTATTCGCAGGATGGTCTGCCAACTCTAAATATGCTTTTCTAGGTTCTCTACGATCTACAGCTCAAATGATTAGTTATGAACTAATTTATAGTTCTGCTGTACTAGCAGTTATTCTACTTTGTGGTACATTTAATATTACAGAAATTATTGAAGCACAACAAAGTGTTTGGTACATTATTCCTCTACTACCAATCTTTATCCTATTCTTTATTTCAGCTCTAGCTGAAACAAATCGAACACCTTTCGATCTTCCTGAAGCAGAATCTGAACTAGTTGCTGGATTTATGACTGAACACAGTGGTATGATTTTTGTATTCTTCTTCCTTGCTGAATATGGAAGTATTGTTCTAATGTCTACATTTACTGCTATTCTATTCCTAGGTGGATATAATCTACCTGAAATCTTCAGTAATAATACTATTATTAATATCCAAAGTATTGCACTTGGTCTAAAAGCAGTACTATTTATGTTTGTTTTCGTATGGATTCGAGCTACTCTTCCACGACTACGATATGATCAACTAATGGTATTCTGTTGGACAGGTATGCTACCTATGGCTATTGCAATGCTAGTTCTAGTTCCTAGTATTCTAGTTGCTTTTGATATTATGCCATATTAATAACCCCTTTCATTTTACCCTATCTGAAAAGTGAGTGAGCCTACTCTATTGAATTATATTCTTTCTTTAATTGTTTTACATGCGAGTAAATCGTTTATTTATAAAGCAAAAACACCAGATTTGGAATCTCTTTCCCACACATTAGGCTTACTTTTTTTACAGGAAAAAAAAAATGGAATAATAGATTGTTGATTTAATACAATTTATAAATTGTAATTTATTGTACTAACTCTTTTATTTCATATAAAAGAGAAGCACATTACTATTTTAGTAAGATAGATATTGTTCTCTTCTATTTTTAAAAGAGAACTTAGTTGCTCCGTAGAGTGAATAATATTACGGACAAAAGGAGATTCGAACTCCTAAGGAATTTAAAATCTTCCAGACAATTAGCAATCGCCTACACCTCGCCAATAGCTGTTTGTCCTCTATATACATATATATATATATGTAAAATGTAAATAGTGCTATGTTTTAGTTAAACACGAAATTTAGTTACTAAATTACAGAAAATATTCTTATTTTGATTATCCTGTAACTTTTTCTAATCCTGCCCTTAATCCTTTTCTAGTGTGATGTGCCGACCAACCGAGTAGATTGGCTATCACACTTCATTGTAAAGAAGAGGGTGATTTATAAAGTTAGAAAAAGCTAGAAACTTGACTTCCCTGAAAAGGGATGTGATACTTATATCTATACGTACCTTTTTTATTATTTATTTAGCTTAAATAGCACCCACGGATCATATATAAGTTATCCGTATAAAAAGTCTGTTACATATACTAATAAAAGGTAGTATTTATTGGCCTTTTAATCCATTTTTACTGGAGGGACAATGATAACTTGTTTTATCTTTGCCAACTTTTCGTTGCATGAAAGGTAAGAAGACGACAGGGATAAAAACGAAACAATACTAAATAATACTACCGTATAACAAGTAGGGGGTTTAACTCAGTTGGTAGAGTGAGTGACTTTTAATCACTCCGTCACAGGTTCGAACCCTGTAACCCTCATATATTATAACATAATTTATTTAAAGAAAACAAATCAGCATTAATTTAATTCCATGGTAGTATTATTAGCATAATAAGTAACTACCTCAAAACCTGTTTATTCTGTATCCCTAGCTGACCTTTTCAATTATGTACCTCGTATGCCTAAGGTAGGAAGTGAAGCGATGAGAGAAAAGGAATGGGCGTAAAGAAGGCGATACTAGGACGGATTGAATCGAACAATCATTACTATAGCCAAAACATAGTGTCTTTCCGTTAGACGACGTCCTACAATATAAGACTAAAACCAAGTAAATGTAGTCTTTCTTAAATTCTCCCCATCCTATCCCCTTTTATCTAAAGTGCCCCTCCTTTATACTTTTATTATTTTTAAGTAAATATAAAAGTACTTAGGAGTAGCCAAAAAAACAGGCTGAGTAAAATGATTGGAGGAATTAAGTTCGTTAAATAAGGTAAGCAAGAACATATAATAAAGATTAAACAATGAACCTGAAGCAGATAGTTCATTTTAAAAGGTAGTATGCCGACTACTAGAATCGAACTAGTACCAAATAATTACAAGTTATTTATTCTACCATTAAACTAAGTCGACAAAATTACACGCCAGAGTTCCTCAACTTCCAATTTCTATAATAATTAGATTATACTTTGCAGCTTTTTCTTAGAATATCTCAAAGTAAATTAACAAAAATAGTATTCTTTACCAACCTACTTTTTACCTTTTTATGATCACCTTTTATAAATAAAAATGATCAGGTCAGCATAAAAAGAGTAAGGTACCAGACCGTATCACTATCTACCACGCTGACTTATTGCCTCTAGCAAAGTAATCTATTTTTAGAAAAAGATAGGGACTACTTAACCTGACTTTCACACGGGCTTACTAAAGTTAGGGAGCCCCTATCCTTTTTCCCAGGAAAAAGGATTGGAGGGGCAGTAAGTAAATGTGAAAGTAGGGGCACTCAACTAATGATCAGAGGGATAGTGACTTTATATTACTATACCCTTTGTAATTAGTAAAATACTTGAAATACTTCCTTGTTTATATTTTGTCTAGTTTATTATAAAAGAGTAAAGAAAGTAGCCTATCACTATAATCTCCCTCCCTCTTTTTAATATTCTCACTTTCTTATCTTTTCGACTCTTATTTCTTGTCCAGAAGGTTAAAAGTAAAAAGTAAAATCAGTCAAAATGTCTTTTCAATCAATAAGCTACGGAAATATATGATCTCTAGGAGAATCGAACTCCTAACTGTGGAATGAAGATCTACTGTTTTAACCGTTAAACTAAGAGACCTGCTATTATATAGAATTTAATATTTCATATAAATGAATATATATATGAAAAGTAAGGATATATTTCCTTATCTCGGTTACCCTTTCTCACATACCTTTTTATTTTACTTTGGGTTCCATTAATTCTTCTCATTTTACCAATGGTAAAATAAAAGAGGGGCAGAAGTCGGGTGAAAAGGTTAGTAAGGCAAGGAGATGATAAGTGTTTATCAGAGGGTGCGTGATAGAAAGGGCATAAGACATAAACTCATATATATAAAGAAATCATATGAAACCGATAATTATCGGTTTCATCATATAGATAAAATCGCTCTGTCTAGAAATTATAAATGTTTTAGATCAGGTAATTCTACAAACATTTATAATTTTTCACGTTCCTCTAGAAGGCACACATTCCATATCTTCGTAGACTATCAAAATGGATAAGACTAGCGTTACTTCTTCTTTTCAATTTAATGATGTGTTATCCCTTTTATAGCATAGCATAAAAAGGAAAGGATCGCGTGTGTAAACATGTTAAAAGGGATAACATTGTGAGAGCGTATTCCAGGAATCGAACACTGGTCTAGCAAATCATGAGCTTGCTGTGCAACCACTACACTAAAACGCTGTTCCTATAGTTTAATATTAAGAGAATTGAGAAATAACCTGCTAGTCTTAACTTATCACTTCAACTTAATTTAATGTCCCTAGCAAACCAAAATCCTTGCGGCAGTAAGCCTGTGTGAAAATAAGGGCATCCTTTTTACTGTAAGAAAAATTAGGGCAAACTTAGTAGGTGTGAGCAAAGTGTGTTTTAGATAAATATATAACACATATTTTATTAAAAAATCAATAATAAAAAGGGGTTAATAACTTAACTATGATGTGTATAGTAGTTGTGAAACACTGATATGTAGAGTATCTAGTACAATGTTAGGGAATACTCCGAATACTAGAGTACTTACAAGCAGTGGCAGTAGAATCATATATTCTCGTCGACTTAGATCTGTTGTATAATTCATGTATTTACTCCAACTTCCAAAAGCGATACGGTTATAAAGCCAAATAGAGTAAGCAGCACTTAGTACAATACCTGTAGAACCAAGAAGTGCTACTACGGGGTTTTGTTGGAAAATACCAGTTAGTGCTAGGAATTCTCCAATCCAGTTTGCACTTAGTGGTACAGCTGCGTTAAAGATAGTGAATACAAAGAAAAATACTGAGAATAGAGGCATATATGTTGTCATTCCTCGATAATATCGAATAGTTCGAGTATGGTATCGATCGTATAGTACACCTCCTACTAGGAAGAATAGAGCTGGACTTACGAAACCATGTGCAATACTTAGTAGAATAGCACCTTCAATTCCTTGAGTAGTATTAGAGAAAATTCCTAGTACTACTACACCCATGTGTGCTACACTAGAGTATGCTACTAGTTTTTTGAAATCTGTTTGTCGTAGAGTAACTAGACTTGCATAAATAATTGTTACTACTGCAAATGTTTGTACTAGCGGACTGAAGTAGTAACTAGCATCAGGTAGGAATTGTAGTAGAATTCGCATATAACCATAAGTAGCTAGTTTTAGAATTAGACCAGCTAGAATAATACTTCCAGCTACTGGTGCTTCTGAATGGGCATAAGTTAGCCATGTATTGAAAGGCATTAGTGGTGTTTTAATTGCCATACTAATAAAGATAGCTAGCCATAGAACTTTTTGAGAATCTAGACTAATTTCATTTAGACTTACTACTTGGAAATCTGTTGAACCAACATTGTAATAAATTACTAGGAAGGCTAGTAGCATGAATAGAGATCCAAAAAGAGTATATAGAAATAGTAGAAAAGCAGCTCGCACTCGAGTTGGACTACCACCCCAAATACCAACAATTAGGAATAGAGGAATTAGAACACTTTCAAAGAATACATAGAATAGTAGTAGATCTAGTACTACAAATACTGCAATAAGTAGTGTTTCAAGTAGTAGAAATGCCATAAGGTAATATTTCATTCCATATTTAACATTATCCCAACTACTTAGAATACAAATAGGAGTAATAAAAGTTGTAAGTAGTACAAAGTAAAGTGAAATACCATCTACTCCAATATGGAAATGACAAAAACTTACATGTTCATATAGTGTAAATTCTTGAGTAAATTGATATTGACTTGTACTAGAATCGAATTCACTCCATAGAATAATAGAAACAATGAAATTCAGTAGACTTGTACCTAGTGCAATCCGTTTCATACGTGACTCTCCAGACTCCATTGGTACAAGGGCAAAAATTCCTACAATAGGAATAAGTAGTAGTAGTGATAGCATGATTATAAATAATAAATAGTAATTTACCGTACCTTATTCTTGATCTCATGCTAGGTTGGCGCATGATTTTCCCTTTTTCTGGCCCTAGCAAAGCAAAATCATTTTACTAGTAAAAAGATAGGTGGCGGAACCGAAAAATTCGTACCAATATAACATAACGGTAGTATGATTGAACGCTTATTTGCATAGTAATCAAGATTATTGATTAGAACAACCTCTTATTTGATTTATCCTTCTAGTGCCCCTCCAATCCTTTTTACCACACCGGCAATGGGAGCCCGCGAGGGGCAGAGAAAAATATTGAAGGGCCATAAGAAGAAGGATAAGTGGAGGGACAGGACCCAAAATAAAAATATATTTATTCTAAACACCACAGTTTTACTTAGGATACACTGTCTTGTAGCATAGGATTATAAGAGGCCTAGTATTAATAATCATCACCGACGGTGTGAGAACTAACCTTCCTATAAATGTAATCTTTGAGACAAAAATAGCGCCCTATAATCTTTTCCTTACTAACTTTTCACGCTAACTTTTCACTTCGTGCCTACTTTAGCATAATAGATGATAGAGATAATGCGAAAAGGCAGCAATGGGGTCGTTAAAATGTTGCCTGTTGAAAATAGGTGGTTAGATTTCAGCATATAAAAACAAATACAAAATGGGTGAAATCTCTCAATGATTAAATGGCTTAATGGCTCAATGGCCCATTGATACACGCACTTCATTTTATTAATACATAACATAAAAGAAATAGTTTCGTAAGTTAAGAGTGAAAAATACAGGGTATAAAAGTTATCTGTTTAGACAGAAGTCTAATACTAGAAGGTTGCGAGTGTCATATTTATTAGAATACTAGATAGTCCGTCAACATAAAGGAGGATGTTATAAAATACAAAGTAGTATGCTTAAAGGTAAATTCGTTTTGTATGCATTCTTGTAAAATCTTGTCTTAGTAATCGATATAGACATAAATAATATTTATATCGACAATATAAAAGGGGACATCGTATAGTTTGGTTAGTATACTTCTGTTGCATAGAAGAAACGCGAGTTCGAGTCTCGCTGTCTCCAAGATGGTTTTGAGTAGCTAATTTTCATTACTCTTTCACATGGACAATAGGAACCCTATTGATCTTCTAAGATGAAAAGAGAGGCACCATTTTTGTTTATCTTTTTTAACTAAAAAATAAGCAGCGGGTAAAAAAATCATATTGAAACCAATAACTTCTCTTTTTATTCATTTTCACCCGAGGCCCTATCATTTCTCTCCGAGAAATGATTGAAGGGCCAGAAATACGAACATATATTCAAATCAAGACCATGCAGGGTACGCTGTGCGTACAAAAATAAAAAAGCCCCGATAGCTTAACTGGTAGAGCATAGAATTGAAGCTTCTAACGAGTTGGTTCGAGTCCTCCTCAGGGCAAATTATTAAACAGAGAATATGTTAAGTCTTCTCACACCCGTTTAAGTTTAAACTCTCTTGCTAGATCTATTTCTGGCAATGATGTAATGGGTCTAGGTAAGCTTATTAGAAAACCGTACTCTATATACTTAACTAATAGTAGCGCTAGAGAAAATACCGTTTTTTATTCTATTTCCTTGTCTAATTTAGATAAATATATATGTATTGACTAAAGACAGCTCTTTATGTGCACTTTAAATGGAAATAAACAGAAGATAGTTTGAAACAAAGACTTCAGTGGCTTTAAGAGCACCAAAGAAAATACTTTCTTTGGCATAGTCCTGTTACTTTCAGTATAACTATGTTCTAGTTTTTTAAAGTTGTTAATACTCTATTCTCCCCTCTTATTGTCTTTTAGTAATAAGAATAATAATCAGGCTGATAAGAGGGAATAACAAGCACTTATCATTATATTCATGACATGACGTCTCATATATTTATAACTATAGATTAAACTCTGCAAAGATTAGCACGCGCCAATTTATTTTTCCTGAGCCCCTCGGGGCTCGGTGTGAGAAAAATAAATTAGGCGCGCCGAAATAGGATTAAGTATGAGACCTTTGAATATAATCAAAGAGCTGTATACGCTATAAGCGAATATATTAACCATGCCACAACTACTTCCATTTTATTTCGTAAATCAAGTTTCTTTTGCATTCCTAGGACTAGCTATCATTGTATATGTTATGAGCCGGTTTATTCTACCAGCATTCACTGAACTATTTGTAACACGAATGTACATTACAAAACTATAATAGAAAATGTATAACCCCTTTTTCTAACTAACCAACTGCCCCTGCCTTAATCTTCACCCCAGACCCTATCATTTTCTCAAATGATTTTGCTATGCTATAAAAAGATTTAAGGGGTACTAAGTAATAGGTAATTCTAGCTCATCAGGCAGAGCACCGATCTGTGGCTTCGGTGGGTCCGGTTCAAGTCCGGAGTTTTACCCTTTTATGGCCCTTCAATCATTTTTCTCTAGGAAAAAGGATAAGGCCTCCCTAATTTTCACACCGACTTACTAAAGTTAGGGAGCCCCATTCATTTCGAAAATGAAAAGAAGGGCAGGAAATGTTTATAGGTAAACTAGTTATTTAAGACCATGAATAATATTCAAGGAAGGTCCGAGATCATTAAAGCATGCAGACACACTGTGAATGTGAATTCAGGTAATATTTCAGAAAATAGGTATAAATATAGAACTATACTACCGTTTGTTGTAACTTGGCAGTTAGGTAATTATATACATAAGTCGTATAATCACACCTCGTATTAATTATTCTAAAATAAACATGTTTTTAGTCCTACTATACATGTTTAGTACAGTTAGTATTTACTTTATAATTAGTAGACTACATCATGTCTTGTATATTGTTATTTAAAAATAACTACAACAACCGAACGAAAATCCCATGTCTTGATCATTATTTTTATTTTTTTAGTTTGTACCTTTCTTTTTAATAAATTTATATCTTTGCCACTTTTTTATCCATAGCTAACCTTTTCTAATGAACTGATAGTAGCGGACAAAAAGAGTGAAAACGCATATAAAAAAGATACGAATTAAACACAAAAATAAAAACTATAGCATAGTATAATTGGTCTGTGCATAGCGCTTTTATTGTTACTAAGACTAAGATGCGCTATGTATAAGAATTTATTCTTAACATAATTCGGCCTATTAATAACTAGTTTATTTACCCCTTATTACCATCTTTTAACACGCATACCTATCTGAGAGTAGTAAGTTATAAACTATGCAATAATAAAAATATGGATAGTTATGTAAATAGTTTAATCTCTAATAATACATAACTCTATATAAAGAATACGTGTAATAATAGAAATTTGTCTACCATGATTCTCTCTTATTGTTATTTTCCCGGATATAGAAATATATACGTATACAATTTTAAGGTTCTCAAGGTCATTAATATTTAGTAAAATAGTATTCTAAAAATGTACTTATAAGTTTCGTTTATAGTAAAGTGTATCTCATAAGTGTTGTCATATAGTTAGTGCTGGAATAGGCTAATAGGTCAAACCATACCATTCATACTGGTAGATTGAAGGGTTCGAGTCCCTCTTCCGGCTTAGTATTATATAATATTTAAAAGAGAACATTTATTGTAACATTTACTAACATCTCACTAAGAATATCAGCTTGTAGGATACATTGTCTTCTTCAAAATGGTTTTAGTTAATAAAATATACATTTCTTCACTCTAGGTAAAAAGATATATTATCTCATATCTTTTTCGCCTTCTATTCAACCTTTTTTATTTTTGCTAACTAACTCTTTTAATTTACCCTTTTAATTCGTTTATAAACGTACATTGTAAGATTGTTAAATATAACCATTGTATATAGGTTAGCGAATAAAGCCTATTTTTCCTTTTAAGCTATTTTATATTGTTATAAGCGTCTTTTTATCGCCTTATTCTTGTCTCCTGGCTTACTCAAATTGTTTTTATTAAAAAATAAGGCTCGTACTAATAGAGTAAGTTGGTGAAAATTGGAGGTATGCTCTTTTTTAAATGGGAAAAGAATGAGCTAGAAAGATTTAACGTGAAAGCAGAAACATGTCTTTAGACGAATATATTTAATTTTTATTATAATGAATTACTTTCTAAATCCTATTGAAACAATCGCCAATGCGAAAAAAACTACTTCTCAAGTGAATATGAAAAAGAATACTACTACTCATTACTCTTTCATAAGTCAAAATACGAATGCGGTTAGTCAAACTCTACGTAGTGCTGAGCTAATGTCCAATACAATGCTTTATACTTACTTTGGGTATAAAAAAATCGTGAAATCAGATGCTATTATGGGCACTGGATCTTCCGCTCGGACAGCGGGGGCTGTGAAAAACAGTAAAGATCAAATGTCTCCAAGTCCAAAAACACGTACACTTATCAGTCAACCTGTTTTTTCTTACACACCTTCTAAAGTTACCATTGAAGTATTTTACTATCACCGTGTGCGTTCACCTCGTATTATGGGTACAAATAAATTTACTACTCTAGGGTCTAACAAACTAGATGTAACTAAAATTCAAGATCTTAATACATGTCTAGGACTTATCTTTGAAAAAGAAGTGAATCTAGTTATGACACAACTACATTATCCTTATCTAAATAGTTCTATTTTTGCTCAATTCCTAGCAAATAATAGCCGAAGCAATACATTTATGCATTTCAAAAATGCTATTCTAACTTATCCTTCTTTTAATATCTCAGATCTACCTTCACATGTAGCTGGTATTAAAATTCGTGTAAGTGGACGTCTAATTACGGAACGAGCAATTCCACGAAAAACAAGTAAAGTATTTCTTCTTGGATCTTTTAACGGTGTTGGAAATATTATTGATTACTCTGAATACACCGGTAAAAATGAACTAGGAGCTTTTACTATTAAAGTATGGATTGCTCAACGATCTAAATAGACTACTATTTATTGTTTTATACAAATAAACGAATCTATAACTCTTAGTAAAATTTTACTAACTTAGTATTCTAAAGACATAACATCTACATTTATTTTATGGTATCTATATACTTTCACGCTTATATCTACTTACTCAACCTTTTACAAAACTACTCTCAACCTACTTATACTACGCAGTACAAATATAGTAGGAAGGCTATCTTATTTCCGAAAAAATGATTGCAAGGCTAGAATTAGAAAAGGTAAGTAGGCGATAGAAGAAATAATAAAGTGTTATAAGGTGTTTTCTTGGCTATCTGAGAATATAAATCAATTATTTGTAGTTTAAATCTTAGCAATAATCAACCCCTTTTACTAGTATATATATATAGGTCTAAAGTCTTATATTATAAGTATATAATATAGTATAAACAATTTCTATACTAAATTATTTTTAAAATTGGTATATTTTTATACTTGGGGACTTATCCTTTTATGCCAAGTATCTTTTACTTTGTTCAAAGTAGGATCCTACTTTTAGTGCAAACCGAAGTATATAGGTATTTTTTTAAAACATAAAAAAGGGGTTAAGATATTATTATCTATCCATTCTAAGCGTTTTTCGCTGATCGACCCATACTTAGAGTAATAGGTCCTACCATCGCTAGAAGTAGAATAATACTAGCTAGAACTAGCCAAAGAGCACCATTAGTATAAATCATTTGTCCAATACTTTGAATTTGTAGAAAATTAGAGAAATGAGTATCTGCTGATTGCATAATAGAGAATGTTTGATGTACTGATCCTGTATAACCATCAGACACACCGAAAAATAGTTTTGTAAACCATTGAAATACTCCTAGACTAATATTTGAAAATGTATCAGAAAAGTTATTTGTTTGGCTCATAAAAAGACTAACACTAGTAGGTGTAATAGAAATCAGTTCAAATAGAAACAGAGATCCTAGAATTGCACCTAGAGGTAGATTTTGTGTATACTCTTTACCACTCGCTGTTAGTTCCGCAAGTTGAAGATTTAGCATCATAACTACAAAAATAAATAGAATAGAAATTGCACCAACATAAACGATTAGGTAAGAAATTCCAATAAATCCTACACCAAGTAGTACAAGATAACCAGCTACATTAACAAATACTGAAATAAGAAAAAGTACTGAGATTACTGGGTTTTTACTTGTAATAACAAGAATCCCAGATAGAATCGCACCTAGAGATAGGAAATCTAGTAGAAAATTATTCATGACAATTATATTTATTGCGTTCAACGCTCACTCAATAACGCTAATTGTAAACGATGAATTTTCACCCTACTAACTAAAGTTAGGGAGGCCCTATCATTTCTCGGAGAGAAATGATTGAAGGGCCAGAGAATTTATATCATTGTTTTCGTACCCATATAAAATATGTCTTACTCGGTGCTCACCTAACCTTCACACCGACTTACTAAAGTTAGGGAGCCCCATTCATTTTCGAAAATGAAAAGAGGAGCAATAGGCCAGCACGTCTAAAGAATTAAAAATAAGAATAATATAAAAGGGTACAATACAGAAATTAGTAAAATAGGTAATGACCAATAATAATCAACAAGCTATCTACTAACTAACGAAAGTAATAAATAAGATGTAAATGTTCGTAAAAGAATCCCCTTTATAGTATTTTATTAAATAGAGAGTCCTTTCATGCTTAGATTAGATTCTATTTAGTAGTCTGTTGTTAATTATAGAGAAAATAATTTAGCTTATACACCCACATGTCACCCGGCTTAATGATTCTCCAATCTTTTTACTTAGTCGCATGCGCTGTGCTGACCTTTCACCCCGGCTTAGTGCCCCTCCAATCCTTTTTCTCCCATTCATTTTCGAGAATAAAAGAGGGGCACGGCCAGAAAATTGCTAGTTTAAATTTAAACCTACACTTTTTCTTTCTGTAATAAATTAAATGGACAAGTATATAAACATATATGTTAAAATGAATAAAAATTAGGATTTATTTACTGTGAATAGATTAAGCGTTTCTTTGCGATAAGTGAATGGTTTCAAATATAGGAATCAATAATAATATAGAGTATACAACTAAATGATCAAAGGGATTATTAGGGATGCCTAGCAGATATGTTTGAAAGGAAGTAGTAAACTTAAAGTCTACATATAAATATGATAGTAGTACAATCCTAAGGAAAACCGAAAATTATAAAACGTTGGGAAGTAAAACATTACAGTACCAATAGGAAAGGAAATCAACCGAGACTCCGGAAGTAATGGTGAGTGAAACCGGAATAGCCTATGTACTGCTATATTCTGACTTAAAGTCAGAAATACATTTATAAAATACTTTGGAATAAGTAATTAACATTGAATACCTGAAGTATTATTTTTATATGAGAATACTACATTAGATTTTATTTTATGACTATACATAGTATATTTATGAGATAGAATATATGAAATGTCAATGTTACCCAGAGAAGGTGAAAGTCCTGTATATAAATGAAGTGGTACAATAACAAGTAAAATGGGGACGTCAGCCCTGTTTGAATTTGGGGGTACCATCCTCCAAGGCTAAGTATAACATATCTAGCGATAGTGAAGAGTAACGTGAGTGAAAGGTGAAAAGAAAGTCATTGACTAGTGAAAAGATCCTGAACTAGTAATCCTACAAGCAGTTGAAGTTTACGCGAATATCGTGAATAACAACGTACCTTTTGCATAATGGGTCAGCGAGTTAGTCTGTAGAGCAAGACGAAGAATCTAAGCGAAAGCGACTTTTTTATTTATATAAAAGAGGTAAAAGTTCTATGGACTAGACCCGAAGCTAAGTGATCTTATCATGGCCAGGCAATAAGTGGCCGAACGGGTGAATGTTGCAAAATTCTCCGATGAGCTGTGATAAGGGGTGAAAGGCCAATCTAACTTAGATGATAGCTGGTATTCTGCGAAACCTATTTAAGTAGGACGTCTAGTTAAAATATTGTATGTACAGCACTGATCATCATACATTAGCTATAGTAATATAGACTATGTTAAATCGGGGGGTGTTACAACCCTACCGTTGGTGGTTAACCTCGGAAGGACAATAGTTGATACTAGGCGTACAGTCTATTCATGATAAGGTGGGTAGACAAAAGGGAAACAGCCCAGAGCACGTGTTAAGGTCCCCAACTATTGTTAAGTGAATATAAGAAAGTTTCTTTTCTAATACAACCATCAAGTAGGCTTGGAGGTAGCCATCTTTTAATGATAGTGTAATAACTCAGTGGTCTATTTTGTTATAGTAATATATAACATAGGAAAAGAAGCGTCGAAGATTTATCGGGTCTCAGACAATAGACCTACACCGTGCCTACTATATAGAATATAGTGAGGGTAGCAGAACACTCCGTACTTAATTGAAGATTTGTTTTTAATAAATTAGATAATACGGAAGAGAGAATGCTGACATGAGTAACGTAGAAAGGAGTTATAACACTCCTCGCCGAATACGAAAGGGTTTCATAGGATAAGTTAATCTGCCATGAGTTATACGGCCTCTAAGGTACATAGGCGAATGTCTATGTCTGATGAGAAAGCACTGAAATGACGTGATATAATTTTACGTCCAAGAAAACTAAGTGTGTTTATGAATATGTCTATTTTTTCTAAGGAAGAAGTAGGTTAAGCATAGGATTAAAATAACCGTACCCTAAACCGACACAGGTTCGTAGGTAGAGCATACTAAGGCGTAGAGATAATGCTTGTGAAGGAACTCGGCAAATTGTGCCCGTAAGTTAGACGAGAAGGGTAGCCATTATTTTACGGCGCGCAAGCGCGTGGAATAGTGTGTGTCACAAAATCGAGGGCTGCGACTGTTTACCAAAAACACAGCAACTTGCTAAGACGAATAGTACTTGTATAAGTTGTGAACTCTGCCCAATGCCACGTATTGTAAAGAAGAGGATATGTTTATCATGGTCCTTAACTGAAAAGTGGTGAATGGCGGTCTTAACTATAAGGATCTGAAAGTAGCGAAATTCCTTGGCCATTAAATGTGGTCCTGCATGAATGAGGTAACGTGGCCCTGCTGTCTCCACAAGCATCTCAGTGAAATTGAATTAGCCGTGCAGATGCGGTTTGCCTTCAGATAGACGGGAAGACCCTATGCAGCTTTACTGTAGTTTGATATTGACTATTTTATGAGTAGGTGTAGTATACAAGGGAGCTTATTTAAGCAACAATGAAATACCTTGACTATAGCGTAAAGTAGTCTTAGTATAAGAAATGTTACAATAGTATCAAATGGTCAGTTTGACTGGGACGGTAGCCTCTAATAAAATATCAGAGGCCTTCAAAGGTATGTTTATATTGGTCAGAAACCAATGAACTATGTAAAGTTTAATAAAGTGTAATGATAAAACATGCTTGACTGAAAGACTGACAAGTCGATCAGATACGCAAGTAGGACATAATGATCCGGTGATTCGTTATGGAACGGTCATCGCTCAAGGAATAAAAGTTACGCTAGGGATAACAGGTTTATCGTTTGCGAGAGTTCACATTGTCCAAACGGTTTGACACCTCGATGTCGACTCATCTCATCCTCCAGGTGTAGTAGCTTGGAAGGGTTCGGCTGTTCGCCGATTAAAGAGGTACGCGAGTTGGGTTCAATACGACGTGAGTCAGTATGGTCCCTATCTTCTGAAGGGAAGAATAATCAAAGGAGAACCTCCAATTAGTACGAAAGGACCGTTGGGGATGATTCCATGGTGTACCTATTGTTAGAGTGTTTTATAACCTCAAATAGCATAGTAGGGTAGCCACAATCATGACAGATAAGCGCTGAAAGCATCTTAAGCACGAAGCACATCTCCAGAGATTATTAGAGATAAGAAATAGACTATTTCTTAATTTTATTTACTAACCCTAGGGTTAATAGTATTTAAATGCTTAGGGCGCAAATGTAAGTATAGTAATATATTTAGTTTAGCGCTACTAATTTATCGACAAATTTAGTTGTACTATATTATTCACATTTTTAACACATAATGGTTATCATATCCTATTTTTTAATCCACTTTCGGCGCGCCATATTATTTTTATTAAGGAAAAATAAATTGGCGCGTGCTAAATAAATATAAAATGGATTATTGAAAAGACGAGCAGGTCAAACTTGGCTTCGTTATGGTTTAAGCTATATAATAAAGGTATTTGTTTTTATACGTCTTAGTATTTACTGTTTCACGCACGATCAGTTAAAAGTAAGGATTACCACGCGCTTGCGCGCCGAAATATATAGGTAGCACTATATTTTTATAGTTACATTTAACTAAAACAAAAATTATTTTTTAAAGGCATATTATCTACTCTTATCTGCAAATAAAGATAAAGATGAGAGACATATATATATTAATAGATTAAACTTTCTCATGCGCCTTCATTATTTAGTCGTAAAAAGAAAAGGATATCTATTATATGTGGAAAATATAATCAGACAGACTGATGGCCTAACGGAAGGGCGCTCACTTTGGGAGTGAGAGCTGGAAGTTCGACTCTTCCCAGACTGATAATGTTATTTATAACTCTTCTTCACTTTGTAGATTAAAGTTAGAGTCTTTCAAAATGACCACTAACCATCTGAATTACGGTGCTATAGCATAGTGGTTATGCAGTGTACTGTTAATGCATGGTTTTATCCAACGAAAGTTCGAATCTTTCTAGCACCTTCTCTCCACGATTAGTAAGGATTTTTAGCAGTTTTCTTATTCTTTTCATTTTAGCCTTCGCTAACATTTTACTTATTCTGGCTCTCTAATCATTTTTACCCCGAATACTGTCTCTCTCTTATTTCAATACCCTTTTGATTTTCGACTATATATACACTAAGGAATAGTTAGACCAAAGTTTATTAAAATTGGTTAGTAGACAGGATGTGAAAAGGACTACTTTACTTATCTTAAAGATAAACATGTAATACCTCATTGAGACATTAATAGCTATTAAAAACCTTAGTTTTACGGCGCGCCTTATTTATTTTTCTTAATGAAAAATAAATTGGCGCGTGAGAAAGGCAGACAATATACCTTTTTAATAGTAGTAGTGTAATATTTAACATAGAAATTACCATATTAAATATAGCAAGTACTATTTACAATATATTCATAATAATGTATAAATAATCCTCATTAATATATATAAAGAAGACTGTGAGTTGACCGAAACATTCTTTTGTCCTTAATTCAACGGTTAGAATGTGTTACCGATAATGACAATATAGTGGTTCGATTCCACTAGGACAAATTATAAATTTTTTTATCACTTGTATATTTTTTATGTACACAATAATATAATCTACCTAATTATGGGTAAGGGGAGGAAGGAACACTATCCACCTGTCTTTGCTAAAGTATAAATTACTTACTAAGGATAGAAAAGAGACACTCTTTTATTTTATACTACTTGGCTAATGATATATAACTCTACTCTATATAATAGTCTATTCATTAAAAGTGGATTGTTACTCATTAAAAACGTTACTTAAATAAACTTTTTCTTTTATATTAAGAGTCAATACTGTTAACGATGTAGGGCGACTAATCATCGTAAAAGAAAAAGTATTTTATTTTAACTAAAATAAAAGGACGTCTCTTTGATCTATTTCCTTATTAGTTACTATTAGCATTACTGTAGTTTAACTATAAAATTACAAAAGATATCTTATTTTAATGAAATAAGTTCTATTCCGGCGCGCCTTATTTATTTTTCTTAATGAAAAATAAATTGGCGCGTGATAATAATAAGTATGATCTAGGACCTCTTTAACTAGAGTGTCAGAGTAACAAATATATATATATAATATATGTTCATATATAGGGACAATACATATCTTTTTACTCTATATCTCTCTGATGGCTAAAACTTGAAAGTTAGACTATTTTTACAGATTGCAAACTAAGCTTCCACTTTTGCTGCTGTGCAGCTTTTTGCCTTTTTATTCAAGCGTTTCTTTACAAGGTGCGCGTCTTATCCTTCTTAATTTTAGAAGGGTCTGTTGCTCCTAATTTTAAGAGTAACTGTTGAATTTGGATAAGAAGGTGTAGCTCACGCTACTTTAGTAGGCCCAGCATATAAAATGTAAGCCTATGAAATTTTTATAAAAACATGTTACTATTTGTCTTATCTTTTATTCTTTATTTATTTTGGTATTACCTTAACTATCGTCTATAACTATAGATGATTCATCAGATAAACAAATAAATTATTAAACTTCAGTAAAAAGTGTATTCTCCTCTTTTTCTTGCAATTACGAAATAAAACAACAGATATAGATGTAAAACATTATTTTATTTTAAATTTTGCCATTTATTTTGTTTATTAAAAGTAGAAATGTCAGGGATAAGAATATCACTTAGTAAATCGACAAATTGTGCTTGTTACTGATTAGTAACGCCAATGAAGAAATACTTATTTTTTAAATACTATGCGACTACTTAAAACACATCCTATTCTGGGACTAGCTAATAGTTTTATGATTGATTCACCACAACCAGCAAATCTTTCTTACATGTGGAACTTCGGTTCTCTACTTGGAGCTTGTCTTATTATTCAAATTCTTACAGGTGTATTCCTAGCTATGCATTATACTGCTAATGTAGAACTAGCATTTGTAAGTGTTGAACACATTATGCGTGACGTTAACTACGGTTGGCTAATCCGATACCTACACGCTAACACAGCATCTTTCTTTTTCATCTTCGTTTATCTACACATTGGACGAGGTCTTTACTACGGTTCTTACAAAAGTCCTCGAGTACTACCTTGGTCAATTGGAGTTATTATGCTAGTACTAATGATGGCTATTGCTTTCCTTGGTTACGTTCTTCCTTATGGACAAATGTCACTATGGGGAGCTACAGTAATTACTAATCTTCTAAGTGCAATTCCTTGGATTGGTCAAGATTTTGTTGAATTTGTTTGGGGTGGATTCAGTGTAAGCAACGCTACACTTAACCGATTCTTTTCACTACATTATCTACTACCATTTGTACTAGCAGCTCTAGCTGCTATGCACCTTCTAACACTACATGAACATGGAAGTAGTAACCCACTTGGAGTATCTGGTAACTCTGATCGACTACCATTCCATCCTTACTTTATCTTTAAAGATCTAGTAACTATCTTTGCATTCCTACTTGTTCTAAGTATCTTTGTATTCTATATGCCTAACGCACTAGGACACTCAGATAACTATATTCCTGCTAACCCAATGCAAACACCACCTTCAATTGTACCTGAATGGTACCTACTGCCTTACTACGCTATTCTGCGATCTATTCCTAATAAACTACTAGGAGTACTAGCTATGTTTAGTTCACTTCTAATTCTACTAGCTATGCCACTAGTGGATACTAGTCGAATTCGAGGTAACCAATTCCGACCTCTAATGCGATTCTCATTCTGGGTATTCGTAGTTTGTTTCTTTATCCTAATGTTTATTGGTAGTCAACACGTTGAATCACCTTACATTGAAATTGGTGCTATCGCTACAGCTTTCTATTTCGGATGGTTTGTAGTTATTGTACCTGTAATCGGTGTAATTGAAAATACTCTAATGGATATTGCCACAAACGCTGCAGGCGCTAAAGCTAATAAATAAAAACCCCTTTTATACACAAATTGCAAATACTTTATATATTCTATTTATAACAGTTATAAAAAAAACTCTTACTAAAAGCTCAAACAAAACCCCCTATTTGATTAATTAGACATAAACCCTTGTATTCGTATACTCTCACACCCCTACTATTCTTACTAAATGGTTTAGTATTACAGTAAATATATATAGGCGAATAAATATTTTTTATTCATATAATACTAAAGTAAGATGTATAATAGTTGACCATCAAGCCATTCATTTTAGTGAAGGGTGAATATCTGATTTTATATATATTAGATAATACGCTTCAACATAAGTGATGTATAAAATATAGGTATAGAACCTTAAATATCTCCATATTAAGTTTTATAATAAATAGCAATAATCTATTGTTATTTATACGCATAATCCCATGGATATATACTGTTTTACCCATTGTTATTTAAATAACAATGCGATTTACCCTTTTTATTTAAATATTTTCTATCCTACTAAATAGCTATCATGTACTAGCCTCTAATTTCTTCTATTCTTATGAAAACAATCTCACAATTTCTTATTCTCATCCTCCTTTCTCTTCCTATTCTTTGGTTTATTTCCGTTTCTAAAGTGTTTTCACCAGAAGACACATCACAAATGATCGAATGTTCTGTATTTAAAGATGACAATGGTACACTTTCTCTCATCGATGTAGCTGACTATCTTCCTAATTCTGTCTCAGTATGGTTTAGCTTTGATCAACTTACATCTTATGTACAATGGAATGTAGCAGCGGAAAAAGTGATTGTCGGTACTAGTCAACTTATTCTACTCTTTAGTATCTTTATAATTGTTAAGTTTATTAATATTAAATATCCTATTCTTTCTAAAGATACAAAACATGGATACTTTTACAATATTGTTATTCGTGGAGCTATGGCAGGATTCGTTGTTATTATCATTAGCAGTGTTCTTCAAATGGCATGTCTTTATTATTTCACAGATCTGCCAAACATGCTTGAAACACTACGTATTGCAAAAGCAAAACTAGTATTAACAACCCCTTTTCATTTTGTAGAGATATAATTGTGTTTAATAAGCTACTAAGGATTTCAAACAATAAAGTAAGTGTGATTGTTTTCAAATAATGTGAATTTATTGTGCCTAGTGTCAAAATATGCTTACTATTAGCGTAAGAGATCACTCTTTGATTTATCTAAACAAATGTTTGGGGAACGATATTTGTATATAATCTCCGATTGATAGGTATGTTGTTTACAATTTTGTGCTTATAACAGGGTGTTTATTATACTAAGGTAAAATGGCAATAGTAAAATTTTGTGTTGTTTTAAATAAGATAAAGTTCAACAGCTTAGTTAGCGCATATTATAGCAACACATTACACATCTCGCACTAAACACACATAACCAATATAAGTATAATATAAAAGTA
>Ga0182232_1000040_pt1 | contig 42715 bp, 32 predicted proteins | sample G6R1MG_30_FD_155484 | JGI IMG/M metagenome (GOLD analysis project Ga0182232, IMG submission 155484) | Phyllosphere microbial comminities from miscanthus, Michigan, USA - G6R3_NF_07NOV2016_LD2 MG | ecosystem: Host-associated > Plants > Phyllosphere > Phylloplane/Leaf | place: USA: Michigan... | reverse complement strand
GTGCTCACCCTGGTGCGCGATCCCCAGACCTTCCTGGCGGTCGGCGCGCTCGGCAACGCCACCGAGCTCCCGTTCCAGGCCGAGGGCATCACCCTGGCCCAGGCGCTGGCCAAGGCCCGCGGCCTCTCGGACTTCCAGGCCGACCCGGCCGGAACCTTCATCTTCCGGTTCGAGCCGGCGGCCGTGGTGCGCCGGCTCAAGCCCGGCAGCCCCCTGCTCGGCACGCCCCTGGTGCCGGTGGTCTACCGGATCAACATGCGCGATCCCAACAGCCTGTTCCTCACCCAGGCCTTCCGCATGCGCAACCGCGACCTCGTCTACGTCTCCAACGCCCCCTTCACCGAGGTCCAGAAGGTGCTGTCGGTGTTCTCCACCGTCACCGCGCCTGTGTCCGCCGGTGCCTCCCTCTACGCCACGGCGCGCTGAGCGGAGATTCGTGCTGGTCCCCGCCGCTCCTATGCGCGCCCGCACGTCCCACTTGCGTTCTCGCGCGGCATCCCGCACGGGTCGGCTGATCCGGGGGCGGAACGGGCCTCCGACACATCCGCTGAAACCTTCCTGAGGTCGAACGAGGCGTGAGACGGGGCGAGACGAGGTTCAGACGCACGACCCGGCGCCTTGGGCTCGACGGGTGGTTGGCGGCCCCCCTCCTCCTGCTCGGCGCCCTGCCGCTCGGGATCGCCGACGCGCGGGCGGATGTCGTCATCGGCGTCGCCGTGCCCCGCTCGGGCGCGTACGTGGCCGTGGGCGAGCAGGTGCTGCGCGGGGTCCAGGCGGCGGCCCGAGACGCCAACGCCCGGGGCGGCCTCGACGGCCAGACCATCGTTCTCGACGTGCAGGACGATGCCTGCGATTCCAACAAGGCCGTGGCGGTGGCCAACCATTACGCCGCGCAGGGGGTGCGCCTCGTGGTCGGCCATGTCTGCTCCAACGCCTCGCTCGCGGCGTCGGACGTCTATGCCGCCAACGGCACCCTGATGATCACGGCGGCCTCCGTCGCCGCCCGCCTGACCGATCGCGGCCTGCCGACGATCTTCCGTGTGTGCGGGCGCGACGACGACCAGGCCAAGCTCTCCGCCACGGTGCTGGCCGAGCGGTTCCGCGACAAGAAAATTGCGATCCTCAACGACGGAACGCCGGGCTCGCGCAACCTCGCCGCCGCGACGAAGGAGAACCTCAACCGCATCGGCATCAACGAGACCCTCGCCACGGCGTTCACGGCGACCGATGCGGACGACGCGGCCCTGGCCGACCGCCTCAAGGAGGCGGGCATCGCGGTGGCCTATTACGGAGGTGACGCCCGCGAGATGGGCCGCCTCGTACGGATCTCGGCCGAGCGGGGCTTCAAGCCACAGTGGTTCGGGACCTCGGCCATCGCCACCCAGGAATTCGCCACCATCGCGGGGCCTGCCAGCAACGGCGTCTTGATGACCTTCTACCTCGATCCGCGCCGCAAGCCGGAAGCCGCCGCCGTGGTCGCGGCCTTCAAGGCGGAAGGCGTCGAGCCCGAGGGGTCGACGATCTACGGATACGCCGCCCTCCAGGCCCTGGTGGCGGCGGGCAACTTCGCCCACAGCCAGGATTCGAAGCGCCTCGCCGCGACCCTCCACACCGAGCGCTTCGACCTCGTGCTCGGCTCCGTCGGTTTCGATGCCAAGGGCGACGTCACGGCCCAGGGCTACGTTCTCTACGTCTGGAACGACGGAACCTTCACGTACGCCAAATGACGGCCCGCGATATGATCCGGCGTCAAACGACCCCGCCGGGGATCGTTTCGGGCGCGGCCTCGTTCGTGAACCGCAGGCCGGACGGGCCGCGCGCGCCGGCACGACGGCGCGTGGATCGATTGTGAAGCGAGGCGTCATGCCCCAAACCTTTCCACGACGCGCCCTCCTCGCCGCTGGCGTCGGCGGAGCGGCCGCCGTCGCCGCGCCCGCCATCGCGCAGGGGGCGCCGGAGCTGCGTTGGCGCCTCGCCTGCGCCTACCCGAAGAGCCTCGATATCCTGTTCGGCGGCGCCGAGACCCTGGCCCGCCTCGTGGCGGAGGCCACGGACGCCCGCTTCCAGATCGCCGTGCAGGCGCCGGGCGAGCCGGTGCCGGGGGACGGCGTCCTCGATGCGGTGGCGGCCCGCACGGTGGAGATGGGATACGCCTCCGCCACGCAGGGCGTCCCCAAGGATCCGACCTTCGCCCTCGCCGCCGCCGTGCCCTTCGGCCTCAACGCCCGCGGTCAGAGCGCGTGGTGGCTCGATGGGGGAGCTTCCGAGCTGTTTGCCGAGATCTTCTCCCGCAATGGCCTCGTCGCCCTGCCGGCCGGCAACACCGGCGCGCAGATGGGTGGCTGGTTCCGCAAGGAGGTGAAGGCGGTGGCCGATCTGCAGGGGCTCAAGGTCCGCATCGCCGGCCTCGGCGCCCAGGTCCTGGCCAAGCTCGGCGCCGTGCCGCAGGCGACCCCCGGTCCGCAGATCTACGCGGCCCTGGAGGCCAAGACCCTGGATGCAGCCGAGTGGATCGGCCCCGTCGACGACGAGAAGCTCGGCCTCCAGAAGGTCGCGCCGATCTACCACTATCCGGGCTTCTGGGAGGGAGGCGCCCTCCACCATGCCTGGTTCAACGCCGAGGCCTGGGCGAGCCTGCCGAAGGCCTATCAGGTGATCCTCCGGGCCGCAGCCGCCCAGGTCCATGCCGAAGTCCAGGCCCGCTACGACGCGCGCAACCCCAAAGCCCTGCGCCGCCTCGTGGCGGCCGGGGCACAACTTCGCCCGTTCCCACAGGACGTGATGGAGGCGGCGCTGAAGGCCGCCACGGACGTCTATGCCGAGATCTCGGCCAAGAATCCCGACTTCAAGCGGGTCTACGAGGCGATGCGGACCTTCCGGAACGAAGAATATCTCTGGTTTCAGGTCGCGGAGTACACCTACGACAACTTCATGATCCGCGCCCGCGCCAGGGGCTGATGGGACCCGCCCGAACGGCACGGCCCCCGAGTGGGCAGGCCCGCGCGGGGCCCGTCCAAGACCTCCGGACAGAAAAAAGGCCGCTCCGAAGAGCGGCCCGAAGTCTAGGGAGGAAACGCCCAAGAAGGGCAGCGGGACCGCGACGCCATCGCGTTCCCGCAATGCACAATCTGATCCTCTTGCTTAAAATTGCAAGATCGTTGGGGCAGCATCCCTGTCGCTTTTCAGGCAACCGCTCACATTGCAACAATTCTGTATCCAAAATGACGCAGGGGGGCTTGCCAAGGCGCCGACGTCTTCCATTCCGCTTTGCGCCGCCGCAAGTCTTTGATCGGACGAGTCATTTTGCTCTGCCTTCGGGATCATTCCGGTCCATCCGCCGTTTGAAACCTGCTTTCGTCCCCCGTCATGGACGTTCGCCGGACAGTCCATTCTTTCAGCACAGGTACGGGAGCCGAACCCACGATGGCACTTCAGGCGGGGCGAATCAGGGTCCTCAACGACGTTCCGCCGCGTGAGGACGGCGCCTATGTCGTCTATCTGCTTCAGCAGGCGAATCGGGCGTATTTCAATCCTGCCCTGGAATACGCCGTCACGGAGGCCAACCGCCTCGGCGTGCCGGTCGTCGCGTGTTTCGGCCTCCTCGACGGGGCGAACGGCTTTCCCGAAGCCAACGCCCGGCACTACGCCTTCCTGCTCCAGGGGCTGGCCGACGCAGGACGTGGCCTCGATGCCCGGGGAATCGGTTTCTGCCTGCGCAAGGCCTCGCCCGCCGAGATCGCCATCGACCTCGCCCGCGACGCCGCCCTCCTCGTCCTCGACCGGGGCTACCTCGCGATCCAGAAGAAATGGTACGGCGCGATCGTCGCGGCCGTGGAGACCCGCATCGTTCAGGTCGAGGGCGATGTCGTCGTCCCCGTGGAGGTGGCCTCGGACAAGCACGAATTCGCCGCCCGCACCCTGCGTCCGAAGCTCCACCGCCTGTTCGACGAATACATCGAGGGCCTGTCCGAGCGCACCGTGAAGCACCGGGCGGGGCGCGGCCTGCCAAAGGGCGATGTCGACATCGCCGATCCGGACGCCGTGCTCGCCGGCATGACCCTCGACCGGGACGTCCCCCCGGTGAAGCGCTTCGTCGGGGGCGAGACAGAGGCGCGTCGGCGCCTCGACGCCTATCTGACCGGGCCGTTCGCCGCCTATGGGACCGACCGGAACAAGCCCGAGGCGGGCGCGGCCTCCCACATGAGCCCCTATCTGCATTTCGGCCAGATCTCGCCCGTGGAGATCGCGCTGGCCGTCCGGGCCGCCAAGGCCGGCGGCCCGGAGGACAGGGCGGCCTATCTCGAGGAGGTCGTGGTGCGGCGCGAACTCGCCATGAATCACGTCCACTACACGCAAGGTTACGATTCCTACGATCGGGCGGTGCCCGAATGGGCGCGCAAGACCCTGGCCGAACAGGCCGACGACCCGCGCCCCCACACCTACACAGAGAAGGAGCTCGCCGAAGGCCGGACCCACGACACCTACTGGAACGCCGCCCAGGCCGAGATGCGCGAGACCGGCTACATGCACAATCACCTGCGCATGTACTGGGGTAAGAAGATCCTCGAATGGTCGCCCTCCCCCGAGGAAGGCTTCCGGCGCACCCTGCGTCTCAACAACCGCTACTTCCTCGATGGGCGCGACGCGAATTCCTTCACCAACGTCGCCTGGGTCTACGGCCTGCACGACCGCCCCTGGGCGCGGCGCAAGGTGTTCGGCACCGTGCGCTACCAGAGCGAGAATTCCTTGCGGAAATTCGATGCCAAGGCCTACCTCAAGGTCGTCGCGGCCTTGTGCGCGGCGGAAAAGGACGGGGCGTGAGCCCGATGGCGGGTACGGGCCTTGCCTAAGACCGCCGCTCCGCCCGATGCGCCGATGAGCCCGCCGCGCCGCTTTCCCCGACACCAGAGCCGACACTGCGATGCAGCCCCGTTTCCGCGTCCGCCCCGCCTTCACGCGCCTGCGCGGCGGAGCCGCCGATGCCTTCGCCCTGTGGCGGCGTCGGCTCATGTTCCTCCTCGGTGGCATCGGCGTGGGCCTGGCCGCCGTGCTGATGGCCAAGCTCGCCGATGCGGCACAGGGCGGGTTTCGTGCGCTCCTGTCCCTGTCGCCCTGGATCGCCCTGGTGGTGACGCCGGCAGGATTCGGCCTATGCGCCTTCCTCGCCCGCTCGGTGTTCCCGAACTCGCAGGGCTCGGGCATTCCCCAGGTGATCGCGGCCCGCCACACCGCGAATCTCTCCCTGCGCCGTGCCCTGGTTTCCCTGCGCACGGCCGCCGGCAAGATCGTGGTGATGACGCTGGGGCTCCTGTTCGGCGCCTCGACGGGGCGTGAGGGGCCGACCGTTCAGGTCGGGGCGGCGATCATGGCCGCCGTCGGCCATCTGACGCCGCATCGCCAGCCCGGCCTGATCCTCGCCGGGGGCGCGGCCGGCGTGGCGGCGGCCTTCAACACGCCCCTCGCCGGTATCGTCTTCGGGATCGAGGAACTCGGGCGTGCCTACGAGGCCCGAACCGGCGGCCTGATCGTGGCGGCCATCGTGGCAGCCGGTCTGACCGCCATGGCGATCGTGGGCAATTACACCTATTTCGGCACCTCGGGCACGGCCCTGCCGTTCGGCCCCGGTTGGATCGCCGTGCCGGTGCTCGGCGTGCTCGGCGGGTTGATGGGGGGCCTGTTCGGCCGCATCGTCATCCTGTTCGCCCTGGGGCTGCCCGGCCGCCTCGGCGGGGCCATCGCGCGTCGGCCCATCGCCTTCGCGGTGGCCTGCGGTCTCGGCGTCGCCCTCTGCGGCCTCGCCTCGGGCGGCACCGTCTACGGTACCGGTTACGAGGAGGCCCGTGCCCTCCTCCACGGCACGGGCGAGGGCTCCTTCGCCTTCGCGCCGCTGAAGTTCCTCGCGACCCTGCTCTCGGCGATCAGCGGCATTCCGGGCGGCCTGTTCGCCCCCTCCCTCAGCGTCGGGGCCGGCCTCGGCGGCGCCCTCCAGGGCGCCTTCCCGGAGGTCCCCGTCGCCGCCCTCGTCCTCATCGGCATGGTGGCCTACCTCACCGGTGCCCTTCAGGCGCCGATCACCGCCTTCGTCATCGTCACCGAGATGACCCAGGATCACGCCCTGATGATCCCCCTGATGATCGCCGCCCTCATCAGCGACGCCGTCTCGAAATCCGTCTGCCGGGAGGGGCTCTACCACGCCCTGGCGGGGATTCTCCTGACGCGGGAGGAAGGACGCCGAGCGCCCTGAGCCTCCGAAATCTCGGCCCGCATCCGCCGATCTGCCGGTTCGGCGGGAACGGAAGCGTGGCCGCAGGGTTGATCGCTCGATTCCGCGTGCTGGAGTGCTGCGCATGACCCTGCTGAAATGGGCCCTTATCTGTTTCGTCGTCTCCCTCATCGCGGGTGGCCTCGGCTTCACCGGGATCGCATCGGGCGCGGGCTCCCTCGCCCGGATCCTGTTCGGCCTCTTCCTCGTCGTGGCCATCGTCATCGTGATCGTGGCCTTCGCCATTGGTCAGGCGGTGTTCTGAGCCCAGGTCCGAGAGTCCATGACGGAGGTGGCGCCGGTGCAGGACAAGATCGCCCTCGTCACCGGCGCCACCTCTGGGATTGGGTTCGAGACCGCCCTGGGGCTGGCCCGGCAGGGTTTCCGGGTCGGCCTCGTCGGGCGTGATGCTGCGCGGACCCGAGCCGCCGCCGAGCGCATCCGATCCGCCGTCCCGGAGGCGCGGGTCGATCCGTTCACGGCCGATCTTTCCGTGCAAGCTGAGGTCCGGCGCCTCGCCGAGGAGGTCCGAGCGCTCTATCCGCGCCTCGGCGTGCTCGTGAACAATGCCGGCGCGATCTTCGATCGCCATGCGCTGACGCGGGACGGGATCGAGCGCACCTGGGCGCTGGATCACCTCGCCTACGTGCTTCTGAGCCTCGAACTCCTCGATCTCCTCAAGGCGAGCGCCCCGTCGCGCATCGTGAACGTCGCTTCGGCGGCGCATCGACGTGGCCGGATCGCGTTCGACGACATCGGGCACGCGCGCCGCTTCTCCGCCATGGCGGTGTATTCCCAGGCAAAGCTCGGCAACGTGCTGTTCACGGCCGCCCTCGCCCGTAGGCTGGCGGGGACCGGCGTGACCGTGAATGCCCTGCATCCCGGCGTCATCGCGAGCGGATTTGCCGGCGATACCGGCGGCTGGTTCGGCCTGGGCTGGCGCCTCGTCCGGCCGTTCATGAAGCCGCCCGAAGAGGGCGCGCGCACGTCGCTCCACGTGGCGACGGCCCCAGACCTCGATGGGGTCACGGGGCAGTACTTCGCCCGGTCCCGACCCACGCCGACCTCGCGTCGCGCCGCCGACCCCGATCTTCAGGAGCGAGTGTGGCGGCTGAGCCTCGATCAGCTCGGTCTGCCGCGGGCGGCGGTTTGAGCGATCCCCGTTGTGCTCCTACGACGTGGCCTGAACCGCATCGAGACGGCCAAACGGTCCCTTACGGTCAAGGTGAAAACGATTCCCTGCATTTTGCGCATACCCCCTCCGCCAATTCCAGGCGTTGTCGGGTGCAGTGCAAAATGGCATTTCACATACATGCACTGCGGCGATGGCGTCGCCACAGTGTGCCCTTCTTGGGCGTTTCCTCCCTAGACTTCGGGCCGCTCCCACCGGGGCGGCCTTTTTTTGTCTCGGTGCGACAGGCTTCTAACCGCACACCCCGCCGCCGACAAGCACAATGATGCGCCGGAGGGCCGGGGTGTGGGTTTTTGTTGCACGTTCAGGCGGTTGGCGAGACGAATGCTCCCGATAGAGCTTTCGCGATGAGCGTTCGCGTCTCGGCAACACCGTAGAGAGCGACGAACGAGCCGAAACGGGGGCCGCGCGCCTCTCCGAACAGCACGTTGTAGATCGTGGTGAACCAAGCCTGCGACACGCCGGGGCGCCCGTCCGGGCTCTTCGCCTTGCCCGACAGGTCGGGGAAGTGCCGGCGGCCGACCTCATAGACGACGGCCTGCAACCCTTCCGGATCGACCGAACCCTCGTGCGCCGCCAGGGTCTCGGCCAGGTCGCTGAGGGCCGCCGCCTCGGTCTCCGTTGCCGTCCGGTAGGTCTTCTGTGGCCGCACCACGTCGCGGTAATAGGCCAGCGCATGGCCGACGAGTCGCGCCAGCACCGGGTGGGTCTGCGGTCCCACCGTCGGGTCGTACCGGCGGATGAAGCCCCACAGCACCGCCGGGTCCTCGGTGTTGGCCACCGCCGCGAGGTTGAGGAGCATGGCGAAGTTCAGGGCGCCGCCCTTGCCGACCGCCTCCGCCGCAGGCGGACGGCCAGCATGGAGATGCCAGACCGGATTGCCGAGCTGCTGCGTCGCCTCCTGGCCGGGAAACTTCTCGAGGAAGCCGAGATAATCGTCGACCTGGCGCGGCACCATCTCGACGAACAGGCGCTTGGCCTCGCGGGGCTTGTTGTACATGAACAGGGCGAGACTGTCGGCGGTGCCGTAGACGAGCCAGTCATCGATGGATAGGCCGTTACCCTTCGACTTCGAGATCTTCTTCCCTTCCTTGTCGAGGAAGAGTTCGTAGTTGAAGCCCTCCGGCGGCTCGCCGCCCAGGGCCCGGGCGATCTCACCCGACAGCTTGACGGAATCGATGAGGTCCTTGCCGGCCATCTCGTAGTCGATGCCGAGCGCCACCCAGCGCATGGCCCAGTCGGGCTTCCACTGCAGCTTGGCGTGGCCGCCGGTCACGGGGGTCTCGTAGGCCTCCCCCGTCTTCGGGTCGCGCCAGACCAGGGTGCCGGTGTTCGGCCGCACCTCGTCGATGGCGACCTGCATCACCGCGCCGGTGACCGGATGGATCGGCAGGAACGGCGAGTAGCTCGCCGAGCGCTCGGCCCGGAGCGACGGCAGCATGATCGCCATCACGGCCTCGTAGCGGTCGAGCACCGTCAGCAACGCCTCGTCGAACAGTCCCGCCCGGTAGCATTCGGTGGCCGAACGGAACTCGTAGTCGAAGCCGAAGGCGTCGAGGAAGCGGCGCAGTTCAGCGTTGTTGTGGGCGCCGAAGCTGTCGTGCGTGCCGAACGGATCCGGCACCCGCGTCAGGGGCTGGTTGAGCGCCCCGATGAGCATCTCCTTGTTCGGCACGTTGTCCGGCACCTTGCGCAGGCCGTCCATATCGTCCGAGAACGCGATGAGCCGCGTCGGCACGCTGTCCTTCGTCAGCACCCGGAAGGCGTGTCGAACCATCGAGGTCCGCGCCACCTCGCCGAACGTGCCGATATGCGGCAGGCCCGAGGGACCGTAGCCGGTCTCGAACAGCACTTCACTCTTGGGGCGCCGCTCGAGCCGTGCCAGCAGCTTGCGCGCTTCCTCGAACGGCCACGCCGTAGCGGTGGCGGCGGCTTCCAAGAGGGCGGGATCGAGGACGAGCGGTGACGAGATCGGGGACGACATGAGGCCGGGGTGAGTTCCAGTGAGCGCTTTGGCGAAGGGCGCCACCCTAAGCAGGATTGCGCCGGCAGGCCAACGCTATCCCGCTCCGGCCACGACGAGCCCGGGTGCCGTCCTCCAAGACGGCGTCCCGCCGCATGTCCCCGGCCGGGGCCGAGCGGATTCAGAACGGGCTGACGGGAAAGAACCGCAGGTAGAGTTCGGCGTACTTGCCGTCGTCCCACACCCGCTGGAGGGCGTCGTCGAGGGCGCGGGCGAGGGCCGCGTCTTCAGGGCGGGTGACGAGGCCGATCCCCTCCCCGAAATAGCGGTTCTCGAGGTAGTCGCCGCCGATGAAGGCGCAGCACTGGGCCGACTCGATCCCGCCGACCCACAGGGCGAGGTTGAGTCCGTCGGCGAAGACGTAGTCGACCTCGCCCCGCCGCAGGGCGCCCTCGGCGGCGGCCAGATCGGTGAAGTCGCGCACGGTGGCCTTGGGGAAGAACGCCGCGAGATAGGCCGCGTGCGCGCTGCCCGCCACGACGCCGACGCTGCGCCCGGCCAGGGCTGCGGCGGACGGAACCGGCAGTCCCTTGTCCGTGCGGGCGACGAACCGTCCCGGCCAGCGGAAATACGGCCGTGTCGCCAGGAAGCGCGCCCGAAGGGCCGGCGTCAGGGGAATCGCGGCGGCGACCACGTCGCCCTGCTTGTCGGCCAGCGCGTCGAGGAGAGTGTCGAAGCGCCGGGCCTGCACCGTGCAGGTCAGGGCGAGCTTCTCGCAGACGGCGCGAGCGAGTTCCACGGAGAAGCCCGTGGGCGTGCCGTCCGGGCCGGGGAAGTGAAGGGGCGGGAACTCGTCGTCCGTGAGGAAGCGGATCGTACGGCCCGGCTGGGGGGCGTCGATGCGCTCCTGGCGGGCACGGGGATTCCAGAAATTGGGGATCCCGACGCCCTGCCCCGCCGGAGCCGGCTCGGCCCCCGCGCTCGGCGCATCCAGGGCCAACATTCCCATGGCCAACATTCCCATGGCGAAGCCGATAGCCACCGGGAAGAACCGGCGGCGTCTTGACCTCTGGGTTGTGTTCGTGGTGCGCTGGTTGTGCGCGGAAACGGTCTGGCTCACGCCGTCTCCCTAGCACGTTCTCGGGCCATCGGGAGGCGATCCCGTTGTCGATCCTCGGTTTCCCGTTCGCGTCGCAAACCGGCATCTCGCCGTTGCCGCCGGACCTCGCCTTTCTCCTCGGCCACGGCGTCGATCCGGCGGTGCTGGCCCGGGCCGCCGATCGTGCCCGCGCCTGGGGAATCGATGGGTCGAGCGCCCTCCTCGCCACGGGGGACCTCAGCGAGGAGGCCTATTACCGGGCCCTGGCGGCGGAGCTCGGTACCCCCTTCCTCGCGGATTCGATTCCCCTGGGGCCGGGCGCGCGTTACCCCGACAGCCTCGTGGCCGGCGTTGCCCCCCTCGAGCGGGGCGCGCCCGCCGCCTTCGTCCTCGCTCCACGCGGCTTCGGCATCGCCGAATTGCTGCGCGGGCGCAGCCCTACGGGCCGGATGCCCGCCCTGACGACACCGGGCGCCCTGCGGGCGGCGATCTTCGCCGCCAACCCCAAGGGGATCGCCGCGCACGCGGCCGACGCGCTTCAGGTCCACCGGCCGGACTGGGCCCTGAAGGCCCGGCCCATGGGACCGTCGCTCGCCATCGCGGGCCTCGTCGCGGGCGTCGTCGCCCTGGCGATGCTCGAACTCCCGCCCGCCCTCGTCCTCGGCCTATGGACCGTCGCCCAGCTCCTGCTGCTGGCCATGGTCGCCCTGCGGGTCGCGGCCGTCGGCATCGAGGACGACGCGGACGCGGCCCGACCCTTGGCCGACGCCGATCTGCCCATCTACACGGTGTTCGTCGCCCTGCACCGGGAGGCGGCCGTGGTGCCGCGTCTCGCCGCCGCCCTGTCAGCCTTCGATTATCCGGCGGCCAAGCTCGATCTCAAGTTCGTCATCGAAGCCCACGACACCGAGACCGCCGCCGCCCTGGCGGGGGCCGCTCTGCCGCCGGGGGCGGAGATCGTGGTGGTGCCGCCCGGCCTGCCGCGCACGAAGCCGCGTGCCCTCAATGCCGCCCTGCCCCTCGCCCGCGGCAGCTGCCTCGTGGTCTACGATGCCGAGGACGTGCCCGATCCGGGCCAGCTGCGCGCCGCCGCCGAACGGTTCGCCCGCAGCGATCCGCGCACCGCCTGCCTCCAGGGCCGCCTCGTCATCGACAACCAGCGCGACGGCCCTTTGCCCAAGTGCTTCGCCCTCGAATACGCGGCCCTGTTCGACGTGTTGATCCCGGCGCTCGCGGCCTGGAACCTCCCGATCCCGTTGGGGGGCACCTCGACGCATTTCCGCACCCATATCCTGCGTGCCGTCCATGGATGGGATGCCTGGAACGTGACGGAGGATGCGGATCTCGGCCTGCGCCTGGCGCGGGCAGGCTACCGGGTCGGCGATCTTCCGAGCAGCACCTTCGAGGAGGCGCCCGCCCGGCCCCGCGCGTGGCTGCACCAGCGCGCCCGCTGGATGAAGGGCTTCATCCAGACGAGCTTCACCCATGGTCGCCATCCAGGCCGAACATTGCGGGACCTCGGCCCCCTGGGGAGCCTCGCCGCCCTCGCCCTGGTGCCGGGCACCGTGGTCTGCGCCCTTGCCTACCCGTTCCTCATGGGGCACGCCGCCTACCGGTTTCTGTTCGCCGGGGTCGAGCCACAGGCCGGTTTCTGGGTCAACCTGCCCACCGGCACGGCGATGACGGTGTTCCTCTCCGGGTTTCTCGCCATGCTGCTGCCCGCGGCCTTCGGCTGCGTGCGCCGAGGCTGGTGGGATCTGCTGCCCTACGTGCCCGCGATGCCGGCCTACTTCCTCCTCGTCAGCGCCGGGGCTTGGCTCGGGCTCGTCGAACTCATCCTCGCCCCCGACCGCTGGAACAAGGCCGAGCACGGCCTGTCCCGCAGCTCCCGCAGCGGTGCGCTGAACCGCGTCGGTTGACCACAGCATCTCGTGATCACAGCATCTTGGCGAGTTCGGCGGCGGCGGCCTCGGGGGGGCGAGCGAGGTTGAGGGCGTTCACGAAGCGGTTCTGGCCGTCCATGACGTAGACGAGGGCCGTGTGCTCCATGGTGTAGTCGCCGTCCTTCGTCGGCACCTTGCGGACGTAGGCGCGATAGCCCTTCACGGCGGCGGCCACCTCCTCGGGCGTGCCCGTCAGCCCGACGATGCGCGGATCGAAGCTCGCCAGATAGGACTTCAGGGCGGCGGGGGTGTCGCGCTCGGGGTCCACGGCGATGAACAGGGCCTTCACGTCGCGGCCCTTCGGCCCGAGGGCCTGAAGCACGTCCCCGATCTGCTGCAGGGTCGTCGGGCACACGTCCGGGCAATGGGTGAAGCCGAAGAACACGAGGTGCGTCCGGCCGGCGAAATCCGCCTCGGTGACGCGTCGTCCGTCCTGATCCGTCAGGGTGAACGGGCCGCCGACGCTGCTGGCCGTGGCCACGTTGGCCTTGGGCACCAGCACGACCACGGCGGCGATGCCGAGAGCGACGAGGCCGATGGCGAAGAGGATGAGCGGCAGGGCACGGCGCATGGGAAAGCCTTCAGGCCTGATCCGGGATGGGGCCGTGCAAGATCATGCGGGGCGGGTCGGGGCAACCCCGAACGTCGCCGCGCCCTCCCCTCAGACCGCGAGCTTGTCCGGCTCGTTCGTCGCCAGGACCGCATCGGCACCCGTCCGGCGCAGGGCCTCGCCGACCATGAGCAGGGCCGGGCCATCGAAGCCCGAGGCTTCGACCCGGTCGGCGAGGTCGAGGGCGCTGGCTTCCACCACGTGCTGGTTCGGCCGAGTGGCGTTGAACACGAGGAGCGCTGGTGTGCCGGGGGCGAGGCCCTCGGTCATGGCCCGCTCCAGCAGCACCCGTAGGGTCTTTTTCGGCATGTAGACCACGGTGGTGACGCTCGGGTCGGCGAGCGCCCCCCAGTTCAGGTCCTCGGGCAGGCCCCCGCGCCGATCGTGGCCGGTGACGTATTGCAGGCGTCGCGCCGCGTCGCGGTTGGTCAGCGAGACGCCGAGCGAGGCCGCAGCCCCCTGCGCCGCCGAGACGCCGGGCACGATGGCGACGGGCACGCCCGCCTGCCGGCAGGCGTCGATCTCCTCGCCGGCCCGGCCGAACACCAGAGGGTCGCCGGATTTCAGCCGCACCACCTGTTTGCCCGACTTGGCGAGCTGCACCATCAGGGCGTTGATGTCGTCCTGGCGGCAGGACGGGCCGTGCCCGGTCTTGCCCACCAGCATGGTGCGGGCCTCGCGCCGGGCATAATCGAGGATCTCGGGCGCCACGAGGTCGTCGTAGAGGATCACGTCGGCGTTGCGCAGGGCCCTGAGCGCCTTGAGGGTGAGGAGTTCGGCGTCGCCCGGCCCGGCGCCCACGAGGGTGACGGCGCCGCCCTTCGGCGCGGCCTCGGTCTCGCCCAGCAGCTCGGCGAGATCCCGGTCGGTGGGCACCCGGTCGGGTTCGGCGAAGGCGCGGTCCGTGAACCGCTCCCAGAAGGCGCGCCGGTCCGAGAAGCCGTGGAAGCGGGCGGTGACCTCTTCGCGCCAGTCGCGGGCGGCGCCGATCCACGCCTTGAAGCCCCGCGGCAGCATGCCCTCGATGCGGGCGCGCACGGTCTGGCCGAAGACCGGGGCGGCGCCCTCCGTCGAGATGCCCACCACCATGGGCGAGCGGTTGACGATGGCGCCGAACTTCACGTCGCAGAGATGCGGGCGGTCGACGGCGTTGACGATGGCGCCCGCCCGTCGCCCGGCCGCGACGAAGGCGATGCAGTCGGCCTCGTCCTCCATGGCGCCGATGACGAAGGCCGCGCCCTCGAGGTCGGCCTCCTGCCACTGGCGTTCGTGCAGGGTGACGGAGCCGGCCACGATCTCGCCCGGTACGGCCCGCAACTCGTCGCTGGGCTCGGGGGCGTAGACGTCTACGTCGGCGCCGGCGGCGGCGAGGAGCTTCACCTTCCACGGCGCCCCGCCGTTGGAGCCGGCGAGCACCGCGCGCTTGCCCTGCAGCGGCACGAAGACCGGCAGGACGGCCAAGGGTTCGAGGCCGGCCGGGCCTGCACCGCGTGTGGACTCGGGGCTGGCGGGCCGGGTTTCGCGGGGCTGGCGGGAGCTGCTCATCAACGTGTCCGTTACGCGAATTCCTTCTCCCCTCTGCGGGAGAAGGTGGCCCGCGAAGCGGGTCGGATGAGGGGAGCGCGTTGTCCGGAAACGGCGCTCTTCTCTCCCCGTCGCTTCGCGACCACCCTCCCCCGCAAGGGGGGAGGGTGAGGTTCTTCGTGAAAGTGAGCCTATGCTGCGTTGCGCGCAAGCACCTGCGGCAGCAGCTTGCGGATCTCTGGGATGCACGAGCCGCAATTCGTGCCGGCCTTGCAGGCTGCGCCCACCGCCTCGACGGATCCGGCGCCGGCGGCGATCACGCCCGTGATGACGTCGAGGCCGACGCCGTGGCAGGCGCAGACCGTGGGACCGGCGGAGGCCGATTCCGCCCGGCCCGACAGCAGGGCGCGGCGGGCGGCCGGCTCCGGTTCGGCCTGCGCGAAGTAGGCCTTGGCTGCCTCCCAGCCAGGCTTGGCCGCGCTCGGGGCCAATGCGAGGCAAGCGACGAGGCGAGCCCCGTCATAGACAGCGCAGCGGTAATGCCCCCTCGCATGGTCAGCGTATTCGGCAAGTTCCAGGCCCTGGAACAGGCCACGCATGGCGAGGGCAACGGCGCGCGAACTCTCCTGCGTGGCGAATTGAAGCCCCGAGCCACCCTCCACCGTGGCGCGCGCCCACCACCAGCCCGACGGCGGCGTGTACTCGGCCCGCGTGAGCAGGAAGCCGCGGTTGCGATAAGGCGCCGGGGTCAGGGCCGCCGGGGTCGCCTTGAGTTCGGGCTGGCCCGAGACGGGGTCGGGCACGCCGCGCACGAGGGCGCCGACGCGGGCATCCGAGGCCGTGGCGTCGCTCCAGTGGAAGCTGGCGAACAGGTTGCCCCGGCGCACGCCGTCGGTCAGCATCGCCTCGAGGATTGCGGAGCCGTGGGGGGTGGAGACCCGGGCGAGATCGCCCTCCTGTACGCCGAGGCGGGCTGCGTCGTCGGGGTGGATCTCGACGAACGGCACGGCACGGTGGGCCGAGAGCCGCTGGCTCTTTCCCGTGCGCGTCATGGTGTGCCAGTGGTCGCGCACCCGGCCGGTGTTGAGGACGAAAGGCTCGGCCTCCGTCACGGCTTGCGCGAGGGCCGGCGCCTGCACGGCGACGAAGCGGGCGCGCCCGTCGAAGGTGTAGAACCGGCCGTCGGCGAACAGGCGCGCCTTCGCCTTACCGCGTTTCGGCAGGGGCCATTGCAGGGGAAGCGTGCCCGCGTAGGTGGCGTCCGGGATGTCGGCGAGCCCGCCGATGTCGAAGTCGCGGGTGCCGTTGTTCTCGTAGGCCGAGAGGGCCGCGTGCTCGCGGAAGATGGCGGCGGCATTCGGGTAGGCGAAGGCGGCGCCGTGGCCGAGGCGCTTGGCCACATCCGCGATGATCGCCCAATCGGCCCGCGCCTCGCCCGGCGGCTTCAGGAAGGCCCGCTGGCGCGAGATGCGGCGCTCGGAATTCGTCACCGTGCCGTCCTTCTCGCCCCAGGCGAGGGCCGGCAGCAGGACGGTCTTTTTTCCCGTCGCCCGCGCCGTGTCGCTGTCGGCCACGGCCTCGGAGACCACGTAGAGATCGAGCCCTTTGATGCTCTCGCGGATGGCGTCGGCCCGGGGCATCGAGACGATTGGGTTCGTGCCCATCACCCACAGGGCCTTGATCTTGCCCCGTGCCACCGCCTCGAACAGGGCCACCGCCTTCATGCCCTCGCCCGTGATGATGTTGGGCGCCTTCCAGAACCGGCGGACGCGGTCCACCTCCTCGGGGGCGAAGTGCATGTGGGCGGCGAGCATGTTGGCCAGCCCTCCGACCTCGCGTCCGCCCATGGCGTTGGGCTGGCCGGTGAGGGAGAACGGCCCGGCGCCGGGCCGACCGATGCGGCCGGTGGCGAGGTGGCAGTTGATGATCGCATTGCCCTTGTCGGTGCCCTGCGCCGACTGGTTGGCCCCCTGCGAGAAGGCCGTGACCACGCGCTCCGTGCCGGAAAACAGCGCGAAGAAGGCGGCGACGTCGGCCTCGCTGAGGCCCGTGGCGGCGGCCGTGGCGGCGACGCTCGGCGCGATGGCTGCGGCGCGCTCCAGGGCGCCGTCGAAGCCGCTGGTGTGGTCGGCGACATAACGGGCGTCGACGGCGCCGGTGGCCGCGAGATGCACCAGCAGGCCCGAGAACAGGGCGGTGTCGGTGCCGGGCTCGAGGCCGAGGAACAGGTCGGCCTCCTCCCCCGTCTGGGTACGGCGGGGATCGACCACCACGAGCTTGGTGCCGCGCTTCTGGCGCGCGTCGATCATCCGGCGGAACAGGATCGGGTGGCACCAGGCGGTGTTGGATCCCACCAGCACGATGACGTCGGCCTCGTCGAGGTCCTCGTAGCAGCCCGGCACCGTGTCCGAGCCGAAGGCGCGCCGATGGGCGGCGACCGCGCTCGACATGCACAGGCGCGAGTTGGTGTCGACGTGGGGCGTGCCGAGGAAGCCCTTCGCGAGCTTGTTGGCGACGTAATAGTCTTCCGTCAGGAGCTGGCCCGACAGGTAGAAGGCGATGGAATCCGGTCCGTGCTGCTCGGCGATTTTTCGCAACGACCCCGCGACGGTGCCCAATGCAGCTTCCCAGCTCGTGCGCGCGCCATCGACATGCGGGTGCAGCAGGCGACCGTCGAGGGAGACGGTCTCGCCCAAAGCCGAACCCTTGGAGCAGAGGCGGCCGAAATTGGCCGGATGCCCGGTGTCGCCGGCGATGGCGACGCCGCCCTGCCCGTCCGGGGTGGCGAGCACGCCGCAGCCGACGCCGCAATACGGGCAGGTGGTCTTTACGGTGGTGGGCGCCTGGACGTGCGCGTTCATGGCGTGAGCCTCGGCGGGTTCGTTCGATCGTGTGATGTTTGCAAGACTCGGGCCTGCGCGCGCCAAACACTCCCCCCTCTACGAGGGAGGGTGACCCACGGATGCGGGTCGGGAGAGGGGAACGACGGATTCGAACAAGCCCGGGCGATGGTGACGAGGCCTGATTGAGAACCGTCGCGCCGCCCCTCTCCCGGTCGCTCCGCGACCACCCGCCCCCGCAGGGGGGGGAGGGTTCTTCGCGCCCTCAGTACACGTCGGCCTGATACCGCCCGGTCTTCTTCAGGTGGGCGAGATACGCCACGGCCTCGTCGGGGTTCTTGCCCCCGTGTTGGCCGGCGACATCGATGATGGCGCGCTCCACGTCCTTGGCCATGCGCTTGGCGTCGCCGCAGACGTAGAAGTGGGCGCCCCCTTCGAGCCATTTCCACAGCTCGGCGCCGTTCTCGCGCATGCGGTCCTGCACGTAGGTCTTCTCAGCCCCGTCGCGCGACCAGGCCAGCGACAGGCGGGTGAGCACCTTCTTGTCCTTCAGGCCGTTGAGTTCGTCCTTGTAGAAGAAGTCGGACGCCTGTTTCTGGTGGCCGTAGAACAGCCAGTTGCGGCCGGGCGCCCCTGTCGCGTCGCGCTCGCGCAGGAAGGCGCGGAACGGCGCGATGCCGGTGCCGGGGCCGACCATGATGACGTCCTTGGAGAGATCCTCCGGCAGGGCGAACCCGTGCGCCTTCTGGAGGTAGACCCGGACCTTCATGCCCTCGGGCAGGCGCTCGCCGAGATGCGTGGAGGCGACGCCGAGGCGCAGGCGGGAGCGGTGGCTGTAGCGCACGGCGTCCACCGTGAGGGAGACCCGGCCGGGGTCGGCCTTCGGCGAGGACGAGATCGAGTAGAGCCGGGGCTGCAACTCGTCCAACGCTTCCAGGAACACCTCCGCGTCGGGCCGCGCGCCGGGGAACTTGTGCAGGGCGCCGAGCACGTCGAGATGGGCGGCATCGCCGTCCGGGTCCTCGCCGGCGGCGAGGGCCTGCGCCTTCTTGCGGGCCTCGCCGGAGGTGAGGAGCGAGAGGAGCTGGTAGAGCCCGTCCGGCGCGCCACCGAGGGCATAGTCCATCATCAGGCGGTCGCGCAGGGTTCGCCCGCCGATCTTGCGCTCGGGGCGGGCGCCGAGTTCGGCGATGACGGCATCGACCAGGGCCGGGGCATTGGACGGGAACAACCCGAGGGAATCGCCGACCACGTAGTCGATGGGCGTGCCGGTGAGGTCGATCTCGATGTGCCAGGTCTCCTTCTCGCCGCCCGGCGCGTTGAGGCGCAGGCGCGAGACGAATGTCGCCTCGACGGGGTTCTCGCGGCACAGGCCGAGGGGACCGAGGGTCGGTTCGGCCTTGGGCGCTGCGTCGCCGGCGGCCTTCGGGGCGGCGCCACCGCCGGCGCCGAACTCCTCATCGAGTTTCTTCAGCATCCGGAGCGTGTCCTTGCCGCCGGGCTGGCACAGGTTCAGGCGCTCCTCATTCTTGAGGAAGATCGCGTTGGCGTAATCGGCGCAGTTGTAGCCGCACTGGCCGCAATCCTGCTGCGCCATGGCGGCCATGAGCTTCTGCGCTTCCGGCCGGTCCTTGGCGAGGTCCATCCGGTCGGGCAGTGGCATCGACGGATCGTGCCAGGGGGCGTCGTCGTTGTCGGCGAGTTTTTGGCCGCCGCCCATGTCGCCGGGGGCCAGCGCCGTGGCGCCTTCGACGGCGGGGCCCAGGAGGGCGGCGAAGTAGCCCGACAGCCACGAGCGCTGATCGGGGCTGAAGGGGGCGTTCTCGGGGATGAGAACGAGCGGGGGCGTGACGTGCTCGCTCATGCGGCTGCCTTCAGGACGGGTTGCTCTTCGGCGGTGTGGCGCAGGGAATCGGGACCCGTGCGGGCGGTGAAGGCCTGGAAGCTTTCCCCCGGACCCTGGCGGTTTCCGAGGTAGCTGCGCAGGAGCGCCTCGATCCGGGCCGGGCAATCCTCGGCCTTCACGGCCTTCCAGATCTCGGTGCCGATCTTCGGGGAATCGCCGAAGCCGCCGCCGACGACGATGTCGTAGCCCTCGACCGTGTCGCCCTCCTCCGAGACGACGACCTTGGCGCCGATGAGGCCGATGTCGCCGATGTAGTGCTGGGCGCAGGAATGGTGGCAGCCGGTGAGGTGCACGTTCACCGGCACGTCGAGTTCCTTGAGGTTCGCCTCGATGTAGTCGGCGATGACGAGGGCGTGGCCCTTGGTGTCGGAGGCGGCGAACTTGCAGCCCTGGTTGCCCGTGCAGGCGACGAGGCCGGCGCGGATGCTCGACGCCTCGGTGGTGAGCCCGAGGGCCGCCACCCGCGACTGGACCTCCGCGACCTTCGCGTCCGGAACCCCGGAAAACAGGAAGTTCTGCCAGACGGTCATGCGGATGGCGCCGTCGCCGCATTCCGAGGCGATCTTGGCGAGCGCCCGCATCTGGTCGGTGGTGAGCTTGCCGACGGGCAGGATCACGCCGATCCAGTTGAGGCCGGGCTGAACCTGCTTATGGACACCGACATGGGCGAAGCGGTCCATGGAGCCGCGCGGGGCGACATGCGTGGGATCGACCCGGGCGAGCTTGTGCCCGAGTTCGTCCTCGACGGCGGCGAGGTACTTGTCGAAGCCCCAGGCGTCGAGGACGTACTTCATCCGGCTCTTGTTGCGGTTGGTCCGGTCGCCGTTCTTGATGAAGACCCGCAGGATGGCGTCGGCCACCCGGTTGCAGTCCTCGGGCTTGAGGACCACGCCGGTGTCGCGGGCCAGATCCCGGTGGCCCGAGATGCCGCCCAGCACGAGGCGCATCCAGATGCCCGGCTCCACGGCCGCGCCGTCGAGCACCCGCACGGCCTGGAAGCCGATGTCGTTGGTCTCCTCCAGCACCGGCATGACGCCGCCGCCGTCGAAGGCGACGTTGAACTTGCGGGGCAGGCCGAACAGCGAACGGTCGTTGAGGATGTGGTTGTGCCAGGATTTGGCGAGCGGCCGCGTGTCGAGGAGTTCCTGGGCGTCGATGCCGGCCACCGGCGAGCCGGTGACGTTGCGGATGTTGTCGGCGCCCGCGCCCCGCGCTGTGAGGCCGAGGTCGATCAGCCCGTCGAGGAACGGCTGACCGTGCTCAGGGCTGATCTCGCGGACCTGGAGGTTGGCGCGGGTGGTGACGTGGCTGTAGCCGCCGCCATGGGCGTCGGCGAGATCGGCGATGCCGGCGAACTGCCAGTGGTGCAGGATGCCGTTGGGAATGCGCAGGCGGCACATGTAGGAATTCTGGGCCGGGGCGACCCAGAACAGGCCGTGGTAGCGCCAGCGGAAATTGTCCTCGGGCTTCGGGGCCTTGCCGGTGGCGGCCTCCGCGATGAGGCGGTTGTGGCCGTCGAACGGGTTCTCGGCGCGCTTCCACTTCTCCTGGTCGCAGAGCTTGCCGCCGGCCTTCACCGTGGCGTCCTGGGCCTTGATGTGGATCGCGTCCGGCCCCGTGGGCTCGGCCGGCGGGGCCGCCGCCTGGCCGAGGGCGAGGCCGCCGGTCAGGCGGGCCGCAGAGATGCCGGAGGCGAAACCTTCGAGGTAGCGCTTCTGCTCGGCGTTGAAATCGTCAGCCATGAAAGCCTCCGTCACGCTGCGAGGGGTTGAGGGGCAAGGGGAGAGGAGGCTTGACGCCCGAACATGAGGTCGTCGCGGTGACCGCCGATCGCGGCGCCGGTGCGGATGAGTTCCTTGCACCAGCCTTGCTCGGCGATGTCGCCGACGAAGACGGCCCCGAGCAGGCGGTCGTCTGCGACGATGAGCTTGCGGTAGAGGCCCAGCCCCGGATCGCTCATGAGGATCGTCTCCGAGCCCTCCGGCGCCTCGATGGCGCCGGCCGAGAACACCGGCAGGCCCGAGACCTTGAGGCTGGTGGCGAGCGAGGTACCCGTATAGGCCGCCTCCTCGCCCACCAGATGGCGGCTCAGGGCCTCAGCCTGCTCGTAGGCGGGCTCGACGAGGCCGTAGACCTGGCCGCGATGCTCGGCGCACTCGCCAAGCGCGAAGATGCGGGGGTCGGAACTCTGCATCCGGTCGTCGACCTTGATGCCGCGTGCGGTCTCGATCCCGGCGCCCTGCGCCAGGGCGATGTTGGGGCGCACCCCCACCGACATCACCACGAGGTCGGCGGGTAGCACGGTGCCGTCCGCCAGGACGAGGCGCTCGACCCGGCCGTCGCCCTCGATGGCCGCCGTGTCGGCCTTGAGCAGCACGTGCACGCCGCGCGCCTCCATGGCCCGCTTCACGAGACCGGCGGCGGCGTGGTCGAGCTGGCGCTCCATCAGGCGGTCCATGACGTGCAGAAGCGTGGTGTCGACGCCGAGGCGCGCGAGGCCGACGGCGGCTTCGAGCCCGAGGAGGCCGCCGCCGATGACGATGGCCCGGGCGTGCTCCACCGCCGCCTTGCGGATGGCCGACACGTCGGCGAGATCGCGGAAGGTGAGAACGCCGGGCAGGTCCATGCCGGGTTTGGGCAGGCGGATCGGCACGGAGCCCACCGCGAGCACGAGCTTGTCGAAGGGCAGGACGTGGGTCTCGCTGACCATGACGAGGCCGTTCTCACGGTCGATCTGGGTCACGGGGGCGCCCGTGATGAGGCGGATGCCGTGGCCCTCGTACCAGTCGAGGCCCCGGAACGCGCACCCTGCCTCGTCCACCTCGCCGCCGAGCAGCGACGAGAGCAGAACGCGGTTGTAGGCCGCCTGCGGCTCGGCACCCACGACGGTGACGTCGTAGAGGCCCGGCGCCCGTTCCGTGAGCCGTTCGAGAAACCGCAACGACGCCATGCCGTTGCCGATGACGACCAGTCTGTCCTTCATCACGCGCGCCCGGTCCTCACGCCGCCATGGCCGGCTTGGCGTGCCGCGCGTAGAGGAACTCGAGGACCGCCGCGCGGGCATGGGTGTAGGTGGGGTCCTCGACGAGGTCGAGGCGGCGGCGCGGCCGGGCGAGGTCGACGGTGAGGATCTCGCCCACCGTGGCCGAGGGGCCGTTGGTCATCATCACGATGCGGTCGGAGAGCAGCACCGCCTCGTCGACGTCGTGGGTGATCATGATGACGGCGTTCTTGAGCCGAGCATGGATGTCCATGAGCGAATCCTGGAGATGCGCGCGGGTAAGAGCATCGAGGGCCCCGAAGGGCTCGTCGAGGAGCAGAACCTTCGGCTCCATGGCCAGCGCCCGGGCGATGCCGACGCGCTGCTTCATGCCGCCCGAGATCTCGCTCGGGCGCCGGTCGGCGGCGTGGGTCATGTTCACGAGCGACAGGTTGTGGTCGATCCAGGCGTTCCGCTCGGCCTTGGATTTCTTGCCCTTGAAGACCTTGTCCACGGCGAGCGCCACGTTCTCGCGGACCGTGAGCCACGGCAGCAGCGAGTGGTTCTGGAACACCACGGCCCGGTCGGGGCCGGGGCTGTTCACTTCCTTCTCTTCCAGCAGCACGCCGCCGGTCGAGGCTTTCAGCAGGCCGGCGACGATGTTGAGGACCGTGGACTTGCCGCAGCCGGAATGCCCGATCAGCGAGACGAACTCGCCCTTTTCGATCTTCACGCTCACGTCCCGCAGCACCTCGTTGGTGCGGCCCGCGCGGGTGAAGGAAATGCCGACGTTCTCGATGCTGAGATAGGTCATGGGGTTGCTCCTCAGGCCGTCGCGGTGCCGCGGGTGACGAGGGTGCCGACGAAGGCGACGAAGCGGTCGAGGACGAAGCCGATCAGGCCGACATAGACGAGGGCGACGATGATCTCGGAGATGTGGGAGGAGTTCCACGCATCCCAGATGAAGAAGCCGATGCCGACGCCGCCGATGAGCATCTCGGCCGCCACGATGGCGAGCCAGGACAGGCCGACGCCGATGCGCAGCCCCGTGAAGATGTACGGGGCGGCCGACGGCAGCATGATCTTGGCGAAGAACTCCAGGGGGTTGAGGCGCAGCACCGCCGACACGTTGCGGTAATCCTGCGGGATGTTGCGGATGCCCACCGCCGTGTTGATGATGATCGGCCAGATCGAGGTGATGAAGATCACGAAGATCGCGGAGGGCTGGCCGTCCCGGAAGGCTGCGAGCGAGAGCGGCAGCCAGGCGAGCGGCGGGATCGTGCGCAGCACCTGGAAGATCGGATCGAGGCCCCGCATGGCCCATTCCGACTGGCCGATGAGGGTGCCCACCAGGATGCCCATCACGGTGGCGAGGGCGAAGCCGAGGGCCACGCGCTGGATGCTGGCGAGGATGTGCCAGAACAGGCCCTTGTCGGTGCCGCCGTTGTCGTAGAACGGGTCGACGATGAGATCCCAGGCCTCCGTCACCACCCGCGAGGGCGGCGGCAGGCCGGCGCCCGGCCGCGAGCACAGCAGTTCCCAGATCACCAGGAAAGCGATGAGCACCACCACCGGCGGGATCAGGTTTTTCGCGATGGTGTTCAGGGTCGACCTGGTCACCAGGGGCGCGCGCTTCGGCTTGGACGCTTTGACCGTGACGACGGGGGCGGCGATGGTGGAGGTGTTGGCCATCACGCGGTCCTCTTGATGCCGAGGCTGGACAGGTAGGCGGCGGGATCGGCCGGATCGAACACCTTGCCGTCGAAGAACGTCTCCTTGCCCCGCGAGGTCGAGGCCGGGATCGCGGTGACGCCCAGCGCCTTCGCCGCCTCGCGCCAGATGTCCTCGCGGTTCACCTTGGCGACCAGGGCCTTGGTGTCGGTTTGGGCATCGAACTTGCCCCAGCGGATATCCTCCGTGAGGAACCACAGGTCGTGGGACTGGTACGGGTAGGAGGCGTTGTCGGCGAAGAACTTCATGATGTGCGGGCTGTTCTCGACGACGCGGCCGTCGCCGTAATCGATGGTGCCCTTCATGCGCCCGGCCACATCGGCCACCGGGATGTTGATCCATTGGCGCTTGGCCACGATGGCGGCGAACTCGTCGCGGTTCTCCGGCTTGTCGCACCACATCTGCGCTTCCAGCACCGCCATGGTCAGGGCGCGGGCGGCGTTGGGGTGTTTCTCGACCCAGGAGGCCCGCATGGCGAAGGCCTTCTCGGGATGGTCCTTCCAGAGCTCGCCGGTGGTGAGCGCCGAGAAGCCGAGGCCCTGCTGCACGAGCTGCGCGTTCCACGGCTCGCCGACGCAGAAGCAGTCCATGGTGCCGACCTTCATGTTCGCCACCATCTGGGGCGGCGGCACCACGATGGTCTCGATGTCCTTGTCGGGGTCGATGCCACCGGCGGCCATCCAGTAGCGGATCCAGAGGTCGTGGGTGCCGCCCGGGAAGGTCATGGCCGCCTTCACGGACTTGCCCGAGGCCTTCTTCTTCTCGATGGCGGCTTTGAACACCTTGGCGTCGAGGCCGACCTTCTGGTCGAGGTATTCCTTGGCCACCGAAATGCACTGGCCGTTGACGTTGAGGCGGGCCAGGATCTGCATCGGCACGGGGACGTTGTTCTGCGTCACGCGGCCGGCGGTGATGAGGTAGGGCATCGGCGAGAGGATATGGGCGCCGTCGATGCCGTTGCCCTCGGAGCCGAGCACCAGGTTGTCGCGGGTGGTGCCCCAGGACGCCTGCTTCAGCACCTCCACGTCGGGCATGCCGTGCTTGGCGAAGAAACCCTTCTCCTTCGCGACGAACAGCGGGCCCGCGTCCGTCAGGGCGATGAAGCCGAGCTTGGCGCCCTTCACCTCGGGACCCGCGCCCTGCGCGAAGGCGCCGGCGGGCAGGGCTGTCCGAGCGAGGGCCGCCAGGGAGAGGGCTGCCGTGGCTCCCTTCAGGACGCTGCGCCGGCTGCTGCGAAAACCATCACTCATCGAATCCGAAATCCTCGCCAGGGCTGCAGTGCGCCAAAACAGAAAACCGCCGACCAAGCACATCCATCGGACGCGCAGACGAGGCACGTCGGGGGGAGTCTCGGGTCAGCGGCTTTGCCGACGGATCAAGCCCGTCGTCGTTGACGAGCCCGAGGGTCTTTGCAGGAGACGTGCCAAAGGGCCTGCGACCCAGTGGGAGGGGGTGCCCGCGGGTTTTTGCCCGGACCTAAAGGTCTGATGTGTAGAAGGTTTTTTCCTCGGCGCCGAGACGCCTTCGCGGGCGGATGAGGGGCGGCGGTTCGACCCCCGACCCTGACGCAAGGCGAGGCGCCTTGTCGGGCGCGGCGCTCTCGCGCTGCACAATCGGCGGGCACGCTGCCGGTGGCGCGGGCACGTCTTCCTTCAGGAGGACGCGTCGCCCCCCGCCAGGGCGGCGTCGAACAGATCCGGGCGGTAGAGGGCCCGGGCACGTTCGATCAGGGCGGGCGCGGGCACGATCTGGCCCGCCGCCGCCATCCGGTCGAGGAGCCAATCCACATGGGCGGGATTCGGTCGCTCGATCGCCGCGCCGAACGTCACGAAGTTCGGCGCGTCCCGCCGCGTGCCGTCGGCATCGACCACCACCGTGCCGGCCAGCGCGCGCCGGACGAGGGCGGGTGCGATACCGAGGTGATCGGGACCCGCGAGCAGGCGGGCGAGGTCGTCGTGATTGCGCGGCTCGGCGCACCAGCGGCCGGCCCGGCGCACGGCCCGCACCAGGGCACCGCTGGTCGCCGCCGCGTAAGCCGGCAGGGCCAGCACCTTCTCGGGGCAGTCCGGCGCGACTTCGCTGCCGAAGGCCACGATCCGGCCGTATCCGTCCTCGACCGCGAGGCTGTTCCAGGGGCTTCCGGCGCAGAAGCCGTCGATGTGCCCGGCGCGCAGGGCCTCGGCGATGCGGGGCGGCGGAATCACCACCGTCCGGACCGCGTCGTCGAGGTCGAGCCCGCCACGGGCGGCGAACAGCCGGAGCTGGTAGGTATGGCTCGAGAACGGGTGCACGGTGCCGAGCGTCAGGGGGCACCCCTGCGCCGCCCGCGCCCGCGCCACCCGCCCGAAGGCGCGGGCGACGGCCTCGAGACTCTCGCCTTGCGGGTTCATCTCGGCCCAGAGTGGCCGGGAGACGGTGATGGCGTTGCCGTTGAGGTTGAGCGCCAAGGGCACGGCGAGCCCGGTTTCGGGGCCGCTGATCCCCAGGGCGCTGGCGATGGCGAGGGGCGCCAGCATATGCGCGCCATCGAGGTGGCCCAGGGCGAGCTTGTCCCGAAGGGTCGCCCAGGAGGGTTCGCGAACGAGGTCGACGCTCAAGCCCTCGGCGGCGGTGAATCCGCCTTCCACGGCCACGATGAGGGCGGCCGCGTCGACGAGGGGCACGTATCCGAGGGCGAGTCTCATGGGGTCAGTTTCATCGGGCAAATCTCATCCGAGAAGATCCGCCGCCGTGACGATGGCACGGGCGATGTCGGCGATCTTGCGCTTCTCGTTCATGGCCTTGCGCCGCATCAGCCGGTAGGCCTCCTCCTCCGGCATCCCCTTGGCCGTCATCAGGATGCCCTTGGCGCGCTCGATGAGCTTGCGGTCGGCGAGTTCCCCGCGGGCTTCCAGCAACTCGCGCTGGAGCCGTGCGAACGCATTGAAGCGCAGGATCGCCACGTCGAGGATGGAGCGGATGCGTTGCGGGTGCAGGCCGTCGACCACGTAGGCCGAGATGCCCGCATCCACCGCCGCCTGCATCATCGGCACGTCCGAGCGATCGACGAACATCGCCACGGGTCGCTCGACGTGGCGCGACAGGCCGGACATCTGCTCGAGGATGTCCCGGCTCGGGCTCTCGACGTGGATGACCACCACGTCCGGATTGAGCGCCGCGACGCGGGCGGGCAAGTCGGCGGTGTCGGGCAGGATCACCACCCGGGCGATGCCGGCCGCCGCCAGCCCCTCTTCCAGAATCGCGGCGCGCGCCGGGCTCGGGTCGATCACGGCCACGGTGAGGGAGGGCTCGGTCATCGGGATCCGACGGACGGGATGGCTGCCGCCTGCTGATCGCACGTCGTCCCGAATTTCGGCAAGACCAGGCGTTGAGCAGGATGAAATTTTAGGCAGACACCCGACCCCGGCCGGTGCCTCGGTGGAAAGGTACCCGTCGCTCCGGCCGGCGGGTTACCGTCGTGAAAGGAAATAGCCCAGCTTCCGCCGCAAACCGTCCTGCTAATGGGGGTGGGGATAGCGAGCGATTGCGAGGATGCCGGAATGACGGTGCGAAACCACTGCGGGTCCGTCGACGAGGGTCTCAGCATGGACGCCACCTCGGGCGTGACGCCGCCCTTCCTCCCGACTCTCTTCGTCGCCCTCCTGCTCGGCGCGGCCTCGCTGGTCTGCCGGGAGTCCGACGCGCCTGCCCCGGATCCCACAACGTCGATCAGCACCACCCTGGCGCCGCGCAGTGCAACGGCTCCGGTCGCCACGATTGCTGCGGGGATGGTCGACGAGGCCGAGGCTGCCGTGACCTTCGTGCCCGCCGCCCTCGCCTTTCCGCGCCAGTTCCCCCTCGTCTTAGCTACCCAGGTCGCGGCGGCGCAGACCGCCACCCCGCAGGTCGTCGCACAGGGGCCGCACCGGCCCGCCGGCCCCCGGATCGCGACCCTGCGCCGGAGCGCGGCCGGCAAGACCACCCACGTCGCCGAGCCTCCCCGTGGGGAGGCGCCGCAGGCCGACCCGATTCCGCATGTCGCGAAGGCCGAGACGTCCGGCGATGTCATGCCCGATCTGTCTCCGCCCGACTTCGCCCTGCCCTTCGCGCCGGCGATCCAGACGGTGGGCCGGGTGCGGGATTTCGTCGGTGTCCAGGGTGCCGCGGCGCGCACGCAGGTCACGGCCCTGGGCGGTGCGGTGGTGGAGTTCGTCGAAGCCCTGCGCTGATCGCGGCGCGGTTTCCCGCCGCTTTCCCCTGCGGCACTCCTGCAATCGCCCGGCCTACCCTGGACCCTGCCCCCTTGGGGGATTAGGTGGACGCCATCGATGATGCGCTGCCGCGAGGCAGGAGGCGTCGAGGGCTGAGGCGAGGGCGCGGATGGCGGGACGGATCGAGGATTACGCGCTCGTCGGCGACGGCCGCACCGCAGCCCTGATCGGGCGCGACGGCAGCGTCGACTGGCTGTGCTGGCCTCGCTTCGATTCCGCCGCGTGTTTCGCCGCCCTCCTCGGCACCGAGGATCACGGCTTCTGGAAGCTCGGCCCCGCCGACCCGGCGGCCAAGTCTTCGCGGCAGTACCGCGCCGGCAGCCTCGTCCTCGAGACCCAGCACGAGACCGGGACCGGATGCGTCCGGGTGACCGACTATATGCCGGCCAACGACGGGTCGCACCTCGTGCGTATCGTGGAGGGTTTGAGTGGCGCGGTCGCCATGCACATGCGGCTCGCCGTGCGCTTCGATTACGGCTTGGCCGTGCCGTGGGTGTCGCACAACGAACTCGGGGACCTGCGCGCCATCTCCGGGCCGCACAAGGTGGTCCTGCGGACCCTCGTGCCCCTGCATGGCGAGAACCAGACCACCGTGGCCGACTTCTCCGTGTCGGCGGGCGAGAGCGTGGCCTTCACCCTGAGCTACGGCCCGTCGCACGAGGACGACCCGCCGCCGATCCAGCCGCGCAAGGTGCTGTTCGAGACCGACCGCCACTGGCGCGACTGGTCGAGCCGCGCCGCCCACGGCACGCCGTGGGACGCCATCCTGCAGCGCTCGCTCCTCACCCTGAAGGCGCTGATCTATCACCCGACCGGCGGGATCGTGGCCGCGCCGACCACCTCCCTGCCCGAGGAGATCGGCGGCGTGCGCAACTGGGATTACCGGTTCTGCTGGCTGCGCGATTCCACCTTCACCCTCATCGCCATGATGGATGGCGGCTACCTCGACGAGGCCCGCGCCTGGCGCGACTGGCTGGTGCGGGCGGTGGCCGGCAACCCGGAGCAGGCCCACATCCTCTACGGCATCGCCGGTGAGCGCATGCTGCCCGAGATCGAGCTCGACTGGCTTCCCGGCTACGAGAACTCGAAGCCTGTGCGCATCGGCAACGCGGCGGTGGAGCAGTTCCAGCTCGACGTCTACGGCGAGATCTTCGATGCCCTCTACCAGGCACGCCAGCGCGGGTTGCTGGGCGATGCCGACGGCTGGCGTGTCGGTCAGGCGCTCCTGCGCCACCTCGAGAAGGTGTGGAACACCCCCGACGAGGGCATCTGGGAGGTGCGCGGCGGGCGCCGCCACTTCGTCCATTCCAAGGTGATGGCCTGGGTCGCCTTCGACCGGGCGATCCGTTCCTACGAGGAGGGCGAGCCCTTCGGCGCGCCCGTCGACCGTTGGCGCACGATCCGCGACGAGATCCACGCCGAGGTTTGCGAGAAGGGCTTTGACAAGGAACTCAACAGCTTCGTGCAATCCTACGGCTCGAAGAGCCTTGATGCGAGCCTGCTCCTCATCGCCCATATGGGCTTCCTGCCTCAGCACGATCCGCGCGTGGTCGGCACCGTGGAGGCCATTGGCCGGACCCTGACCCGCGACGGCTTCGTGCTGCGCTACGACACCGAGGACCAGACCACGGACGGCCTGCCCGGCAACGAAGGGGCGTTCCTGCCCTGTAGTTTCTGGTATGCCGACAACCTCATCGGCCTCGGCCGTTGCGAGGAGGCACGGGCCCTCATCGAGAAGCTCATCGGCGTGTGCAACGATCTCGGCCTCGTGTCCGAGGAGTACGACGTGGCGGGCAAGCGCCTCGTCGGCAACTTCCCGCAGGCGTTCAGCCACGTCACCCTGGTCAACACCATCCTGAACTACAGCCGGGCCAACGGACCGGCGAAGGAGCGGGGGGCGCAGGCCGGGGACATGCTTACGAGCAACGGGGCCTGCCTCCCGGCGGACCGGGCGGCCGAACGCGAACAGGTGACGGCCTGACGGGCGGGCCGTGTGAATCGAGGTGGGTGGAGCCGGTGTCGTGCCGGCGGCCCCCACGGGACGAGGGCCGGTTCCGCATGGCGGGCGGCTCAGACAAGACTTCAAGGAAGGCAGGACCATGAGCGGAGCCGACACCAAGCCGAGCGAGAGCCTCAGCGCCATCGACAAGCTCAGCATCGACACCCTGCGCACCCTGGCCATCGACGCGGTGCAGAAGGCGAATTCGGGACATGCGGGCGCGCCGATGGCGCTCGCCCCCGTGGCCTACACCCTGTGGAACCGGTACCTGCGCTACGATCCGGCCCACCCGCACTGGCCCAACCGCGACCGGTTCGTGCTCTCGGCCGGCCACGCCTCCATGCTGCTCTACGGCCTGCTGCATCTCGCGGGCGTCGCCCAGACGGATGGCGGTAACGAGCCGGCGGTGTCCCTCGACGACATCAAGAAGTTCCGCCAGCTCGACAGCAAGACGCCGGGCCACCCGGAATACCACTTCACCACCGGCGTCGAGACCACCACCGGGCCCCTCGGCCAGGGCGTGGCCAACTCCGTCGGCATGGCCATGGGCGGCCGCTTCCTCGGTGAGACCCTGAACCGGCCCGACCTGCCGCTGTTCGACTTCAACGTCTACGCCATCTGTTCGGACGGTGATCTCATGGAGGGCGTCGCCGCCGAGGCCGCGTCCATCGCCGGGCATCTGCGCCTGTCGAACCTGTGCTGGATCTACGACAACAACACCATCACCATCGAGGGCCACACGGAACTCGCCTTCTCGGAGGAGGTGGCGACGCGCTTCCTCGGCTACGGCTGGCAGGTACTGCGGGTGGCCGACGCCAACGACGTCCACGCGATCTCGGGAGCCCTCGAAACCTTCCTGCAATCGAGCGACCGGCCGACCCTCATCATCGTCAACTCGATCATCGGCTTCGGTGCCCCGAAGAAACAGAATACCCCCAAGGCCCATTCGGACGCGCTGGGCGAAGAGGAAGTGAAGGGCGCCAAGCGCGCCTATGGCTGGCCCGAGGATGCCCAGTTCCTCGTCCCCGACGGGGTTCGCGAGAACTTCCAGGCCGGCATCGGCGCGCGCGGCGCCGCGCTCTTCGCCGATTGGGAGCGGTTCATGGGCGAGGCCAAGGCCGCCGACCCGGCGCTGGCCGAGGAGATCGACGCCCTGCATGCCGGCCGCCTGCCCGAGGGCTGGGATCGCGACATTCCGGTGTTCCCGGCGGACGCCAAGGGGATGGCGACGCGCGAATCGTCGGGCAAGGTCCTGAACGCCATCGCCAGACACGTGCCGCACCTCCTCGGGGGATCGGCCGACCTCGCGCCGTCGAACAAGACCAAGCTCGAATTCGAGGGCGCCGGCACCCTGTCGCCGTTCGAGCCGGGCGGCCGCAACATCCATTTCGGCGTGCGCGAGCACGCCATGGGATCGATCGTGAACGGCCTCGGCCTCGTGGGCCTGCGCGCCTACGGCGCCACCTTCCTTGTGTTCGCCGACTACATGCGCCCGCCCATCCGCCTCGCGGCCCTGATGGAGCTGCCGGTCTTCCACGTCTTCACCCACGATTCCATCGGGGTCGGCGAGGACGGGCCGACCCACCAGCCGGTGGAACAGCTCCTGACGCTGCGGGCCATTCCCGGCCTCGTCACCCTGCGGCCGGCCGATGCCAACGAGGTTGCGGAAGCCTATCGCGTAATCATGGGCCTCAAGGACCAGCCGGCGGTGCTGGCCCTCTCGCGTCAGCCCCTGCCGACCTTCGACCGCGCGGTCTACGCAAGTGCCGCGGGCGTCGCCAAAGGCGCCTACGTGCTGGCCGACTGCGACGGCACGCCGGACGTGATCCTCATCGGCACGGGCTCGGAGGTCCAGCTCTGCGTCGGCGCCTACGAGGCCCTGAAGGCGGAGGGCGTGAAGGCCCGCGTGGTCTCGATGCCGTCCTGGGAGCTGTTCGAGCGCCAGGAGGAGGCCTACCGTAATTCGGTCCTCATCCCGGACGTGCTCGCCCGCGTCGCCGTCGAGCAGGGCTCGGTCATCGGCTGGGACCGCTACGCCGGCTCGGCCGGCACCATCGTCGGTATGAGCACCTTCGGCTCCTCGGCGCCGATCAAGGATCTGCAGGCGAAGTTCGGCTTCACCCCGGAGAAGGTGCTCCAGGCGGCGCGCGACCAGATCGCACGGCACAAGAAGTAGGGTTCGGGGGTTCTCGAACGACGGAACGTGCCTCTCCTCCTCATCGGGAGGAGGGGCACAAGTCCGGACGACGATGGTTGAACGGTGCCGCCCCTGCGCGGGCGACTCACGACGACGGACGACTGGGAGTTTTCGCATGAACCCGCTCAAGGCTCTCTTTCCCGAACAGGGCCAGGCCGTGTGGCTCGATTTCGTCGCCCGCGGCTTCGTCCTCGACGGCAAGCTCAAGGCCCTGGTGGACGAGGACGGCCTGCGCGGCGTGACCTCGAACCCGTCGATCTTCGAGAAGGCCATCGGCGGGTCGGCGGAATACGATGCCGCCTTGAAATCCGTGATGAGCGCGGGCGATGCCCGGGTCATCGACCTCTACGAAGGCTGCGCCATCGCCGATATCCAGGCCGCGGCCGACGTGTTGCGCCCGGTCTATGAGGCGAGCGACGGGGCCGACGGCTACGTCAGCCTGGAGGTCTCGCCCTACCTCGCCCTCAACACCGACGACACCTTGGAAGAGGCCCGGCGCCTCCACAAGACCGTGGCGCGCGACAACCTGATGGTGAAGGTGCCGGCGACCCGCGAGGGCATTCCGGCGATCCGGGCGCTGACGGCCGACGGCATCAGCGTCAACGTCACCCTGCTGTTCTCCGTGGAGACCTACGAGGCCGTGGCCCGCGCCTTCATCGACGGGCTTGAGGCGTTCGGCGCCAAGGGCGGCGACGTCTCGAAGGTCGCCAGCGTCGCGAGCTTCTTCATCAGCCGCATCGACGTCGCCGTCGACAAGGCGCTGGACGACCGGATCGCCGCCCTCGAGAGCCCGGACGCCAAGGCGCCCCTCGAAGCCCTGCAGGGCAAGGTGGCCATCGCCAACGCCAAGCTCGCCTACCAGCGATTCAAGGCTGTTTTCTCGGAGCCGAAGTGGCAGGCTCTGGCGGCCAGGGGCGCCAAGGCACAGCGCCTCCTCTGGGCGTCCACGGGCACGAAGAACAAGGCCTATTCCGACGTGCTCTACGTCGAGGAGTTGATTGGCCCCGATACCGTCAACACCATGCCGCCGGCCACCATGGACGCGTTCCGCGACCACGGCACGGTGAAGGCCGCCATCGAGACCGATCTCGATGGCGCCCGCGCCGTGATGGACGGTCTCGCCCGCGCCGGGATCGACATCGAGAAGGTCGGGGATCAACTGGTCGAGGAGGGCGTGCAGCTCTTCGTCGATGCCGCCGACAAGTTGCTGAGCGCGGTGGCGGGCAAGCGCATCGACTTCCTCGGCCCGAAGCTCGATGGCCAGACCCTGGTGCTTCCGGAGCCCATCGCCGCGGAAGCGAAGAAGGCGACGGAAGCCTGGCGCGCTTCGGGGGCTATCCGCCGCCTGTGGGCCCACGACAAGTCCGTGTGGTCCAACGCCGACGAGGACAAGTGGCTCGGCTGGCTGCGCATCGTCGAGGACGAGCTCGCCCATGTTTCCGAGTACGCGGCCTTCGCCGACGACGTGCGCCAGACCGGCTTCACCGACGTGGTGGTGCTCGGCATGGGCGGGTCCAGCCTCGGCCCCGAAGTGCTGGCCGAGACCTACGGTCCTCGCGAGGGCTTCCCGAAGCTCCGCATCCTCGATTCCACCGATCCCGATCAGGTCCGCGAGACCGAGGCCGCGATCGCGCTCGAGACGACGCTGTTCATCGTCGCCTCGAAATCCGGCTCGACCCTCGAGCCCAACGTGTTCCGGGACTATTTCCTCGGCCGGATGAAGGCAGCGGTGGGCGAGCGCGCCGGGGCCCACTTCGTCGCCGTGACCGATCCGGGTTCGGCCATGGAGGCGGCGGCCAAGGCCGACAACTTTCGCAAGATCTTCTACGGCATGAAGCAGATCGGCGGGCGCTATTCCGTGCTCTCGGCCTTCGGCCTCGTGCCGGCGGCGGCCTCCGGCATTGACGTCGAGGCGTTCCTGAACACCGCCCGCACCATGGTTCGCTCCTGTGGACCGGCCGTGCCGCCGGCACAGAATCCGGGCGTGCTCCTTGGAACCGCCCTCGGGGCCGCCGCACGTCACGCGGGGCGCGACAAGGTCACGTTCATCGCGTCTCCCGGCATCGACACGTTCGGCGCATGGGCCGAGCAACTCATCGCCGAGTCCACGGGCAAGGACGGCAAGGGCCTGATCCCCATCGACGGCGAGCCCGTCGATGTCCCGGCCGTCTACGGCCACGACCGATTCTTCGTGTACCTGCGCCTCGACAGCCGGGCCGATCCGCGCCAGGACGAAGCCGTGCGCAACCTCGAACGCGAGGGCCACCCCGTCGCCCACATCACCCTGGCGAACGCGGAGCAGCTGCCGCAGGAATTCTTCCGCTTCGAGATCGCCACGGCGGTGGCCGGGGCCATGCTCAGCATCAACCCGTTCGACCAGCCCGACGTGGAAGCGAGCAAGATCGAGACGAAGAAGCTGTTCGACGCCGCCGAGGCGAGCGGGTCCCTGCCCGCCGAGACGCCACTCTACGTCGACGACACCATCGCGCTCTACGCCGACCCCAAGAACGCCGAGGCCCTGCCCCAGGCGTCCGAGGGCCTCGACGCGGCGCTGAAGGCTCATCTGGCGCGCGCGAAGCCAGGCGATTACGTGGCTCTCCTCGCCTACGTCTCTCGCAGTGCGGGCCATCACGCGATCCTGCAGGATGCCCGCGTGGCGCTGCGGGACAAGACCCGCCTCGCCACCTGTCTCGAATTCGGGCCGCGTTTCCTCCACTCCACCGGCCAGGCCTACAAGGGCGGTCCCGATACCGGCGTGTTCCTCCAGATCACTGCCGACCCGTCGGAAGACCTGTCGATCCCGGGGCGCAAGCTCGGCTTCGGCACCGTCGTGGCGGCGCAGGCGCGCGGCGATTTCGCGGTGCTGGCCGAGCGCGGCCGGCGGGCGCTGCGGGTTCATATCAAGGGCGGTGATGTCGAGGCAGGCCTGAAGCGCGTCGCCGCCGCGATCAAGGCGGCGCTGACCTGAGACCATGCCGGACGTCCCGGGTTCTTCCCCGGACGCCCGCGACCTCGCCCGGAGGTGCTGCGCCTGGCTCCGGCGCCTCCGGATGATGTCGGAATGAGGACGGGTCCCCGGTCTCGCGACCTGGGGCCGAACCGGGCCAACATCGCGACAGGAGATCACCCATGCAACTCGGCATGATCGGCCTCGGCCGGATGGGCGGCAATATCGTGCGCCGGCTCCTGGCGGGCGGACACACCGCCGTGGTGTTCGACCAGAACCCCGAGGCCGTGGCGGCCCTCGTCGCCGAAGGCGCCACCGGGGCGGCGAGCCTCGAAGAGTTCGTCCGGACACTCGACGCGCCGCGCACCGCCTGGGTGATGCTGCCGGCGGGCGAGATCACCGAGGGCACGGTGGTGAAGCTCGGTGGGCTGATGGCCGCCGACGACGTGATCATCGATGGCGGCAACTCGTTCTACAAGGACGACATCCGCAGGGCCGCCGAACTGCGACTCAGGGGCGTCCACTATGTCGATGTCGGCACCTCCGGCGGCGTCTGGGGTCTGGAGCGCGGCTACTGCATGATGATCGGCGGTGATACGGACACCGTCACGCGCCTCGATCCGATCTTCGAAACCCTGGCACCCGGCATCGGCACGATCCCGAGGACGCCGGGCCGCGAGGGTCGCGATGCCCGTGCCGAGGCGGGGTACATCCATGCCGGGCCGAGCGGAGCCGGACATTTCGTCAAGATGGTCCATAACGGCATCGAGTACGGCCTGATGCAGGCTTATGCCGAGGGCTTCGATATCCTCAAGCATGCCAATTCGACGGACCTGCCCGAGGGCCAGCGCTTCGACCTCAACATCGGCGACATCGCCGAAGTCTGGCGGCGCGGCAGCGTGGTCTCGTCCTGGCTCCTCGACCTCACGGCCGGTGCACTGGCAGGCGACGAGAACCTGACGAATTTCTCCGGCTTCGTTGCTGATTCGGGCGAGGGGCGCTGGACCCTCAACGCGGCCATCGAGGAATCCGTGCCGGCCAACGTGCTGTCGGCGGCCCTCTATGCCCGTTTCCGCTCGCGCGAGGATGCCAGCTACGCCGACAAGCTGCTCTCGGCCATGCGCAAGGGGTTCGGTGGGCACCAGGAGCCGAAATAGGGTCTTGCCGCTGTGCGGGTGGCGCGACCCGGCTCATGGGATTGTCGAAAGGACCGGTGATGATTCCGCTGCCGACGAATTCCGAAATTCTCGCCGATTCCGATGCCGTGGCGCGGGCAGCGGCCGAACGTCTGACGGCGCTCTGCGCTGCGGCGCCGGATCGACCCATTGCCGTCTGTCTCTCGGGCGGATCGACGCCGAAGCGCCTCTATGCCCTCCTGGCCGGCCCCGACTATCGCGGCGCCCTCCCCTGGGCGCGCCTGCATTGGTTCTTCGGCGATGAACGCCACGTGCCGTGGGACGACGCGGCGAGCAACGTTCGCATGGTGCGCGATGCCTTTGCCGACGCACCGATCCCGCCGGGCAATCTCCATGGCATCCCGGCGAACGGTTCGCTGGCGGAGGATACCGCTGCCTACGAGGCCGCGTTGAAGGCGTTCTACGGCGCCGCAGCTCTCGATCGGAATCGGCCGCTGTTCGATCTCGTCCTCCTCGGTCTCGGCGAGGACGGTCACACCGCCTCTCTGTTTCCGGGAAGGGCTGCCGTCGATGAGTCCCGTGCCTGGGTCGCCCCGGTGCCGGAGGCGGGGCTCGCCCCGTTCGTCCCGCGCATCACCCTGACGTTTCCGGCTCTCGCTTCAGCCTATAGCGTCCTGGTGCTGGTGACGGGCGAGGCCAAGCGCACACCACTCCAACGCCTCGCCGAGGGCGAAGACCTGCCAGCCGCCCGGATCACCGGCCCCGTGACGTGGCTTCTCGATCGCGCCGCCAGCGACACCTGAGCGCGCTACTTCGAAGCGGCTACGGTCCAAGGCGCGATGATCCGCATGGAGGCGGTCTCCACGGGCACCGGCATGGTGGTGATCAGGGGGATATTCCGTGCGCGGGCCGCGATCCGCCGGGCCTCCGCCGCCGGCATGGCGCCGACGGGCATGACCATCGCCGAGAGAAGGCTGCGCGTATGCCGGTCGACAAAGGCCGACCGCCCGATGCTCTCGAAGTCGCGGGCGGCGTGGTGCTTGTCCGGCTCGCCGGTGAAGACCTTCACGCCGTCCTTGAGAACCACGATGTCGCCGGGGCGAAGGGTCGGATCCTTCATGAAGGCGGCGGCGGCTCCCGCACTCATGTCGATGGGCGTCTGACGATCGGTCACGCGAATCTTGAGCGGCTCGGCCTTGGGCAGGGCAGCGTAGCGGATGGTCCGGGGCCGGGCGTTCAGGGCTCGCGCGGCCCGGCGGACATCCGCCCGGCGTGTGGGTTGGGCAACGGCTTCGGGGGCGGGCGCCGGTTGCATCGCAACAGGCTGACTCGGCTGGAACAGGCGCTGGAACAGGCCGCCCAATCCATCGTCGGCGGCCAAAGCCGTGCCCGGGAGAACGGGGAGGAGGAAGAGCGCGGCGGCGACGCCGCTGCGCACGAAAGGCCGGGCTCGGGTCATGGAAAATCGGCTCTCGCTGTCGATCCCCGCCGCACGCTGGGATGAGCCGTTAACAGATTCTCAATCTGAACAGTTCCAGCGAGAATCGTCAGTTTGCCGCGGATGCTTAAAGATCGCTGGCTCCACACTCCACGCATGGAGAGGTAACCGGTCGGTCGTGGGTATCGCTGATTGGCAATGCCCTAGAAATCGCTGTGGTTACGGCGTTCCTTCGCGCGTGGAAGTGCTGCGTTCGCGCGACGGACGCAAGTTTCTTCGTTGACGCGCTGTGAGCGATCAGCGCCGGAAGACTTCAGCCTACCGCTCCGTCGTCTTCTCCGACGAGCCCATGGGATGCCGAGCTGGAGTGCCGTTCGAGACACCGTCGGTTGTGAATGAAATCAACGCTCCCCTGCTTTTCGGTGCCGTCGCGCCGGTTCCGGCCTGCACGGCGTCACCCGGCGATTGCCGCACCGGCTTCGCACCCGTCACTCACCGGAGATCGCCTCCCCGCGCGTTCGGCGTTGAGCGCCGCCGAGGTTGCCGTGCCATGTCTCGATTCAAGCAGGAAAAAGGTGGGGCGTATGATGTATTCGTACAGTTGCTATTCGTAGAAAATTTCCAGAGGAAAGCACCTTGGGCGAGGATCGACAGCGCGATCTCGTTCCTATGAACGCGCATGGCGGAAAATATACTGATCGACTGTCGTTCGCTCCGACGAAGTATCGAATGGGCGCGTGCGTGAATGATCCGGCGTCACGGAATGCGGAACGATTGGGCGGTCTCGATGATTGAATAGGTCCTCACGACAAGGAGAAGACCGTGATCCGGACTCTGCACACCCTCGCGTTCCTCGCGGTCCTAGGCGCCGCCCCGGCTCTGGCCCAGACCACGGTGACCGGAACGCCTGCGCCCGACGCAAAGTCCAGCGGCACATCAGGTGGACAGGAGGCGGTGACCCGCCCGAACACCGACAAGCCCGATGCCACGAAGCCCGGCACCGCCCACGCCGCCACCGGCGCGAAGCTCGAAGAGGGTGCCAACAGCTTCACCGAGTCGCAGACGCATCACCGTCTTACGGAAGCCGGCTACAAGGACATCAAGGGCCTGATGAAGGACGATAAGGGGATCTGGCGCGCCGACGCCCTCCTCGACGGCAAGCCCGTGAAGGTCGGTGTCGACTTCAAGGGCAACGTCGCCGCGCAGTGAGCGCGGCGTCACCCATTCGTTCCAGATCCGAACAGGAGTGCATCATGGCACAGCAGACCATTACGGCCCTTTACGACGATTATGACGATGCCAGCGCTGCCGTCGCCAAGATCGAGGCCCTGGGGGTTCCCCATAGCGACATCAGCATCGTCGGCAGCAACGAGGGCGACCGCCACGCAGGCCGCATCATCGCGCCGAACGCGGTGGGCGATCGGACCGACACCACAGACAGCGCCGCAACGGGCGCCGGCACCGGTGCGACGGTCGGAACCGTTCTCGGCGGTGCGGCTGGCCTCCTCACCGGTCTGGGCCTCCTCGCCATTCCGGGCGTCGGCCCGGTTGTCGCAGCCGGCTGGCTCGTCGCGACCCTCACGGGGGCCGGCATCGGAGCGGCGGCAGGCGGTCTGGCCGGCGGTCTCACGGGGGCTGGTCTGAGCGAGACGGATGCCCACACCTATTCCGAGGGCGTGCGCCGCGGTGGGACCCTGGTCACGGTTCGGGCAGATGAAACCCGTGCGGTCTCGGTCATGGATATCCTCGAAGAGCATGGCTCCATCGACCTCGACGAACGTGCCGAAGGTTGGCGCGCCGAGGGTTGGACGGCACCGCAGGCGGCCGCCGCCCCGAACCCGTCGGCCATCGTCACCCCCTCAGACGGTCGCACCCGCGTGCGGTCCTACCCGTCGACGCCCGTGTAAAGGCCGCATCCGAACGGCATGGTCCCGAACGATTGGTCGGAGGCCATGCCGTCAGGTCTCCACCCCTGACGTCCCGAAGCCCCGCGATCCGTCGCGGGGCTTTCTGTCGAGGGCATACAAAAAACCGGTCTCGCGTTGTCCGCGATCCGGCTGATGTTTCAGGATTCTTCAGAAGGATGGGTCCCGGGGCCGAAGCCCCGGGTTCTGTTTCGACGGTTACCCTACCGCAAGATGCTTACGCCGCGAGGCGGGCATCCATGACAACGTTATCGTTGGCATTTAGAGTTTTGGTCAGATGCCTGGAATAGGGGTTACCTACGCCAAACCGGTCGAAACCTTACCGACAGTCGCATCGTATCTCACCGAAGTGAGACTGAACTCGCGATCCCTTTACCGCCCAGTCGATCCTATTTCGCCCCCATCAAAAACCCACCACCGCACCTTCATCGCGCAGTGGGTTCGTGGTGGAGGCGCCGGAGTACTGCCCTCCGGGTCCTGAAACGTTATTACGAACCGGTCATCAACCGCAGCCTCAATATAAGTGACGCCTCGCCCCGGGTCCAGTCCGGCCCACACGGAAAGCGCGGCTCACTCCGCTTGGCCCTGGTTCGCGTACCAAGCCGCATAGGGGGTGTTGCGTGCCAAGCGCCGGTTGAGGTCCGGTGCCCCATCCGTCCACCAGATCGGCCCGCGCTCGCCCAGCCCTTGCTTTGCCCGTTCGACGGCGGCCCGCGCCGTCGCGATGGCGGCGGCATCGTCGGCTCGTCGCCCGGCCTTCACCCCGCGGCGGGCCTCCATAAGATCGTGGACGAGGCGGTCGCGTTCGGCGGGCGGAAGATCCGGTCGGGCGCGCCGCCAGAGCCGTCCCCTCACCACGATGTAACGGCCGTCCGGCGTTTCCAGAACCCGACGGTCAGGCGCGGGCGTGGCGCTGTTCATCGATGAGCGCTTCGACGGCCGCGATGGTATTTTCCAGATCGGCGATCCGGCGAAGCATGCTGTCGGGAGGCAGCATGGGAACTTTCGCGGCATCCAGGATGAGATCGCGCTGAGCAGTCTTCAGGCGATCGAGAAGAATTTCCAAGTCTGACATGGCTTTGCCTTACGGCATCGCTCGGAAAAATAAAATCCGATTCTCGAGGCTACCCGTTCCGGTACAGGCATCTACCGTTGCGACACCGGGCTTTTTCAGTTCTGCGTCTGCGCGATCGCACGCATCGGGCGAGGTTCAGGCATCAGGTCCGTCCGGTGTTTCTTCGACGAGGGCCGCGATGGCCTCGAGAAGCGCCGTATCCTCCCCCGCCATGGCGTCCATGGTCTTCATCCGGCGCAGGACCGTGCCGGTGATAGCTTCCTCTACCGTGGCCTCGGCAAACGCGTAGTAGATCGTCGCTTGTTCTCCGTCGCGATGACAGCGGCCCTCGATCTGTGCGAGTTGGATCGCACTGTGACGCATATCGTGGATCACCAGAGCGCGCACGGCGTCACCGCCCGGCATCTCGTTGCGATGGAGGGAGATCGATTCCGTGACGGTGAAGATCATCACGTCACGCCCTCCGGTCTGAAAGGCGACCCGCTCGGCTTCATTAGCACCGGCGTCGCGTGTCCCATCGATGGCGCCGGTCCGCCATCCACGCCGGGTCAGGGTCTCGGCCAGGGCGGTACCGGTTTCGAGGAAGGCGACGGAGATCGCCACCGCCTGCCCGGATTCGAGCAAGGTCTCAACGAAATCCGCCGTGCCCTCGACGCGAAGCAGGCTCGCCTTCTGCCGGAAACGGAGATCGGCGGCCCACCCGGCCGGACGACGCGCAGAGCCGCCGAGCAGACCCCAGCTTTGCCGAAACGCCCGCCAATTGGCGTCGTAGAGCCGTCGTGACGCGGCATCGAGGGCGGTGGCGGCCAGTTCGCGTTGCACTTCCGGCCAGCCCGCGATGTCGCCTGGTCGTCTGCGCAGGCCGATGGCGTTCGGCCCGGCATAGAGCAGGTCGGCCATCACGGCGCAGTCGCGGGCATTGGCCATCCAGCGCCAGTTGGCCCACCGGCCCTTCGCTCCCCCGATGCCGAGCTGGCGCAGGAGGTCGCGGAAGTCCGCAAGGGTGTCGCAGGGCATGCCGGCGGCGGCTCCGAGAAGTCGGCCGAGATAGGACAATTCGTGCGGAGCCTGGCCGGCCGTCGCGCTGAGATAGATCGTGAACCGGGCAGCGTCGGCGATGTGACGACAGACCAGGCTCTGCTGAGCGGTCGGGTTGCGCAGGCGGTGGCTCTCGTCGAACGCAACCAGCGACCATGTACGCTTGAGGTGCCCATGCTTGGCCAGGGCATTGTTCTTCGCGCGTGCCGAGCGCCGCGTGCTCGCCGCTGGGGGGCCCATGAGCGATTTGGTGCGCTCGTAGTTGATCAGCGTCACGGATTTCGCCGCTAACCCGGCCTGCGCCATGGTGCGCCGCCATTGCGGCATGGCACCCTTCGGGCAGACGATGAGGATATCGGGTTCGGGCATGCACGCGAGCGCGCTCCACACCGACAGGGTCTTACCGAGGCCGGTCATGTCACCGAGCAGAAACCCCGGCTTACCCGCCGCGCGCGCCGCCAGGATTGCCTGGGCTGCCTGCACCTGATGCGGCCGCGGGACGAGGATGGGCAGCGCGGTCATCACAAGGGTTCCCCGAACGCACAAAGCCCCCGCTTATGTGCGGGGGCTTTGGGTGGTGTCGGTTTGGTATTGGATGTTTGGTTGCGGGGACAGGATTTGAACCTGTGACCTTCAGGTTATGAGCCTGACGAGCTACCG